>Ga0213869_10001021_pt1 | contig 21547 bp, 14 predicted proteins | sample PICome_10_FD_160083 | JGI IMG/M metagenome (GOLD analysis project Ga0213869, IMG submission 160083) | Coastal seawater microbial communities near Pivers Island, North Carolina, United States - PICO132 | ecosystem: Environmental > Aquatic > Marine > Coastal | place: USA: North Carolina...
CTTTTTTGACATTGCCTTCGAGGTCGACCTTCTTGGTGTTTTTCAGGGCTTGATCGGCATCCTTAACGATGACATTGGGGCTGTGCTGCTCTTGATCGGTGACAATCTCAAACGACCAGGCGTAGTTGCTGGTGCCCAGCTGTGCCGGTGGTGTGATGTGTAGGCCAGCGGGAGTCATCTGCCACTGAACATCGCCAGGACTGCCAAGCAGCTTCACGGACTTGACCGTATCGGCACTCCATCCAGCTGTTGCGTCGATGGTGAATGGCTTGGTCGGTTTAGCCAGTTTGATGGCGTAGAGGTTTTTCCCCTTGGTGGTGAAGGCGAGGTGTTCGTTCTGCTGATCGCAGACTTTCCAGTAGCGGCTGCCATAGATGGCGTTGCCGTTGATCTTGAGCCACGTGCCCATGGCGCGCAGGCGTTCCACCTGCGGCTCTGGAATGGTGCCATCAGCCTTCGGGCCGATGTTAACGAGAAAGTTACCGTTGCGGCTGATCACCTCGATCATCTCGTGCATGACATCTTCAATGCTCTTGTATCGATCGCCTTCGAGGTAACCAAAGGAGGTGCCAAAGGTGGTGCAGCTCTGCCACTTGGGGCCGATGACTTTCATTTTCAGGTTATCCTTCTCAAGGCAGCCGACGCCATCGGGCCAGTTGCGCTGTCCTCCCTTGTTGTTGACGTAGACGGCCTGTCCACGTGCCGCACCATGGTTCATGAACCCGGTGATCATGCCGCGTAGTGCATCGTCAAAATACTGGATTTCCGGCTTGGCGGTTCCCGCACGCACCTTGTTGCCGTCACGGGTGTAGATGGGGAAGTCATCCATCCACAGCATGTCCGGGTTATACTTCTCCTGGATTTCCTTCCAGCGTGCGACGTAGTCATCCACATAGTTCTTGCTGTAGCTGAAATCCGGACCATAGAGCATGGCTGCTTCCGGATCACGCTTGATCTCCTCGGCGATATCGTCAATGGGCTCGCTATGGACGACGTATTGGTCCTTGGCAAAAAATCCGGTGTGTCGCTCGCGGTGATAGGAGGGCGCATACTTGAGGCCTTCTTTGCGCAGGGCCTTGCCGAGATCACCGACGAGGTCGCGCTTGGGGCCTTTGTCGACCGCGTTCCATGGGGTGAGATCGGAATCCCAGTTGGCCCAGCCGTCATGGTGCTCGGCAGTCATGACCACGTATGTTGCCCCCACCTCCTTGAAGAGGCTGGCCCATGCTGCAGGGTCCCAATTCTCAGCCTTGAATTCCGGAATGATGTCCTTGTAACCAAACTCTGGTGGGTGAGCTCCCCAGCGCTCTTTGAGGTAGGGGTAATAATGCTTGGGGTCACGGTAGATAAGTTTGGGCACATGCTCGGAGTAGCCGCTTCCACCCCTGCGGTAGCCAATCACACTGTAGGGTCCCCAATGAATGAAGATGCCAATCTTGCCGTCATCAAACCAGGCTGGGACGGGCATTTTTTGCAGTGATTCCCAGCTGCCGTCGTAGGCGGCTTCCGTGGCAGCGGGCTGTTCTTGAGCAGCTACTGAGCCCGCGGCACAAAGGAGCAAGACCCCTATGCTGACAATGCGCGGGATTTGTTTTTTTGCCTTCCAGTTTTTCATGGTTCCGCGCATGTGAATCATCTCCTTTAAAACGTGAACTGTATCAGCTTCTGTCATTCTTCCTATCCCCATTTTTTAGGGTACGCTTTGCGTCAGTTTAAGTTGAGAGTTTAAGTTGAAGAAGAGGGAGCCGCCGGCCGCAGGCCGGCGGCTGTTCTTGGTTCCTAGTTCTTGGTTCTTCGTTGTCGCCGCATCGCGGCTATCCTTCATCGCTCATTGTTCATCGCTCATCGGCCACAAAGTGGCCACGCCTCGCGCCTATGAGAGTTGCTCTTACTCCCCGCTGAGCATTTGGCTGCCGTCACGGATTTCATTGCGCATGTGCAGGGCGGCGGCCTGCATGGTTTTGACGCGCTCCGGGTATTGGGCAGCAAGGTCCGTGGTTTCACCGATGTCTTGCCGGAGGTTATAGAGCAAGGGCGAAGGGGGCAGTTTCCTGCCACTGCCCAATAACAACTTCCAGTCGCCTTGCCGGTAGGCGGTGCTTTTTCCGGTCATCCAAATCAGCGGACGTTTGGCGAGGTTTTCATGGTCCAGTAATAAAGACTTCAGGCTGACCCCATCCATGGTCGCCTCGGGCACTACACCGGCCAGCTCGGCAAAGGTGGGCATGAGGTCGAATGTCAGCACGGTCTCAGTGGAAACCCTGGGTTTGATTTTACCGGGCCAGTTGAAGATGCCTGCCACGCGGTGGCCACCTTCGTAGAGCTGGCCTTTTTTGCCCCGCAGGGGCGCGTTGCTGCTGCCTAGTTCTTTGTTGCCGGTGCCTCCATTGTCCGAGCAGAAGATGACCAGGGTGTTTTTCCTTAGCCCTTGGCTCTGAAGCTCGGCGATGATTCTGCCGACTTGGGCATCGAGGTCCTGCACCATTTCCCGGTAGGCACGGGCGGCTTCTGCTTTCTTGAGGGCAGGCACGGTTTTAAGCTTATCGAGCTGCTCGGGTTTGAAGCCTTTTTTAACCACCCGGTTTGCCTGGTCCATGGGCCCTTGGTAAGGAGAGTGCGGTGCCGGGTGGGGGAGGTAGAGTAAAAAGGGCCGGTCCTTGTGCTGGCGGATGAATTCAATGCCACGATCGGTAATGTGGTGCGGCGCGTAGCCGGGAACATAGCTCAGTTGATCCTGCACCCACCAATCAAACCAGCCCTCCTGATCGACGTGGGAAAACAGGTCAATGTTGCCGGAGACAAAGCCGTGGAACTGATCAAAACCTTGTTTGCTCGGGTTGAATTTAGGATGGTAGCCGACATGCCATTTGCCAAACATGCCGGTGGCATAACCGGCGCGCTTGAGCATCTCGGCCACGGTTTCCTGCTCGAGGCCCAAACCGGTATGGCGGTGACCCTTGGCGGTGACCACGCCGTCGATACCGCTGCGTTGCTGGTAACGCCCGGTGAGTAGAGCTGCCCGTGTGGGTGAGCAGACCGCGCCGTTGCTGTGGAAGTCTGTGAGGCGTAGGCCCCCTTCAGCCAAGGCATCGATGTGCGGTGTTTTGACGGTTTTTGAGCCGTAGCAGCCGAGTTCAGCGTAACCCAAATCATCGGCCATGATGACGACGAAGTTGGGGGGCTGCTGCGGGGCGGTGGGCTTGCCCTGCGATGAAGAGGGGCTTGCACTTCCTTTGGTCGTCCGCAGCTCGGCCGCGGTGGACTTGCCCTGCGAGCCCTCGGCCGTGGGCTCAGCTGCAGAATAGTGAATGGTGAATAGTGAAGTGAGAATGAAGAGGGGGACGCTCAGGTGGGTGAGTTTCATGGGGTGCGAGCTTACTTTTTTGCCTGACGGATCCATTCTGGGTAAAGCTCGGTCTTTGCACCATCGTTTTGCTGTTTGGCACCGGGGGTTGAGCGGCCGTCGTTGATGGTTTTCTCGGCGAGTTGGGTGAGTTCTTTGACCTTGTCTGGATGTTGCGCTGAAAGGTTTTTGGTTTCAGCGGGGTCTGCTTGCATGTCGAAGAGTTGCACCCACTCATGGGCTTCGAGATTTTTGAGCTCCGCTGGTTTACCGGGTCTGGGATGAGTCCAGCCGCCTGATCCGGGGCAGAAGGCGAGCTTCCACTTGCCCTTGCGGATGGCAAAGCTGCCGTTGATGGAGTGGTGGACAACGGCTTCGCGGATAGGGCCTTGGGTTGTGCCGTTTAATACCGGGAGAATACTCACAGAGTCTTCGGCGGCGGTGTCTGCTACTTCCGCGCCGACGATATCAGCACAGGTGGCAAACAGGTCCACCAGGCAGACGGTGTCATCTGAGACGCTGCCGGCTTTTACTTGTCCATCCCAACGAGCGATGAAGGGCACACGGTGACCACCCTCGTAGATGTCGGCCTTGTGGCCGCGGTAGATATCACTGGCGTAGTGTTTGCCAGCTTGATCGGGAGCGTTCTCTCCCGTGCGGAACATGAGTTGTGATTTATCCTTGAAGCCAGGTCTGGCGGCGTTGCTGCAGCCATTGTCGGCGGTGACAATGATGAGGGTGTTCTTGGCAATGCCGGCGGCTTCAACGGCCTTGACCACTTCACCAACGGCCCAGTCGGTCTCCATGACAAAGTCACCGTAGGCACCTAGCGGGCTTTTGCCCTGGAAGTTCTTGGAGGGAACGATCGGTGTGTGCGGGCTGGCCAAGGGCATGTAGAGGAAGAATGGCTGTTTGGTTTTTGCCTGCTCGGTGACATAGGCGACGGCCTTTTCGGTGATTACAGGAAGCACATCGACGGCTTCGAAGTCGGCATGAGCCACGCCTTTGCGGAGGAATTTTTTCTCGGTGGTGCATTCGCCGACAAAACGCTCGTTCTCAATCCAGATGTAGGGTGGCATGTCGAGAGATGCGGAGATGCCATAGTAGTAGTCAAAGCCGACGGCATTGGGCCCGTTTTTGATCTGCCCCTTCCAGTCGGTGTTTTTGGCAACGGCGCCCAGACCATTCGTCGTGGGGAAGTTCATGCCAAGGTGCCATTTGCCGAGCATGCAGGTGGTGTAGCCGTTCTGTTGCAACATGGAGGCAACGGTCTCCCGGCCGGATTCAATCATGGGAGGGGAGAAACCGCCGAGAACACCTGCCTTCTTTTTGCTGCGCCAGTTGTAACGCCCGGTGAGCACACTGTAACGGGTGGGAGTGCACACCGCGGAAGAGCTGTGCGCATCGGTGAACTTCATACCGGTCTCAGCCAGGCGATCCATGTGCGGCGTGTCGATCTTACAACGAGCACCGCCGTAGGTTTTCACATCCCCGAGTCCCCAGTCGTCTGCGAGGATGAAGATGATGTTGGGGGCTTGTATTGAAGAGCTTGCGCTCCCTTCGGTCGCCCGCTGGCCCGCTGGGGCAGCTGCAAAGGCGGACATAGTGAATCCGCCTAAGGCGGATGAAGTGAGAATGAAGAGAGTGATGCTAAGGCGGTTCATGGTGACTGGATCAATGGTCAAACCTCAAGCTAGTGACCAAAATTGATGGCCACCAGAGATATTTTTGAGGATGAGTCTATCAAGGCTGCTTTGATACAACGTCAAGGATCGATAGACTCTTTCAGTAGGGCCTCTGCTTTACGCTGCTGTTTTTGTGCTAGCTTGGTGAAGGCGAGATTAAGGAGGGCATGGTGATTCTCAGGATTGTGCTGGAGGGCGAAACTTTAGAGCACGGTCTCGTTCTTCCAGTAGCTCGTTTGGCTGCGTGTCAGGAAGATGAGCCTTAGGATGAGAAGTCCAAAGCTGTAATGAGCTTCATCAGGGATCAGCTGCGCTTGCGGCGCAGCATGAGAGCAAGGCCGCCAAGTCCAAGCAGGGCTGTGCTGGATGGCTCGGGCACCGCGTAGGCCTCCAATACGAGGTCAGAACCACTGAGCACAATCTGCCAGTCCCAGCTTGGGGCATTGCTAAAGCCACTTGAGTCGAGTGTGAAGTTGTCTGCGTCAAAGCCGGTGATGCCTGATGAGGCTGTGGCAATGGTAAAGCTGTAGTCGACGTCGCCTGGGCTTCCCTTGGTCCATGTATCAAAGCCAACTGCGTCTCCGGCAATGTTGCCTGATGTCAGTGAGTCAATGTCGATGGTGAAGCCGCCCGCAGTGAGGTTGGTCAGATCGAGCGTTCCGGTAATGTCGAGCCAGTCCCAACCGGGGTCAGTGCCAATGGTGCCACCCGCGTCATTCGATGCGTTGATTTCCCAGAGGTAGCTACCTCCGTCGTTCCAGGTCTGGCTACCGGTGGCTGCGGTTCCGGGTGAGTTTCCAGGGCTGATCACGCCTCCCGAGTTGATGGTCATGGCGTGGCCACTGAGATCAACTCCGGTGGCAATCTCGAGTATACCACTGTTCACCGTGTAGGCACCTGTGCCGCTGTGGCTTGAGCCACTGGCCAGGGAGAGGGTTCCTCCATTCACGGTCGTGGTACCGGTGTAGGTGTTGTCGCCGGCCAGAACCTGGGTGCCAGTGCCCTCTTTGATGTAACTGCCGTCCCAGCTGGTATTGGCACTGTTATTCCCCAGCGTCCCGGTAAATGTCCCGGAGCCGTTGTCCACACCGAAGGTGAAGACCACGCCGGGGATAGGATCAAAACCCGAGACGATGGAACCCCCGCCGGTCAGGGCATCGACGCGGACAGCGGCTTCGAAGCCGTTAAACGTTGCCCCAGTCTCGACATTAAGATCGGATTTATTGTCGGTCCACACCTCGTTGTTAAAACTACCGCCGATCATGGTTCCTTCTCGAACATCAATCAATGAGCCCGAGTCCATTGCGAAGGTGGCGGAACCTTGTTTCCATTGCACAGTTCCTGCCCCGGTTTTTGAAAGGGTGCCAGCGCCTTCAAATGTGGTGGAAGTGCCTGAAGTAAGATAATCATGCGCCCCATTAAGCTCAACTTCCGCTCCGGCAGCGATATTCACGAGTGTCGATTTGTAGTCCCCGCCGAAAACCAGCGTGCCGGAATGGATATTGGTGGCGCCGGTATATGTTTGATCACCTGAAAAGGTCACTTTGTTGTCACTGCCGGCTCCGTAAACGGAAAATGTAGAACCACCGCTATCCGTGGTAACAAGACCATTTGATGAGGTGAAAACTGTGTCCAAATCGGCATTTACATCTGCGATATTGGCGTATGCGCCACCGTAAGTTGCCGTGGTTTTTCCGCCATTATTGTCGAAGTTGATGAACAGGTTGTTATCAGCCTGGTTCACTCTGCCATTGAGGTTCCCTGTCACGTTCAAGGTGCCACCATCGAGATTGAAAACACCCTTTTTATTGATGTCGGTATCAGGATAATCCACCAGATTTCCATTGATGTTCAGAGTGCTGCCATCGTTAACTTGATATGTGGATGTGACGCCATTCCGGGCATAGTAGGTCATGTTGTTGATGTCCAGGGTGAACGGGGTGGAGCCGTCTCCGACGGTGAGCTGCGTGCGGCTGGCATTTGCCCACATCGACGAATTGAAATTCGTGGAGAAATCCAAGCTAAAAGAACCACCACTGTTAAAAGTCATCGGAATTGTATCCTGAAATCCACTCAGATAGCTGGGTATATTCGTTGTGGGCAAAACCGTCCCGCTAAAGACAATGCTGTCGGCAGTGGCTGCCCATCCAGTATCGCCGGACAAAGACGTCGGCGCGACACCTCCACTCCAATTTGCCGTGTTGTTCCAGTCCGTGTCAGAATTACTCGTCCAGGTGTAGGTGACTGCCTGCGAAAACGCAGGTAAGCAACAGACTGCAATGGCGAGGTTTTTAATAATTGTTATTGTTTTCATGGCTTGGCTTTGGGTATTTTTGTAATTTTTACCAAAGAGTAGTGTTGGTAAGAGTTTTGATAATAGCAATCAGTGGTCTTTCCGGTCTATTCTTTTTCGATCACGTATTCACGTGACGCGTTAACCCTTGGCGGATGACACGAGATACAAGACAACAAGATGCAAAAACGCAGAGGGACAAACCACGAACGAAGAACGATGAACCAAATACAGCTGGACCTTGGCACACTTCCATCTTCAATCTTCCCTCTACCACATCGACAAAGCCTTCTGCTTGGAGCATGATCGCTCACAAATGCTATGCCCAGCTCCCGCCGCCATCATCCCGCAGGCCATATCCTCTCCAGGATATTGTCTCCCGGTGCTTTGTTGCTCGGTGTCATGATGTTGCTGACGGCGTGCCAAGCGGACAAATCATCCTCTATCACCGCGCTAGAGCATCGCAAGGCGGAGATCAACGCTGAGCTGCCTACCCTTGCCCACCTCAGTCTCAACAGCGGGGTGAGCTCCATCGGATACCGCTCCCACCATTACCTTGATCCACCTGATCACAAGGAGTGGGTTGAAATCGAATTCGCTGAACCTACCAAGCTGGACGAGATCATCCTCGTGCCCACGATTTGGCGCGATACTCAGGGGAACTTCCAGGCGGACGCTTTCCCGGCAGCGTTTACCATCACGGCAAGGGAGAACTCCAGCTCTCCTGCCAGTATCATCGCGGATTACCCGGACACCCGCGAGCTGCTACCAAGAATCGCGCCCTTGGTCATCCCCATTCAATCAAAGACCAAATTCAGCAGCATCAGGATCGAGGTCAGCCGGCTCAACCAACGGGCGATCAACAACGATTACATTCTCCAGTTTGCCGAGGTGCTCGCATTCAGCAAGGGCCGTAACGTAGCCCTGAGGCAACGCGTCCACTGCCTTACCAAGCCTTATCCGGATGGTGCCACCGCGTGGCAAAATAGCAACCTGGTGGATGGTATCACCCCCTACATCATGAATGCCGCCTCGGGGGAACAAAGCCTGCCCTACGTCAGTGCACCTCTCGGCACCCAGATACCCCGCATCACCATTGACCTCGGCGAGCCTGCACTCATCAGTGGTTTCAGGATACACACCGTCGAACAGGGAGACACCATGCCCCAGTCCTTCCCCGGGGACTTCGGTATGCCCTCCCACTTTATGCTCGAGGGCTCCATGGATGCGGCTTTCTCCAAACCCGACACCCTGCTTGAAGCCAGCCTTGCCACCATCTATCAGATCGGGCCGATCCTCGAGTGGCCCGTCTCCGGCAGCTCACAGGCAAAACACCGCTACCTGCGCCTGACCGCCCCCAGACCTTACATCCAGAAACAATCCGAGGGAGACAAGCTCCGCATCGGTTTTGCCGAAATTGAAATCCTCTCCAGGCTCTCCGGAAATGCCAATATCGCCCGCGGTAAGGACGTGCAGGCGAACTTCGGACCCGCTGCTGCCCAGCTCTCGCCCGCCACCCTGACCGACGGCCACAATTTCTACGGTGATATTCTACCGATCCAACAGTGGCTCAGGGAACTCGCCCGCCGCCATCAGCTGGAACAGGAGCTCGCCCTGATCATTCCGGAACTGGAGGCCAAATACAGCGACCAAAAGGCCAATATCCGCCGGCTGCTTTGGGCCTTGGCTGCACTGGTTGTCGCTATTGGTTTCATCCTTCTCTTCGAGCGGCTACGGCGCATCCGCCAGGAAACCCTGATCCGCGAACGCATCGCTGCCAACCTGCATGACGAGCTCGGCGCCAACCTACATGCCATTGGCAAGCTCGGTGAACTGGCTAAGAAATCGCTAGACGATCCTGAGCACCTGAATGATGCCGTGCAGCGTATCCGCAGTTTGACCAAGCGCACGGCAACCGCCGCCCGTGACTGCTCAAATATGTTACTCCGGCAGAAGCTCTGCGATGACCTCGCGGCTGAGATGAAGCGTGAATCCACCCGCCTGCTTGCTGATCTTGAGCACCAGCTCAGCATAACCGGTGAGGAGAATCTCCCTTTTTTGCGCCGCCGCACACGTATTGACCTGCTGCTTTTCTACAAAGAATCTCTGATTAACATCCTGCGTCACTCAGCGGCGACTATCGTTCAAATCCACCTTGATGCCAGTACGAGCAAGTCCATACTGGGGACCCGCACCCAGCTCACCCTGGAAGTCACCGACAACGGCACCGGTCTGCACGGCCACACCCCCTCCGCACTCAAACGCCGCGCCAAGTTACTTAAGGCCAAGCTTGAGATCACCACACCGGAGGATGGCGGCAGCCGCATCCGGCTTGCCCTGCGGACCTTCAAATTTCCGTTCGGCTAAATCTTCTACCCATCAACCATCAGATCATGTCCAAAAACTACCAAGTCACCGTCATCGAGGATAACCACGCCTACCGTGAAGTGCTACAGCTCGCCTTTGAGCGAGATGCCTCAGTCAAGCTACACTCGGAGTTCGGCACTGCGGAGATCGCACTGCGCGAGCTCGGAAAAGCGGAGGCTAAACCGGATCTCATTCTACTCGATCTCAACCTGCCCGGCATGAGTGGTCTGGATGCCTTGCCCGGCCTGCTCGAGCTTTGCCCGCAGACAAAAATCCTCATCCTCAGCCAGTCCGATGCACAGCAAGACATCCTGCGTGCCATCTCCCGCGGTGCCCACGGCTACCTGCTCAAGTCAGCCAGCATCAAACGGATCACGGAACACATCGCCAGCACCTGCGCGGGTGGGGCTTCACTGGATCCAGGCGTCGCCCGCTATCTTGTGGAGCGGCTGAGAATCAAAGAGACCCCGGCCCCGGAACCGCAAGATGTGCAAGAACTCTCCAAACGTGAATACGAAATCCTGCAACTGCTCGCCGATGGCATGGTCAAAAAGGAAATCGCCGATCAGCTCAGCATCAGCTACGCCACCGTAGACACCCACATCCGCCATATCTACCATAAGCTGGATGCCCACAACGCCCCCGGTGCCGTCTCCATCGCTCATCGGCTCGGGTTGATAGATTAGGCCATCCGCCGGATGGAAGATGGAAGATGGAAGATGGAAGATGGAAGATGGATGCGGAGGAGGTCGGAGGTCGGAGGTCGAACCAAGAACAGCTGCGTTTGCGACGCAGCATCTCGCCATGTTACCATTTCATGGTCAACTTCTCTACTTATTGAATTCCTTGTGGTTCATAAACTCCCAGATACGGTCCATCCAGGTATAGCTGCCTGTTCCCGGGGCGGCTTTGTTCTGAAAGCAGTGACCACGTCGGGCAAGCGTGTGGAGATCAGACTGGATGCCCATTCGGCGCATTTGTTCCCAGCATTTGACCGAGCTCATCGCCGCATGGCCGTCCGCATCTCCGTGAATGAAGAGCATCGGGCAAGTATCAAGATCGAAGGCAAACTCTGGCACTAATCTGGCACTATCATCGTTGCCGCCACCCGCATTCACTCCATTCGCCCCGTCGCTCAGCGCGTAGGCCGGATAGATTGCAACGGCCCATTGCACGTTGCAGGGAATCTTATGAAGCTCATCGATCGCCCAGGAGGAACGTTGTTTCGAGCTGGTGGCACCCATCAGTGTTAGGTGTCCTCCGGCTGAGGAGCCCATAATGCCGATGCGCTTGGGATCGAGCCCCTCCTTCTCCGCCTTACTGCGCACGATCCGGATGGTGCGTTGCAGGTCTTGCCACGCGGTGGTGTGCTTGGCTAAGCCGCCCTGCGGGCGAGGTGAGCGGTATTTCATGGTCACAACCGTCATGCCTTTTTGGTTCAAATAACGCCGTGCGGGTGCCACTTCAAATCCATCCGGGTTGTTGCCATTGTAGGCGCCACCCGAATAGATGATCTGAATGGCCTTGGTTTTGCGCTGCTTGGGGAAATGCCACTCGAGATAAGGCTGGCACTGGTTCTTCTGCGCATCAGGCATCCTGCCATTGGGCCAGATCGGTTCTTTGCGGTAATCGCCGCGGGCATCGTCGTTGGGGTAGCGGGACATCAGCTCGACTTCCGCCCCGAGACGCCCGTCAAAATTCATCTGGCGCATGAACTCGGCAATGCGATCGAGCCAGTGGTCGTAGGCGGCGCCCTGTTCTCCTTTTTTTGAGTCGCCCATGAAGCCGTGGCCGCGATCTGCAAAGAGGTGGACCTCGGCCGGGATTTTCATCCGCCGAAGCTGACGGTAGATCTGGGTGGAACCATTCGGTGAATAGTTGTCCGTGCCGCCGTGAAAGAGAGCCATCGGGCAGGTCTTGGCGTCGAACTTGAAGACATCTGAGAGCCGAGCGTCGAGGGCATCACCGTTGCGGGTGTTAGGCCCGGTGAGGCCATCGGTAAGTGCGTAGGCGGTGTAGATGGGCACCGCCCAGTTGATGTGGCAGGGGGTTTGGTCAAGCTCGTCGACGGCTTGATACGCCGGTGTCAGTGCACTTGTTCCGAGTAACACCGTCAGGTGCGATCCCGCGGAGAAACCGAGGGCTCCGATCTTCTCCGGGTCAAAGCCACGCTCCTGTGCCGACTGGCGAACCAGACGCACCGCACGCTGGCCGTCCTGCCAGGCGCTTTGATAAATTGGCAGGCCTTGTGGTCGGGGGGTGCGGTAGGTGAGGCTGACACAGACATATCCCAGCTCGGTGAATTTTTTTGCCACCTGGTCAATCCACCACCCGTCACACCAGTTCTTATAACCGCCGCCGGAAATAAGCAGCATGCATGCACCGTTTTTCTCTGCTGGCGCATCGAACCAATCGAGATGTGGCATGGCATGCTCCGCAGCTTTGAAGCCGGGTTTTCTCACCTCCTGAAGAGCCGCCGCAATTTGCTGAGGCTGAAAATCGGGGATCTTTCCTTCCGGCCAAAGCGGAACCCGCTCACCAGCGTATGCCAGAACAGGCATCAGCACGCAGCAGGCTACAACCAATCTTTTTATTTTTTTCATAGGTTTCTTATTTTTCGTCGCCCGTATCGAGTTTGATCTTTTGGTCAGTCATTGCCCTCCTTCATCTTTTCCGCCACGGTGATATGTCAGGTGGTGAGTAATAGGCGTAGCCGCTCTGTGGTAGCTGGCCGGTCAATCGCCGAGGATGCGACATCCATGACAAGTTTTTCCCATGCGTCCACGTTTAACTTCTCAGCCGGAAGGTGGTCATTTTCGCTAAGAAATACCAAACACGATGCAAGAGCTGTGCGTTTGTTGCCGTCGACAAAGGGATGATTGTTGCAAAGGTAGTAGAGGTAGGCGGCAGCAACTTCCACAGGATCAGTCATGATGGGTTCACCACCGGATGTCGCCTTGGGTGCGGATACCGCGCTTAAAAGCAAAGCCTTGTCGCGCAGCCCTGCCCTGCCGCCATGGGCCATCAACACCTCCTCATGGATAGCCAGAACTGCGTCAGAGGATAAATGAGCCAGCATCTATTTGGAGAGCCGGTTAAAAAGCTCATCATTAGCGGAAATCAGTTGGGCCGCCTTGCTTCTGGCTTTTTCGGGCGTAACCGTAACCACATCAGGCACGAGGGTGATCGTGCCCCCCTCATGCACAGTGACATTGACCTTGTCGCCTACTTTTAAGTTAGCCAACTCAAGCAGAGCGGCATCAAAGATAATTCCTTTGGAATTGCCGATTTTGGTGATGGACTTGATCATGTGTAAAACATTGTATTACATCAGGGGCTTTGTCAAGTGGCATCATTTGAAAATCCAGGAAAGCTCAACTGAGCGTTCCGGGGATCTCATTAGAGCTTTTGATCGCCTCGTGACCGCTACCTTATGAGTTCATACAGCCATGAATGCCCGCTTTTATCGCTCTTTCGGCGGCTACTTGATCTCTGTCGAGTCAATGCACATGCCGCCCGACTCAATGGTGGAGATAGGGATGCGTTTCGCTACGGGTCTGAGCCGGATTTTGACCTCCCGTTTGCTTCATTCAATGAGCATAGTTTGTTTCTTTCTTGCCGGGCCGGGCTTCCGGTTGGGGTCATAGCCAAGCTCGAGAAGATCATTACTCCTTAAGCACAAGTGCTGGCTCTCCCTTGAGATAGCCCAGCGAGGTGAGAAAACGGTCCATGCGGATCAGGCTCTCTGTCATGTCCTCGCGGCTGACCCAGAGGTTATACCAGCCATGCTTTTTGCCCTCGTAGATGTGCAGGTCGCAGCGGCGGCCGTTTTCTTTCATCAGCCGCTCAAAGCGCTTGGCGGTCTCTACCGGTATGTAGGTGTCTTCGGTTCCCAGCAGCACCATCGCTGGTGGTGTTTGATCATTGATGTGCTCAATGGGAGAAATCTTTTTCCAGTAAGGCTTAACCCACTGGTGACCGAATCCCTCAGGCCCGTTATCAAATACGGGGTTAAACAAGAGCAGTGCCTTGGGAATACAGCTCACGGACGTATTTTCGCCCTCTTCATCAAAGGTAGGTAATGAAGCGGTTGCCGCGGCAATATGCCCGCCGGCCGATCCGCCGCCAGCCACGATGCGTTCGGGATCGATGCCCAGCTCAGCGGCATGGGTCTTCACCCAGCGCATGGCAGACTTGCCGTCCTTAACACACTCCCTTGGCGAAGTGCCAAAGCGATTGATAGTCCGGTATTCCACCGAAATACCCACCATGCCACGCAGAGCAACATAGCGGCTCTGGGGATAATAATGATCCGGCCCGCCGCCGTGCCAGCCACCACCGTGGAAAAAGACCGCCGCTGGTCGTTGATCAGATGCTTTCCAACCTTCCGGTAAGAATACCTGTAGCTTGAGTTTGATCGGCGCTCCGTCCTTACCGGTAACCGTCTTATACTCCAAGGTCTTGTCCGGCTTCAGTGGAAAACACTGCCAGCCGATTTGCTCCGGGGTTATTTTTTTTGGTGCCTCCGCAGCTTTGGCCAGCACGCTTGTTACAGCTGTGAGGGCAGCGAGTGCGATGATTGCGAATCGGCTCATGTGTCTATTTCTGGACGCTTGGTTCTGTAAACAGCGTTTCGGCTCTCTGGGTGGCAAAGCCGATGTAGCCAACATTCGGCACGGTTTCGGAGAATTTTTCCTTATGGGTGACACCATTGATGGTGAGAGTGACACTGCGCTCATCCATGTCGAGCACGGCCTTACAGTCGAGCTCGCCCTCGGCGGTGCTGCACTTCTTGTCGCTTCCCGACCATGTCTCGGTGGTGTTCTCAAACACGGTCATGTTGTTAGAGCCGATCCAAGAGCCGGCGAGCACCGAGGCCTGTCCCTTCGGGTCGTTGCTGAGGACCAGGAAACCGTTCTTGGTCAGATTACTCACGGGCTTCATCTTCCAGGTGATGGTGGCTTTGCCAGTGATGATGGGCTTATCGAGTGCTTTCAGGGCAATCTGTTGGCCGTTGACTGCCTTGATGCGATAGCCCACCTGATCGCCATAGGAGTCTTTGTATTTTTCCAAGCTGGCGGATTGCACCACTGCCTTGGGGGCGGTGATACGCTTGGCCTCCGGGAAGTAGTCGTCACCGGCGATCGGCAGGTCCTTGCCTTCGAGGCGGATAACAAGACCGGGAGCGGAGATATCACCCTCGTCCTTGGCGGCGGTACCAACCCAGTCGATGAGTTCACCGGGGATGGTGAGCTTGTTGCCTGAGATCGAGACCTTGCCCTTGATGTCCTCAGATTTGACGTCCAAGAGGTCCTGTGCCCAGACATGGGAGACACCCGTGAGAGGTGCGGCAAACTCGAGTGTTAGGGTTCCGTAGTGTCCTGTTATCCCAATCACCTTGGAAGCATCGTGGATTTTTACCGTGACTCCGGCGCGTGGATACCAGACCTTGCGAGCATCGGTGACACGTGGCTCGGTGGTGATGGCTGTGGCACCATTCGGGTAGGTGGATGCCATGACGTAGGGCACCTTGCCTTCGGCATCAGCCTCGACTGTAGGAAGGGGCATGTTGCGCGCCATGACGGCAGGGGCTCCTTGATAGAGCTTCTTGCCATAGGTTGAGCGGTTCCAGGTGCTGTATTTGTCATGGGTGAAGTGGTCGACCAGGTATTGCTCAGAGCGGAGAAAGGAGCCGACTCCGGCGGGGATGGGCATGGCGATGCGTGACCAGCGGCCGAGGCGCTCCACCTCGTTCATGCGGAATTGCATCAGGCGGTCGTCCTCGAGCTGGTGGTGCAGGTCGCGCCCGTTGAGGGTGCGCTCCATATGGTTCGGGTGGCGCTTGCTGGCAATGGAGGTGCCCATGGCCATGGAGACATAGGGGAGGTCTTGGGTGTTGAGGATGGCGGTGTAGGAGGTGTCACCATTGGTTTGCAGCAGGATGTCATTGATGCGCTGAATGGTGGTGGGCGTGATCAGGTGCGGGGCGACGTCATAGACGCGCACGACATCGGTTCCCTTGAGGTTCTTGAGGGTGTTGACACAGGTCCGCCCACCGGGGGCGAAGGTGGAGAGGTATTGCTCCGCGTCGGGCACGTCCATGTTTTCATTAAAATGCCCGGGGGCCTGGGCGTGCTCCATGAAGAGCTCTGGGTAGTGCTTGCGCTTGGCCTGCATGGCGAGGTATTGGCCGGTATCGCCACCATCGATCTTCCAGTAGGTAACACCTGCGTGTTTCGACCACTTGGTGAAAGTCTCCATCTCTGCGAGGGAAACCTGGCCGCGTACCCAGATGCCGAGCCCACGCCAGCCGAGGGCTTGCAGTTCCTCGTTGAAGGTCTTCATCTGCTCCTGGGGCTCCATGCCCGCGTAGGAGGAGAAGTCCTTGGGGTCAGCCCTGAAGTTAAAATAAGGTCTACCGGGCAGCTTGTCCCAGTCACCCTCGACAGGCTGCCAGCCGTGATCGATGAGGAAGGTGAGGTCCTCGCGCCCCCGCTTCATGTAATGGGCCCAGCCGTCTTTCTCGTTGAAGATATTGTGGTGACTCATTTCCTGCTGAGCTCCGAGGTTGGTGAGTTTTCCAAAGTCGGTAATTTCTCCACCGCGTTGTTGCCAGTAGTTCTGCACATACCAGGTGCACCAGTAGTGGGGCGAATACTCGGCGGGTTTATCAGGAACGAGATTGGGTGAGTCCGCTGCAAAGGCAGCACCGGCCATGAAAAGGGCTCCAGAGGCGAGTTTGATCAGTTTGCTTATCATGATCTTTGTTACGGTGGTGAATGATGAAATTTATACTCATCTGCATATTGGATATCCACATGCTTTGCGCATTCACTGAAGTGCCCGCTAGCCACACTATTGCGCTAGCTTTTGCTTTTCCTCAGGGCTGAGGCTGCCGTCTTGATCGCGGTCAAATTTCTCAAACATGCCGTCGTAGGCGGCCAGCCACTCTGTCAGCTCGATGCTGTTGCTCTGGTTTTTGTCGAGGGCTTTGAGCAGGGAATCCGCCACCGTTTCCTCGGGGCTGAGTTTGCCGTTTTGATCAAGATCGCTCATCTTAAAGCCTTTCTCCCAGTAGGCATTAAAGTCCTTGCGCGTGGTTGCGGGGTTTTTGTCCGTGCGCATGACGTGGAGCAGGTATTTCCAGCAGGGGGTGGCGGTGCTTTTTTCCGGCTGGCCGTGGGTTGATGGGGGTAGGCCGAGTTCACGCAGCAGGTGAGGGGTGATGATGTTGATGGCGCCGATACGCACCGGGTGAATAGTGTCAGGATTGTAGGCGACGAAGCGCAATGGGTCCTCGTCGAGTAGCTTTTGCCAGTTTGGCCAGTGGTCGATAAGCAGGTAGCCACGCTCTTTGGCGACATCACGATACATCTGGTTGAAGGCATCCAGATTGGGGCGGCCAGTACGGGTGTGGGCAACGGGAACGTTCATCACCTGAAGGATGATTTCCGTATCCGGGTTGGCCTTAAGAATGCGCTCTATCAGCTTATTGAGGTTGTTGCGCGCGTGCTCGACACTGGTCCTGCGCTTACCCACGGCGTCATTGACGGCGAACTCGATGAGCACGGTGTCCGGCTTGTGCTGCAGGACTTTTTGATCGAGGCTTTTTACTCCCCAGTCCGAGTTGGCACCCCCCTGGGCACCATTGATCACCTTGGCCTGACCCGGGTAAGTTTGCTCAAGCACAGTGGCGAACTGGTCAACCCAGGCCCCGACCGCGGTGAGGCTGGTACCGAAGGTGACAATCGTCTGTTTTTTGCCAGCATCGAGATGCCGCACGAACTGGGCCTTGGTCTTGGCCTTCTGATCGGCGTGATGATCCGCACGGAGCTCACAGGGGGCCAGTGCGAGGGCCAGAGCCCCTAGTGTAATGGACAAACTGAGAGTTCTCATAGCAGGTGATTTTTTAATGTCTGGGTCGCTTAGACGTCTGGCCTATTTCTTTTTTTTGCCCTTTGGTTTAGGCGTTTGTTATTTAGCAGGGATCTCTACTTCGGTGGTGAAGATCGAGGTGGGTAGGCCTTCTTTGTTGTAGAGGTTTACTTTTCCAGGGTTGGGAGCCCAGGCGTAGCGGACGATGGTCGGCTTGGTGATGTCTTTATGGGATACGGTGACGGTGTTGGGCCCGGTGATGGCGGCCTCGGCCCATTGCCATTTGCGGTCCTTGCCACAGATTTGGAATCCTTTCAGTGGGTCCTTGGTCGCTACGGTGGGCGCCATGCCTGTTTTGGATCCAGCCATCAGGCCAGAGCCGCTGTGATCAAAGCTGATGACGACTTTGCCATCTTTGATCTCGTGACTTTGGTAGAGCGGGCCGCTGCAGGCTGCGATATTCTTGCCGTAGTCGTTCTTGAGTGCCCAGAGTGCGAGGCGAATGCCGACGTCAATCTTGTTGTGCGGGTGGATGTCCTTGGCCTCGCCGATGTCGTTGAGTACGGCCATGCCGGTGTTCTTGAGGCTGAGGGTTCTTCTTTGCTGGTCAATGACGGTTGCCCAAGGGTCCTGATCCAGGGGTTCGGTAACCTCTGTCCTGAAGGTTGCCAGCTGGACGAAGTAGAAGGGGAAGTCTCCCTGTCCCCAGTGCTTGCGCCAGCTGGTGATCATGGCTTGGAAGTACTGGGCATAGCGGGAGGCGACCTTGTTGTTGGCGTTGGACTCGCCCTGGTACCAGATGGCTCCCTTGATGGCATAGGGCAGTACGGGGTGGGTCATGCCGTTGAAAAGTGTGGCGGGAGCTTGCTGGTTGCTCTCAGGTGACTTGGGTGCACGGCGGCGGTTGCCCTCTTTGACTTTCTTGGGATCCCATGTTGCGATCGCTTTTTTGAGAACCTCGCGTTCCTGCTTGAGGAAGGCGGCCATGTCCTTGTCCTGCCCGTAGGCATCGGCCGGGATCCAGGCCTCCACGCGGGTGCCGCCCCAGGCGCATTTGATAATGCCGACGGGAACCTTGAGCTCCTTGCGCAGCTCACGGGCGAAGAAGTAGGCGGTAGCAGAGAAGCCGTCATTGGTCTTGGGGGAGGAGGAAACCCAGCTGCCATTGAGGGTATCGAGAGGCTCGAAGGGGGAGGTGTTTTTCGTAACTTCGAACTGCCTGAGTTGGTCGTCCTCGGCTGTGGCGATTTCCTTGTTGATGTAGTCAATGGTGGGTTGTTCGACGGCTTCGGTGCGCTTCGGGTTGAACTTGGTCAGTTGCTTGAGGTAGAAGTCCATGTTGGACTGGCCGGAGCAGAACCAGACTTCACCGGAGAGCACGTTGTTGATTTTCATCGTGTTGTTTCCCTTGAGTGTGATGGTGTGCGGGCCGCCGGCTGCAGGGGTCTTTAGTGTCACCTTCCACTTGCCATCCTTATCCGCGGTGGCGGAGGCATTAGCTCCCCAGCTGGCAGTAACGTTTACTTTTTCCCCGGCGTCAGCACTTCCCCAGACGGGGGCCTCGGTATCGCGCTGGATGACCATGTTGTCGGTGAACATGGCGGCGGGGGTGACGTCCGCAAGGCTGGTGATTGGGGTCAATGGGGCGGCTACAGCTGCGGTAGCTGCGAGGATAATATGTCTGTGTTTCATGATGGTTTGGAAGAAGTGTATTGAGGGTGATTGGTGAGATGGATCATTACGGGGCAATGGCCGGAGATTGTTCATTTTTTTATCACCGCCAATGATGGAGTGGAAGGGTGAATGCATTTTTTCATCTGGTGTTTCATCGCGAGTTCATCCAAATTTGTATGAACTTAATTTCTCAGCTAACCCATGAACAAAGATAACATTCGCAAAGGCCTCAGAAATATCAGAACAAGATCTGCCATCATTACTGCCGTGGAACAAGAGGGGGCTTGCATGAACGAAACCATCATACCTCTCCTCAATGACAGAAACGAGGGGGTTCGATGGTCAGCTATAAAGATTCTTTCTGAAATCGGCGACGCTCAAGCAATAGCACCTCTGATTTCACTCCTCGAGCAGAACAAAAACGCAACCACTGCGGCCATGACCCTCAGAGCCATCACCGGCAAGGATTTTGGTGATGATCCTAACGAGTGGCGCGACTGGGCAGCCAAAGACGACAGCATACGGAATGCAGGAGGACTTGATCTCTCTGATGCAGATCTTATCAGTGCGGCCGTAGAAGGTCTTCCTGTAATGGTCTCAGGATCAGGCGAGGCATACACGATCACCGTAACCCTGCCCGATCAACGTAATCAACAGGTCTGGATCAACCTCTCTGCAAAAACGCCAGAGGGCAAACCCATCGTGCAGCTCAGCACGCCTTGCGGGGACGCAGACAAGACTCAGTATGAGAATGTACTGAAAATGAACATGTCTATACCATTTGGCTGTCTTGCACTGGCAGAGATGGAGGGAAAGCTCGTTTTCGCCATGACAGACTCTTACATCCGTAAAACTGCCCATCCTCAAGATATAGCCGAATCTATTATGTCATTGGCAAAAAACGGTGACTCCATGGAGAAATCGCTCTCTCAAGCAGATAAGTATTGATCCGCGGCTGAGCCACTTCATTGCCCGTTTGCATCTGGCACTTGCAGGGCTTCGAGGACGAGCTTGGAGAGCAGTTGATTGCCGGCCGGGTTCATGTGCACACTGTCCGATGTTAGGATGCCCTCGCTGGCGTTTTTTGAGTTGTGCTCTTTGAGGTAGGTGATGAAGCCCTTGCGTAAATCAAGAAGCTGGGAGCTGGTTTCTGTGGCAACCTTACGGCTGATGTCGGAATACTGATCGAGACGTTCGTCGTCCGGGTTGGCGCCGTCCGGTTTTTCGCCAATCACGGTGGGTGTGCAGAGGATAACTCTGGCGCCAATGTCGTTGATCTTTTGAATCATGTCCCTGAGGCCACTCTCAAAATCCTCTGGTGTGGTGCCTTTTTTGCCTCTGGCAACCACCCTAGGATGGGTCCAGTGCCAGACGTCGTTGATGCCGATGTAGATGAAGACGATGGTGGGCTTTTTCTGCAGCACGTCCTTGTCGAGACGCTGCTGGCAATTAGCAACTTTATGGCCACCGATGCCAGCGCCGATAAGTTCGATGTTGAGATCGGGGTAGGCCTTGGCGATGGCCTCGGCGCTGAGGGTGATGTAGCCACCCGGGCGGGCTCCCGCTGCGGTGATTGAGTCGCCGAGGAAGACGATGCGGTCGTTTTTCTTGAGGGGCGATTGCTTGGCGTAAACGCAAGGGGCCAGGGCGAGCATGGCGAGGGTGGTGATTAGGAGTGATTTCATGATATCCTGATGGTTTTATTGTTAGGGTAGAGCGGGTGTTTGCCAGGCGGGCAGCGGTCCCTCGGCGAGCTGTTTTTCACAGGTCTTGCGGTAGGCATCCAGGCCGGTCATGCGCATGCCGTCATTGACCATGTAGGGCCTAACTTCCTGCCACCAGCTGTCGTAGGCATCCATCATGGCGCGGGCGACTTCGGGCTTTTGTGCAAAGAGGTTGTTGGTCTCGCCGGGGTCGTTGCCGATGTCATAGAGTTCCTCGTTGTTGATCAGGCGATATTGTGCGCTGCGCACAGCAAAGCCCGCCTTGCCAGGCTTCTTGTCATACTGGGATCCGTCTGGCCCGACTTTGTCACTCCAGCGGCCGATATGATAGAAAAGCTTACGATCGGGCCAAGGCGCGCCGGCATCCTCGAGCAGGGGCAGTATGCTTCTGCCGTCAATGCCCTCGGGGGCTTCGCCACCTGCCAGCTCGACCAGGGTGGGTAATAAGTCAATATGGGCGCTCAGGTTCTTGCGCGAGACACCTTGCCCGAGTTTGCCTTTCCAGGAGAAGAAGGCGGGAACTTTGGTGCCGCCCTGGTGGGGGCTTTTTTTGCCGCCCTTGAGCCCAGCATGGAAGGCAGAGAGT
>Ga0213869_10001024_pt1 | contig 21537 bp, 33 predicted proteins | sample PICome_10_FD_160083 | JGI IMG/M metagenome (GOLD analysis project Ga0213869, IMG submission 160083) | Coastal seawater microbial communities near Pivers Island, North Carolina, United States - PICO132 | ecosystem: Environmental > Aquatic > Marine > Coastal | place: USA: North Carolina...
TCTACATATACTAAAGATGAAGTTTCCTCAGTTAGTTTCTCTTCAGCTAAATATTTTTTTAAATCAAAGTTATCCATTTATTTTTAAATATTATCTATTACATCATACATTGACAGTTGAAGACCATTTTTATCTTTAACCCCTGATTCTTCACCAAAAAGAGCATGTAAACCCATAATTTCTCTTTTATATTTTTTAAGTTGAGAATAATTACTATCGTTTTCTAAGGCAAAACCTTCTTCATCTACTTCGAATTCAACATCAGGGAAATGAATTGATGGGTCTTTTCTAAAATCAGAATAAATTTCTAAAGCGTAATTATCTAATTTTGTAATGTTTTCTTTTAATAGCTTGCCTTCAGCTAAGATATCCGTTGTATAGATTTCTACTGCTGCGTCAACAAAATTACCTGAAGGAATACTATCACCATGGAAGTCTTCTTCTCGAGAATATTGTTCTCCAGTCATGATTATAATTTTATTTAAATCTTCACTAGATATATCAGGATGGATTTCTTTTATTTTCTTCCCTACTTCTTTTAAATATTCATCATTTTGAAAACGTATGTCTTCATTTTCATCTTCAACATACCAAGTTAATTCTTCTTTTAATAGCTTACCTTCAGCTAAATATTTTCTTAAATTGAAATTTTCCATTTTATTTTATTTTATTTTATTTTAATAATTTTTTAAGGTCTTCTAAATCTACTGTGATCATAACATAATCACCTGCTGCTTCTACTTTAGTAGGAATTTTACTTGCTATTTCAACAAAAGCATGTTTTGGACCTAAAATTGATTTCCAAGTAGAATCATCAAATTCTGTTCCATCATCATATACTACTGAAAAATCTACTGTACCATCATCATTTAAATCTCCATCATATTCACCTGAGTCAGCTGATAGTTCGATATAATCATCATCTACTTCAAGAGACATATTTTCTTTTAATAGCTTACCTTCAGCTAAATATTTTTTTAAATCGAAATTGTCCATTTTATTTTATTTTATTTTACATTCTTTTTCTAAAATATTCTCTTAATTCTTCATCTTCATTTGATGGGAGAATATACTCATAATCACTCATTGATAATGTTCTACCTTCACTAGACATTTCAATAATATTGTCTGTTAATTCATGAAGATCTACATCAGTTTTAGCATCCTCTCTAGCATATTCCAGTATGCGAATAAATAGGGGGACGTCTAATTTAACTATATCTTTTGGATTGGTCATATACTTTGTTTATAAATATGCTAGAAAACATGCTTCTTTACATTCCCTCCTCAGTTTTAACTCTTAATTCTTTAACGTGTTTGCAATTACCCTTACTTCTCCATGTTCCTGGGCAGGTGCAGTGGTATCTATTTGTTTTTGGGTAGTATGTTGTTGTATATTCAATATCACCTTTAGAGCTAAGAGTTTTAACTACTGTATTTTTTAACTTTTTAATAGTTTTAACATCTTTTACCTCCTCTTTAATAAATTTAACATCATTTAAAGTGGTATTGGGGTGGCATTTTATACCATGGGGCATTATGTAATGCTCATCCTGTAATTTAACTATAGTAATACAAAGTATAGGGGGTTTTGAAACGTAGTATTTAAAGGGATTTACAAAAACATGTCTTATACCTTCATTTTTTATTTTAATTAATCGTTGGTTGAAGACGATTTCTCTATCTTCACAGTGATCCATATATACTCTATGTACTTCAAATAACATAACCTTCTTCTTTATATTGGAATATACGAAAGGCTTTTTAAGAATCCAAATTTTAAGATATAGTAAGAGTATACTCTCCTGTCCCTCTTAAATAATAATTAGTGCCAGTAACAGCAGAGTCAGGCGTATACTTAAACGAAGATACACCTGTAGGCACCACCACTGATGATATATAAGAAGATGTAACTAACGTCATTGAAGAAGAAACGAGATATGCACCTTCACAATTAGTAGGTGTAGTAGAATCATAATATCCCTCACTATTTCTTACAGATTCTAAAACAAAATATGATGATCCTGAAGGGTTAGTAAATGTAAAGGTTTTTAGACCTGATAGAGTTTCTCCTAGTGATCCTGATCCTTTCAATTGTGTCGGGGTATATGCTGCCATTTTTTTAGTTTTTTTCTTTTAAATAATTTAATGCTTTAACAACCTTAGAACACTCTTCATACAGTTCATGTTTTTCTAAGATAGGTAGTTGTCTTTTCAAAGTATCCACAAAATCACCTCTATCTATAGTGATATCATAAATACTTCCCTCTTCTAGAATTGTTACACTTAAAACATGCAAATGTCGTCTTTTACCTTTAAGGTTCTTCAAAATCACCTCAACTACAGCCTTAGATACTCTTTTATCTTGATTAGCTATAAGATCTTCAAATTCATCACTACTGTTTAATGTAAGGTCTAGGGCCATATTAAAATAAATTTAAAAAGTTAGGGTTAATATTCTTTGATTTCAATTTCTCATTCTTCTCATCATCTTTTAACATTTTAGTTGCTAATTTTTCTAAACACTTAGACTTTTGCTTATCAAAATCATTAACTATCTTGCTATGTTTTTTGTTTTTCATCGATTATAAATATTAAACATTTTTACTAACCAACGAATAGGGATCATCCTCCTCATCATCATAAAACCCTAACTCACGTAGTCTCTTAACATGATAGTCATCTAACTGCATTTGATCACCTTGAATTTTCTGGGTAGTTTGGTGGGATTCTAATTTATCAATTTCTTTTTCATTAAATATCTGGCCATAGTATAGGAAATAGCAATTATAACATACTAATGAAGCATTTTCCCCACCCCAATTTGTTGATTTACCATCCTTAAAATGCAAAATCAGCGGTATTTTGTTATCTAAAACGCGTCTCTCATGAAAACCACAGGAGTGGCATTCTTCTTTCCATAGCCCTTCTACCACCATTCTATGCTTCAACTTCTTAGGTGAAAAATGAGAAGCATCTACCCTACCTTCAACGATATCAAGTATAGGTGGATCTTTTTTCTTAAAATTACCACCATTTGCTGCAAATTTAGGAATACCTTTCCCAGATGGATTCTTATGCATCTCAAATAAGGTCTTACCAGTTTCCTCATCCGTATATTTTTTCATCCAATCCTTCAGATGCCAATAAGAACAATTCAAATATCGAGCAGCTGCTCTAACTGATTTTGTCTTATCCATTGCATCCAAAATCTGTCCTTTTGTAAACGGTTTTGGTCTCATAACTTCATTTTTAATTATTCATCATCCTCCTCAACAAACTCAATATCATTCCAAGTGTCGTTTCTTTCTCCATATAAACGTGTTACTGCTTTTTTTGGCTTAGCATCAGAACAACCTACACAGGTTTTAGCACTAGGTAAAGCTTTAAGTCTTAAAGGGTTAATTTCATTTTTACAATTTATACATTCCATGGGTTATAATATTTTATATCTCTCATATGTATATCAGACTTTTACTTTCTTTAAAACTTTATATAACTGCTTTGGCGTATTAATGACATGATCCTCATCATCCTCATCCAATTTTAAAGTTAAATTACTACCATCTCTATTTTCTTGGGAAGCTAACATCCACCACATTATAATTTGGGCCTTAATTTCCCCATAGTGCTTATATATAAAGCTCTCTATGATTTGGCTATAAGGATCCTCATATAAAGTTAAGTCCACTCCAAACTCTAACATTTGTAGAGTACGTTGGTCTAATGAACTTAAACTTTTTAATAACATACAAAAAAAGTCTTCATCTCTTTTTCTCCTTGACCTTGCATTTTCTTTGATTTGAACTCCATCCCCTAAGAAATCAGTGATGTTTTTTGATATTTTATTTCTTTTCTTCTTCAACTCCAAACAATTTTGTAAATTCTTTAACATTTAATTTTTTTATTGTTGCAAATTTTTCTACCGCTAAATGTTTATTCAGGGATTTTCCTCTCCCTATTACTTCCTTCTTAGTATCTAATCTACTGTAAAAAATATATTTTTTCATTTCCTATAATATATGAAAAGTTATTGTTATTTCCAAAAAACTTGTATAAAAATCAATAAAACCGATAATGATAGGGATACTAAAGTTTTTAGGTTTATTCCTTCCTTGAAAAACATCCCTACTAATACCGCATATATAACTATCCCACAACCAAACCCAATAAAACGAGCGGGCCACATTATTCCATCAAAGTGCTGAACAGTGTACTTAGTACCCCAAATGTATAGGTAAGAAATTGGTATTCCAAATAGAGCTAGTATTAAAGTGTTTTTTTGAAACCATCCCCATAGAAATTGTCCATTGAGTTGGAACCATGTTACAAAATGAGCTAGTAAGAAATATGCAAGGCCTAATATTAAGTTTTTCATAGTCTGGTATATACGTATTTAGGTGTGGTGTGGGTGTTTAGGAAAGCTTTATAAGATTTTTTTGGTACTCCTTTAGAGAGTTTATCTTTACTTTTAAACCTCCCAATTCAAACTCCCCAACCTCTCCACTATCTTTTATTATGGAATTTAGTTGTTGGATTATTTGGAAATCTTGTTGGGTTATATTGTTTCCATCAACTTCTACTATTATATCTTCTCCCCCATTAAACCAAGGGTTTAGTGCTTTTTCTAATGTAGGGTTTGGGTTGGTAATTTTTATTGATTTTTTATAAACAGGTGGTACAATGGGTTTCATAAAGTTATCATGTTGAACATTTGTTCCCCATTTTTTGATAAAAGCAAGAGTTGATTGATCCATATCCTCTTTCCACTTTTTATGTCTTTCCTCATCTCCATCAAATGAGCCTGCTCCCCTACCCGTAAAGTGATAAACAAACCCTTCCCAGGTTTGTACAAAAGTAAAACCAGCTAAATCCATTCTATTAAATATATCAGAATCTTCTCTACAAGAGTGAAGTATTGGGTCATGCCCACCTAATATTTCTAAATATTCTCTTTTGTGCATCATCCAAGGTGCAAATATACCTTCTGTAGTTGGGACTGTGTCAAACTGTTCCACTCTATCTTTAACATATTGATGAAAATCTTCTTCTTTAAACTCATTAGGGTACATTCCAAAGTCTTGTAATACTTTTTCCCCATTATTTGGGTGTAAAGGTGGTTCAATACGAGTTGCACATACTACTGTTTTTTCTTTTAAGTACTTATATGTTTCAAAGTCAGTATTTTTACCTAAGATCATATCAGCATGAAAAATCATAAAGGTATCTGTTGTTGATTTTTCAATGCAAAAATCATATGCTCGGCCAATTCCATATAATTCTTCTCCTAGTTTAGGATTCACGTAGTAAGTTAAATTATATTCGTCTTTTACTTGCTCTAACCAATCAACTGTACCATCTTCATCTGAATCAACAAATATGATTATTTCATGGTCATTCCTGTATGCATTTTTCCTTATTGAAGGAATGCATGTTTTAAGATATCTTAAATTTGATTTACTTGGTATACAAAATGTTATTTTATCCATTATTTGCTAATTTATCTAGTAATCTACTAATTTCACTATCACTTTTATTTATTTCAGCTAATATAGGTCTAGATTCTTCAGGAGAGTATTTAAAGGCTACTCTTAAAATATCCATCCAATTCTTATTATTTTTAGTTCTAACTGCTTCTACAGCATCAATTATTTCTAAGTCTGTCATTTTATTAAATCTTTTACTTTTATATTCCAAGATTCAACTCCCGGAAATTCTTTTATATAGTGTAAACTACCACCTTGAGGTTGAATTTGTGGTAATATACTACCCTTTATTATGTTTTCAAAATTATTTATAAAAAGACTTTCTATTTCTTTTTTTAATTTATTGTAAGAAGAAGATAAGGTTTCATCTTTATTAAAATCAACTTCTTTTTGAATAAAAATATCTCCAGTATCAACCCCTTCATTTATAGCATGGATAGTAACACCTTTTGGAGTATTTTCTATCCAACTCCAATAATTAGGGTTAGCACCTCTATTCCATGGTAAATAAGAAATATGTAGATTAATTATTGGGTTGTTTGAATTTTCAATATGTTCTTTTTTTAAAATATGTCTATACCCATAACTTATTACCCAATCAAATTCGTATAACTTTTCAGGAGATATCTTTTCTTCTGTGTTTAATGTTTTATAACTATTATTTAAAAAATTATAAACACTATTATTAGTAGGTCCTAAATATAATATTTTCATTCTATAAAATCATCAAATTTATAATCTTTGCTTGCTTTATTTCCTAATACCCATCCAAAATCACTAGCAGAGATGTTACCTTTTAAAAAAGGTCTTTTAGTAGTAATATTATCTATACTTAATATTTCTCCTTTTTTAATTGGTTTTTTAGCTACAACTGAACGCATTGCTTGAGTAAATTGTTGTTCTGAGGTTGATATTTTATCAGATGAGGATTTGCTAGTAGATTTTTCGGCAAATCTAATATATTCTACCATTTGTTTTAATTCACTTGGTTCTAAAGCAAAGGGGTGATCAGGTCCAGGTAATTTTTTACTTAATGTAAAATGTTTTTCTATTATTGTAGCTCCTGCTGCTACAGCTAAAGCAGGGGTGAAAGGACTTTCAGTATGATCAGATAAACCCCACCTATATCTAGTATCTCGAGCTAACTGTTTTACTATATCTATTCCTACATCTTCAATTGGAGTTGGGTAAGCATTATTACAATGCATAAAACTTAATTCATTTCCATACCTATCTGCTATCTCAAATATTTTACCTAAATAATTCATCTTAAATCCAATACCTAAAGAAATAACTAAAGGTAATTTTGAAGAAGCAACCATATCTATAAATCTGAAATCTGTTGATTCAAATCCTGCTATTTTTAATCTTTTAACTCCTAAATTAACTAATTCATCTACTGCTTTTTCATCGAATGGAGTTGACATAAATTCAGTACCTTTTTCATCACAATATTGTTTTAAATCTTTTTGCCATTCTCTAGGTAACTCAATATCTTTAATTAATTTATTTATATTTTTATACCCTGCAAAATCTGGTGTGTTTTTACTATAAAGTGTTTCTGAGGAGTAGGTTTGGAATTTACAAGCATCTGCTCCACTTTCGACTGCAACATCAATTAAAGATAATGCTTGATCAAAATTTCTATTATGGTTAGCTCCTGCTTCCGCTATTATAAAAGTTTTCATAATTCCAACAGTTTATTTATTAATTCTATTTTTTTATTAGGGGTAGTTTCTAAGTCATCGTAAGATGCATCAGAAAAGGGTGCGTATTCTTTACATAATTCACCCCCATGAAGGATCTTAATTCTGTCTTTCCATTTTTCATAATGAACTACTAAAGCGTGGATTTCGGGTTCAGACCATAAAAATTCAGAACTAGCATTTTGATATTTTACATCATCATATCCCTCACTTCCCCCTTTATCTCCATATCCAACAATAATTACTTTATCAAAATTCATATACCATAATAATTGAAAAAGAATAGAAGAAACATTCCCCCCAGGTAACAAATTAGAAGGATCAGTACCATATTTATCTATACTTTCAGGGATAGAAGGACTTAATGTTGGATAAGATTCACCTTGTTCATTTCTATATTCTATGCAAAGGAAAGTATTAGGGATTTGCTTACAGTATTCTACACCTTTATATTTATACACTTGGCCTGTAGTAAATTGGGAATTATAACAGGGGTAATCTCCACAAGCTAATATTTTAATTAAGTCTTTTCTTAATAAATCTCTCTTCCCTTTTATCCAGATAGGTTCTTCATTATATTTAAACATAGCTTGATGTTGGAGTAACTTTCCCCCTTCAAATTGATGAAGAAAAAATTCACCTTCTTCAAAATATTCTCTAGCTATAAAATTATCAGCTGTAAGGTACATATCTACATTAGTGTGGTTTTTAATATTATGGTTTACAGTAATAGTAAAATTATTAGAAATTATTTCTTCTAAGTTTTTAACTTTAGTAGATGAAGGACCTCCTAATATGCAAAAAGCAGTATGTCCCTTTCCTATATTTTTCCATTTACCATCTATAAAATAACTCATTATAATATATGATTTAATAAAGTATGAGCTTCTTCAAAACTATTCATACAAGGAGTATTATTTTTTATATGATTAATAAAATACTCTATTTCTTCTATATACATTTGATTATCTAGTTTTAAATCAGTTCTTTTTAAAACCTCATTTTCTAAAACATCATAATATCGTTGATAATCTTCTGAGAGGTAGTTTAATGTAAAGTCAGCTATTGTGCCATTTTCAAATTCAATTCTACCAGTTACTATATCTTCAACATCATTAGTAATATTAGTTAATTTATTTTTAATATAAGAAAGATTTTTAATATTTCCAAATTTAAAATAAAGATAATCTAATTCATGTATTGCATCTAGTAATATACCCCCACCTAAGTGTTTATTAGCACTATATGAGTTTAGATGGTTTGTTTTAGGTCTCCACTTTTTTAAATCATATCCAAAATAAACATTAATATATTTACTATTTGGGTTAATTGATTTGATTTCTGGGGTGAATCTTAAATTGCATCCCACCATTGTTAATAATTTTTTTTCTTTAATTATTGGTAGTAAAGTATCAATTCCTTTTATGTCTGTGTAGAAGGGTTTTTCACAAAATATAGGTAAACTGTGTTTTGCTAACTTTAAACAATGCTCTATATGATTTATATTAGGGGTGCAAACTAACCCCATATCGAATTTAGTTTTTAAAATATCATCTATGTTTTGTATTTCATCAATATCAACTATACGTGTAGATATTCCTAAATTATTAAGATTTGTTGAATGACGTTGACCTATTGAACCACCCCCTATTATAATTGCTTTCATTTTTTATATGTGTATAGTTTTTCTGCTATTTCAAATTGCCAAGGCCAATCAATATCAAAACACTCAATTTCATCCATTATAAAAAATTCTGGGTCTTTGGGGTATTTAAATGAACCCATGTAGATTTCTTTGATTATATCTTTCATAGTTCCTGCATATAGGGAGTGGGCCGCTTCATAACAGGTTTCTACAAATTTAGTCTCTAGAGTAGATAAATATTTATCTTCCCCAAAGAAACGATTTATCATAACCCCATCATTATTAAATAGAAATGTCTTTTTTTCAAAAACACCAAACTGGCCTCTAGAATTTGATTCTGTGAATTGTTTGATAAAATTTTCTATAGTTTCTAATTTAAGTAAGGGGTTACAAGCGTTTATTATCACAAAATGTTCGAATGGTAATTTATCATGCCACTCAAATACTTTAGGTAATGTAACAGGTTCTTGGGTTGATTCCTCACTTCTAACAAAATAATTAACCTTATGCTTTTTAGCTATTTTAATTAATTCACTATCCATAATGGATAGATAAAAGTTTTCTTGGGGAATGATTTTGGATTGGAGGATTTTACTAATGGCAATTTCAAATAGATTTGAATCAGCAAAAGGTTTGAGCATTTTATTAGGGACTCGGGTTGATTGAGTTCTAGCTTGGATTATAAAGCAAATGTTATTTAAGTTCTTCATATATTTAAATATACTATCTTTTATTTAGATAAACTAATAATCTTAACATAAATAACTTACTTCTTCAGGGGATATGCTTGGGATGTTACAGTTTAAGAATACATCTTTCCTTTCCCTAAAAGAATCATCTATAAATAGAGAATAGGGTTTATTTAGTGATTTAATTATTTCACTTTTCTTCTCATCATCTTTAACATATATGGTGGTATATAGGGTATTAACTTTGACTTTACTTCGTGTTATTATAATGATTTCTTTATTTAATTTAGGTAGGAGGTCTTCTATATACTCAAAGGTGTCATCATAATCAACAAAGATAGTACTATACTTTAAATCATATTTAGGAGTTTTTCTATGTATCTCCTTAACTAATTGTTGGTCTATTGTATTAACATCATACCCTATATGTTGATATAAATCTGATAGAGTAAGATTAACCCCATTTAACCTATTTATGTTGGACCCTCCTCCTATTCTTGGGGCTACTTCTAAGAATTTTAAAAACCCCTCCCCATCTTGTTTTAATTGAAAAAACCAAGACCCTTTAAAGGGCAACACTTTATTGATTTGTATAGCTATCTGTTTAAAGGTAGGATCTACTTCTATAGAGGTAGTTTCACTTATCCCGTTTATTATAGATTTTCTTAGTCTAGGGGATATGTGGGTAACCTGGTTTTGAGTATTTGTAAAACAATCTATGGTATATTCTTTACCTGGTAGATATTCACAGTGTATATAATTAGCTTCTACTCTCATACTATCCCTTGAACCCTGCCCCCTATCAGGTTTTAAAAAACCATAGGGGATTAAAGTATGTTTAGGAACACGGTGTAATAATTTAGGATGGGAATTAAGCCTTTTATAAGTTTTACTTTTGAACCTGCAAATGTTAATAGTTTCTTTACTACTACCTACGATTATATTTTCTAATTCTGGGGAGTTTTTTAAGATATAGGATATCTCATCATGGGATGGGAGGATGATATCAATATTATGATCTTTAACTATTTGTTTTATTTCATCAATAAATAGGGGTGATGTTAGAGGGTGGGTTAATTTAATATAATTAAGAAATAACTCATCACTATCATTATGAGCTGCTCCTACTAATTTAAAGTTTTTATTAAATTTTAAACTCATATATTGCTCTACCCCTATTTGAGTAGCACAAGGTAATACCAATACATTTCTATTGTTCATATATCTTAAATTTGGATAAATCCGGATAAGACATTTCTATATCTTCATTATGTTTTTTAGAACCATCTGGGTTGTAGAATTGGTCTATTAGTAATAGTCCTCTAGCTGCTAATTCAGGCATCATGTAGAAGTTCCATCCTAACATATCAAAATTATCATCATGGTAAGAACATGCTCTTCTCCCACTGTATCTTGCTCTTTTGAACCACAAATAAGCTTTATAGTTATCTGTTAATATAGCTCCACCTTTACTTAATTTGAAAGTTTTATAAGGTCCCGTAAACGAAACACACATATGAGTCTTAGGAATGTACATATCTCCTGTAAATCTTAGGGCCGAATCCCATACCCTAGTAGGTTTTAATTGGTACGCCCCTTTCAATTTCTTCCCCTCCATACTTTCCCACTTAACTTTACCCCCAGCGTGTATAATCTCGCAGGGTACTGATGGGTAGGTATTCGAGGGTATAGTTACTTCTTGGTCTTTTACTTTTTCATACATTAAAGATAAAAATATACCGTTAGAAGCATTATCAACCGTGACAGCATACTTGGCCCCTGTGTACTCGGCTATTCTTTTTTCAAATTCATCAGTTACTTTATATACTCCGCTCATTGTAATTTATTTTTCATTAAAAACTTCTATAACTAAAACGTTTATATCATTTACCATAAGCATAGATCCATCCTTACAAAACATTTTAGTAAATTGGCCTTGCTTTATAGTCTCAGGTCTAATACCAGTGTAGGTTCTTTTAACCCCACCTACAAAATGTATAACCTGGGTTACATATTCCCCAACCTCAGTTACAGTAGATTGAAGATTTACTATTTTCTTATCCATTTTGTAATTTTTTTAACTCTTTCACTATTTCTTGAAATATTAGATCTGGGTCTTGAGAGTATCCACTAGAGCCAGGTTTTAGGGGAATGTATTTAGTCCAAAAATCATTTTTATGGGAATATTTTCTATCTTCTAAAATTACACAATTTTTAATAATATATTGGGGGATATCGTATCCCTTCTGGTTTAGAATCTTAAATTTTTCTTGTTGAAATAGGTCAATATGGTGAAATATCCCTACGCTTTCAGGTAATTTCATCAGCTTAGTTAATTCTTTGGAGTGGAAATTAAACCAACCTCCAGCGAATTTATGGTTGTAATTTTTTATTAACTCAATATTGTCTACATCACAAGTATCTAATTCATACACGTTAATATCGTCAAATTCAATGGGAGAATTAATGTATTTTTCATTACTAATAATATCCCATGAAGAATCCCAAAATTTAGCTATTTGAGGGGTAATCATGTAAGTAGAAGTATTTTCTTCAATAGTAGGTATTATGTTTTCTAAAATATAAAAAATCTCTATAGGAAAGCTAATGTCGGGATCTAACCAAATTAAATTGTATTCCCCATTATTTTCTTCAAGAATCTGCCTTTGATGAGCTCCCGAGCTTTTTAAAGTATCATCTACTCTAAAGTTAACCTCAAGGCAAAAATCGCAATATTTTTCTAGATATTTAAACTTATCAATAAAAAATTGTTTAGGGATATCACACTTATCCCATTCAAAGTTTTCATCAGATATATCTAATACTATATCTAAACAAAGATACTCTTTAGTGTTTGAATAATTTGATGCCCTTTTTAACTGGAGTATGGTTCTTTCTACCATATCTATATGGAAAGGGAAAGCATAATATACTATTTTGGTTTTATCCATTATGTATTTTTTCTAAAGATATTAATACTTTTCTTACCTTCTAGGACTTGATCTATGTTATCTATATTATCTTTTACGAATTTAAAAGCATTGTCGGCTGCTTGGATAGTTTTATTGATGTCCTTTTCGGTATGAGAGAATGAGATATAAATTACATTAGGGAATAGTATACCTTGCTTTACCATTTCTTGAAAAAATAAATCTTTCATCCCACTAGCATCTTTATAACTTGAATCAAATGATAGGTTGTGTCGAGGGGCACTTCCAGCAAAATTAACTTTTAACTTATGTTTACTAGCTAAAGCTTTCATCCCATCATCTAATATATCCCCCAACCCCCAGATATGATTGTAGTCTTTAGTTTTAAGTTCTTTTATTGTTTCTAGGGCTGCCGCTAAAGATAAACATTCACCACCAAAGGTCATAGAAAAGAATACATGGTTTAATTCATTCATATATTCTTTCTTACCTGCGATAGCTGATAGGGGCATACCATTTGCTATTGCCTTTCCTAGGCAGCATAAGTCGGGGGTGACTCCATAATATTCTTGAGCTCCTCCCAACGCCCATCTAAAACCAGTAACTACTTCGTCAAAAATAAGTAGAGCCCCATATTGGGTGCATAATTCTCTTACCCCTTCTAGGAATCCTGGGTTAGGTGATGTTAAGGCTTGTGCCTCTAAGATAACACCTGCTACCTCATTATTCTTTAGTTCAGTTTCTAGGCTCTCTAGATTATTGTACTCAAATTCAGATACTACATCTTTTAGGACTTTAGGGATACCATAATCTCTTATAGTAACTCCATGCCAATCCCCCCATCCATGATACCCACACTTTACTATATGTTCTTTACCTGTGTAGGATCTAGCTATTCTTACAGCAGCTAAATCAGCATCGGTCCCATTCTTTGCAAATCTAACTTGCTCAGCACAAGGTACTACTTCACATATTAATTCGGCAACTTGTTGTTCTAGTATTGTAGGTAAGGAATGTATTATTCCTTTTTTTAATTCTTTTTTAATAGCTTTATTAGTACGTTTATGATCAAACCCTAGTATAATAGGCCCTAACCCACACATAAAATCTAAATACCATCTACCATCTACCCCCTTTAAATATGCCCCTTTTGATTTATTTGCAAATTTAGGATAAACTCCATCTACAAATTGGTCAGGACATTTACTTAATGTTTGGGTTCCCCTAGGCATTAACCTAATTGCATTCCCCCACAACTCTTCTTCATTAATTTGCATCATTAAGTCCGTTTTTTATAATTGTTATTAAATCACCAATATTATCATTATTGTGCAGGGATGAATTAAATTCTAGTCCTTCGTACTTATCAGTATAGGTGTGATTTGTTTTGGTGTATTGAGGTAGTACCGTTAGTAACTTATCTGTAACTTGATATGTAAAGTCTAATTCGGTTGATGCTAACATATCTTCATGTAATTTTTCCCCAGGTCTCATCCCAACAACATCATAGTCTAACTTATCAATATTCATTATTTTTCCAACTGATTTTATAATATTCTCCATTTTAAAGGAGTTTATATTTGGGATAAAAACCTCACCACCTTCAGCATAAAATAATGAATTTAGTACTGTTTCTACTGCATCTGTAAGAGGGAATAAAAATCTTGTACAATCCATAGAGGTTACTTTAATTTTTTCTCCTTTACTTACTAAATTCATCCATAATGGTATAAAAGATCCTCTTGAAGCTATTACATTACCATATCTAACAGAAGAAAATATTGTTGAACTTGAATTATAATCATAATTTGTAAATATTCTTTCAGCTATAAACTTACTAGAACCATAAACATTAATAGGTTGACATGCTTTGTCTGTTGACACTAATATACATTTTTTTACATTATTTAACAATGAGGCTCTAGCTACATTTTCTGAACCTTGTATATTAGTTTTAACACATTCATCTGGGTAGAATTCCATGTCGTCCACTCTTTTTAGTGCTCCTGTATGGATAACATAATGGGGTTTATGGATTGAAAGGGTTGTATTAAGTTTTTCAAAATCCCTAATGTCTCCAATAACCCTTTTTATAGTGGGGTCATTACCAAAGGCAAGTGCTTGTTTTCCTTCATCTCTACTAAATACTATAATACTACAATTAAATTGCTTTAAATATTTAATAATTGCTTTACCTAAGGACCCAGTACCCCCCGTAATTAAAATTGTTTTATTGTTAAAAAATTCTTTATTCATTTTCTATGTAATTTATTATTCTTTTACTAGCTTTTTTATCATTAAATTTATCAAAATATTCAAGTACTTTATTATTACTTGATTTTTTATGTTTAAATATACAATCCCTATCATAAAAAACCAAATTTTTCTTTAATTTTTCTTCAAATTGTTTATTTCTTCTTAATGTTTCTTTTATATAAGGGTGGGAGATAAAATCCTCAAATTCTTGAAAAGTGTTAAACTTTAATATTTTTTTCCAAAAATTAAACTCATGCCCCCTATATTTTTCAATATCTAATTCATCATTTACTCCAGATGTGTCAAAATCAACATTAACTATGGTTTTATCTAATAATAAAGGGTAATACATGACTGATCCAAAAATTCCTATGTTGTAAGTGGATTTTTGGACAATTTCATTAAACATTTGTGAATTAGATATAATATTAATATTTTGGAGATCATTAAAGTCTTTTTCCTCTGAGGGGTGGGGTTTGTAGTAGGTTCTATATTTAGGGAATTTAATTTTTACATTATTGTATATTTCAATAAGTTTATAGTGGTGTTCTTTCTCCATAGACCCATAAACTATAATAATATCTTCACTAGTTGAACTTAAGTTAAAATCATCAAATTTAGGGTTGCCTGTGATTGTAGATTTTTGACTCCACCATCCTGCTTTATTTTTTGTTTCTAAACTCCATTCACTATGGTCAAAAAAAACATCAATACAATTACTTGGGAAAGACTTTCTACTAGCTAATTCTAATTTTGTTTTTATATTATTAAAATTCCAAGTGGAATTTTCAATACATCCTATAAAACACCCCCATTGTTTGAATTCCCATAAAATAGATTTTTCGGGTTCCCAATTTTCACAAGTAATTAATAAAACTGTAGGTTTAAAAGGTAATTCGAATCCTAATGATTGACTAGAGTAAACATTGTCTGAAGGGGTAATGTTAGTATCATATTTAAAATGTTCTAAAGATAATTGGGGGGATAATTTAGTAGGTAAATCATTATATAGAAAAAAATAGGATAAATTTCTATTTTTTAATTCTAAAACTACATTTTTTAAGTCTAAATAACTCCTTTCATCTGATGCAACTATAAGATATTTATTCATTATCTAGGTCAGTTAAATTATTAGGTCTAAAGGCGAGTTGGGGGTGTGATTTACCATAAGTAGGAATATGTATTTCCCATTCTTTAAACTCAATGTTATTTTCTTTTAGATATTTATAAACTTTTTTAGAAATTTTTAACGTTTTTGGATCTGTGATTTTCATATCATGCCATTCCCCCCAAAATTCACTTATTAAATTTATAGTTTCATCCTCAATCATTTTATTAAGAACTTCATATTCAGCTCCTTCAATATCTAATTTAAGAATTAAATAATCATTTTTATTAAAGGTTTCTGAAATCCAAGTTGATAAATCAAAGCATGGGGTTTCTATACTATGTTCTTCTCTTAAGTTATTTAAACTATCTAATAAAGAGGATCCATCTGTGTATTCTTCGGATAGGTGGAATTTTTTAACTTCATCATTTACCCACACCGCAGAATTTTGGATGTGGACTGTAAGGTTGTCTTTATGGATTTCTTGTAACTGTTTTGCTAAACCCGGGATAGGTTCAAATGAAATTATTATTATATCGTTGCCAAATCTTTGTTTAGCTGCCAGAATGGATTCTCCACAATGTGCACCACAATCTATAAAATATTTATTCATCTGTAATTATCTTTATATGAATTTATAATTGACATATTATCTTTTTTTATCATCCCAATTTTATCAAATGTAGGATATTGATTCCATTTGGTTAACCATTTTTTGGAATTTCTCCTTTCAGCTTCTAGTTGTCTTTGAGAGGTTTTTCCACCATTTTCTTCTAATCTATGGGATCCCCTAGCCCCAAAATGCCAAACTACTGAAGTTGTGGTTTGGATTAATTGGAAGTTTTTTAAAAGACATCTTAAAAAAATATCTTTATCATCCCAACTAGCAGGGGAAAATAAGGGATCATTTCCCCCTATGTAATCCCAATCTTTTTTTAAAATCAATCCCGAAACTCCTTCTCCTAATTTTACTTCAAAATTATTTATTTTTGAAAGTTCTTCGGCATATTGTAAGAAATAAGAAGAATCAAAATCATCATAATAAGAGCCAAAAGTTTCCAGGGGAACTATCAAAGTCCCGGGTCTAGAATCTTCATGGAAAATATTTGGTTGAATTCTTTGGCTAAATATCCAAGATTTACTACCATGTTTTTCATGAACTTTTAATAAATTTATGTCCCAATCTTTAGATACATAAAAATCAGAATGTAAAAAATTTATATATTTTGTTTTTACTTTATCAGCACAAAAATTCATCCCTCCCCCAATTCCTAAAGGAATATTGTTTTTATCTACATAATACTCTAACTTATACTTCTCAGTATTTTTTTCTAACCATTCATCTGTGCCATCATTACAATTTTCAGCATGTATTATAAAAGGAGCATCTTTGTAATAACTATTTTCTCTAACAGACTTTACTGCTAGCTTTAAATATTCTAAATTATTATGGGTTGATATACAATGTGTTATCATAAAGTATCATATAATTCGTTTTGTTTTTCTTGTCTTTCTATCTCTTTAGGATGGTAAATACAAAATTCTTCCTCTTGAGGTAAGTGTGAGAATTGTTTGTGTCCTATTATTACTTCATGAACTGGTTTCACCCATTTCATTAAATCTGAATTTCTATAAATTCTTGATTGGTAATCAGGCCAATTAACCCATTTTTTATCATTTACACGCCATCTCCATTTTTGGATATGCTCATCTGTAAGTCCTTCTACAGTATTAACTCGTGGGACATATATTAAATCAACACCCGGGTTATCTTCTAACATTAATGGGAGTGAGTTTATTAGATGTTCATTAGGTATTTCATCTGCATCTATTTGAAAAATATAATCTCCAGTGCAGTTATCTGTTAGATTGTTTTTGAATTGTGAAAAATCACCATTAAGAGAATGTTGAATAAACTTAATATTATTCTTTATTTTTTGAGACTCTATATAAGTATAAATAGCCCCATCTAGATTAGTATCATCTTGTTGAATAACAATTTCATCTTCTTCTTGTTTATGTTCTAGGAGGAAGGGTATAAGTCGTTTAATCTCTTCAATCTCGTTGCAGACTGTAATTGCGTAACTAATTTTCATTTTTAAGAATTTATTAAACTAGATCGAATTTGGAATGCCTTTAACTTATATTCTAGTGCAACATCTGAAGTTTCAAATAGAGTGATAATTTTCATTGCTACTTCACGCTGTTGTTTGGTTTTACATGAATCCGCAACTAATTGTATCCAATTTAAGACATCAGCGGGGTGTTTACTTCTCATAACTTTTTATTTTTGGAACAATATACAAAGGCCTCTTTACGAGGCCTAGTATTTTTATTCAGTAGCTAAAGCTCCAATGTAATCTAAAGCTTGAACATATTCTTTTTCTTCAAATAGCTTCATTGTAGACATATCTGTTTTAAATGAAGTTTTAAGGGTTGGATTTTCTTGTTCTTCTTTAGTTACGGGTCTAGATTTAACAGAAGCCCATTTCCAACTAGAACCATTTTGACCATATGGGAATACCATTCCCTGACCTTGAGTATTTACAGTTTGGGGAATCCAAACTAAGTCTGTTTCTGGGTCTTTCCAAATTAAATCTTTATAAAGTTCTGGAAGGGTTGAGATTTGTTGTTCATAAAATTCTTCTCCTTCTTTCATTAAACTGTTAGTCCAAAATCCACAAGATAAACTCATATAAGTTGTTATTTCAGGGGAGTTTTGGATTTTGTAACAGATTTCACCACCCGATTTAGGGCATTTAATTATTTCATCGTGCTGCATTTTATTATGTTTTTATTAAATTTAAGTCTCCATTATTTTTAAACAATATCTTATATGAAGAGTGGGGTTTTAGGAATTTAGTGGCATATTTGTATATTGAGTTTTTTTGACCCATTTTTCGTATTTTTTTAAATGAATCTGCTCCTCCAATCCCCAAAGCATAGGGTTGATGCTTATCTAAAAAAGAGTTTACAGCCTCGTATATAGTTCGAATTAAAGAGGTATATTCTTTAAGAGAATATTCAATATTTTTGTTCCCAAAGCTACTCCCATTTAATGTAAAATCAACCACATATGCATCTTGTGGTTGCTCCCAAAAAAATATTTTAATTGTATTTCCTTGTGGGTCTTCAAACTCGGGAACATATACCAACCCCTCCTCTTCTACAAAATTAAAAGTAGAGTTAAATGGGGGGGTTTCGAAAATTTCTGTAAGATTTTCTTTTATAATCTCTTTAATTGTAAACTTAATATGGCTGTTTAAATCTCTAGACATTACTGTTCGATTTTTTTAAGTTTTGGTAATTTAAGTTTAGGAAGTTCAGTTTTGTTTCCTTCTCCAATTTTTTTCAATTTTGGTAGATTTAAACTAACTTGTTTTGGAAATTCAGGGATTTTAGTATCAAGGATTTCATTTAGTTTTTCTTTCATTTTTTCGAATGAAAAATTAGTTTTAGAATGATGTGCTTGTTTTTTGCTTTTACTTATGTAGTTTTTATAATTATTAAAAATATCTTTTAAATAATGTCCTACATGGCCCGTATCTACACTAAACCATTCTGCTTCTTTTAATAGCATGTTATTTGCAGAGGTTGGGTGTACCTTAGTTAGTGTACCCGGAAGAAGAGTTGTAAATTCAGGATCTAAAAAGTCTGTATGTCCACTCCAATTTGTTGATATAATAGGCTTTTTTGTTAAACTGAATTCAAGTAGGGGTCTGCCAAATCCTTCACCCTTAGTTAAACTAACCATAGCTTTTACTTTAGAATGGTTATAAATAGAATTCATTTCATCATTTGTAAAATCACCATGTAGTAAATATATGTTAGGTAGTTTAAAGGATTTTATGGTTGATTTAATAGCTCTAATTCGTTTTAGTAACTCATCTCTATCCATATAAGAAGTTGAAACTGTAGATGCTTTTAAGATAAGAGCAGGAGCTTTTGTTTTATTTTTAAATGTTTCATAGAATGCTTTAATCAACAATCCTACATTTTTTCTATCTTCTCCAATTTGACCTTGCATCCAATGTCCTACAAATAAATAAGCAAAATCTTCCTTGATGTTAAAATCTATTTTGCAAGGAGTGTTATCTGGTTTGTAGACTTCAGTATTTGCTCCTTCAAATAGGATATCTCCATCTCCTGTCCATTCGATATGAGCTACTACTTGTTGTGTTTTTTGGTCTCGTTTTTCGAATTTTGAGTTTCTTAAAACATCAATAGTATGTTTAGAAGATCCAAGTACTAGATTCATTCTTTGACAACCCTCTACCCACTCTGCAGGTGCAATTGTAGTTTCAATCCCTGCAGTAATTCCAATGTTGTATTTTCCAAGGGGTTGGAATTCATTAGGTACTGTGATTTGACACCAAATGTCAGGTTGGGATGGTAGTTGGGGGTTGTTTAAGAGGTGGGGTGTTAAAAATTCCCAATCGGGATGATCTTGAATAAAACCCATAGGTGTACTTCCCCATCGTTGAGGGAGGATTTTAACGTCGTATTTATCTAACTCGATAAGTGCTTTAACTATATCGCGCGAGCGACTTCCATAACCGCTGTATGTATCTATTGCGCAACTTATTACAAAAACTGGTTTGTTCATATTTTTTAGTATAATAATTCGTGTGTAATGTGTTCGTCTTGGGTTTTATTAACGTTTATAAATTCGAATTTTGGACGGGGTGTCCAAGTATCAAACAATTTATCTAAAGCGTTGATTACACGTTGACCCATCTGTTTTCCTGTAAAACCTGCTTCTTCTGAAGTTGCCCATTCTCGTCCTGCTTTTCCAATCTCTTTACGTTTTTCTCTTCCCATTTCATACAACTTTTTAATTTGTTCTGTTGCATCTTCAGGTCTACATCTATCATCCCAAATATAAGGGGTTTTAGGAGATCCTTGTAGTGAACGGTTAGTTGGATAGACTGGGAATACCCATTTTCCATGCTTAGTATATTTTCCTGTATGGTTGGATGGAATTTTTGAGGATGGTGTAAACCATTTACCTTCACTATCTTCAAATCTCATTTGATCCTGCATTCCACCTGTTACATTTGCAATAATAGGTGTTCCAGCTAGCATAGCTTCTGTTATTGTAAGTCCCCATCCTTCATTTGAAGTTAATAGAATTTGAGCATCTGCTACATTATATAGCATATTTAATTCTGGTTGGGAGAGTTTTGCTTGAGAGAAATATATTGCATTAGGATAATCTTTAAAGAGTACCTTTCTAACTGCTTCTAAATCAGTCCCATGTTCACTTACTACTTCGGTGTGGAGGATGAAGGCACATTTCTCAGCTTTTTCTTTTGGGAGAGAATCTAAAAAATATCTCCAAGCAAGCATTGTATCTGGGATTTGTTTTCTTCGAATGTTTCTTGAATTAAAGAACAAAACAAATTCTTTTTCTTCTTTATCGAAAAGGTTTTTTCTAAAAGAAATCATTTTTTCATCCTCATCCGAGATAGGGTAATATTGGGTTTCGTTTAAACCATGAGGGACATATTCTATTACTTTATTTTTTGCTTTGTCTCCTAAAACTAATTCGTTAATTAACTTTGTTTGTTTGGAGATTGCTAACAACGCATCACAAGCCTCATAATAAGATTTATTATATAAAGGTGTTGGAAAATCATCCCAAATGTTAAGATATATAATAGGAATATCTTTTCTAATCTCCGCTTCCATCATAAACAACCATTCAAAATATCTTG
>Ga0213869_10001026_pt1 | contig 21506 bp, 24 predicted proteins | sample PICome_10_FD_160083 | JGI IMG/M metagenome (GOLD analysis project Ga0213869, IMG submission 160083) | Coastal seawater microbial communities near Pivers Island, North Carolina, United States - PICO132 | ecosystem: Environmental > Aquatic > Marine > Coastal | place: USA: North Carolina...
TGTGATTACCTCGGAGGGACAGTTCAGGTTATTCCTCATATCACAGATGAAATCAAAAGAAGGATTAAAGAGGGCGCAAAAGGCGCTGATATTGCAATTGTAGAAATAGGTGGAACTGTAGGCGATATTGAAAGCCAACCTTTTATTGAGGCAATTAGACAAATGATGCTTGAACTTCCATCGTCTAATACTGCTCTGGCACATCTGACTTTAGTTCCATATATTCAAGTATCCGAAGAGCTGAAAACTAAACCCACTCAACATTCCGTAAAGGAACTTCGATCTTTGGGTCTGCAACCAGATTGTTTGATATGCAGATTAGAAAAAGAACTCCCCCATGATGAAAAGAAAAAAATAGCCTTATTTTGTTCAGTAGATCCAAAAAGTGTTATTTCAATGCATGATGCTGAAACAGTATATTCCATTCCTTTGCTTCTATATGCACAAGGAGTAGATAAAATTCTTCTCAAAAAATTAAATCTTTCAAAAGTAAAATCTCCAAGGCTTAATGATTGGAAAAGAGTTGTTGACGCAAAACTTAATCCGAAGAAAAAAGTTTCAATTGCAGTTGTTGGAAAATATGTTGATTTAAAAGATTCTTACAAATCATTAAATGAGGCCCTTGATCATGCTGGAATTGTAAATCTTGCAAAAGTTGATATTCAAATGATTGATGCAGCAAAAATTACTAAAACCAATGTCTCAAAAATTTTAAAATCTTCTCAAGCAGTCCTTGTTCCTGGTGGTTTTGGTAGTAGGGGTATCGAAGGAATGATTTATGCATGTCAATTTGCAAGAGAAAAAAAGCTGCCATATTTTGGAATCTGTTTAGGAATGCAGATAGCAATCATTGAATTTTCTAGAAATATTTTGAAGCTCAAAAATGCTAATAGTACTGAATTTAATACAAAGACTAAACATCCAGTAATTGGGTTGGTAACAGAGTGGAGGGATGCATCGGGCAAAACCGAACATAGAAGTGAAAGCTCTGATTTAGGTGGAACCATGCGCTTAGGCGGGCAGCAATGCTTGATAAAAAAATCTTCACTGTCATATAAACTGTATAAAAAAATGACTATAACTGAAAGACATCGTCACAGATATGAGGTCAATCCAGAGTATAAAAATGAATTAATTTCCGGAGGAATGGATATAGTTGGCACATCACTCGATGGTAATTTAGCTGAAATGATTGAAATAAAAAATCATCCTTGGTTCTTAGGCTGTCAATTTCATCCGGAATTTACATCAAACCCTAGAGATGGCCACCCAATTTTTAATGATTTTATTGCAAAAGCTATTAAGATAAAAAGATAAAAAGATGAAAATTCTAAAATTAGAAAACTTTACGATTGGAAATCAAGAGCCTATGACTCTAATGGGTGGAGTCAATGTTCTTGAGTCTGAATCAGTTGTAATGGCTGTTGCAGAAAAGTTTGCAGAAACAACCTCAAATTTAAATATTAATTGGATTTTCAAGGGGTCCTTTGACAAAGCAAATCGAAGCTCTATTTCGTCATTCAGAGGTCCCGGCATTGATGAAGGTTTAAAAATGCTTGAAAAAGTTAAATCAGAATTTAATGCCCCTGTTATAACTGATATTCATGAGCCATCTCAAGCTGAACCAGTTTCAAAAGTTTGTGATGTAATTCAGATTCCAGCATTTTTGTGCAGACAAACTGATTTGGTTGTTGCGGCTGCTAAAACAAAAAAAATAATTCAGTTTAAAAAACCCCAATTTCTCTCTGCTCCAGAGATGAAAAATGTAATAGAGAAGTGTCATCAGGCTGGAAATAAAAATGTAACTCTTTGTGAAAGAGGCAACTCTTTCGGCTATAACAATTTAGTGGTTGATATGCTTAATTTTCAAATTATGAAGGATCTTGGCGTGCCGGTAATATTTGATGCAACTCATTCCCTTCAGCTTCCAGGTGGTCTGGGTAATGCTGCTGGAGGTCGTAGAGAGTATTTACTTCCCCTTGCCAAAGCTGGACTGAGTCAAGGTATAGCTGGTTTATTTATAGAGGCTCACCCTGATCCTGATTTGGCAAAATGTGATGGTCCATGCGCAATTTCCACTGATGAAATTCCAGCTGTTTTATCTCAATTGTCAGAATTAGATAATTTTATAAAAAATCAAGACAAAAATATCTAATGTCTGTCATTCGGTCTATCCAAGCTATTCAAATAATAGATTCCAGAGGAACTCCGACAGTTTCCTGTAAAGTTACCCTAGAGAATGGCATCTTTGCTACCTCAATGGTTCCCAGCGGAGCATCTACGGGATCAAGAGAGGCGCTAGAGCTAAGAGATGGGAGTGCAGCTTATTTTGGGAAGGGGGTAAATAAAGCTGTAGAAAATATTCATAAAATCATTGCTCCTGCACTAGTTGGCATGGATGTAACAAACCAACAAGAAATTGATGAAAAAATGCTTGCTTTAGATGGAACTATATCCAAATCAAAGCTTGGTGCAAATGCTATCCTAGGTGTCTCACTGGCTGTGTTAGATGCAGGCTCGAAAACGCTGGAGCTTCCTCTTTACAAATACATTAATCAAGTTTTTTATCATATCAATGGTGAAAAGCCAAAGATGCAAATGCCAACTCCAATGCTAAATATTATCAATGGCGGTGAGCATGCCGATAATAACATTGATATTCAGGAGTTTATGATTATGCCTGTCGGAGCCAGTAATTTCTCTCAAGCCATGCAGTGGGCAACAGAGATTTATTCTGATCTCAAGAGCATTTTAAATGCAAAGGGTTTGAGTACTAGCGTAGGTGATGAAGGTGGCTTTGCACCGAATCTCCAATCTAATCAAGAAGCAATTGAGCTTATTATTCAGGCCATACAAAATAATAACCTCACTGAGGGCCAGGATGTTGGAATTGCATTAGATTGCGCCGCATCAGAATTTTATAATGATGGTACATATAATCTTGCCGGAGAATCTATAGAGCTAAACTCGAGTGAGTTTACTAATTATCTCTCTGAGTTAACTCATAAATATCCTATTCTATCTATAGAAGATGGTATGGATGAGAGTGATTTTGAGGGATGGAAAAACCTTACTAAGGCCTTGGGAGATAAGTGTCAATTGGTGGGAGATGACCTATTTGTAACCAACGTAGTGGAGCTGCAAAGAGGAATTGATGACTCTTTAGCAAACTCAATTTTAATTAAATTTAATCAAATCGGAACCATTACAGAAACTATGAAAACCATTTATCTGGGTAACAAGCATGGATTTAAATCCATTATTTCTCACAGATCAGGTGAAACAGAAGATAGCACTATCGCAGATCTTTGTGTTGGTTTAGGAACTGGCCAAATTAAAACAGGTGCACCTTGCAGATCTGACAGAGTGTCAAAATATAATAGATTGCTATGGATTGAAGCTGAGCAGCCCAATCTCACTTTTGCCAAAAATGTCATTGGTTAAATTTTTAAATTTGCTTGTTCTTATCCTTATTCTTGCAGCTTTCTACAATCTTTTTTTTGGGATTGATAGCAAAAGAAGTTTTTTAGCTCTTCAGAATGAAAATCAAGAACTGTTGAAAAAAAATAACACTCTTGCAAAGGAAAATAATCTTTTAGAGAAAGGAATTTTAAGCAAGCAAAAGAATGATGCTCATGCAGAAAAGTTTGCTAGAGAAGAATTAAATTTAATATATGAAGACGAGGATTTCCTAAGATTTAAGGAAGTTAAATCAAATGAACCCCAATAATAAAATTACAGTCATTATTCCTGCCGCAGGAGAAAGTAGTCGTTTTGGTGGTTCAATTCCTAAGCAATTTTTGAGCTTAGGTGATGAGACGGTTTTAGAAAAATCTGTTAATTTATTTTTAGAAATTTCTTATATTAGAGAAGTGATAGTCGCCATCAATTTAAATGAGCATTTAGTTAAATCACAATCTTTCTATAATGATGCAAGAGTAAGGTTTGTTGAAGGAGGAAACACAAGAAGTGAATCAGTATTTAATGCCTTAGCATCAGTTGATCAAAGTATAGAGATCGTAGTCATTCATGATGCTGCAAGACCATGGTTAAGAAAAAGTCATTTTGAGGATCTCTTATCTCAACTTACCAATGATCAATCTGTTGAAGGGGTTTTTCCTGTAATTTCAGCAACTGATTCGCTGCGTATGAAAGAGGGCGAGGATCTAATGCCAGTCGAGCGTGAGCAATTTCTGCATGTGCAAACCCCTCAGATTTTTTACCATGAATCTGTAAAAGCTGCATTTAACAAACTTCAGAAAGAAGGCCTTCATATGAGTGATGAGTCTCAGGTAATGGAGCACGCAGGTTTTAAATTATTGGCTGCGCCAGGAGAAAGATCAAATATTAAAATTACTTACACTGATGATATAGCTAATTACGCGGGAAGAGATCTTCGAATCGGAAGAGGGATAGATTTTCATCAATTCCAACTAGGGAATGGTTTAACTTTAGGAAATGTTTTTATAGATTGCGAACTTTCTATTGTTGCACATTCAGATGGAGATATTATCTTGCATGCCGTTTCTGATGCTTTGTTGGGTGCAGCTGGCCTAAGGGATATTGGACACTATTTTCCTGATAGCGATCCAAAAAATAAAAATTTGAGTAGTTTAATAATTATTGAAAAATCATTAGATTTGTTAAAAGACAATGGTTTACGGCCTAGAAATATTGATTTTGTTGTTGTATGTGAACAACCAAAAATTGGGCCTTATGTAAATCAAATAAAAAAATCTCTTTCAGCAATTTTGAAGATCGAAGAAAGTTTTATTGGGGTGAAGGCAACCACTACAGAAAAGATGGGAATAATTGGTGATGGTAACGGAATTGCCGTATATGCAATTGCTTCTTTAAGGAATAAATAGTGAATATTCTGCTAACTAACGATGATGGCTATAAAGCATCTGGCATAAATGAATTGTTTCAAGCCTTGAGCACTGAGCATAAGGTTTTTTTAATCGCACCACGAGATAACTGTAGTGGAATGAGTGCAGCAATAAGCTTGCAAAAAGAAATAAAAGTTGAGGAAATCTCAAAAAATATCTTTTCTGTTTCAGGCACTCCTGCAGATTGCTCATATCTGGGATTGCTATCAGTAATTCAGGATCCAATTGAAATGATTGTTTCGGGAATTAATTTAGGAGCAAATTTAGGGGAAGATATTTTTTATTCTGGTACTGTTGGGGCAGCAATTGCTGGCCGAAGACTTAATTATGTTCCTGTTGCTTTTTCGGTAGCTGCTTACAATCCAACAAACTTAACATTTATTGCAGAACAATCTTTATTGATTACTAATCAGGTATCTAAACTTCCCTCAGATCAAAACTTGTTAGTGAACGTAAATTTCCCTGATTTGCCTCCTGCAAAAATTCAAGGCATTAAAATAACTTCGTTAGGCAAAAGAGGGGTACCAGAAACACCCGATCTAATTAGATCAGAGGATTCCGCTAAATTTTACAGTTTTGGGCCGTCTGGCTCACTTTTACCTAACCAATATGGAACAGATATACAGGCGATTGAACAAGATTATATTTCTATTTCAATACTTGATTACAATTTAAGTGCTGATTTGGCTCGCTGGGACTTATACAAGGAGGTTTTTAATTGTGAGTAGCTCTGGTTTTACATTCACGAGAGTTAAAGATCAAATGATTCAGCAATTGCTTGATATGGGCATATCAGATTTTCGCGTTCTTGACGCCTTAAGCCAAGTTCCTAGACATATCTTTTTAGACCAAGCCCTCTGGAGTAGAGCATATGAGAATAGAGCACTGACTATTGGTTACAAGCAAACCATTTCTCAGCCATACATTGTTGCGCGAATGACAGAGTACTTAATTTCGCATACATCAAAAAGAGGTAAAGTCCTTAACAAGGTTCTTGAAATAGGATCTGGCTGTGGCTATCAATCTGCAGTGTTATCTCATTTTGCAAATGATGTCTTTGCAGTTGAGAGGATCAAACCTTTAGTTTCAAAATCACGAGAAAATTTAAGTGGTCTAAAAATTAGAAATGTAATTATTAAACATGCAGATGGATTCAATGGTTGGGAAGAAGACTTAAAATTTGATGGAATTATTTGTGCAGCAGCTCCAAGACAATATCCAGAAGAGTTGCTTGAACTATTAGAGATTGGAGGAAAGCTTGTTATACCAGTTGGCCTTGAGGGAGAGCAAAAACTTTATGTTGTAACTAAAAAAAGTGATATCGAGAATGAAGAAATGATTTATGAAGAGGTTGCTTTTGTGCCAATGCTTCCAGGTGTTTCTAATGGAGAAGTTTGAGGATGAATAATCAAATTAAATATTCATTAGCTGGATTTTGTATGGGCGTTGCAGAGCTAATACCAGGTATTTCTGGAGCCACTGTTGCAGTAATCTTTAATATTTACCCAAACTTAATGAAAATTTTAAGCAACCTAAGAGTAAAAAATTTAACCTTAAACTTTTCATCTCTTTCGCAAACATTTCAATTTTATGTTTCATTGCCTTTGATTCTCTCTATGATTATTGCCATTATTTTTTGTTCAAAGGGAATCAATTTCTTGTTAAAAAATTATGAAGAATTATTTTTATCATCCCTAGGTTTATTGATGATAACTTTGTCTATTTACATCGTTCAATATTTCAAAGACGCACTTATAGACAAGAAACTATTTTTATTTTTATTTCTAGGGATAGGTGTTGGAATTTTTTTGCAAGGGTTGGATATAGGCTCAGGAAATATTTCTATGCCATATTTATTTTTGAGTGGAATATTGGCTTTTTCATTTTTCTTAATTCCCGGTATTTCAGGCAGTGCTATGTTAGTGGTTTTAGGAGTTTATGGCCCTATCATTCAAGGTATTGCAACATTTAATTTAAATTTATTGGCTCCATTTGCACTAGGTTGTTTGATTTCTCTTTTGCTTTTACCAAAGTTAGTTTTATCAATTTATTCATCCAATGAGCTCAACCTAATGTATATTTTTTCAGGCCTTATACTTTCATCAGGTATCTTTTTACTATGATCAAATTCAATACAACAATCTTAATTATTTTAATTTTAGTTATCACAAGTTGTTCTAATTTGGATTTATTAAAGCATTCCTATAAGAATTTTTTACCCCCTTCTCTCGATAGAACTTATATTGTTAAGCCTGGAGATTCTGTTTGGTCTATTGCATTAAATTTTAATTTGGATGCTGAGCTGTTAATTCTAAATAATAATTTAGAAAAACCGTACATTATTTATCCAAATCAAGAATTACGTCTCTTGGGTGCCCTTGCTCAAAACAGTTCAAAAAAAGTATCTCTACCTATCAAATGGCATCACCCTCTAGGAGAGAATCCAAAATTAGCTATCAAAGATGAATCTTGGCTAATTTTCAAGGAGCCTAAAGGCGCTCCGATTCATTCTATTCATAGCGGAAAGGTAGTGGTTTCTGGACCAGATATTCCGGGTTACGGAAATTTAGTTATGATTTCTCATCCAGATGGTTATTTAAGCTTGTATGCGCATTGCGATAAAATATTTGTTGAGCGAGGTGACGATGTGGGCAAAGGGGCTATGATAGCCCTTCTTGGCAATTCAGAGGCAGCTTATCCAATGCTACGGTTTCAGTTAAGAAAAAATGGAAAGCCAATTAGAGCTGAAAAATTAAACTCTCTTTTTTAAAAATTAAAAATTTTTTACTTTTCAAGAAGGTGTTTTTTTTCTTTGATTTGTGCAAATTCTTTGGCTTCAGGTAGCTCATCTTTTTCTTCTGTAATATTTGGCCACACTTCACTTAATTCTGCATTAATTTCAATAAATTCTATCTGATCAGCAGGTAGCTCATCTTCAGAAAAAATTGCTTCCACTGGGCACTCTGGTTCACATAATGCGCAGTCAATACATTCTTCTGGATGAATAACAAGAAAGTTAGGACCTTCGTAAAAACAATCAACAGGGCAGACTTCAACACAATCTGTATGTTTGCACTTAATACACGATTCAGTAACTATGAATGCCATTATTTATTTGTTTGAAAATTTAGATTACAAAGGATTTTAACAATGAGTTATGAACAAGTCAGCATGAATTTGATAATATTTAATTTACTTTTCCCAAATTTATAATATACTGTATAAACATACAGTAAAGGAGATCATTATGTCAGATAAAGTTAAAAACCTAAACGAGACCTTATCTCAAATTGAAAAGCAGTTTGGTAAAGGGACTGTTATGAAAATGGGGGATAGAGAAATTGTAGATATGCCATCAGTTTCTACTGGTTCACTAGGCTTAGATATAGCTCTAGGTATTGGCGGTCTCCCCAAGGGAAGAGTAGTAGAGATTTTTGGACCAGAATCATCTGGAAAAACAACCTTAACTCTTCAAGCCATTGCTGAGTGTCAAAAAGCTGGTGGCACCGCAGCCTTTATCGATGCTGAGCATGCACTGGACCCAAATTATGCTGAAAAACTAGGCGTGAATGTAGATGAGCTCCTACTTTCTCAACCAGATACTGGTGAACAAGCATTAGAAGTAACCGATATGCTTGTAAAATCTGGCAGCGTAGATTTAATTGTTGTTGACTCTGTAGCCGCCCTAACACCAAGAGCTGAAATTGAGGGTGATATGGGAGATCATCATATGGGCCTTCAGGCTCGTTTGATGTCACAAGCTCTAAGAAAGATTACAGGCAATATTCAACGCTCTAATGCAATGGTAATTTTTATTAATCAAATCAGAATGAAGATAGGGGTTATGTTTGGTAATCCTGAAACAACTACTGGTGGAAATGCCCTAAAATTTTACTCATCTGTTCGCCTTGATATCAGACGCATAGGTGCAGTAAAAGAGGGTGAAGAGGTTGTTGGAAACGAAACTCGTGTAAAGGTTGTAAAAAATAAAGTTTCACCTCCATTTAAACAGGCAGAGTTTCAAATTATGTATGGGGAAGGTATTAATACAGAGGGTGAAATTTTAGAGCTTGGGCAGAAACTAGAACTAGTTGAAAAATCTGGATCCTGGTATAGCCATAATGGAGAAAAAATTGGACAAGGAAAGGTTAATGCAAGCAAGTTTCTGAGAGAGAATACTAAAATCAGAGATGCTCTTGTCAAGGAGATCAGAAAGGCATATATACCTTCTGTCAAAAACTCTACTAAGAAATAATTATTTTTAAACTTGTTATGCAAGCTTAAAATTGATTAAGATACTCTCAACACAGGAGAGAGTTATGTCAAAAAATGCATATATAGTTTCAGCCGTTAGAACTGCTGGAGGAAAGAGAAATGGAAGCCTTAGTCAATGGCATCCAGCGGATCTTGGTGCAAAAGTTCTTGATGAGTTAGTTCACCAATCTGGGATTAACCCTGAATTAATAGATGATGTTATCTTTGGTTGTGTTGATCAGGTGGGAGCACAATCTGGTAATGTTGCTAGAAATGCAATCCTTTCTTCCAGCCTCCCTGAATCAGTTCCCGGCACCTCAGTAGATCGTCAATGTGGCTCATCTCAACAAGCCATTCATTTTGCAATTCAAGCTGTTATGTCTGGTACTCAGGATGTTGTGATTGGAGGTGGCGTAGAGGTAATGTCTATGGTACCAATTGGAGCAAGTATTAAAGATGGTTATGAAGCAGGTCATGGTTTGCCATTTGATTCTGATGGAATGAAAGATAGGTATCCCGGCATTTTCTTTTCTCAATTCACAGGGGCAGAACTGATGGCAAAAAAATGGAATTTATCAAGAGAAGATCTTGATCAGTTTGCCTTGAGTAGCCATCAAAAAGCTGCAGCAGCAGTTGAGGGAAAGTATTTTGATAGAGAGATTCTTCCTGTTCAAGCAAAGAATGCTGAAGGAAAGACTGATATGGTGCTAAATGATGAAGGAATTAGGTACGACGCAAGCCTAGAAGCACTATCAGGATTAAATCCTGTCACTGAAGGTGGCGTAATTACTGCTGGAAATGCAAGCCAAATTACAGATGGTGCAGCTGCACTAATGATTTGTAATGATGAAGGGCTAAAAAAGGTAAAAACAGATCCAAGAGCAAGGGTTGTTGGGATTAGTGTTGTGGGTGATGACCCGATAATGATGCTAGGTGGTCCTATACCAGCCTCTCATAAAGTTTTAAAAGCTACAAATTTAAATATCAATGATATTGATCTGTATGAGGTGAATGAAGCTTTCGCGCCCGTTCCTTTGTCTTGGGCAATTGAGCTCAAAGCTGACATGGAAAAATTAAATGTCAATGGTGGGGCAATGGCATTAGGTCATCCCTTAGGCGCAACTGGAGCCAAATTAATGACAACATTGTTGCATGAACTTGAAAGAACAAATGGTAAGTATGGCCTCCAAGCAATTTGTGAGGGTGGCGGTACTGCTAATGCAACAATTATTGAAAGAATATAATTAGCTACTTTTGTAGTGTTCAAAGATAGTTAAAATATCTTCAACTTTTCCAGTAGAGCTTTGACCATCTCTGTGTTTAAGCTCTACTTCATTATTTTGAAGGTATTGTTTGCCAATAATGACATTGATTGGTATTCCAATTAGTTCAGCATCTTTCATTTTGGTGCCATAACCATCTTTGCGATCATCCAGCATAACTTCATAACCCATAGATAATAATTGGTTATATAAATTCATAGCAGCTTTTGCTATCTCTTTATGCTGATCAAAACCTATAGCTACTATATTTACTTCGTATGGAGCGATAGCATCTGGCCACATGATTCCTTTATCATCGTTATTTTGTTCAATAGCCGCTGCGACAAGTCTAGACACCCCAATTCCATAGCAACCCATATAAAGGGTCCTAGCCTTACCTTCTTGATCTAGAACATTTGCATTCATCGCATTTGCATAGACTCTTCCAAGTTGAAAAATATGGCCAACTTCAATCCCTTTTTTAATCTCAATTACACCTTCTCCATCTGGGGACGGTTTACCTTGTAAAGATTTTAAATCTTCACCTTTTGTCAGCAAAAGCTCAGTATTGATAGCAAAATCAGAGGAGTCACTTACTGCAATGGTATCCTCGCCATTCTCGGCCAATATATGAAATTCTTCTGATGTATCTCCACCAATAGCCCCTGAATCTGCTTTAACAATTTTAAATTTCAGCCCTAGTCTATCTATAATTTTTTTATAAGTATTTTTCATTAAAAGATAAGATTCAGCCAATGACTCTTCATTAAGATTGAAGCTATATGAATCTTTCATGAGGAACTCTCTTCCACGCATAACTCCATATCTTGGTCTAACCTCATCTCTAAATTTTGTTTGAATTTGATAAAGGTTCAACGGCAATTCTTTATAACTTTTAATGTTATTTCGTATTAAGTCTGTAATTACCTCTTCATGTGTAGGACCAAGACAAAAATCTCTTTCATGTCTATCTTGAATTCGTAAAAGTTCTGGTCCCATTTTTTCCCATCTGTGAGTTTCTTCCCAAAGCTCTCTTGGTTGAACCATTGGCATAAGAACTTCTTGAGCTCCAGAGGAATTCATTTCTTCCCTAACAATATTTTCAACCTTCCTCAATACTCTTAAACCAAGAGGAAGCCAGTTATATATTCCGGATGTAACCCTACGTATCATTCCAGACCTCAGCATTAATTTATGACTGATAATCTCGGCATCTTGAGGCGAATCTTTTAAAGTAGGCAAAAAAATCTTAGACCAAAACATTTTTTATATTTGAATTTCCATTTAGTTTATAATTCTATATTTTTTTTAGAGACATATGCCGATTTATGAATATAAATGCTCAAAATGTGAGCATCAATTTGAAGTTATTCAGAGATTTTCAGATAATCCAGTAGAAATTTGCCCTGAATGCAATAAAAAAGCAGTATCAAAATTAGTTTCTGCACCTTCTTTTAGATTGAAGGGAGGGGGTTGGTATGAAACTGATTTTAAAACTGGCTCTAAAAAGAATATAGTAGACAGTAAGGATGAAAAATCAAAACAGCCTAACGAACAAATTAAAACTACTGATAAATCTAAAAGCAAAAGTTCAGATAAAAAAACTTAAACAAGAGAGATAAAATGCGTTCACATTATTGCGGAGATATTAATAGTTCACACATAGGCAGCAATGTAGAGATTTCTGGATGGGTCCATAAACGAAGAGATCATGGTGGTGTAATTTTTTTAGATATTCGTGATTTACACGGAATAGTTCAAATTGTTTTTAATCCGGATTTAAAAGAAATATTTGATATTGCAGATTCATGCCGAAGTGAATACGTAGTTAATATTAAAGGACTAGTTCGAAAGAGAATTGAGGGTGCCGTCAATCCAAAAATGACCACAGGAGAGATAGAGATTGAGGCGAAGAGCTTAAATATTTTTAGCTCAGCTGTTACTCCTCAGTTTCCTCTTGATGATTATCAAGATGTTAATGAAGATATAAGACTCAAACATAGATTTTTGGATTTAAGACGTCCAGACGTCAACCAAAGATTAGTTAAGAGATCCCAAATAACTTCAAAAATAAGATCGATATTAGGAAAACGTCATTTTCATGAAATTGAGACACCTATTCTAACTAGGGCTACACCTGAGGGAGCAAGAGATTATTTGGTACCAAGTAGAGTCCATCCTGGTGAGTTTTTTGCATTGCCTCAATCTCCTCAACTATTTAAACAGTTGCTAATGATTGGTGGGCTGGATAAATACTATCAGATAGCTAAATGTTTTAGGGATGAAGATTTACGTGCAGACAGACAGCCTGAATTCACTCAGGTTGATATTGAAGCCTCATTTGTTTCTACCGAAGAAATTATTGAGCTTGGCGAAGATCTCATTGTCACATTGCTTACTGAATTTACTGACTATCAAAAAAAAGAAGTGCCAAGAATTACATATAAAGAATCCATTGAAAAATATGGATGTGATAAACCTGATTTAAGAATTCCGCTAGAACTTAATGATATTTCTGAGTTAGTAAAAAATGAAGAATTTAAAGTATTCTCTGGGCCTGCAAATGACCCTGCTTCTAGAGTAGTAGCCTTGAAAGTGCCTGAAGCTGCATCAATGACAAGAAAAAAAATTGATGAGTATACTGATTATGTCGGTAAGTTAGGTGCCAAAGGGCTTGCTTATATAAAAGTTGTAGATCTTGATCAAGAAAATGGTCTTCAATCACCAATTCTTAAATTTTTTCAAAAAGAAACTATCGACTCAATTATCTCTTCTCTGGATGTGAAGAATAATGACATTATTTTTTTTGGAGCAGGAAAGTCAGAAATTGTAAATCTTTCCATGAGTTCATTAATTAAGAAACTTGGAGAAGATTTAAGTTTAATGACATCTTTATGGGCTCCATGCTGGATTATTGATTTCCCAATGTTTGAAAGAAACAAAGATAACAATCTCACCTCTTTACATCACCCATTTACATTGCCTGCCGTATCAGTCGAAGAGTTAAAGGCTGATCCAGATAATTCATTGGCATGTGCATATGATTTTGTTTTAAACGGTTATGAGCTAGGAGGTGGGTCTTTGAGGGTCTATGAGACATCAATGCAAAAAGAAATATTTTCTATACTAGGAATTTCTCCTGATGAAGCAAAAGAAAAATTTGGTTTCTTATTGTCAGCACTCTCATCAGGATGTCCTCCTCATGGAGGAATAGCATTTGGTTTAGATAGAATTGTAATGCTTTTATCTGATACGACTAATATTCGTGATGTGATTGCTTTTCCTAAGACTCAAAGTGCCTCTTGTTTGCTTACTGATGCGCCTGGTTTAGTTTCTGATGATCAACTAGATGAGTTAAATATCAAAACTTTTGATACGGAGGAATAGATGGCTGGACACTCCAAATGGGCAAATATCAAGCATCGTAAAGCACGGCAAGATGCATCTCGAGGAAAAGTCTGGACCAAGGTTATTAGAGAAATTACAGTTGCTGCTAAGGGGGGTCCTGATCCCAACGATAATCCCAGGCTGAGGCTAGCCTTAGACAAAGCTAACGCTGCCAATATGCCTAAAGATACAATTAAGCGAGCAATTCAAAAAGGTTCTGGGACTGGCGAAATGGGCGCTATTGAGGAACTTACTTTTGAGGGTTATGGACCGAATGGTGTTGCTATTCTTGTCGAGACTATGACAGATAATAGAAATAGAACTGTTGCAGATGTGAGACATGCGTTTACAAAATTTGGAGGAAACATGGGTACAGATGGCTCAGTAGCTTACCTCTTTAATAAACTTGGAGTGGTGCAAGTCAATTTATCACACGATGAGGATCAAATTATGGAAATCGCATTAGATGCTGGTGCAGATGATTTTACCGTCACTGAAGATTATTTTGAGATAGTTTCTACTCCAGCAAATCTCCCTATTGTAATTGAGGCTTTCAAGAAAAATAATATTGAAACATTGCTGGCTGAAAATACGATGAGAGCAGATACTTTAGTTAACCTAGACCAAGAAGCCTCAGAAAAAGTTTTAAAAATTATGAATTTTATGGACGATCTTGACGATGTTCAGGAAGTGCATACAAATGCTGAGTTTCCTGAGGACTTTACTGAAGAGGAGTAACTGTGGCGATTAACTCAAGGACTAAAGGGGCTAATTTTGAGAGAGAGATTGGCAATCTTCTTGTTGAACAGCTAGGCTTGACTCAACCTGTTAAAAGAATCCTTGAACAAACACGAACAAAAGAGCTGCCTGATCTGAAGTTAGGCAGATGGTGTTTGGAATGCAAGAGATATGGTGATGGAGCCGAACCATCTCAAGATTGGTGGGATCAAGTTTTGGCAGCAACAGGAGAGGGAGAGTTTCCAGCTTTAATCTATAAATTTAATCGTCGACCAATTAAAGTGAGGGTACTGGCAGGGACTTTGATTCCAGAGTTAGATTTTTCATCAATGACAATTGATTTAATGTGGGAGGATTTCGTAGAAATTCTTCGATACCTTTTTCAGGTAGATATTGAGCAACATGAATCCTCGTTTCAGGTTTAACGATTTCCATTGCAGGGTCTACGTTGAAGATACCGATTTTCAAGGAATTGTTTACCATGCAAATTATCTCAAGTACCTTGAAAGAGCTCGATCTCAGCTCTTGATTGATAATCATTTGTCCCAAACAGACGCAATGTTGAAAAGCAATGAATCTTATGTTGTGAAATCAATTAATTTATCATACTACCATCCTGCAATATTAGAGGATGATTTAGCTGTAAGTACAGAAATAGAGCTAGTTAGCAAAGCTAGAACTATATTTTTTCAATCTGTGTCAAGCTTAAAAAATGATACACTCATCTGCAAAGGAGAGGTTGAGGTGTGTTTCATTGATAATGACTCCTGCAAACCAAAAGCGTTTCCTTCGGGTTTTCTAAATTTATTTGAGAGTTAATATGGATGATTTTTCAGTTATAGACTTATTTCTCCAAGCTAGCCTGATTGTTCAATCAGTAATGATCTTATTGCTAATTGTTTCAATTATTTCATGGATAGTGATTTTTGAAAGATATTTTAATTTAAGTCGCATCAAAAAAGCTAATACAGGATTCGAAAAAGAATTTTGGTCTGGCAAGGATCTTAATGAGTTATATAAAGGTATTAATGAAGTCTCTAACGGTGAGTTAGTTGGTTCTTTAAGAGTTTTTAAACATGGATTTGGTGAGTTTCTGAGGCTGAGCGAGGGTCAGCAAATTACAATTGAAGACCTTGAAAGTGTTAATAGGGCTATAAGAGTATCCTTGGCTAGGGAGGAAGAATCTTTAATGCATCATCTTCCATTTTTAGCTAACGTTGGATCGGTAAGTCCATATGTAGGCCTATTTGGGACAGTGTGGGGAATTATTAATTCCTTTCAAGGCCTCTCAGATGCAACTCAGGCAACAATTAATGCTGTTGCTCCTGGAATCTCAGAAGCACTGGTTGCAACAGCTTTGGGTCTTTTTGCTGCAATTCCTGCAGTTGTTGCATATAACAGGTATGCATCAGATTCGGATACCCAGTTACAACAATCTTCTGTATTTGGTGAAGAGTTAGCTAGCATCCTATATAGACAAACGGTTAAAGCAAAGCTTTGATATATAGAATAGGCAAAAGAAAAAAACTAAACGCTGAAATTAATGTTGTGCCATACATTGATGTGATGTTGGTTCTTTTGATTATTTTTATGGTTCTTTCTCCTTTGCTTATTCAAGGCATAGAGGTAAATCTTCCAAAGACTGATACCACTAAAATGTCAGTTTCAAGCGAGCCACTTGTAATCTCAATAAATGGGGAAGGCAAGTATTTTATTAACTTAGGAGAAGAGCAATTACCCATCTCTTTAATGGAGTTAAAAAATAAGGCTAAAATTATTTATCAAGCAAATCCGGATATTGAAATTGTTTTTAAGAGTGACGCAAAGGTCCCTTTTGATTATGTGGCTAAGGGTATGGCAAGCATCCAAAGCCTTGGAATTCAAAAAGTAGGAATTATTACCTCTGGCTATGATAGCTAATTACAAATATTTGCAGGCATCGTTATTTTCTTTTTGCATTCATGCCGCTATTTTTTTATATATATATGGTACCTTTAATGCAAATACCTCTAAGACACTTTTGATATCAAAGCCTCTTCAAATAGAGTTGAAATTTGAATTACCATCTCAGGATTCAAAAGAGCAAATTCCAATTCTACCAAATACTAATGTAACTTCTGGTAAGCAAGTTTCAGAGGATATTATTTACTCTAAAACCAAAGATGAAATCAAAAATTCAAAAAAAAATGCATTGATTGAATCAAATATAACTAATCTTTTATCAGAAGAGAGTGCAATTGAAATAAACAGCGAGCAGCAAGAAATTTCAATGTATGCTCAAAAAATTATTTCTATGATAGAGAATGCCTGGATGAAACCAAGAAATATACCTGAAGGTTTAGTGGCAAATTTAAGGCTCAAAATCCGCTCTACCGGAAGGATTACAAGTGCAGAGCTTATTAAAAGTAGTGGCAATATTCGATTTGATAACTCAGCTCTTCAAGCAGTAAGGAGGGTGGAGACGTTTAATTTTTTTAATGTAATGCCAAAAACATTATACGAAAAAGAGTTTAAAATAATTGCCATAAGTTTTAACCCGTCATGAAAAAAAATATCTTACTAGTTGCCATATTACTTTTTCCAATTTTGAGTTATGGAGAGCTTTTTTTAGAAATTACAAAAGGTTCTGAAGATCCATATAAAGTAGCAATGATTCCATTTGAAGGTAATACAATTGTTTCAAAGCAACTGAATAACATAATGAGAAATGACTTAATTCGCACAGGAGAATTCTCAATTCTTGATGAAGAATTATTATTACCTGTAAAGATTATTAATGATGAGTTGATATATAGCGACTGGAAGTTACTGGGCATGGATTATTTGGTTACCGGAACAATTATTAATGCAAATAATTCTCTAGACATTAGTTACGAAATCTTCGATATCCATAAAAAAAGAAAAGTTAGAAGTTCAAAAGTTTTTGGCATCCCAAATCAAATTAGGCAGCTTGCTCATTATACTAGTGATGGAATTTATGAGTCGATCACAGGAATTAAAGGTATTGCTGCGACTAGGCTTTTGTATGTAAATGAAACAAAAGATTCTAGTTTCACCTCTACCTACAAACTTATGTTGGCTGATTCTGATGGCGCTAACGAAAAAATTCTCTTATCAAGCTCTGAGCCTATTATTTCACCATCGTGGGCACCAGATGGAAAGCGGGTGGCATACGTATCATTTGAAACAGGAATTGCAAAAGTTTTTATCCAAGAAATTGCATCTGGTAAAAGAGAAGCAGTTTTATCACAAGATGCCCAGATCAGTTCTCCTTCATGGTCTCCTGATGGCAAGTATCTTTCATTAACTCTTTATCAAGATGGAAATGCAGAAATTTATATTTTAAGGTTACGAGACCGAACTTTAACCAGGATGACCAATCAATTTGCAATTGATACAGAATCTACTTGGTCTCCTAAAGGCAATAAAATTCTTTTTACAAGCGGTCGGTCAGGCTCACCTCAAATTTATGAGCTAGATCTTAGAAAATTAAACCCAAAAGCCAAGCGTATTTCATTTGAGGGAACATATAATGCAAAAGCATCATATCTTCCAAATGAAGAGGGGATTATCTTTGTTCATCGATCAAGCGATGGGCTATTTCATATTGCTCTTAAATATAATAGAGAAAATTTCATAAGAATATTAACTGAAGCTAATATGGACGAATCACCGAGTGTTGCTCCCAATGGTAATATGGTAATCTATGGCATTAAAGAAAAAGACCTAAGTATGCTTGCTGGATTTAGTCTTAGCGGTGCAAAGTTTAAATTGCCTGCATCAGAGGGTGAAGTTAGAGAGCCTGCTTGGTCAAATTTTTTAAGATAACATATTTACAATGGAACAATTATTATGAACAAATCAATCAATTCTCTTTTCGCATTATTAACAATATTAATCTTTTCTGCTTGTAGCTCAGTTCAAATAACAGAAGAGGAGGTAGCAGATCAAAGTGTTGCTGGCGTATCTATCAAATCAAAATCTACAGCCACTCAAGCAGTGCTTGCAAATGCAGTAGTTTATTTTGAATATGATCAATTCAATCTTACTTCAAAATCAATCCAAGCTTTAAAAGGTGTCAGCGAGTTAATGAAAAGAAATTCAAAAATTACTATTTCAATTGAAGGGCATGCCGATGAAAGAGGAACTAGGGAATATAACTTAGCCCTTGGTCAAAGAAGAGCTGATTCAGTTGCAAATTATTTAATTGCAAATGGCATTAATAGAAATAGGTTAATTAAAAAAAGTTATGGAGAGGAGAGACCTTTATCTCTTGGCTCTAATAATTCTGCATGGGCAAAAAATAGAAGAGTTGAAATTAAGTAACTTTTTTTGAATGAAATTTTTTTTTATTCCATTTCTTTTAGCGCCTCTTCATATTTACTCTCAAGCAGTAGAGGCCTCTGATGTATTATTTTTAAAAATACAAGAGCTTGAGGGGGAGCTTGCTAGTTTAAGGAGCGAACTTGAGTCACAAACTTATTTAATTGAAAAATTATTAAACGAAGAATCATCGCAAGAAGAGAATAACGTCACCCCAGAAGCTGATATTATCTCTGAAGGAAATACATTTAGATTTGAAGGCATTAATGATAGTAGAAGTATTGATGAGGTTTATGATGAAGCAATTTCTGAATTAAATAACAAAGATTTTCAGTCTGCAAAGCAATCCTTCACTTACCTAGCGAATAATTTTAATGATGATGAAAAAATTCCCTTAAGTCTTTTTTGGCTTGGAGAAATCTCCTTGCTAGAATCTAATCTTGAAGAGAGCGAGAAATTTTTTCTAAGGCTGGCTTCAGACTTTCCTGATCATTGGAGAGCTCCACTAGCTCATAAAAAAATTGGGGACATTTTCATGATGTCTGGAGATCTTGGGGCTGCAAAAATTAAATATCAATTTGTTGTTCAAACATTTCCAGAGAATACCGCCTCTTCATTAGCCTTGCAGTTATTAGAAAATATGGAATAATCACATCTTTTTTATGGAATCCTATCTTGGGTCGCTAGCTCAGCTGGTAGAGCAGTTCGCTTTTAACGAATTGGTCACAGGTTCGAATCCTGTGCGACCCACCATATTTCCAATCAATTAACTAATGTCTTTTTCAATTAGTGCAATTAAAAGCTCTCTAAAGAGGCTTTCACTATCATTTACTAAAGAATCTGGGCTTGCTGGTTTTTTCTTTTTTTTGGTTTTGTGCTCTTGGTACATTTTACGACCAGTTAGAAATGAGATGGCTGTTCAGAACTCAGATATTCTGCCATATCTTTTAGGCGCAGGAGCTTTTGTTATGCTCCTATTGAATCCCATTTACTCATGGCTTGCTTCACGAAGAAATTTAAGAGGAGTTTTAATTGGCTGCTACTCATTTTTTATAATTAATTTATTGATATTCATTATTTTATGGGAATTTTTTAACCTTTCCTCAGCAATATGGCTCAGTCAGATTTTTTATATTTGGTGTAACGTTTATTCTTTTTTTGTTGTCTCTATTTTTTGGGTAGTAATTATTAATCTTTTTCGTGGAGATAGTGCTACAAATGTTTTTGGTGTGATTGCTGCTGGTGGATCATTGGGAGCATTTCTGGGTTCCGAGATTTCAAAACAATTGGCTTCAACATTTAATGAATCAGGCATTATTTTTTTTACATCAATTTCAATTATTTTCTTAATGCTTGCACTCGCAACAGGCCTTATCTTGCTCAATAGATTTGTAACTTCAGAGGATATAGATAAGGCTGCAGGTGGAACCAGTTTTGATGCTCTAAAAAATCTTATTTCCTCTTCTCAAATAAGATCTATAGGGCTATATATGTATTTATGGACCGCAATGATGACGATACATTGGGTTACATCAATTGATATTGTGAATGCATGGTCTTCAGACGGGGGCGATAGAATTATATTCTTTAGTAAGATTGAGCAAACAGTCACAATCCTTACTCTGTTCACCCAATTTTTCTTAACTTCTACAATTATTAGATTTGCTGGCCCCAAAAATATTTTAATGTTCTACGGGTTCATATTTATGGGAGCATTTATTGGTTATTATCTTAACCCTTCAATAGGCTATGTATTCGTTATTACTATTATTTTAAGATTATTTGAATATGGAATTAATAAACCAACTAGAGAGGTCGTTTTTAGTTATTTAAAAAGAACAGATAGATATAAATCAACAGTTATGGTTGATACATTCTTGGTCAGAATGGGAGATTTTACAGGCAGTGGATTTATTCTTTTATCAAAATCATTTGGATTGTTATTTTCACAAGTGCCATTGTTAGCAATTCCATTTGCCGGATGTTTAGCCATCCTTGGCTTCAAGATTCCACCCAAGGAAACTATAAGCTCTTAGAAACCCCTTCTTTTACTTAATCTTTCTCTAGCAAATTCTATCTTGGTCATAATAGTTTCTGAAGTTTGAAAGGAATTACCTGAAAGACTTAATGCAAATTGAAATTGATTTAGCGCATTATCGAAATCTCCAATTAATGTGTAATACTCCCCACGACTGAGGTGATACCCAACAATATTTTTTCCGGCTCTTTGAACTTCTGATAATTGTATCCATAAACCTGGATCACGATTTTTGCCAATCAAAAGATCTCTTAATATTTCTTCAGCTTTAATAAATTCTTTTTTTGAGCTTAAGATTTTTGATTTAATAATTGATGCAGGATAGTTTCCTGGAGCAATATTAAGCACTTGGTCAATATTTTCTTGTGCTTCATTAAGTCTTTGACCTGATAATAAAATTTCTGATTTTGTAAAATTGAGAATCAAATTCTTTGGAAATTTTTTTAAAACTTCATTCAATTCATCCAATGCTCGATCAGTTTGCCCATTAGCTTGAAGCGCACTTATATATGCATACTTATTTTCATTAGTAGGAATATCTTCATACATTTTTTCAAAGTACCTAACTGCAGTCTGAGGGGACGATGTGTTATATCTTGCCTTCAATCTTCCCTT
>Ga0213869_10001027_pt1 | contig 21504 bp, 23 predicted proteins | sample PICome_10_FD_160083 | JGI IMG/M metagenome (GOLD analysis project Ga0213869, IMG submission 160083) | Coastal seawater microbial communities near Pivers Island, North Carolina, United States - PICO132 | ecosystem: Environmental > Aquatic > Marine > Coastal | place: USA: North Carolina...
CCGGTGCTGGTCGACGATATCGCCTCATCCGGCCGGACCCTCGCCGAGGCGGCGCGCCAGCTGGTCGGCATGGGGTTCGCGCGACCGGATTGCGTGGTCGTGCATCCGCTTTTCGCCGGCGATGCAGCGCAAGTCCTGGGTGGGCTCGTCGAGAGGATCGTGAGCACGAACGCTGTTGCGCATACCTCTAATGATATCGACGTGATGCCGGCGATTGCGGAGGCCGTTCGTCACGGAATTTGAACGGTGCGCTGCGCGTCAGTTCTTCAGTACTCAATGCTCAATGCACGATGAAAACGAACGCCCGGCAAACGCCGGGCGCATTCCCATCCATTGACCCTAAGCGAGTCCGAACCAATCTTCCGGGAACTCCGTTTTCGGAGAAAGTCGCGGCAGGAAAGGAGGATATGTCATGTCGCACACACGATCGTTCCTTGATCCCTTCATCGTTGCTCGGCACCCGCAGCTTGAGCCCGAAGTGAAGCGCGCCATCCTGGCATCCTGGGCGTCCGATCGCTCCGCCGTCGAGGGCCAACCGGCCCTCCGTCGCCCGCCGGGCGCCAGCAGCCCGGTTCCGGTCGACGATGTGATGGCAGCGCTGCGCTGGCTCGATCGCGCTGAGCACGGCGCAGGCAACCGGCATATATCGCCCGGTTCAGAGACCCGGCAATGAGCCGCGGCGCGTTGCGGCGCTGGCGTCAACGGGGCAGCCGGACCGTCACGGTCTCGCTGCCCTTTGCCGACATCATGGAGATTGCGCTCGCGCTGCTGTCGCTCTCTCCGGATGAACTGGCGCGGCTCGATTGGAGCTTTGCCGATCGCAAGCGCCTGCTCGATCATCTCCTGCAGTCGGGCAAACAGGCGCAGTCAGTGGACCGGGACAAGCTCGACCAGACATTGCTGCGCCTCGCGCTTCCCGCGCGCGACGTGCGACGCCTGAAACGCTTTGCGCAGCGCGAACTGCCAAAAACGGCCACGAACGCGGCTGTGATCGAACGGCTGAGCGCCGTGCTCGAGGCAGCCGATCCGGACAGGATCTAGCGCGGCTGTTCTATGGCGCTACGCCCGCCGCATGTTCCCGGAGCGCCCGCGCGCGTGCGTCATAAGCGCGCGCGAGTTGCGCGTGAACGATGATCGCCTCTGGGATCGCCGCGGCTTCGGCCGCCGCCCATTCCTGGGCCGCGCGCCTCATGTAATAATCCAGATCGTCGTCGACACTGCTCAAACCTGTCCACCTCTTGGAAGGCCCGGCTACGCGCCGAGCCGAAATATCAGTCCTGTCGATCGGCAATAGCGCTCGGCCGCACCACGATCTTGAAATCGCAGTTCGACATGGGCAAGCGGATCGCGGCCGCCCGTCCACCCCGTCAACGGATCGATGAAGGGGGGACAGCGCGGCTCGAAGCGGACCCGCCACTGGCCGCGTCGGGCCCGTCCGCCCTGGTTGGTCGCGATCGGCATCGGTTCGATGATCGCCACCGAATCGGGCGGGAAGGCGCCGGTGCGAACGGCACAACGCCGGCCATTATCGTTCGGCGGCGTTGACGACCGCCTGCGTGGCCCGGAACGGGTGTTCCGGGCCAGCTCGTCATGCGGCGCCGCCATTGATCGGAATGCGGCGACGATGATCGTCCGGCACCTCCGATCGGGGCAGCGCAACGGTGAGCACGCCGCTCTTGAACGTCGCGGTCGCCTTGTCGCGGTCGATTCCGCGCGGAAGGCCAATGCGGCGCTCGAAGCGGCCGTAGCTCCGCTCGGAATAGCCGCGGTCCTTGTCGTCGACCTCCGCACGCTTTTCGCCGCGGATGGTCAGCGCGCCTTCCTCGATGCTGATGTCGACATCCTTCTCCTCGAGCCCAGGGAGCTCCGCAGTCACGCGAATCTCCCTATCGGTCTCGCCAAGCTCGACATGCGGCCACGCGGCGCCGCGGTCGAAGCCGCCGAAAGCCGGCACGCCAAAACCGCGAAACACGTCATCGAACAGCCGGTTCACGTCGCGATGAAGCGAAAAGAGCGGGTGGGTTGCAGCCTCGCGATCGCGCTCGGCGCCGATGGCTGCGGGAAGCCGGTTCTCCTGCCGGCTCCAGGGGAACAAATCACGGAACGCCATGACGGCTATCTCCTTGTCTGGCTAGAGTTGGGGCATGACCCGCCGGCCACCGCCCCCACGGGGACGGTGCCGGCGAGCCGATTGTGATCGCGATCAGGCCGCTTGGGCGTCCTTGGGTGCCTCGATGCGGTCATTGGCGGCGTTCGCGCCGCCGCTGATCTCGATCTTGCGCGGTTTCATCGCTTCGGGAACGACCCGCTTGAGCTGGATGCTCAGCAAGCCATGCTCGAATGTCGCCTTGCCGGCTTCGATAAAGTCGGCAAGCTGGAATCGCCGCTCGAACGAGCGGGTCGCGATGCCGCGATGCAGATAATCGCCCTGATCCTGGTCTTCGGCACGCTGGCCGGTGACGGTGAGCTGATTCTGCTGGGCAATGACCTCGATATCGTTCGGCCGGAAGCCAGCGACGGCCAGTGTGATGCGATAGCTATCCTCGCCGTCCCTCACGATGTCGAACGGCGGAAAGCCGTCATCCTCGCGCTGGCCCGCTTCGAGCATGTTGAACAGGCGGTCGAAGCCAACGGTGGAGCGCCGATAGGGCGCAAAGTCAAACGTGCTTCTCATTTCCAAATCCTCCTCAGGAAGCGATCTGGGCATGAGCTGCGCCGGTGCAGGAGAGCCGGCGCCCTCTATGTCCCACCGGACCCGAACACGGCGCCCGGCGAAACCCACATAGAAATCCGCGACGTCATTTCAAGAGATTGAGGAACACCAAATGCGCCGTTGAAATGCGCGTTCGTAGTGGCCTGTGCAGACGCTTCCCGCGGAGGGCGAGGCACCCCACCCGCGACAAGCTTGGACGGCTTGCAAATGCGGTCAGCGGTTTGCCGAAAGAGACGACAGGCAAGCGCCAACGTGACATGGTGCCGGGTCACGGCGTTGATGATGGCGAAGAAGACCTAGGGAGGATGGCGATGGTCCGGCTCGATCCGGAAGAAGATGTATGGCCGATCTTCATTCTGGTTGTCGAAGATGAGCCGCTCGTGCGTATCTTGCTGGCCGACCACCTGCGCGAAGCCGGTTTCACCGTGGCGGAAGCCGTCAACGCTGACGAAGCGCTTCAGTATTGCCGCACGCATCAGAACCTCGATCTGGTCTTCACGGACGTGCAAATGCCCGGTTCGATGGACGGAATCGCGCTCGTGGCCCAGCTTCGCGAACTCAACCCGTTCCTTCCGATAATCCTGACCTCCGGGGCTTTGTCCGAGGATGAGGTCGCCGGGATCCCGTTCATCCGGAAGCCCTATGATCTTGCGAGCGCGCAGCGACTGGTCTGCTCGACCCTGATGGTCAAGCCGAGAGGCGAACAATGACGACGGTATTGCTCGTCGACGCCGACATCCTCGTGCGTGCGTCGCTGGCGGCCTATTTGCGCGAGTGCGGTTTGCACGTGCTCGAGGCGGCGAATGATGAAGAAGCACGTGCGTTGCTGAGCGAACATTCAGCGACAATCGACATCCTGTTCGCCGACGCAGGATCCGACGCGATCGGCTTCGCCCTGGCATCCTTGGTTCGTCAGGAACATCCCGGTATCGGTGTCATCCTCGCCGGGAATATCGAAACTGCGACACGGAAGGCGGGCGATCTCTGCGATGATCAGCCTTCGACCTCAAAGCCCTATGATCACCGTTTGGTGCTGGATCGAATTCGCCGTGCCGTAGCGGCGCGCGAGCGGAGCTGCGGTTCGCCCCCGACATCGGCGTTACGGCGCGCTGCTGACACAGAATAGCGATTTATCAGCTTCTTGCCATGACAACATGACGCGTCGAGCTTAGGAGCAACCAGCGCGCTCATCCCCCAAGAGGCGTGCCCACTCCCGGCGGCAGCGTCTTGCGGCGCCTTGCCGCCGGGAGACCAGAGGGAGCGCCGCCCCGTTCGCAAGAGCGGTCATCTCGCAAAGTTCGGCACATGATGCCGGGTCGCTTACCCCCCCCTCTCGCCGAGCACCTGCCTTGCCTGTTGTGATGCGGCGGCATTTCGGCCTTGACCTTGGACCATGGTCCTACCCGTAGAAGGTCTCCCCTTTGAAGCTGTGCCCGCTGGGGTGCGCAGCAATGCCAACACGTCCGGGGGGCCATGGAGAGCAAGCGCGTCGTTCATGTCATTGATGACGAAGAAACAATCAGGAAAGCTGTAGGATTCACATTAAGAACAGCGGGATTTGCCGTCGAGACCTATGGCTCGGGAGTCGACTTTCTGAAAATTGCGGATGAAGCCGAAAGAGGTAGCATCGTTCTCGACATGCACATGCCGGACATGAACGGTCTACAGGTCCAGGCAGCGCTGACGCAGATGGATATAAGCATGCCAGTGGTGATGCTGACCGGCAACGGAGACATTGCGCTTGCTGTCCAAGCGATGAAGGCGGGTGCTGTCGATTTCCTGGCCAAACCTATCGAACGGTCGCTGCTGCTCGATGCGATAGACCGAGCGTTCGCGCGCATCGACACGGCCGAGGGGCGCGCTCTCGAAGAAGCCGAGGCATGCCGACAGGTCGATCTACTGACACCGCGCGAACGGGATGTTCTCGAAGGCCTTGCGCAAGGCCTTCCGAACAAGACCATCGCCTATGATCTGGGCATTTCTTCACGGACGGTCGAAGTCCATCGCGCGAGCATCATGTCCAAGCTTGGAGTCCGTACCCTTGCCGAAACCTTGCGGATCGCCTTTGCGGCTGGAATGGGAAGGCCGCTTTAGGTAAAGGCGGCCAGGGCTGCTGCGGTTGAATCTCTGCGTGTCACCTGATGGCGCGGACATAGTGCCTGCCGGGATGCATCGACGTTGTTCATCAGCTTTTGGCGGAATTTTCGTGAGCCCAGGCGAAGGGTCGCGCTTGATTGCTATCGCGAAAGGAGATGAAACTCTTCCAACAGCTGGGCGATCTCTGTGCCTTCAAGCTTCGTCATCAACAGCTTGCGCAGGAAGGACGGGCCGGGAATGTCGATCCCTTTGCCATCCCTGAGCGGCCCGATTGCGGCCAGAAGCGTGCGGATATCATAGGTTGAGTTGAACACTTCGGGCACGCCGCGTTCGACCTTCATCAGCGTGTAGACGGCCTCCATCGGCGTGCGCACCGAATATTCCGTCGTGAAGATACAATCACGCTGCTTCGACTCGGCAAACTGGCCGACAAAGGCGAAGTTGACCGCGCCCTCGGGCACCACGTCCGGCCGGTCGCCGGCCTGGCGCGGCATGAAGAAGGCGGTGATGTAGGGCATCATCACCGGCACGGTCTTCGCCCCCGTCGCGGCGAGGCCGGGGATGTCCTCGACCGGCACGCCGAGATGATAAAGCCATTCCTGCGTGATCTCCTCGCCCGTACAGTCCTGCATCGGCTTCTTCACATAGTCGCCGGGTCGGTCGACGAACAAGGCATAGAACCAGGCGACGATCTGGTCCTTCGGCTGTTTCCTGAAGTGGGGTTGCCGGCTCACCGTCCAGCTCAGCAGCCAGCTCGAGTCCTTGACCGTGATGATGCCGCCGGTCACCACCGTGCCGCTGAACGGATCGCGCTTGGCAATCTTGCGAATGTACGCCGGAATGCGCGCGTCGAGCGTGGTGATGGTCGCCGACGCCCATTTGGTTTCCGGGATATGGGATCCAAACACGTCGGGACGACCAAAGGCCGGGTCCTTGGCCGCGATCCGGCGCCACAGGTCCCAGGCCGGCGCCGGCCCCTCATTCAGCCTGGCCGGTGTATGATGATCGCCATTGTCGGAATTTTCGGTCAGCGATCCGATAGTGATGAAGACGAGATCATCGGCGCCGAGATCGACGCCGCCTTCGACGCCGTTTTCGATCCAGGCAATCCGGGTCGCCTGCTTGCGGCCGGGCTGGATGTCGAAATCGACGTCGGTGACCTCGACGCCGTAGCGAAATCTCACACCGCGATCCTGCAACCATTTGACCAACGGCAGGACCATCGATTCATATTGGTTGTAGCGGTTGAACTTGAGCGAGGAAAAATCCGCCAGACTGCCGATATGGTGGATGAAGCGATGCAGATAGAGCTTCATCTCGAGCGCGGAATGCCATTCCTCGAAGGCGAACATGGTGCGCCAGTAGAGCCAGAAGTTGCTCCTGAGGAAATCATCGCCGAAGACTTCGTTGATCCGCTTGTTCTCCATCTCCTCCCGCGTCGCGAGGAAGACGGAGATCAGATCTCTTCGCGCGCGATCGCCGAGTGTCAGCAAAGCCTTGTCGGGCACATCCTGGCCCTGGTTCTGCGTGACGCGCTGCAGCGAGAAATTCGGATCGTCCTTGTTGAGCCGGTAGAATTCGTCGAGCACACTCGCATCCTCGATCTCCAGCGACGGGATCGAGCGATAGAGATCCCAGAGGCATTCGAAATGCTCCTCCATCTCGCGCCCTCCGCGGATGACGAACCCCTTTTCGGGGACGTCGAGGCCGTCGAGCGCGCCGCCGGGAATATGCAACTCCTCAAGGATGGTAATATGCTCGCCGGCGACGCCGCCGTCGCGGATCAGGAACGCCGCGCCTGCCAGTCCCGCAAGACCCGAGCCGACGAACCAGGCCGTCTTCCTGTCGGCGCCCTCAGGTTTGCGGGGCCGCACGAAAGCTTCGTAGTTCCCGCTACTATAGTGCATGACGAACTCCCTCTTCGATCCCGACGACAATGGCGGTTCTGCGGTTTCTTGCTGCACAGCAGAAATGCCTGCCCTGCATTCATTCTCGCCGATGTCGCCCGCCGCTCAGTTCGACGACTTCACTGGTGATCTGATCCTGACGCGTGAGGCGCTCCTCGAGGCGCAGGGCCTCGCCCTTGCGATCGATGTGGCTGCGGGCGGTCGCCATGGTGCGCAGCCGTGCCTCGTTCTCGGCGACGAACGTCTCGACCGCAGCCGCGCAGATCTGGGCGAAGACATATTCTACCGTCAGGTCGCCGATGAGGTCCGCCGCGTTGATATTGACGAGCGGCGGCAAATCCGCCGTGGACGCGGGGAAAGTGTCGAGGTCGAGCGGCAGGAGGCTCGCGCGCACGATCGAGACGCCCTTGCCGCTGCTCCAGACCGGATAAGCCATGGTGATGGGCACCGCGCCGGTCTCGTCCAGATAGTCGTACAGCGCGTCGATGATGCTTGTCGCGAGTGCGGGCAGCACATCGGCCTTGCTCGGCATGCTCGCGCTCCATGCGATGCGCAGACCGCGCTCGGCCGCAAGCGTGGCCGTGCGCGCGCCAATCAGAAGGATATGCCTGTCCTGCATGTCGGCCGCGGCGCCGTCGAGCAGCTGCTCCGGAAAGGCCCCGGCAAAGCCTTGCTCCGCACCGAACAGGATAAGGCCGCCTCTCGCACCACCGACCGCCCGCGCCGGAAAACGCGCCAGTGGCTCGTCAAGGCGGCGCGCCTGGCCAATGGCGGTGCGGGCGGTCTCCGCATAGCGTCGCACCGCAGGCAGCAGCGCGCGCGCCTGATGCGCCCGCTGCGCGGCGATGCCCTGCATGGCGTTGACCACCGCACCGAGCTGGCGGACGGTCTCGATCCGCTGGCCGATCTCGGCGAGGTGATCGCTCATGATGCAGAACCGGCCGGCTGGCTTTCGATCAGCGCTTTCACCGTCGTTATCAGAGCGGACCGCTGCGCGGTGTCGATCTGTCCAGTCCGCTCGATCTGCGCGCATAGATCGGGGACGTGATCGTCGATCCAGGCGGGCAGCCGCGCGCGGAGCGACGGTATCTCCGAGACCGCAATGCCATCGAGCAACCCTTCGCCGAGCGCCACGGCCAGCGCCACCTGGTCGACGACCCGTAGGGGACTCGACAGCGGTTGCACGAGCAAGGCGCGCAAGCGCTTGCCCCGTTCGATCTGGGCGCGGACACGCGGCTCGGGCTGCTCGCCGAAGCGGGTGAACATCTCGAGCTCGAGGAACTGCGCATAGTCGAGGCGCATGGTCCCGCTCGCGTCGCGCAGGACGCGAAGCTGCGTCTTGCCGCCGACCCGGCTCACGCTCGTGCCCACATCGATGGCGGGCTTGTGCCCCTGCGCGAACAGCTTCGCGTCGAGAATAATCTGACCGTCGGTGATCGAGATCAGATTGGTCGGGATATAGGCGCTGACGTTGCCGGCATCGGTCTCCGCGATCGGCAGAGCCGTGAGTGAACCGCCCCCCTTCTCCGTCGAGAGACGCGCCGCACGTTCGAGCAGGCGGGAATGGAGGAAAAAGACGTCGCCGGGATAGGCCTCGCGCCCGGGCGGCTGTCCGGTCAGCAGGGCGATCTCGCGATGGGTCGCGGCATGCTTGGTGAGATCGTCGAGCACCACCACCGCATGGCCGCCACCATCGCGAAAATACTCGGCCATCGTGAAGCCCGCAAACGGCGCGATCCATTGCAGCCCCGGCGCCGCGGCGGGGCTCGCCACGACGAAGATGGTGCGGTCCGGCGCGCCATGCCGCCGCACCTGATCGACCACGCGCGCGACCGCCGAGCTTTTCTGGCCGATCGCGACATAGACGCAGATCATGTCGCTGGTGCGCTGGTTGATGATCGTGTCGACCGCGAGCGCCGTCTTGCCTGTGGCGCGGTCGCCGAGAATGAGTTCGCGCTGCCCCCGGCCGATGGCGAACATCGCATCGATTGCGAGCGTGCCGGTCTGCACCGACTGGACGACGAGGTCGCGTTCGATGATCGCCGGCGCCGGCCGTTCGACAGGATCGAAGCGCTTGGCCCGGATCGGCGCGCCCCCATCGAGCGGACGGCCGAGCGGATCCACGACGCGGCCAAGCAATGCCTCGCCAACCGGCACGCGCACCACCTCGCCCGAGCCGGTTACGGTGTCTCCGGCCTCCACCTGGGCGGCATCGTCGAGCAGCACGCAGCCGATCCGGTCCCGGTCGAGCGTGTGGACGAACCCGGTCTGGCCGCGGACAAAATGCAGCAATTCGTCGAGGCGGGCGTCCGGAAGGCCCGAGACCATGGCAACGCCGTCGCCGATCGATTCCACCCGGCCAATTGCATCGACACGCGGCCCGAGATTGGCGCGCGCGATGCAGCTCTGGGCCTGCGTCAGCCAGTCTTCAGGCGATCCGGGCATGATCGTCCTCCTTGAGGCTCTCCACCATGGCGTCGAGATCGGCGCGCCAGCTGTTCCGCACGACGGCGTGCGGCGTGCGAAGCTCCGCGCCGGCGATGAGATCTGGATCGACCGCGAAGATCGGGGTCGCGGTATCCGGCAGGATTTCGCCAAGCGCGCGCGCTACCTGCGTCTGCAGATCGGCCGTCAGCGGCGCGGGCGTCGCGACGGTGACGGGCCCGGCGGCCGCCAGGCTGCGGCGATCCGCCTCGGAAAGGTCCCCGAGCCGCGCCTTGAGCGCGTCGACCATGGCCTGCACCGTCTGCTCGGGCGGGAGACGAGCGAGCAACGTGCCTGCCATCGAGGCGGCGAGGCTCGCTGCCTTTTCCCGCCACTGCGCCGCCACCCGCCCGCGTTCGGCATCGATCGCCGCATGGCCTTGCTCGACGACGGCGTCCGCCTCGAGCCTGGCCTGCGCGAGGAGGCGCTGGCGCTCCGCTTCGGCCTCGGTCCGGATCTCGGCGCGGCGAGCCGCCGCATCCGCGACGAAGCCGTCATTCTGCGTCTTGAGCGCCTGCGCTTCGGCCTGTGCCCGGTCCTTTGCCTCCCGCGCTTCGTCGAGCAGCGCCTGGGCCGATGCCTGGCGGGCAGCGATGGCATCCATCACCGGACGGAACAGGAAGCGTCCGAGCAGCCACACGAGGATGAGGACATTGACCGCCTGCAGCGCGAGCGTCCACCAGTCGATCCGCATGTCAGGCGAACGGGTTGGCGAAGAGCAGCAGCAGCGCGATCACGAGGCAGTAGATCGCCATCGTCTCGATCATCGCGAGGCCCACGAACAGCGTGCGCGAGACGGTGTTGGCGGCTTCGGGCTGGCGCGCGATCGCGTCCATCGCGGCGGCGACGGCCCTGCCCTGCCCGAGCGCCGGGGCGATTGCGCCGATCGAGATCGCGAAAGAGGCGCCGAGGATGCTGGCGAGATGGATCCAGTTCATGCGGGGGACTCCTGTTTGGATGGCGGGCGGGCGCCGTTCTCGCTGATAGCGCTCCCGATAAAGACCATGGCGAGCGCGCCGAAAATGTAGGCCTGGACCGCGCCGGTCAGCATTTCGAGCGCCATGAGCGGGATCGGGACGAGCAGCCCGGCGAGGCTCAGCACGACGCCGATCATGAAGACGCCGCTCATGACGTTGCCGAACAGGCGCACCATCAGCGAGAAGCTGCGGGTGAAGAGCTCGACGATATTGAGCGGGGCGAGCAGGATCGAGGGGCGCGCGAAGGTCGCGAGATAGGCCCTGGGCCCGAGCGCGCGGACGCCGAACCAGAGCGTTGCGCCGAAGACGATCAGCGCAAGCGCCGCGTCGGTTTCGAGGGTCGCGGTCGGCGGCTCGACGCCGGGGATCAGCGACGACCAGTTGGCGACCAGCAGGAACAGGAACAGCGTGCCGATCAGCGGCAGATAACGCCGCGGCTCCGCCTCCATCGTCTCGCGGATCTGGCCGGCGATGGTCTCGACGACCAGCTCGAGCGCCGCTTGGGCTCGGGTTGGGCGGAACGCAAGGCGGCGGGTCAGCAACCAGCTTCCGATTGTAAGGAAGGCCATGATGCCCCAGGTCGTGGCGACCGGCTGGCTGATCGGCACCGGACCGATCGCGAACAGCACATGGCTTTCAAGTGGTGACGCGAATTTCATCGGGCGCCTCCGAGCCGGTGGAGCATGATCTGGCGCCCGCCCATGAAGCCGGTTGTAGCGGCAAGAAGCGCCGGCCACCCTTGCCGGCTGGCGATGACGAGAACCAGAATAGTGACGGCGAGACGCCCGAGCCTGAGCAGGATCGCGCGCGATGCCGGGCCGCCATGGGTGACGAGGTCGGCTTCTCTGGCGATGGCCGCGAAATGGGCGAGGCCGACCGCAAATCCGAGGGCCAGGAACAGGATGGGGGAGAGCTGGCTCATTGCCGGTGCATCCAGCGCCAGCCCGACCAGCAGCCGAGGGCGAGCCCGACGAGCAGGAGCGGCGCGGTCCAGAAGATGCCGCTATCCAGCCGGTGGTCGAGCCAGCGGCCGATCGCGAGACCGACCAGCGCGGGCAGGACGATCTGCCAGCCGAGCACGCCGATCTGGCCGAGATTGCGGGCGACGGAAGGAAGCCGCTGCGCAAGCCGCCGCCGTTCCGCGCGGGTCCGGATGGCTTCGACGATCGGCTGCTCGGGCTTGTCCGCGGTCACAGACCAAGCTCCCGGCCACCACCCTGCAGGGCCTCGACCATATGGCGGATCGCCTGCATCCTGAGCTTCGCCGACGCGGTCCGTTCGGATCGTTCGCCCTCGTCGCGCTCGCGGTAGCGCGCGAGCACGTCATGCTCGAGCGTTCCGAGGTCATCGCCGACATGGCCTTCGCGCGTCGCGACCGCGACCTCCGTGCCGTGGCTCACGGTCAGAATGCCGTTGCGCACCGCGCAATAGCCGGGAGCGCCATCGAGGCCCCGCCAGGAGACGATCGAGACGCCAAGCGCGGTCAGGAAATCGGCGTGGCCCGACAGGATGCCGAAACTGCCGCTGGCATCCTCGGCGCGAACCGACCTGACGTCCGTGTCGACGAGGATCGCGGTCGGATCGGTGATCCGCAGCTTCATGCGCCCTCCCCCACGCGAGAGCGTGCCTCTTCAATATCGCCCACCATGTAGAAGGCGCTCTCGGGCCAGTCGTCGGTCTCGCCGGCCAGGATGGCCGCGACGCCCTGCAGCGTATCGGCCAGCGCCACAGAACGGCCGGCTTGCCCGGTGAAGGCCTGGGTCACCATGAAGGGCTGGGTCAGGAAGCGCTGCAGCCGCCGCGCCCTGCCGACGATCAGCCGATCCTCGCGGCCCAACTCCTCGATACCGAGCAGCGAGATGATGTCCTGAAGCTCGCGATAATGCGCGATCGTCTCCCGGACCTGCTGGGCGAGCGCGTAATGATGATCGCCCACGACCTGCGGATCGAGCAGGATCGACGACGATCCCAGCGGATCGACCGCGGGATAGATGCCTTCGGCCGCCATGGCGCGCGAGAGCAGAATGGAACTGTCGAGATGGGCGGAGATGGCGGTGACCGCAGGGTCGGTGAAATCGTCGGCGGGCACATAGACCGCCTCGATCGCGGTCACCGCCGCCCCATGCACCGAGGCGATGCGCTCCTGCAGCGCGGCCACTTCGCTGGCCAGCGTCGGCTGGTAGCCGACGCGTGAAGGCATGCGTCCGAGCAGGCCGGAGACTTCGCTGCCGGCCTGGACGAAGCGGAACACATTATCCATGAGCAGCAGGACATTGCGCTTCTGCTCGTCGCGGAAATATTCGGCGATGGTGAGCGCGGTCAGCCCTACCCGCCAGCGCGCGCCCGGCGGCTCGTTCATCTGCCCGAAAACGAGCACGGTCTTGTCGATCACGCCCGAGCCGCGCATGTCCGTGAGCAGCTCATGGCCCTCGCGCGATCGCTCGCCGATGCCGGCAAAGACGGAAACACCTTCATAGCGCGCGACCATCGCGTTGATGAGTTCCATCACCAGCACGGTCTTCCCCACCCCCGCGCCCCCGAACATTGCCGCCTTGCCACCCTGGGCGAGCGGCGCGAGCAGATCGATGACCTTGATGCCAGTCTCGAACATCGCCGTCGCCGCGTTCTGGTCTTCGAGCGGCGGGGGGGCGCGGTGAATGGGCCTCAATGGGACATCCGGCCCAAGCGGCGCGCCGCCGTCACCCACCTGCCCGGTCGGCGTAAGGAGCCGCCCCAGAACCTTATCTCCGACCGGGACCGCGATGGGGGCGCCCAAGGCCATCACGCCGACATTCCGAGCGAGACCGGAGGTCGGCTGAAGCGCGACGGCGCGGACGGTGCGGTCATCGATATGGCTCTGCACTTCCGCGACCAGCGGGCCTGACGACGCATCGACGCGCAGCGCTTCATTGACCGCGGGCAGCGGCCCTTCGTCGAACTCGACGTCGAGGACGGGACCGCGCAGCGCCGCAATCCGGCCGAGCCTGGCTATGGACGGTATCACGCCCATGCCGGTTGCCGGGTCAGACCATAATCATGCCCGACCGTGCCGCGATCATGACGGGACGGGTAGAAGTCGCTGCCCGCGGGCACGACATGGACGACAAGCCAAAAGTGCATCGGCTGAGCGTCGCAGGCAAGCCGCAGATTCGGCATACGTAGAGTTACCGATTCTCTCTGATTCAGCCTCGCCGAATAACGGCGGCGCGACGCGATGGGCCTCAGGCCAGGGCGCTATGCCCGATATGCCAGAGCTCAAACGCGAAGAGAAAGGTTCACCGTTTCATGCCCTATCCCGTTGATCAACTCGCCGCGCTCGCCAAAGCGAATGTCGGCCTGATGCTGAAGCTCGCCGAAGTCGCCCGGAAAGGTGGCGAAGAGTCGCTCGAGGTCGGCAACCGCGCCGCCGGCCGCTTCGCCGAAGAGGCGCGTGCCTCGATTGCGGGCGCGACGGACAAGACGTCGGACGCCGGCGCGGTCAGCCCGGCCGGACCGCGGGCACTGTTCGAGGACATGGCCACGGTCCGCGAGCATATGATTGCCGGCACAAGATCGGCGTTCGAGGAATGGCAGCAGGCCTGGCAGGCCGTCGCGAGCGCTCCGACGGCTCCCGGGGCGCTGGATGCCTTTGCTGCCATTGTCGGACCATGGTTCGGGCAGAAAAGCCCGGGCGACGGCGAGAAGCAGGCCACCAGCGACAAATAGGATAGCCCCCGATCGCGGCGAGCCGCCCTAGCAGAGCAGGTGCTGACCGCCATCGACCGGAATGATCGTGCCGGTGATATGGCGGCCGGCATCGCTCACCAGAAAGGCGGCGAGCCCTCCGACATCCTCGATGGTCACGAGCTGGTGCTGCGGGACCGTCGCCGCGGCCCGTTCGAGCAGCTCGTCGAAGCGGTCGATGCCGCTGGCAGCGCGGGTCGCGATCGGGCCTGGCGAGATCGCATGGGCGCGAATGCCCTTGGGGCCAAGCTCAGCCGCGACATAGCGGGTCGCGCTTTCGAGGGCCGCTTTGACCGGCCCCATCAGGTTGTAGTGCTCGACCACCCGCTCCGACCCGTAGAAGGTGACGCACAGCAGGCAGCCGCCATCCGACATCAGCGGCTCGGCGAGACGCGCCATGCGCAGGAAGCTGTGGCACGAGACGTCCATCGCCAGCGCGAAGCCTTCGGCCGAGCTGTCGACGACGCGGCCGTGCAAATCCTCCTTCGGCGCGAAAGCGATCGAGTGAAGCAGGAAATCGAGGCCGCCCCATTCGGACTTCACCCGCTCGAACAGGGCCTCCAGTTCGCCCGGCACCCGGACATCGCACGCGGCGAGCCATTCGACTCCCAGGGTCTCCGCGACGGGCGCCACGAACGGCTCGGCCTTTCCGTTGAGATAGGTCGCCGCCAGTCTCGCGCCACAGTCGTGAAAGGCCTGGGCGCAACCCGCCGCGATGCTATGCGCGTTGGCGATACCGATCACCAGGCCGCGCTTGCCAGTAAGATCGACGAGAGGTTTCATGCTTTCGGCTCCTCACGCAGAAGATCGGCGGTGTGGATAGCGATCATCCTTTCCTCATCGGTCGGGATGACGCGGACGGCGACACGGCTGGACGGCGCGCTGATGACTGCATCTCCTCGGAGGTTCGCGTCCGCGTCGAGGTCCACGCCGAGCCAGCCGAGCCGACCGGCGACGCGGGCGCGAATTTCAGGCGAATTCTCGCCGATCCCGGCAGTGAACACGAATGTGTCGAGACCCCCGAGCGAGGACGCGAGAGCGCCGGCCTGGCGCGCGATCTGCCAGACGAAGAGCTCGATCGCTTCCCCAGCGGCGGGCGTTTCGCTGCCGAGAAGCGCGCGCATGTCGCTGGAGATGCCGGACACGCCCAAAAGGCCGGACTCGCTGTAGAGGAGATGCTCGACTTCGCGCGCCGTCATGCCCTTCTGCTGAAAAAGATAGAGCACCGCGCCCGGGTCGAGCGCGCCGCAGCGCGTGCCCATCACCAGCCCGTCGAGCGCGGTGAACCCCATCGTCGTGTCGATGCTGCGCCCCCCGGCCATCGCGCAAAGGCTGGCCCCGTTGCCGAGATGCGCGGCGATCGTGCGGCCACCGCCTGTATCGGGATCGATCGAACGCAGCTGCCGCGCGATATATTCGTAGGAGATGCCGTGAAAACCGTAGCGCCGCATGCCCTCTTCGCCAAGCGCGCGCGGCAGCGCGAGGCGCGTCGCGATCGGGGGCTGGCCATGATGGAAGCCGGTGTCGAAGCAGGCGACTTGCAGCACAGCGGGGCGCAGCCTGGAGACGGCGCGGACCGCGGCGAGATTATGGGGCTGATGCAATGGCGCCAGTGGGCAAAGCGCCTCGAGCGCGGCGAGGAGTGGCGCGTCGACCCGCGCCGGCGCTGAATAGTCGGTGCCGCCATGAACGATCCGATGGCCGACCGCGATCAGATCGTCGCCGACCGAGGCTTCGATCTCCCGCAGCAAATCCTCGAGCAGCGTCTCGTGCGTGATCGTGCCGTCTTTCGTCCAGCGCCGCTCGGCAAGGACATCCCCCTTCGCATCGCGCGCGATCAGGTGCGGCTCAAGGCCGATATTCTCGATCTTGCCGCTCGCCAGCAAAGAGGGCTCATCAGTGCCCGGCTCGGCGTAGAGCGCGAACTTAAGGCTCGACGAACCGGCGTTGAGGCACAGGATTTCAGCCATCGCGGCGCTGTCCCGCAACGCCGGGAGCCGCCTTGGTCGCAGCCCGCGCCAGCAGCACCGCGAGCGCGCAGGAGGCGAGGCGCGTGCGCACGCTGTCTGCCCGGCTGGTGAGGATGATCGGAACGCGCGCGCCGAGCACCACGCCTGCGGCATCGGCGCCGCCCAGGAAGGTCAGCTGCTTTGCGAGCATGTTGCCGGCCTCCAGATCGGGCACCAGCAGGATGTCCGCCTGGCCGGCGACCGGCGAGACGATACTTTTCTCGCGCACGGCCGCCTCGCTGATCGCATTATCGAGGGCGAGCGGGCCATCGAGCAGCGCGCCTTCGATCTGGCCCCGGTCCGCCATCTTGCAGAGCGCCGCGGCATCCAATGTGGTGCGCATTTTCGGATTGACCGTTTCGACGGCGGCGAGGATCGCGACCCTGGGCTGTTGGATCCTGATCACATGGGCAAGGTCGATCGCGTTGCGCGCGATGTCGGCCTTATCCTCAAGCGTCGGCTCGATGTTGATCGCGGCGTCGGTGATGATGAGCGGGCGCGGATAGCCGGGCACGTCCATCACATAGGCGTGGCTGATCCTGCGTTCGGTCCGAAGGCCCGTGTCGGACGATACGACCGCGCCCATGAGCTCGTCAGTATGAAGCGAGCCCTTCATCAGCAGCGCGGCTTCGCCGGCCCGCACGCGCGCGACGGCTTCGGCGGCGGCGGCGTGGCTGTGCGGGACGTCGATCACCCGGAAGGCCGCAATATCGACACCGGCGTCCTTCGCCGCATTCGTCATACGCGCCGCAGGGCCGATGAGAATCGGAACGACGATGCCGGCGTCGGCGGCCTCAGCCACTGCGCGCATGGCGTCGGCGCTGCACGGATGGACCACGGCCGTGACGCACGCAGATCCGTCCTTGGCGCGCGCCATCAACTGGCGGAAGCGGTCGTGGCTGGCGATCCGCACGTCGGGAAGCGGCATGCGGGGCCGGCTGACTTTCTCGGTGGGCGCCTTGACCTCGGCCTGGCCGCTGATGACGGTCTCGCCCTTCTGGTTCACGCAGGTGCAGTCGAGAACGATGACATGATGCTCGGCGCGCTTCTGCGCGACGGTGACGCAGGCCGTGATGGTGTCGCCGACGCCCACCGGGCGGGTGAAGCGAAGCGATTGGCCGAGATAGATCGCACCGGGCCCTGGCAGCTCGGTTCCCAGGATCGCCGAGATGAGCCCCGCGCCCCACATGCCATGAGCGATGACCCTGTGGAACATGTCCGTTTCGGCATAGACAGGGTCGAGATGCGCCGGATTCACGTCGCCTGACACCGCCGCGAAGAGCTGGATGTCGTCGGCGGTCAGCGTGCGGGTGAGGCTGGCCGTGTCGCCGACGGCGATCTCGTCGAACGTGCGGTTCTCGATGAGGTTGGCGGCGGCCATGGCTCAGCGCTCCAGCACGTAGCGCCCGGGGGCATCACCGAGCGGCGGATAGTTCCGTTCGGGCGCGCCCATCGCCGGTGGGGCCGCCGCCTCGCCCGAGTGCGATCCAAGCCATGAACTCCATTCCGGCCACCACGACCCTTCGCGCAGCTCGGCCCGCTCCAGCCAGGCATCGGGACCTGGCGCCGGGCCATCCTGCATCCGTGTCGCGATGCGATAATGGCGATGAGGATGCCCGGGCTCGGAGACGATCCCGGCATTGTGGCCACCGCTCGTCAGCACGAAGCGGATCTCCGCGCCCGTCAGCATGTGGAGCTTGTGGGTCGAGCGCCACGGCGCGACATGGTCGGTTTCCGTGCCCACCATGAAGATCGGCATGCGCAGCCCCGAGAGCGAGACCGGGTGGCCGCCGGCCTCGTAGCGCCCTTCGGACAGGTCATTGTCGAGGAACAGGCGCCGAAGATATTGCGCGTGCATGGCATAGGGCATGCGGGTGCCGTCGGCGTTCCATGCCATGAGGTCGGTCATCGGCTCGCGCTCGCCCATGAGATAGGTCGAGAGGATGCGCGACCAGAGCAGATCGTTGGACCGCAGCATCTGGAAGGCGCCGCCCATCTGGCTGCTGTCGAGAAAGCCGCGCGCCCACATCATCGCATCGATCAGGTTGATCTCCGCCTCGTCGATGAACAGACCAAGTTCGCCCGGCTCGCTGAACTCGGTCTGGGCGGCGAACAGCGTCACGCTCGCCAGACGCTCATCTTCATCGCGCGCCATCGCGGCCGCGGTGATGGCGAGCAGCGTGCCGCCGATACAATAGCCGGCCGCGTGGATCTTCTCGGTGCCGGTAATCACCTGGATGACATCCACGGCGGCCATCGGCCCAAGCAGGCGATAATCCTCCATGTCGAGATCGCGGTCGGCGCTGTCGGGATTGTGCCAGGAGATGCAGAACACGGTGTAGCCCTGCCCGACCAGCCAGCGGATGAGCGAATTTTCCGGCGACAGGTCGAGGATGTAATATTTCATGATCCATGCCGGCACGATCAGTATCGGCTCCGGACGCACCGTCTCGGTTGCGGGCGCATATTGGATCAGTTCCATGACCCTGTTGCGAAACACGACCTTGCCAGCCGTGGCTGCGACCTTCTCGCCGACCCGATAGGCCTCCGTGCCCGCTGCGGGCTCCCCGCGTACCAGGCGTTCCAGGTCGTCGCAAAAAAATCGCGCACCCTCGACAAGGCATTGTCCTCCGGTTTCGAGGATGCGCTGCTGGAGCACGGGGTTGGTCGGGATGAAATTGGTCGGTGAGACCATGTCGAGCATCTGGCGGGTCGCGAACTCGACGATCGCCTCGTGGTGGCTCGTCACGCCGCTCACGCCGGTGGTGGCGGCATGCCACCATTGCTGCTGGAGCAGGAAGGCTTGTTCGATCAGGTCGAACGGGTGGCGCTTCCAGGCGGCGTCGGCGAAGCGCCGATCCTGGGGCAGCGGATCGATCGCGGGCTCCGGATCGCTCCCGGATGCGCTGCGCATGGCATAGTCGGCAAGCCGCATCAGCTTGCGCCCGCTCTTGGCGGCAAGCTGGAGCTGCTTGCCCGGCGAGCAGAGCATATGTGCCCACCAGTCGGAATAGGATTGTGCCAGCGTGGCGGGCGACTGGCCGGACGTCAGCTGCGCGATGGCGGCGAAGCTCGATCGATCCAGCGTCGTGGCCAGACCGTCCAACGGGTCAGGGATATTGCTTCGACTCTGCACACTCTCGCTCCTGCTGCGGGGCAACAAGCCCTGAAGCGCAGGAAGCCTCTGCGCACTCCGTAGTCCTACGGAGGGATTGCCTCCCATATGCCAGCCCAAGAAGGCAGAGGGCAGTGAGTGCCAGCGCGAAGAAGCCGACGACAGCCCACAAGAAGTCGGAACTCAGCACGACATTGCTGTATAGAAAGCGGCCAAATACGACCCGGAGGCTCAGTGCGATCGCCCTGGCGGGCGGACTGCGAGGAAATATGTCGCGAGCCCCATCGTGAGAATGCCGAGTGCGACCAACACCGCGGCCGCCAGAACGGGTCTGGCCGGAGAGGCGGCCGGCCTTAACATTTTCTGTCGAGACTCAACTCAGTGTTGATGGGACAATCCGGTCGTTCGTCGCCATGACAGCGCTCGGCGAGATCGACCAGGGTCTCGCGCAGGGTCGTCAGGGCCTCCGCCTTGCGCTGCAATTCCTCCGCCCGCGCCAACGCGACCCGCTTTACATCCGCGCTGCTGCGGCCCGTGTCGGCCCACAGGCCGAGCAGGGTCCGGATCTCCTCGATCGGGAAACCGAGATCGCGGGCATTTGCGATGAACCGCAGGCGATGGAGATCGCGCGCGCCATAGTCGCGATAGCCCGCACCCCGGCGTGGCGGCGCCGGGATGAGGCCGATCTTCTCATAATGGCGGATCATCCGCTCCGAGACCCCGCTTTGCTTCGACGCCTCTCCGATGTTCACAGCGCTTTCCGGTTGAGGCGCAGCGCGTTGGTGACCACGCTGACCGAGGAGAGCGCCATGGCGGCGGCCGCGATGATCGGCGAGAGCAGGATGCCGAACAGCGGATAGAGCGCGCCCGCCGCCACCGGCACCCCGGCGACATTGTAGATGAAGGCGAAGACCAGGTTCTGGCGGATGTTGGACATGGTCGCCTGGCTCAGCCGCCGTGCCCGCACAATGCCCATGAGATCGCCCTTGAGCAGCGTCACGCCGGCGCTCTCGATCGCGACGTCGGTGCCCGATCCCATTGCGATGCCGACATCGGCGGCAGCCAGTGCGGGGGCGTCGTTGACCCCGTCGCCGGCCATCGCCACCACGCGCCCCTCGCTCTTCAACCGCGCGACGACGGCACTCTTCTGGTCGGGCAGTACCTCGGCTTCGACATCGTCAATGCCGAGCCGCCTTGCCACCGCCTCTGCTGTGGTGCGGTTGTCGCCGGTCAACATCACCACGCGAATGCCTTCGGCCTTGAGTGCGGCCAGGGCCTCCGGCGTCGTCTGCTTCACGGGATCGGCGATTGCAAAGGCGCCGCCGACGGTGCCGTCGACGCCGATGAAGATCGCGGTGGCGCCATCCCGGCGCAGGGCGTCGGCCTGCTCCGCCAGCGCGTCGGTTGCTATGCCCTCTTCCGAGAGGAACCGCGCATTACCGAGCACGATCCGGCGGCCGTCGACGGTGCCGAGCGCGCCGCGTCCGGTGGGGGAATCGAAGTCGGTGACGTCGCTCGTGGGGATGCCGCGATCCTTGGCGGCCTCGACGATCGCCAGCGCGAGCGGATGCTCGGAGGCCCGCTCGACCGAGGCGGCAAGCCGCAGCAGTTCGGCTTCGTCGAAGCCGGGCGCCGGCACGATCTGGGTGACGGCAGGCCGGCCTTCGGTCAGCGTGCCGGTCTTGTCGACGACGAGCGTGTCGACTTTTTCCATATGCTCGAGCGCTTCGGCATTCTTGATGAGGACGCCGAGCCCGGCGCCGCGGCCAACCCCGACCATGATCGACATCGGCGTGGCGAGACCCAGTGCGCAGGGACAGGCGATGATCAGCACGGCGACCGCCGCAACCAGCCCGTAGGCGAAGCGCGGCTCGGGGCCCCAGATGCCCCAGGCGATGAACGCGACCACCGCGACCGCGATGACCACGGGCACGAACCAGCCCGACACCTGATCGGCCATGCGCTGGATCGGCGCGCGCGAGCGCTGCGCCTCGGCGACCATCTGGACGATGCGCGCCAGCATGGTGTCCCGGCCAACCTTGTCGGCGACGATAACGAGCGCGCCGGTCTGGTTGAGCGTGCCGCCGATCACCGTGTCGGCCTTGGCCTTGGTGACGGGCATGGACTCACCGGTGACCATCGACTCGTCGAGCGAGGAACGGCCGTCCTCGACCACGCCATCGACCGGCACCTTCTCGCCGGGACGCACACGCAGGCGGTCGCCGACCGCAACGAGATCGAGGCTGATTTCCTCTTCACTGCCATCGGAACCGATCCGGCGCGCGGTCTTTGGAGCAAGGTTAAGCAGCGCCTTGATCGCGCCCGAGGTCCGCTCGCGCGCGCGCAGTTCGAGCATCTGGCCGAGCAGCACGAGGACAGTGATCACCGCGGCCGCCTCGAAATAGACGGCAACCATGCCGTCCTCTCCGCGGAAGGCGGGCGGGAACAGCTGGGGCGCGAGCGTCGCGACGACGCTGTA
>Ga0213869_10001028_pt1 | contig 21493 bp, 19 predicted proteins | sample PICome_10_FD_160083 | JGI IMG/M metagenome (GOLD analysis project Ga0213869, IMG submission 160083) | Coastal seawater microbial communities near Pivers Island, North Carolina, United States - PICO132 | ecosystem: Environmental > Aquatic > Marine > Coastal | place: USA: North Carolina...
AGAGAATTTTCAGCATCTCCGCTGAATGAACATGTAGGAACACATGGAATTGGTATTATTGGGTACGATAATTATGGAGCAAGCGCAGTTGCCACATTATATCTGACAGTAACCAATGTAAATGATGTTCCAACTGTAACTCAAATACCGAATAATACTGGATACGAGGAGTTATATCACGAAATTGATATTTCGAGTTACTTTACAGATGTTGATTATAATATTCCAAATTCTACGGAACAACTAAGCTTCGCTGCTGAAGGATTACCACCAGGTTATACGATTAATAGCACAACTGGTATTATAAGTGGCACTTCGACAAGTAATGATGTTGGCAATTATTCGGTTTCTGTCACAGGTACTGATTTGGAAAATGAGAGTGTAACTTCCACATTTACCTTACGTATTGAAAATGTAAACGATGCACCATTCGTAGTTGGTTCGCTAACAAATCAAGCATTAACTGATGCTGATAGTTTATCATATCAATTCCCATCTAATACTTTCTCAGATGAAGATTTAATACATGGCGATGTACTAACATATAGTGCGAGTGGTTTGCCAAGTGGTATAACACTTGATTCAAACAGTAGAACATTTAGTGGAACCCCTGTCGCAGGATCATATAATGTAACCGTAACTGCAACTGATACTGCTGGTGAAACCGCTTCGCTGAGTTTTAATATAGAAGTAGAAAAATCTTCTGTAGTAGCTACTTCGGGTCCAACAATTGGCGGGTTACAAAATATAACTGGAAATATCTATGCATCATCAATGACAGGAACACCAGGCACTGATAGTGTTTTGGGTAATGGAGGCGGCGGAACCGCTGTAAATACGGGCGGCACTCTTGAGATACCATCTAACTTCTGGATATGGTCAGATAATCCATCACAGCCAGCCCTTATAATTGATGTTCTAAATATGACTCTTGCAAATAATGGTTATATCATTGGCAGAGGGGGCAACGGTGGTAGTAAAAGTTCGTCAGGTGGTGCAGGCGGAACAGCTATTAATGTAATCGCCGATGGTGTAACAATTTTAAATAACGCTGGTGCTTACATAGCAGGCGGAGGTGGTGGTGGCGGCGGCGCACTTGATAATACAGATTCAGATGGTGTTGGTGGCGGCGGCGGAGCCGGTGGTGGCATAGCTGGCACTAGTTATGGTGGCGCAGGTAGTACTCCAGGTAGCATCGGAGAATCAGCAGGAGATGGCGCCAGAAAGACTCACAACTCTCCTAATAGTGTCGCAGGTATTGGTGGACCACACGGTGGCTTCGGTGGTACACTTTCATCACAAGATGGTGGCGCGGATAGTTGGACTACTGCTATCAGTGGTGGTAGAAATCCAAGTAGTTCCGATACGGGTTCAGCACCTTCGGGCGGTAATGTTAGTGGTGGTTATGGAGGATTCTGGGGGCAAGCAGGCGGGCCTGGTATTGGCAGGAATGCCAAGCCAGGTGGATCAGGCGGCTCGGCTATCACAGGTATCAGCCGTACATTAACAAACAGCGGCACCATTTACGGAGCGACATCATAAAAACTAACCAGAATTAAAAAAATTGCTTAATGTATTAGATAGCCAAGATTTTGTTTCATCCGTTTTATTTTCTAAGATCCAGTCTGGAAATCTTTCGAATAGTTTTTTCCATTGGATTAATTGATTATGCATCTCGAAAACACGCATAGCATATTCACTACTATTAGATATCGATGAAGAAGTGGAGATTGATTTTAGTTGCTCCTTGCAATTATGCAAGGCTGATATATCTTTATCAATTGCTAAAATTATATTTTCAAAATCTGAACTATTAGAAAATTTTTTAATTAAGAATTTGTGATGTTCTTTTTTAGGTTTACCATCATACAGAAACATTATCTCTTGTAAATCATAATATAATGCTTTTACTGGATTTATAGTATCTCTGTAACGTTCTATAACTTCTGGTATGATAAATGATTTATCTAATGTACTTAAATTTTCAAGCGCACTAATTGCTAGAATATTTATTTTTTGTCTTTGTGAAGTAATATTTTTTTTAAATACACTTCTAATTTTTTTAACAACAATATCAACTATGTTTTTTTCATCTACTGTCATGTCAGATTTTAAAAATTCTATATGTCCGGGTGTTGAATTATTAATAGTCACACGTAATGAATCAGATACATAGCCGTTTTTAAGATATGATCTGCATTCTTTCAGAAATTTTTGTTTTTTAAAATCAATGATTTTCAATACGTATCTCAATAAATTAATTGTTGTACATATATTTATAGAGAATTTATGATTGATCTAAGTATATTTAATTTCTTTTTCTTAAATAGGGTTCTATGTGCGCCTGGATGTAAGGGTTTGGGAAAATAATCTAAATTTATCCAAGCATAACCACCACTTTCATCGTTTATCGTAGGGACAAATTCTTTATCTATTATGACTACAAAAGTGTAGTAACTGAATGTTTTGTCTCTCGCATGATATTGATCTAATGGGTAAACTTTTGTAACGCATTTTTCTACATCAATTCCAATTTCTTCTTCTAATTCTCGCAGAAGTCCTTGTGAAACATTTTCATTATCTTCAATTTTTCCACCCCAAAAGGCCCAGTTTCTTGAATATGAACTTTTAAGAGATCTATTCTGTAATAAAATTCTTTGCGTATCTTTTGCTACAATACAAGCACCTGCTGCCTTAATCATCTTCATTGTCATTTAATAATTCTAGTCTCCAGTAACCACCTTCATACAATCCTTGAAACGTATCTACCCATTCATTGTTTATAAGTTTGAATTGTTGTGATGTGAATACGTTTGTTACATAATGGGTATCAGATGTTTCACTTGCATCCATGCTTACGACCCAATTATTGCCATTGTATTCAATTATATCATTTGTGGATATATCGATTCCCCATTGTGACAATGCTGGTTCTGTATTCAAGCACAAGTAACGTTGGCCCAAATTAGCAAATGGTAAGCCATCAAAACCTGGACTAGTTTTTGCTGGATCGATTACTCTATCTATTGGATTTATTGTATTTCCAGGCAAGGTATCTACGTCAATTTGCAATGATAGAACAGTTGGATCACTGGTTGCTGATAGAATTCCTATAATATCTTCATCTATATTTTCTAACATACCATGATACTTCAGACGCATACGTGATATGCCATCATTAAATAATCCATATTTGGATATTACTTTTTCCCAACTATTAGTATCATCTTTATAGTTTCCATTTTCTAATAATTGTACTGTCACATTGCCACTATTATTTGTGACTTGTATCGCATTGTTTCCTGGCGTTACGACAACACTAGTTTGTGCCTGTAAATCAGCAAAGAATTCAAATGCGTTTGGATCGTAATCCAATGTATCGATTTCATTATATTCATAAATATTATGGATGATATTTCTAATAACATTTTGTCTAGTAACAAGCGCAGGTGGATTAATCCAAATTGGTATTTGAAAGAATAAACTAGCAATATCAATTTGATCCTCTATGCCTGATGGAATCGATCTACTAGTCCATTGAATGTCAGTAAGTTCTACAGTAGTAATTGTAGTCCAGTCAACGGGATTGTCATTTTGTTGGATCTCCAGTGCTGGATTAAATAGAACTAAGATTTGTTCAAGTAGTTGTAATTTCTGATCTGTATTTGATGTCCATATATCAACTTGCATATTTAATAGATATGGGACTGGCATTAATCTGCCTACGCTGTATCTATTTCCCTGTTCATCATTATAGGAACTACTTACAGGATCCCATTGTCTTTCATTTACCTTAACAGTGTCACTAAAAAATGGCTCTTGTAATCTTTGTCTGTCGGGTTGTAAACTTTGGATATATGAAGAAATAAATGGTGCAGAATTTACGATATTTTCACTATTGCCCTTCATGATAGTTGCAGCCATACGCGATACATCGCCATACCGACTTGGCACCTTGATATAGTAATCACTTGTCCCGTCATTTAATTTTTTGCCAGTTTTGACATTAAAGCCACTGAATATACGAATAAACTGAAGCAAGTAGCGTCTTACTTGTTCATCATAAAAGTGTAGTTGTCTTAAATCTGCCATTTTTAATCCAATCCATATTGTAATTTGTGATTTACAGTGAATAATTTTGTCATACTATTTTTCTTAGTCTATTCTGGGTTTAATTGCTTTAGACAAATTAACACGTGATTTAATCTCTGTGCCATCATCTAATGTAACTATTCCATCATTATTAATAAATTTATGATGTAGATAGTTTCCAACTTGCCAAGAACCATCATCGTCTTCTATTTTGTACCATTTATTATCCCTGTACTGAAATAATCTTTGTGGTGAATAATCTGTTCTTAGAAAAAATGCGTTATCATCTGGATATTGTGGGAAAGATATTCCCGTATCAACAGTTGAAAAATCTACATCGCTAGGATGTGCCGAGCCTTCTACTGCATATTCCAAATTGTTCTTTCTATAATCATAATATTTACCAGGAACATTTTCTTGAGCCTCTTGAATTATAGCTTCATTAATGTTAAGCTCTTTATTGTACGTTGATAATAAGTTTTTTAGATCATTTACTTCTTCGCCAGTTCCGAATATATCAGAGTACTCTTGTGTGTCCTGTAATTGTTTACAGCGAATACGCCAAATGTGTGGCCACCAACCTGGATCAAATCCCTCAGATGATTTTGATCCTTCTTGGACTACCCAATATTGATTTACTGCATCTGCTTCTTCATCAAGTAATAAATCTTCCCGCATATGCGGAAGTTCTATAACATCGCCTGTCATTAATTTACGCCCTATACGTTCTACCATGTCATTTATATGTACTTGAAATATACTTTGGTCAGTTCCTAAGAACATACCAAATTGTGATAAATCAAAATCTTGGTCGCTAACTGTATATGTGCCTCGTAATTCGAATATTGTAGTTTCATATTTTCTATCACGATTTTCCATAAACAGCAGATCCTGTATAGGAGGATTTGCTGGATCATAGTTTGGATCAGTTTCATCTACTGATCCTACATATTTGTGTACAAGTAATGCTGTACCGCCATGTTCAAAATGTGCTTTCACCATTTTGTCAATGAACTTATAGTCATTACCTTTGCGTGGGTTCCATAAACTTAATCTTGGCATCATTTTTTCCTTGACTTCTAATTGTATTTATCATATAGTAGTACTAACACATGGAGAATTTAATGATATATGATGGAACACTACTACTACGAAACGTAATCAACCCTACGACTATTGCGCAATTTAAGATGTGGGCTACTAATCCAGAGCGTTATCATCGTGGCAATGGAATCGATGGTATATATTATAGCGAGCATGATGGCGAGCGAGAGTACGATGTGTGGTGGACAACCCAACCGCCTAGAGAAATGTGGGAACCAGTTGTTTGGCAATTATATGATTCGATAACCCGAATGTTTAATAACAAAGAATGGGATATACATGCAGTTGATTGTATTTCAACTCGGCCATCATCAAATAAAATATATGCCCATATTGATACTCCATATCGTTTTGCTGAATTTGCCGAAAGTAATGAAACTCTTGGTGTACAAATTATTATTCCACTAGACAAATTCACGTTAGATAATGGGGGGACTTCTTATCTGCCTGGTTCTAGTCTAGAGAGGATTAATTATAAAGATATAGAAGAAAATCGAGAACATTATAATCAGAGATTGATAAATGAAGGACAGCAATTACTTGCAAATCCCGGAGACGTATTGATGTATGATGGCAGAACTTTACACAGTACCATGCCCAACAACTCAACTGAATTTCGCAGTGCATTACTAATAAATGTACTCAAGTCTGATATTATTCCAAGAGTAAAAGAACTCGACTGTAATACTGATTTTGTTAAAAATTAATAAAAAACTTGACAAATCATTATAAAAGTATATACTAATATTAAATAGGGTTAAGGAGTGATTCGAAATGGTAGCAACTTTAAAACGTAAGAAATCTAAGCCTACAAGAACGCCCAAGTTTGTAGATGAAAAATATACTGGACCAGAACCAGAGTGGCTGTATGCAGAAGACATGACAGCAGAACAATATTATAAGGAGCGATGCCGGACTGCTTTTTATTATAACTATTTCTTTACACCTAAAGACGGAAAGCCTTGGATAATTGATTGGATGAAGCGTAACGAATATACAAAAGAACAAATTTCCGCTATTAAAAATCTGGGCGATACTTGGATTCCAATGACAGTGTGTTCATATGCAAGGGCACTAGTAAAAGGTATGCCCATAAATCATGATGATATTTCTGATTATCTTGCAACATTACCAGGTGTGGGCAGTAACGTAATGCGTGATGCAGATATTTATGTTAAGGAAAAACTAGAATTACTTATTGAAAAAGGTATGCAAGTCAAGATTGAAAAGCAAGAAGTAGCAAAAGCAAAAGATATTCCACGCCCATCAATACAGCAATTATTACGTGACAAATCGGCTCAAATGTCAGAAGAAATTGATAAATTTGTAGATTATTTTGATTACAAATCTTCCACACTTAAACAGTTTGATCCACTTAAAATACTAAGAAAAGCAGAAGCAAAAGGCAATCATGCTAAAGTAATCAAGTCATTTTATGAAGCAGAATATGAAGAATATGATGAACTTCTTAATCCTCCGAAACGTATGAATGAAGCAAAAAAAGAAGATTACGAACAACTTAAAGAAGGATTCAAGCATCTTAAAAAAGATCAAATAAAAAACACATGGTCAATGTATCGTAATATTTTAGATGCGTGTGATATGATCATTCAGGAAAGTAAAGTAAATCGTACTCCTCGTAAATCCAAACCACAAAATAAAGAAAAGATCGTATCTAAGGTGAAGTATTGCAAGCAAGATACTTTAACTAAGAGTGTGAGCCAGAAACCATTGGATTGTTTAGATGCACAGGCAATCATGGTATATAATACAAAGACACGTAAGTTGGGTATGTATTATCCTGCAGATAAAAACTCATTGTCATTTAAAGGAACAACACTTATTAACTTTGATGAAAAAAAGAGTGTTCAAAAAACTATGCGAAAACCGATAGAACAGGTATCTATGTTCAAAAAGGTTGCAAAGAGATCACTACAGAAAGAGTTTAGTGCAGTTAAGAGTGTTGAGACAAAAATGAATGGACGGTTTAACGAACAAACGATGATACTACGGATTTTTTAGTTTCTGATAAATACTGTATATCGGAGATAAATTATGCCTGAAACCAGAAATAAAATTAAGAATGATGTGATTAAACAAATAAGACTATTGCTTGGCGATGGAATGATTGATATCGAATTGGATCCAGAGCATTATGATGTTGCATTGGATATCGCGCTTTCTAAAATAAGACAACGTTCAGAAAATGCAGTTGAAGAAGATTTTTATGCGTTAGAATTAAAAGAAGATGTAGCGGAGTATACGCTACCAGAAGAAATCACAGAAGTAAAGCAAATATGGAACCGTTCGTTCGGTAATGGAGTTTCTGGCGGCGTTGACATGGATCCTTTTGAATTAGCATATGCAAATTCATATTTCTTTCTTAATAACCATATTGGTGGGGTTGCAACATTTGATTTCTTTACTCAGTATCGTGAAACTTTAAATAGAGTAGCAGCAACCGATATTATGTATATCTGGAATCCAGTTACAAAAAAATTAAAACTATTAAGAAAAATGAGAGCCGATGCATTAGTTCTTATTCACGTACATGTTGAACGCAATGACGACCAACTGTTGGTTGATCCATATTTAAAATCTTGGTTGAGAGACTATGCCCTTGCATACTGCAAACGTATGTTGGGTGAAGCACGTGGTAAATTTTCATCATTACCTGGCGCACAAGGTGGTGTGACGTTAAATGGTGCAGAAATGAAAGCAGAGGCAGATGTTCTAATTGATAAACTTGAATTAGAACTTGCAACTTATGTAGATGGGTCAGCACCACTTGGATTCATAATTGGATAACTGCTACATTTATATGAAAAGTAGAACAAGTTAGCGATATCTACAATATAACGTGATAAATAAATTTGTTATGACATTAGATGAACTTAAAAAACTGAATGAAGTGTTTTTTGCAGTCAAGGGACACTTATTTCCAGTATCATACTCTACAAACGAGATGCGTAGTGTATACGAGTCGTATATTAGACGTTTATGGGGAAACCATGAACGTATGATAAATTCAAATGATGATTTTGAAAAGGTGTGGAATAATCGCACATCATGGTTATACCCAATATCTGAGATTGATGATGATGATGATGATATTGAATATGTAGCACATTTAGGTTACGATTAGACTTGACAATAAATTAATACAATGTTATATTACTCTATATAAAGAATCATAGAGGAATATAGTATGAGTAATCATAAATTATTAGTTATTGGGCACGGTAGACATGGAAAAGATACTGTGTGTGAATTTTTACGCGATGATTATGGTTATTCTTTTGAAAGCAGTTCACAGTTTTGCTCAAAACTATTCATTTATGATAACCTAAAAGATAAGTACGGATACACGTGCGAAGAAGAATGTTACGCAGATCGTCATAATCATCGTGAAGAATGGTATAATGCTATATGTGATTACAATATTCCTGATGCTGCCACACTTGGTAGAGAAATGTTTGATTCGTATGACATATATTGTGGATTAAGAAATAAACGTGAGTTCTTTGCTATGAAAAATACTGGTGTATTTGATTATGCGATTTGGGTTGATAGAAGTATGCATTTGTTGCCCGAATCTAAAGACTCTATGAGTCTTGAACAATGGATGGCAGATTATACTATTGATAATAATGGTGATTTATCAGAATTAAAATTTAACTTAGACCAATTAATGCGCTATATAGCATAGTTATAAAACAATTGTCTATGTAGTTAATTCAAAAATACGCATTTTTCTGTATATTTAATAAATACTCTTAGCAAACAAATATATGTTTTTATAAGGAGAAACAGAATGGCGACATTAGTATCCCCAGGTGTATCAGTAATGGTTACGGACGAATCACAGTACGTATCTGCAACACAGGGTACCCTACCGCTAGTTGTAGTAGCAACGGCATCAAACAAAACAGACGGTTCAGGAACAGCATTAGCAGCAGGCACAATTCCAGCAAATTCTGGCGTTGCATATCTAGTTTCTTCGCAACGTGAATTAGTAGAAACTTTTGGAGAACCAAAGTTTTATGAAGTAGGCGGTTCAGTAGTACAGGGTTCTGAAACAAGTGAATATGGACTACTAGCAGCATATCAATATCTAGGCGTTTCAAATAATGCTTATATTATTCGTGCAGATATTGATCTAGCAGAATTAGAAGCAAGCACCGAAGAACCAGCTGGTGTTTTAGTAAATGGCACATATTGGCATGAAGCAACTGCTTCAGATTATGGACTATTTGAATATAATGGCACATCTTGGGTTGCAATCACACCATCAGTATTAATGGATGAACCAGGCACAGGTAATGTTGAACCTATGAATTCATCTGGTTATGCGGCTCCGGTGAATACATTTGGTTCTGCAGGTGATTTTGCAGTTGTTACGTCAACAATAAAAATGACCTATTGGAAGAAAATTTCAACTAGTTGGGTTCTACTAGGTGATATTGGTTCGCCAAATTTCTCATTCGCAAACTTTGCACCAGCAAGTGCAATCACAGGTGATGTTTATGTTCGCTTAACAAAACAAGGCGGCGGATTAGATATCAAACTTGCAAATTATAATTCAGTATCGGGTGCATTCCAAGCATTACAAGTTTCAATATACGCTAACGATGATATTGCAATGAATAATTCATTGATAACTCTTGGTGACGTATACGCTAGACGCGATGAAACAAAAGGTGTGTTAGAATTACGTAGACATACTGGTGGAACTACAACTTCAATTCAAAGTGAAATTTCTATAGCAGATACTACATCCATAACTTCATCATTTACTGTTTCAGTGGATGGCAATGTAACGGCCTTTACTTTTACAACCGCATCAATCGATACTGTGATTACATCAATGCAGAATAACTCTGACTTGAATAATAATAATGTAAAGATTGAAAAAGTTGGCACAAATAAAATTAGACTCATCAAAACTGATGGTAAAATGCTAACATTGTCATTCTCTGCAGGTGCAAACGATATGGGATTCACTTCAGCAAGTACATTTATAGCAACAGTATGGGAAGACCTTTCATATGAATCAAGTACACTAGCGCCAAAAGGCGATATCGCTCCGGATACACTATGGTACAATGCTGATTTAAAAATGGAATTACTACGTGTTGAATATGTGGGTGGCGAACAGCAATGGGTAAAATATGCTTGGTCAGAAGACAATGATGGTATATATGCTAATGAACTACAATTACGTTCAATGCGTCCAATCGCACGTAAAGATGGATCATCTGCGCTGATTGCTGGTGATATTTGGGTAGATACAGATGCAGCAAATTATCCAGTAATGTGGCGCTATAGTGGGTTAGAATGGGTAAAACTAGATAATGCTGATCAGTCGTCATCCAATGGTATGATTTTCGGTCACTACTCAGCGGACGCACCGTATGATACACTGGGCAATGACATTGCGCGTGACGTACATGAAAATACACCAAATGCAGAACTACTTCCAGAAAATATCTTAATGGTTAACATGGATTATACAACATACAATGTCAAGCAATATGTAGATGGAAAATGGGAATGGGTATCAGGCGTAAATCTAGATGGTTCAGGCAAATTTGGTTCATCAGCACAGCGTCATATGGTTTCTGAAGCAATGTCAGCAGCACTAGTAGCAAACGAAGGTATTCGTGCAGAAGCAGTATACTTCAATTTGATTGCCGCGCCAGGTTATCCAGAACTAACAGATGAAATGGTTGGTCTAAACAAAGACAAAAAAGAAATAGCATTTGTTATCGGTGATACTCCAATGACATTAAAAGGTACTGCAACAGATATTAAAGCCTGGGCAGATAATAATACAGTAACAGATGCATATGCAGGTGTTTATTATCCACATGGTTTAACCACTGATCTATCTGGCAATGAAGTTGTTATGCCAGCATCAGCAATTGCATTGCGTACTATAGCTTTCTCAGATCAAGTATCTTTCCCTTGGTTTGCTCCAGCAGGTTTAACACGTGGGGTTGTTACTAATGCATCACAAGTTGGCTATGTAAATGATGAAAATGAATTTGTTCGGGTTCGTCTCACAGAAGGCCAGCGTGATGTAATGTATGCAAACCGTATGAATCCAATCGCAGATATGCCTGGCACAGGCTTAGTTGTATATGGTCAAAAGACGCAGCAATCATTTGCATCTGCACTTGATCGTATCAACGTAGCAAGACTAGTTAATCACATGCGTTATAGTTTAGATCAACTATCAAGAGGCTTCTTGTTTGAACAAAATGATAAAATCACACGTGACAACATGCGAGATGCGGTTGAGCGTTTCTGCGGCGGTCTAGTTACTAATCGAGGCCTATATGACTTCCTAGTAGTTTGTGATGAATCAAACAATACACCGGCACGTATCGATAGAAATGAATTATGGGTAGATATTGCAATTCAGCCAGTCAAATCAGTTGAATTTATCTATATTCCTCTGCGTATTCGTAATACTGGTGAAGAATTATAATATAGTATTAAAAACAATAACTTTAAGAGACCCGGCAGCAATGTCGGGTTTTTTATTAACTACAACTTTAATTTTAATAAATACTGATAAATACTTGTATAACGCAAAACTATATCAGGAGATATTATTATGGCAAGAACATTACAAAATTTCGGTGTTCCAACAGATAGCGGTGCATCAACAGGTACAGGTATTCTACAACCTAAATTAAACTATCGTTTTAGAGTACAAGTTGCAGGTTTTGGTGGCCTATCAGAGAATACAACAGACTTCACAAGACAAGTTATGAATGTAACCCGTCCCAAAGTCTCACACGAGTCTATTCCAATTGATTCATACAACTCTCGTATGTACATGATGGGAAAGCACACTTGGGAACCAATCACAATCACACTACGTGATGATGTCGCTAACTCACTAACTAAATTAGTTGGCCGTCAAGTACAATCACAACTAGATCACAGAAATCAAACTGGTCCACTTGCAGGAACAAACTACAAATTTTCGACACTTATTGAAACACTAAATGGCAATGATGGTAATCCAATTGAACAGTGGCAACTAGAAGGTTGTTTCCTAACAAACACAGATTATTCACAAAGTGATTACTCAGTGTCAGATGCAGTTACAATCAATTTGACAATTCAATATGATAACGCTGTTTTAACTGATACAGATTTGATGCCATCCCCTGGCTTCACCAATGATTCAAGTTTAACTGGCTAATAGGTAATATAAAATGGCGAACAAGTCTCTACAAAATGAGAGAACTGACAAAACAATATTAGCTGGTAGCAATCAAGCAACTAGCAAATATGGATTTGCAGGAAATTCTCAATCTGCAATTACTGCTGCTCCAAAAATGGGAGACATGTGGTTTGTAGAATTTATAGATACTATAACTGGCTTATCATCCGATATGTCATCATTCGCCAAAACAGTTTCGCCAATAACTATTTCAACTGAAACAGTAACTGTTGACAAATATGGCAAAAAAGTACATTTGCCCATTTATGTTAATTTTCCTGAAGTTTCCATCAGTCTTTATGATAAGACTGATGGAAGTGGATTTACAGTTGCGAATGAACTTTACAGTAACTTTTTCAAAAATGCCAATCTTGGCACTGACGCGGGGGTTTTGGATAGTACGATTAGAGATAGAACATCTGGTCGTGGTCTTCCATCAAATGCTGAAGCCACAGGATATTACAGAAGTTTTAAAAAAATAGTTATCTATCATTTCTTTGGATCATTCGGACAAGGAATAGATAGGGATCCAAGAGGAAGAGAACAATTGGGGGAAGTTAATTCTAGATCAAATGGTTCTATTCAAAAAATAGAAATAATAAATCCTCTTTTAACCAATATTACATTTAGTGGCAGTGATTATTCAGATTCATCATTGCGAACGATTGATCTTCAATTACAACCTGAGAATATTATATTTGGAACACCACAAAATAATGTTGTTGTTCCAGACTGGATGAAACAAGGACTAGAATTTATTTTAGAAGATTTAGATCCAAGTAATAGTGTGGATAATGCATTAAAACTTCTTTCTAACGTTAGAACTAATGAAAAATTAGACTCGATGATTTCTGGATTAGCAGATGGTAAAAACTTAGGACAGATCGATAGTGATCTTAATGGACTAGATCAAATCGCTGAAAACAATGAGGTTTTCGGTGTTTCGTCTGACACCAATGCAAGAGAACAATTAAGTAGACTTAAAAAATTAAGTGGTACTTTAAAATATGTAAAATCAAATCCAGATGCTACACCAGAAGAAAAAGCAGAAGCCGAAAAGCTATTTGCCGATGAGATTGCATCGGCTATACCTATGCCCGCATCGTCATTGAAGCAGTATGATGATTTTGGTGAGATGCAAAATTCTTTAAACAGTAGGAATAGATTTCCTGATAATCCATACTCTAGTGATATACTGTATCCCAATGTTGCTGGTTTTCCAGATGCGAGGCTTGCGAATGGTGGCACTGATAGATTCACAGGTATTGATCTAGCAAATTTAATATCAAATGAATTGATAACTTCATTTTTAAATGGAAAATCAATTAACTTAGATAATATAACATCGCCGATTGCACAGGGAATACTAGGTGGCAATACTGGAATTGGTAGAATACAAACCGCACTAGAAACTTCCCAAAGTAGATTCGGTGTTGGTGGTGATTTTGTGAGAGATGCATTATTAAAATCTACTAGGCTTGGAAATAATACAACAGGACCGCGTACTACTGTTGTATCAACCGCACCGACATTTTCTACGCCAAGTTCAGATTTCTCAGATAAAGATTTACGTACGCCTGGAATTCAATTTGATTCTAAATCTCGTTCGGCCACTCAAAATAATATAACAAATTTAAGAAATAAAACGGGAGGCATTAGATGAATATTGATGTTCTCGTTGCTAAACTTGTAAAAAAAGGATTTTCGGTTGAACGTGCTAAAGTTTTTGCCAATCAAATATTAACAACCGCTAAACAATATGGAGTTGATGCTTCGTATCTAGTTGACCAAGTATCAACTGATTTTAAACTCAATGATCTAGGATCATTCATTATTAATAACGCTTTGCGATATGGGTATGTTACTGGTAAAATGTCAGAAAAAAAACCGAATAAATATATTGCAAGAGCGATTATTAAATGACTAAATTTCATCAAGGCAAGTATCCGATAAAAAACGCCCAGAAATATGCTGGTGGAAAGACTCCTACTTTTAGAAGTAGTTGGGAACATACATTTATGAATTTTTGTGATGAAAATCCAAACATTGTTGCGTGGGCCAGTGAACCTGTAAAAATAACATATCAGAACCCACTCACCGGAAAAGTAACAGGATATGTTCCTGATTTTGTTATAACTTATATAGATGCAAGCGGTAAAAAGCATGCTGAACTTATAGAAATAAAACCATCATCCCAAACAAAACTAGAGTTTGCAAAGGGCAGAGGCGACCAAACACAAGTTGCAATAAATTATGCAAAATGGGAAGCCGCAACATCCTGGGCTAAAAAAAGGGGTATGAAGTTTAGAGTATTGAATGAAGGTGACATATATCAAAACACCAAGAAACCTAACGCACGTAAACCTAAAAAGAAATAATAGGATAATAAAATGACAAAAAAGTTAGAAGAAACATTTAACTTGGCGCCACAGGTAGAAGAAGAACCGACTAATAGCGTGATTGAACCTGCGACGGCAATTGAACAATCCACCGAACTTACTGCTATGCTGAATTCTGCAATTGAAACAACTGATAAGATTGATGCAGCACTTCCGATGGTACAAGATTTAAATCAACACGATAGAGAAATGGATGAAATTCATATAAAAGCACTTAACGCATTTGAAGAGTTGTTTCAGTTGGGCATGAATGTTGAAGTACACGCAGGCGCTAAACTTATGGAAACTGCAAACTCTATGTTGAAGACTGCGATGGAAGCAAAAGATAGTAAAGTTGATAGAAAATTAAAGATGATCAATCTACAAATGCAGAAAGCAAAACTTGAACACCAAATTGATAAACAAGAGAAAAAGTCAGATGTTAACGAAATCGACGGTTCCGGATCAGTTGTTATAGATAGAAATGAATTATTAAGAAGAATATCAAATGTTAAAGATTCTTCAAATGTTGATAAATAAGAGTATAAATTGGAGAGACCAATGAAAAGTTTTAGAGAATATTTAACAGAGTCTACAAGGGAATGTTGTTTAACCTTGAGATTTGCAGCAGAATTGAATGAAGAAGATGTCAATCGTATTGAACGTTTTCTGGGTAAGTATGACTTGATTTCTATATCGCGTACATCAACTACACCTATTACCAAAAATCCATTGTTCTTTTCTGATGGTGTAAACAACACAAAAGTTTCAAAGATAGAAATTAAAACTGGGTATCCTGTATCTGCAGATATCTTACGAGTTCAGTTATCAGACCTATTGGAAATGAATATTTCACATATCGCTGTTCATCCTGAAGGATGGGAACCAATCGAAGAAGTTGAAGAAGATGGTGATAAAAAAGCATTGCTAGATACTCCAGAATATGGCGATGAATCTGATAATGGCGAAAATTACGGTAGAAAATTTATTGATAATTTCTTAAACTCTCTTAGTAAAAGAGATGAAGTAACCGTCGAGAATGAACTAAGTATTGATCCTAAAAAAGATGCAGCACCAGATCAAATGAACACAGATGAAAAATCAAGTGAATCTGTTATATCAGGAGATGAAGAATGAGCAAACATTATAACTTAACAGTAACTGATAATAACGGCAAAGCTGTTACCACAACAAATGTAAGTACTGAGCATCCTGAAGAGCTAATGCGAATGCTAACACTTGCTGGTAAAACAGTTGAAATTACACCAGTTGGATGTGGATGCGGATGCGATGGTCCTTGTGGATGCGATGATGATATTGAAGCATTAAATGCAGAAGCAGAATATAGAGCGACACCTGCAAATGATGAACTTGATTTAGATGATTTTTCTAAAAAGACTGCTAATTCTATTTCTAGACAAAAGAAATCTATTCAGCCAAGCAATGGTGATAATCCACTTGAGTATTCGGTAAATGAAGACGAAATATATGAAGCATTAATGGCTGACTTTGAATTAAACGAAGATGGTTCTATCTGATATACGACAAATCATATATCTGATAATTAAAATGTGTCTTTTTTATAATTATAAAAACGATAAATACTTATGAAGAGCCTTTTTAAAATAAAAAATGGCTATTTAAATTATAGTTTGGAGAATATGGAATGGCAACGTATAGAGGTTTAAGATTACCACATACAATGATCACGCAAATGAAAAATGTTGTAGTAAAAAAATCAGTTGACTTAACATCTTATTTAGATCGCGGTAGTGTAGCAGATGCAGTGGTTAATGAAGATTCAGGCGCAGGATGGCGCAAGAATGAAAATGGCGGTGGCCAATCTGCAGTTGGAAAAAGCATTGCAATGGGTTCTATAACTGATAATCAGATAATTGAAGACCATGATTTTGGTGATATCGAAGTTGCAATTGGTATAAGTAATACTAAATCTTGGGCACAACGCCGTAGAGAAAATCGTACAATTGCAAGAGCCCGAGGCGGTAATTCATAAAGTAAAAATAAACATTGGAGATTATATATGCCAGCATATAGAGTTAAATTACGCCGAGGTACAACGGTTGAGCATAAAACATTTGTTGGTGCTGAAGGTGAAATAACAGTAGATACTGATCTTAAAAGATTGGTAGTACACGATGGAGTGACGCCAGGAGGACATTACATTGCCGCACATAGCGATATAAAAACCGATGTGAATGAGTTCACCGATAATGATGCAAAGCTTGGTGACCATACATTTGTGAAACAAGGAACAACAATTGTTACTACAGTATCGGCGCCTGTTGTTAACTATGCAGTACAAGTTGCCCCCGGCAGAGGATACAGAAGAACTGCAAGAACAAATGCTCCTACATTTTTCTTAAAGAATGTAACAGCCGGAGAAACTGAGTTCACTTCAAATCCTAAAGTATATATGACTCCAGGAACAGTATATATATTTGATGTAAGTGAAGAGTCAAACGCTGGACATACATTTAGATTTACTGACAATTCTGGCCAGACATCATTCACTTCAGGAGTTGTTGCTACCGGAACACCGGGAAGTACTGATGCAAAAGTAACAATTACATATCCTACTCCTGCTAAATTTCCATTGTGGTATTATTGTCAGACACATGGATTAAGCATGGGCCAAAGAATTTTACCATATGGAAGAAATATAGCGTTATAATGAAATTGAATATTTTATTATACAAATTATATTGTATAAATTGAACTGCGAGTATATATACTCGCAGTTTTTTTCGTTTGTCATAACTGATAAATAATAGGAAGTAATTAGTAATTTATAACACTTATAGTGTTAATCATAATATAAAAGAATCATTGGAGATACAAATAATGGCATATACAGTTCAGTTTAGACGTGGTACTACTGCAGAACATTCAACTTTTACTGGCGAAAAAGGGGAAGTTACATTTAATACTACAACCAATAGACTCGTTGTACACGATGGAACAACCGTCTCGGGAATTGCAATTGCAAGATTATCGGATATTCCTACAGACTTGTCACAGTTAACTGATACTACTAGTTTGGTAACAGAAGCGTGGCAAGCAAAACTAGCAAAAACAAGTAAAGACTATAAAACTCTGTATATGCCAACAGTGCGTAACATGACAATGAGTGATGACGGTACCAAGGTATTTACTGTGAACCAAAGTTTTATCTATGGATATGACCTTTCTATTCCATTTGATTTGTCAACCGCAGTATCACAAGGTAGTGGACATAATTATGTAGCGATGGTTGGTTACAGCAATAGTCATATGATTGAAATCTCTGGCAATGGCGAACACTTATATGTTGCACATAGTGGAAATGGTATAATATATCAACTTGATTTAGCAACTCCATATGATATCACAACTGCTACAACTGCAAATAAAAATATTAATATTGGATCATACGAAAATGACACCCTTTCTATGGAAATGAATACATCAGGTACAAAAATGTGGACTACAGGCGGAGCATCGGATGAAGTTCATCAATATACCTTATCTACACCATACGATATCACAAGTGCAGTATATGATGATGTTCAATTTGATCTCAATACTGTAGCAGGAATTACAACTGCACAAAGTGTCATATTGAGTACAGACGGCAGCAAAATGTATGTATTTGATTCAACTTTTGATGAATTGTTCGAATTTGATATGTCAACCCCATATGATATATCAACTGCGTCATATAATAATGTTTCTACCTGGATTAAAGGTGCATCACACGCAACATTGTCACCTGATGGTTCAAAACTATATGCGTCTGAAGGTAGTGTTGTAGTACAGTATAGTCTGATCTCAACTACAGATGATATAGTCACACCAACAGCATCATCTTCGCCATGGGCATTTAATATGACCAGTATATATACCGATGCAAAAACAATTTCTACTAAGGGAAATTTAGCATTTTCAAATAATGGTACAAAAATGTATTCCGTTGATACTGCATCAAATGTAAGAGAATATGATTTATCAATCGCATATGATATTGGTTCTTCTGTATATAATCAGTTATGGAATTTTACTGCCCAACTTGATTATCAGGCTACAGCAGTTAGCCAGTGCCATGTATCACCAGATGGAACGAAATTATATTTGCTTCAGACGACTAGCAGTTACAAATATCTTGCTGAATGGACACTTAATACTCCGTGGGACATAACAAGCGTTGATAACTCTACTAAAACCATATTAGAATTAGCACATTTAGACAGCAATTTCGTGGGATATGATATAACCGAAGATGGCAAGAAAATGATCATGATCGGAAGAACTAATGATAGAGTGTATGAATTTGTGATGACAAATCCTTATGATCTTTCAACTGCATATTGGACAGGTGCGAGAACTTATGTTGGATTACAATCAACATCTCCAACCTCTACTTTGAAATATTCCAATGATGGTACCAAGTTATATATGGGCGCAAGTAATACGTTGTATGAATATACGCTAAGTACTCCGTTTGCAGTTGCGACCGCTAATATTTCTTCTAATGTAACCGAATATGAACATGATACTAATTTCACTGCGTCATTTTCACCAGATGGAAAATATATATATTTTAACGATGGTTCAACAACATTTCAATATAGAGCAGACGGTTCAGAATATGTTCCATTCGTAGCAGTCTCATCTGGCGATACTTGGACGTTTGATAAAACTAGTATTGTCAATGACAAGACAACACTAAATTATAACTTAGGGCAAGGTATGACCATGTCATCAGATGGTACAAAGTTGTATGGTATATCTGGTAGATATGTCAGACAATATAATCTATCAACCCCATATGATATTGGCACTGCTAGTTATTCAACCCAAAGTGATGTATATCCTCGTATTGGTAATGTGAATCCATCCTCATTAGAAATCTCATCAGATGGAACTAAGATGTATGTTGGACAAACCAGTAATGACACAATTTATGAATTTACATTGAGTAATCCATTCGCAGTAAGTAGTAGGAGTACTAATGCTTCTTACTATTTTGAAATTGGCAGTTTAGAAGGCACGATACAGGATATGACACTAAGTCATGACGGCAAGAAAATGTTTGTTATTGGTAGTAGTGGTGATAAAATCATTGAATACATATTATCGACTCCTTATCGGATTTCGACTGCATATTGGACTGGTGTTACTTTTGATGTTTCATCGCAGACAACCAATCCCAAGTCAATTCAGTTTAATTCTGATGGAATGAAAGTTTATGTATTCGGCAGTTCAAAATTACATGAATATTCTATGACTAACTCATATAGTTTACCAGATATATCATACGTGTCATCAATTGATGTTGATGTTGCTTCTAACATTATGTTATCGCATACAGGTTCACATATGTATATTGCGTATGGAGACTTTGTAAGACAGTATCTATCAGATGGCACAGCACATGTTCCAGTAGTAGCAGTCTCATCAGGTGATGCATGGACGTTTGATAAAACTAGTATTGTCAACGACAATATAACACTAAATTATAACTTAGGGCAAGGTATGACCATGTCACCAGATGGCACAAAATTGTATGGTATAAATGGTAGATATGTCAGGCAATATAATCTATCCACGCCATATGATATTGCTACTGCTAGTTATTCAACCCAAAGTGATGTATATCCTCGTATTGGTAATGTGAATCCATCCTCATTAGAAATCTCATCAGATGGAACTAAGATGTATGTTGGACAAACCAGTAATGACATAATTTATGAATTTACATTGAGTAATCCATTCGCAGTAAGTAGTAGGAGTACTAATGCTTCTTACTATTTTGAAATTGGCAATTCAGAAGACACGATACAGGATATGACACTAAGTCATGACGGCAAGAAAATGTTTGTAGTTGGTAGTAGTGGCGATCATGTTGTTGAATACGTATTATCAACTCCTTATCGGATTTCGACTGCATATTGGACTGGTGTTACTTTTGATGTCTCTGGACAAACAAGCGGACCACTAACAGTTCAGTTTAATTCTGATGGAATGAAATTTTATGTATTCGGCAGTGCAAAATTACATGAATATTCTATGACAACCGCATATAATTTGTCCACCGCTTCGTTTGTATCATCAATTGATGTTGATGCTGCTTCTAACATTATGTTATCGCATACAGGTTCACATATGTATATTGCTTATGGAAACTTTGTAAGACAATATCTATCAGATGGTACAGCACATGTTCCAGTAGTAGCAGTCTCATCTGGCGATACTTGGACGTTTGATAAAACTAGTATTGTCAACGACAATATAACACTAAATTATAACTTAGGGCAAGGTATGACCATGTCATCAGATGGCACAAAATTGTATGGTATTAACGGCAGATATGTCAGACAATATGGTCTATCCACGCCATATGATATTGCTACTGCTAGTTATGTGACCCAAAGTGATGTATATAGTCGTATTGGTAATGTGAATCCATCTTCATTAGAAATCTCATCAGATGGAACTAAGATGTATGTTGGACAAACCAGTAATGACACAATTTATGAATTTACATTGACTACCCCATTCGCAGTAAGTAGTAGGAGTACTAATGCTTCTTACTATTTTGAAATTGGCAATTCAGAAGACACGATACAGGATATGACACTAAGTCATGACGGCAAGAAAATGTTTGTAGTTGGTAGTAGTG
>Ga0213869_10001035_pt1 | contig 21425 bp, 20 predicted proteins | sample PICome_10_FD_160083 | JGI IMG/M metagenome (GOLD analysis project Ga0213869, IMG submission 160083) | Coastal seawater microbial communities near Pivers Island, North Carolina, United States - PICO132 | ecosystem: Environmental > Aquatic > Marine > Coastal | place: USA: North Carolina...
GCCCAAGACGCCGATTTCGATTCGCTTCAGGCCCTGATTGAGCAAAAACTCGGTAGGCAGCCTCTGGCAGTAAAAGGGAAGTCGAAAAGTATCAAATCAATCGCCTGGTGTACTGGCGCTGCGCAAAATTATATCGAGCTCGCCGTTGCCGCCGGTGTCGATGCCTACATCACAGGAGAAGTGTCCGAGCCCACAGTGCATATTGCAAGGGAGTCTGGCATCCATTTTTTCTCAGCCGGGCATCATGCCACCGAGCGCTATGGAGTTCAGGCCATTGGCAGCTATCTAGCAGAAAAGTTTGGGCTGGAGCACCAGTTTATCGACATCGATAACCCAGTCTAAACGGGTAGCTGCGCTACTGGATAATCTCCTTCTCGCGCATTAATAGTAGAACCTTCTCCAGACATTCATTCGCAGACAAGGCCGCCGTGTCCAGCTCGAGGTGCACGACCTCGGGTACACTATAGGGAAACGATAGGCCGGGAATGTTTGAGGATTCTGTTCCTTCTGCGGCAGCATACAAGCCACTTGGGTCTCGCTGAATACACACTTCCATGGGTGGATTGAGATAAATGATATAGCAGTTGTCTTTGCCGATTACCCTAATAGCATGTTCTCTGGAATCGGCATTGGGCGCTACAAAGGAGGCGCAGCAGATCACACCAGAATCATTCAGGAATCTGGCGATGTGGGCGCTGCGTCTTAAATTTTCGGCGCGGCCCTCGGCGTCGTGAGCCAGGTCTTTGCTTATGCCCAGCCGCATAGTCTTACCGTCCAATACGTTACTTACGCGCCCGCGATCAAATAGTCGTCTCTCCAGGCCATGGGCTAGAGTAGACTTGCCGGATCCTGAGACGCCGACGAACATAATCGTAGCGGGTTTCTGGCCGTAACGAGCGCCCCGTTCTTCCTTGGTAACGATTATATTGCTGGATTCGCTGCGTGTTCTTCTTGGCTGTTGCACGCAGTCGATCATGCCGGCTCCAACAGTTACATTGCTGAGCCTATCTAAAATAATGAAGCTGCCAGTGGCACGGTTGTCCTTGTAGCTATCGAAACAAACTGTCTCGTCCAAGTTTATTTCGGTTAGGCCAATTTCATTTAATTCAAGGCCTGGTGCGGGATGCTTTTCCAGAGTATTTACGTCGATTCGGCTATGAATCGTATTCAGTCTGCCGCTTACAGTCTTGCTGCCTAATTTGAAATCGAAAGCTTTTCCTGGAAGTAATGGGGTCTCTGCCATCCATACGACAGTGGCATCGAAGCGAGTATCGCTGGCGGTAACATTCTCGGGGTGCGCGAGTATGTCGCCACGGCTTACGTCGATCTCATCCTCCAATGTGAGTGTAACGGCCATGGCTACGTGAGCTAACTCAAGCTCTTCGTCGTAAGTTACGATGGATTTAATCCGGCTCGTTTTGTTCGACGGAAGGACCGTTACCTCGTCACCCTTGCGAATTACTCCTGAGGCGACCGTGCCGCAGTAGCCGCGAAAGTTTAAGTTGGGTCGATTGACGTACTGCACCGGAAAGCGAAAATCGGAATAGTTCTTGTCGCCGGCTATCTCTATGCTTTCGAGAAGCGGCATTAATGCACCGCCGTCATACCAGGGAGTGTGCTCGCTTGGGTTCACCACATTATCCCCGGTTAGTGCAGACAGGGGTATAAAGTGGAAGCTTGCCGGGTCGAGCTTCTCGCTGAATTTTAGGTAGTCGGCTTTAATTTCATTAAAGACGCTCTCGCTAAAATCGACCAGATCCATTTTGTTGACAGCAACAATAATGTGCTTAATACCCAGCAGTGAGGCAATAAAACTATGTCGCCGCGTCTGTACCTGAACGCCGTGGCGCGCATCGATTAGAATTATTGCCAAATCGCAGGTGGAAGCGCCGGTGGCCATGTTGCGCGTGTATTGTTCGTGGCCGGGAGTGTCGGCAATGATGAATTTTCTTTTCGCAGTGGAAAAATAACGATAAGCCACGTCTATAGTAATTCCCTGTTCGCGTTCCGCCTGCAGACCATCTACCAGCAGCGCCAGATCAATGTTCCCTCCAGTGGTTCCCGACTTAACGCTATCGGCCTCAATGGCTGCAAGCTGGTCTTCATAGATCATCTTGGAGTCATGAAGCAGGCGACCGATTAATGTGCTCTTGCCATCATCCACGCTACCGCAGGTCAGCAGGCGCAGGAGTTCCTTGCGTTCGTGTTGCGCCAGATAGGCATTGATGTCGGTGCTAATTAAGTCGGATTGATGTGACATGTCTGTTTAGAATCTCATGCGGCTGTGATTGCTGATTGCTGATTATCTGATAGCGTTGGGCTAGAAATAGCCTCGGCGTTTCTTGTCTTCCATAGAGCCGATCTTGTCAGAATCGATGAGTCGTCCTTGCCTCTCGGAACTTGTAGCCAAAAGCATTTCCTGGATGATTTCGGGAAGGGTTGTGGCGGTAGAGTCGACCGCGCCGGAGAGTGGGTAGCAGCCCAGAGTGCGAAAGCGCACAGTCTTGGTTTCGATTTTCTGGCCTTCTTCAATAGGCATTCGATCGTCATCAACCAGGATGTCAACACCGTTGATGTTAACAACGGGCCTTGGCTTGGCGAAGTACAAAGGTACGATGTCGATATTGTTCAGGTAGATGTACTGCCAAATATCCAGCTCGGTCCAATTTGATAGTGGAAAGACTCGAATACTCTCGCCCTTGTTGATCTTTCCATTGTAGATATTCCACAGCTCTGGCCTTTGGTTCTTGGGATCCCAGATGTGATTCTTGTCGCGGAAAGAAAACACTCTCTCTTTGGCTCGGGATTTTTCTTCGTCGCGTCTAGCTCCACCGAATGCCGCATCAAATTTATATTTATTTAGCGCCTGCTTTAAGGCTTGAGTCTTCATGATGTCGGTGTGTTTTTCGCTGCCGTGGGTAAACGGGCCAACACCCGCGTCGACACCCTCCTGATTAATATGCACGATCATGTCCAGGCCAAGTTTCTCGATCTGTTGGTCACGAAAGGCAATCATCTCCTTGAACTTCCATGTTGTGTCGACATGCATCAGGGGAAAGGGCAGTTTGCCTGGGTAGAAGGCTTTGAGTGCCAGGTGCAACATGACTGCCGAGTCTTTGCCGACTGAGTACAGCATCACCGGCTTATCGAATTCGGCAGCAACCTCACGCATTATGTGAATGCTCTCTGCTTCGAGTTGTTTTAGGTGAGTTAGATTGTATTCGGACATAATCTGTTAATTCATAGTGGACAGAGACAATTCTCAGTCGAAAATTCGATGGGGCGTGATAGTTGCTGCAGTGATCTTCGGTTTAATGCTTGGGCTGGTTTGAGGCTTCTTCTTCGCTGTTTGAGATTGACTTAATAATGCCAAACTCTTCGGATAGCGCACCTTTTTGGCTTGGGTCTTGTTTTACTGCATAGTCCTTTGGAGGGTTCAGGCCACCAGCAGCCTCGGGCTCTTCATTGCTATCGAACACGGCATCGGAGCCGGCGGGTAGTAATTTGCTCGCCACTTCATTGCTGCATAGATCTTGGGCGCCGCTCGCCAAATGCTGATAGACCTCACGATAACTCTCCGTCATATGCTGCACTAAGTCGGCTGTCATGCTGAAATGGTCGCTTACATTGTCGCGATAGGTCAGATGATTATCTTTGATGTCGCGAATTTGATTTTCCAATTCCTGGACTCGTGACGCACTGCTATTTAAGCGGCTGGAGAACACTACGCCAATGATTACTCCGACGGCTAGACATGCTATTGCAGTTACCCAGATCATTTAAATAATCGCCTCTTGATGACATCTCGCTCAAATGATTTGCCTCTAGCTGGATTCCAGTCTAGGGCGCGAACAGCAAGTATACCCCAGTTTAGGCGATTTTTTTAGCAAACTTGTTGTCTGCGTGCCTGCTGAGTGTCATTTATGTAAGTAGGGGCAGCCTAGGAGTGAATAGAGGTTGCCATTCATCTCCAGAGTCTGGAAACTGAGCGTTTTTTCGACAGCAGCTAATTGGCAGAGCACCTTCTTAGGCAAGGAAACCTTCTTAGACAAGGAAACCATTTTAGGCAAGGAAACCATGGGTCCATTGCAGCGCTACAATCTCGACCTTCAGAACAACACAATATCTGCTGATGATGCGCAGCTTGCGCTAGTGGGTCAGCTGCAGCAATTGTATGAGCAAATTTCGCGTTCCCAAAAGGCGAACCCGGGACTGAAGGCATGGTTGCAGAAAAAATTATTGGGTAGAGATCAGCAGAGTGCCCCAATTCGGGGTCTCTATATTTGGGGTGGAGTGGGGCGCGGCAAGACCTATTTGATGGATGTGTTTTTCGAGAGCCTGCCGGGTAAGGCTAAAATGCGTACGCATTTTCATCGTTTCATGCAACGGGTTCATCGCGACCTAGGGTCGTTGCAGGGTGTGAAGAATCCCCTGGAGCAGGTGGCGGACAAGATAGCCAGAGAGTCGCGCGTTCTATGTTTTGATGAGTTTTTCGTTCGTGATATCGGTGATGCGATGATTCTTGCCGGGCTGCTGGAAGCGCTGTTCGCCCGGCAGGTGATATTAGTCGCAACGTCGAATATAGAGCCCGACCAGCTTTATGAGGACGGCCTGCAAAGGCAGCGCTTCATGCGCGCGATAGACCTTATTAAGAAGCATACAAAAACCGTAGAAATTTCCAGGGGTGTCGACTATCGCCTGCGCAGCCTCACCCAAGCTACGCTTTATCACTGCCCTATAACCGCTGCTACCGAAGCGAAGTTGCTGGAATGTTTCTTTGAACTTGCCCCTGACCGGGAACACGCTAAAAAAGGGGCAGAGATTGAGATATTGGAGCGGCGTATAGGCACGCAATACTGCAACCAGGACGTGGTGTGGTTTGCCTTCGAGCAGATATGCGAGGGAGCTCGTAGCGCTTTCGACTATGTGGAATTGGCGAAGATTTACCATGCGGTCATTCTGTCAGGAGTGCCGCTGATGCGGGAAGAGTCCAGCGATAGTGCCCGGCGCTTCATCAGTCTGGTCGACGAACTCTACGACAGGCGCGTGAAGCTAATTATCGCTGCCGAGGTGCCAATAGCCGAGCTATATAGTGGGGAAAAGCTGCAATTTGAGTTCGAGCGCACCAAATCCAGGCTAATAGAGATGCAATCGGAGGAGTATCTTAGTGATGAGCATGTGTCTTGAGCTCTGGAGCCAGCTCAAATAAGGATGTATTTGCTGAGATTTAGCCAAAACTGTCATGTGGCCGGCAGTCACGAATGGCGACAGGCGATACTATCCTCAGCTCCCGAAAAATCTACATTCTAGGCCTAAATTCGCTTGAATTTTAGACATCGCTCCGGTAGTATTCGCGCTCCTTAAAGCAAAGCCTAATGACAGAATAATGAAGACTTATAGCGCAAAACCACACGAAGTAGACCAGAAATGGCTTATCGTAGATGCAGAAGGCCAGACTCTAGGCCGCATGGCTACTGAGATAGCGACTCGCCTTCGCGGCAAACACAAGCCAGAATACACGGCTCACGTGGATGTGGGCGATTTTGTCGTTGTAATCAATGCTGACAAGGTAAGAGTAACTGGCAATAAGGCAAAGGGTAAGATCTATCACGCTCACTCTGGTTTTCCAGGTGGTCTGAAATCATTGTCTTTCGAGAAATTGCTGGATAAAGCCCCAGAGCGTGTCGTTCAATTGGCCGTTAAGGGTATGCTCCCTAGAAGCTCTCTAGGTAGAGCGATGTTCAAGAAACTCAAAGTATATGCCGGATCTGAGCACCCACATGGCGCACAGCAACCGCAGACACTTCAACTTTAAGAGGTTCGCCTGATTTATGTCTAGCACTCAATATTACGGTACTGGCCGACGTAAGACTTCGACAGCGAGAGTCTTTCTAACTAGCGGTAGCGGTGCGATTACCGTAAACAGCCGACCCCTGGATGGTTATTTCGGGCGCGAAGTTGCGCGAATGATCGTTAAGCAGCCACTCGAGCTTGTGGAGATGGTTGAGAAATTCGATATTAAAGTCACCGTGCGCGGCGGTGGTAGCTTCGGGCAAGCCGGTGCAATCAGGCATGGTATCACTCGTGCACTAATGGATTACGATGAAGAGCTAAAGCCAACGTTGCGTAAGGCTGGATTTGTAACCCGCGACGCGCGAGAAGTTGAAAGAAAGAAAGTAGGCCTACGCAAAGCGCGTAAGAAGCCACAGTTTTCCAAGCGTTAAAACCTTGGATGTCGAAAAACGCCGATTTCGGGTTCGAAATTGGCGTTTTTTTTGTCTGCAAAAAATATTTTTCTCCCCTGTTATCAATGATATAGCTAGCATTTAGGCTGCACCTAGACTTGCTAAAAAGTGTAAAATTGACTAACATTCACGCGCTTTGCCGACCCTCCATGGCGGTATGGCCCAAACTCGCGATCGATGAGTCGCATATCCCTGAGCTGCGGGGATAATTCAATTTACAAGCGTGTTCTCAAGGAGAAATTTACGGTGACTGACGACAGTACTAATGCTGGCCGTAGACGGTTTTTAGTGGGTTCAACTTCGGCTGTAGGTGCCGCTGGAGTTGTTGGGGCTGCGGTCCCTTTTATCGGATCTTGGAGCCCGAGTGCCAAGGCGCGTGCTGCTGGTGCACCAGTTAGAATCGACATCAGTCGACTGCAAGACGGTGAGATGTTAGGCCCCATCCCCGCATGGCGCGGCAGGCCCATATTTGTTATCAAGCGTTCGGAGGAAATACTGAGCGCCTTGAATGAAGACCCGGGTCGTTTAACCGACCCCAATTCAGAGCAGCTTGAACAACCCGACTATGCTCAGAATGAAACTCGATCGCGCACACCCGATGTCATGGTACTTGTTGGCTTGTGCCCGCATCTTTTCTGTTCACCTACGCCTCATATAGAGCTCAAGCCAGAGCCTTTCGATACCGAGTGGCGTGGTGGCTTTTTCTGTCCTTGCCATGGGTCGCGTTTCGATCTGGCTGGCCGCGTTTACAGTGGCTCACCTTCTTCTCGAAACATGGAAGTTCCACCTTACTCCTTCGAGGGAGACAACGTCCTCGTGATAGGTATTGATGAGGAGACAACGGCATGACCGACACAGCAAACAACGCAAACGATTCAGCAAAACCGAGCCGATTGATGAGTGCCGCAACCGGCCTCGTCGGGTGGATTGATGCCAGACTTCCTATCGTGCGTGCTTGGAAACAGCACATGAGCGAGTACTACGCGCCCAAAAATTTCAATTTCTGGTATTTCTTTGGCGTACTTTCTCTTGTCGTGCTAGTTATGCAGCTGGTAACAGGCATCTGGCTGACGATGAACTACACGCCGAGTGCTGAAGCGGCATTCGCCTCGGTCGAGTACATCATGCGAGACGTGGAGTGGGGGTGGCTATTACGCTATCTGCACTCGACAGGTGCCTCGGCATTTTTTGTAGTCGTCTATGTGCATATGTTCCGCGGCTTGATGTATGGCTCCTATCAGAAGCCGAGAGAACTCATCTGGGTTTTCGGCATGGCTATCTATCTCGTTCTCATGATGGAAGGTTTTATGGGCTATGTTCTACCCTGGGGCCAGCTGTCCTACTGGGGTGCGAATGTAATCGTATCACTAGCCGGTGCCATCCCCGTAATCGGTGATGATTTGTTGGTATGGGTACGCGGCGATTACTTGATCTCTGGCGCTACGCTTAACCGGTTTTTTGCACTACACGTAGTTGCGTTGCCGATTGTGTTGATTGCCTTGGTAGTACTGCACATTCTTGCTCTGCACGAAGTGGGTTCCAATAACCCCGACGGCATTGATATAAAGAAGCACAAGGGCCCGGATGGTATTCCACTGGACGGCGTTCCTTTTCACCCGTACTACACGATTTATCATGATTTCGCGGGCGTGGTTCTATTCTTGTTCGTATTCTGTGCCATCGTGTTTTTTGCACCGGAAATGGGGGGCTACTTTCTCGAAATTGCTAACTTTCAGGAAGCGAATTCTCTGAAGACTCCTGAGCACGTGCCACCAGTTTGGTATTTCACGCCGTTTTATTCCATGTTGCGAGCAGTGACCTATCCCCTGTTTGGTGTAGATGCGAAATTCTGGGGCATGTTAGTCATGTTCGGCGCAATTGCCATTCTCTTTGTCTTGCCTTGGCTGGATAAGAGCCCAGTCAGATCTATGCGTTATAAGGGCACCTATAGCCGTGTAGCTCTTCTAATGTTCCTGGTCTCGTTCTTTATTTTGGGCGTGCTGGGCACACAATCTGTTAGCCCGGCCAAGACATTGCTGGCGCAGTTAATGACACTGGTTTACTTTGCCTTCTTTATTGCAATGCCTTGGTATACGCGAAAGGAAAAGACAGCACAGCCTCCGGAAAGAGTCACTGGTCGCTTCATCACTATTCCACAGCTGATCGGGTCTATTCTGCTGCTCATATTCTTGGTGGTGGTACCGCTGATGTTAACTAACACTGCCCACGCCGCTGAGGCCAATCTGGACCTCGAGCATGTTGAGACGAGCTTTGATGACAAGGGTTCACTGCAGCGTGGCTTTCAGACCTATATGAACTACTGTTCTAGCTGTCACGAGCTCGGCTTTGCGCGCTATGCAAGAGCGGCAGAAGATCTTGAGATTCCGGAAGAAATGGTTGTAAAGAATCTGATTTTTGATGGCTCACTAATTGGAGATTTGATTACCAATTCTATGGCGAATAAAGACTCCGAAGGCTGGTTCGGCGCGGCGCCTCCCGATCTAACCTTGATCGGTCGAGTGCGGCATCCTGATTGGTTGTATAGTTACCTGAAGGGGTTCTACGCGGACGAAACGAGAGCCTTTGGTACTAATAATAAGATATTCCCCAATGTTGCGATGCCTAACGTATTGCATGAGCTGCAGGGTGATGTGGTCTGTGAATCCCATGGTGATCCTGATCATTGCGAGTTAGAGCATGTGGCAGGTACTGGTGCGCTTAGCCCGGAAGAATTTGATGCCACGGTTGCTGACCTGGTGAATTTTCTTTATTACATGGGTGAGCCGATTCGAGCCAGACGCCAAGAGATTGGAATCTGGGTTTTAGCATTTCTTGCAATTCTCTATGTACTAACAACGTTGCTAGGTAGAGAGTTCAGTAAGGATTACCACTAATAAATCTTTGTCTGTGAAGTCACGCGAGGCGTGACTTCAATGTAGTCGACAAAAACACTAAATACGAACAGATAAGATTAAAGGGATTGATATGGGTGTAGTAGCAAAACGGTCGTCAATGACATTTTATTCAGATGGCACGAGTCATTATAGTCATCGGGTTAGAATCGTTTTAGCGGAGAAAGGCGTGACTGTCGAAACTATCGATGTCGACCCTGATAACAAGCCTGAAGATCTGGCTTCGCTAAATCCATATAATACGCTTCCCACCCTGGTTGATAGGGATTTAGTTCTCTATGAAGCGGACATCATGATGGAATATCTCGATGAGCGATTTCCGCATCCACCGCTGTTTCCTGTATATCCTGTTGCGCGCGCCGAAAGTCGCCTTTGGATCTATCGCATCAAGCAAGACTGGTGCGGAAAGGTTGACGCGATAATGGCTAACAATGGTACTCCTGCGCAGTTGGAAAAGGCGCGTAAGGAATTGCGCGAAAGCCTGCTTTCAATAGCGCCTATATTTGGTGAAAAGCCGTTTTTCATGAGCGATGAATTTACTATCGTGGATTGCTGTGTGGCTCCAATACTATGGCGATTGCCAGTAATGGGTATCGATCTTCCAAAGAACAAAACTACCAAGCCATTGCTCGAATATAGAGAGCGTCTCTTCGAGAGAGATTCAGTGCTGGCGAGCTTTTCCGAGCAAGAAAAAGAAATGGTCTAGGTATTATCCCTTGAGCGAGGAATTCACTATGACTATGAGTTCTAGCCGACCGTATATTGTCAGAGCACTCTACGACTGGATTATTGAAAACGACTGCACTCCTTATATTCTTGTAAATGCCTTCGCCGACGACGTGGAAGTGCCGCAGGAACACGTTAAGGATGGTCAGATAATTCTCAACATCTCACCTTCTGCCGTTCAGAGCTTATTTATTCGTACTGAGGCTGTCGATTTCGATGGTCGCTTTGCGGGTATTCCGAAGCGAGTCTATGTCCCAATCGCAGCGGTCATGGGGATTTATGCAAAAGAGAATGGGCAGGGAATGATCTTCGATTCAGAGGCAAACCTGCCTAAGCCACCCAGTCCTTCCGGTGTGGATAATTCTGGCGATAAAAAAAGCGCAGACTCCAAGCCGTCAAATCCAGGCAAGAAACCTGCGCTCCGTGTAGTTAAATAAACGCTTAATGCGGTGGCTAAATAAATCGCCAACAACTCTGTTGCAGATCTATTCCTAGTTTATATATTCAAAAACCTTAACTACTTTGGTTACGCCGGAAACATTGCGAGCTAGTCTAGCCGCATTGTCGCCGCCAGCTTGATCGATCATGCCCATCAGATAGATGGCACCGTTCTCAGCTATCACCCTAACCTGGCCCGACGGGACCTCATTATTGGCCAGCAGAATCGTGCGTACTTTAGTTGCTATCCAGCTGTCGTTGCTGCGCGCGAGAAAACCGGTTTTGCCGGCTACTTCTAACTCGTTATGAATTCGTTTGATCTTGGCGCTGGCTGTACTCGCGATCTCGCTGGCTTTATTTTTTAGATCATTCGATTCAACTTGACCTACCAATAGCACCACGCCGTTATGGCTAATCACATCGAAGTTCGCTTGTCTGAAGGCGGGCTCCTGCGACTTCATATTGACGATTACTTTAGTCTCGATGGATTGATCTTCTACTCTGGCGCCAGCAGTTCTTTCTGTCGGATCTTCAGAAATTCCTTGTTCGCCAGTTGTTTCCACCAGAATCGCGGTGCATGAAGTTATGAAAAGAAGCGTTAGTAGGAGCAAGCTTTTGTTTAGAGACTGCAGTCTCATGGTTCGTCACCTCCAAATAATTGAGTGTCAATAAAATCGCACAGGCAGTGTATGATTACCAGGTGCACTTCCTGGATGCGAGCGGTTCGGCTAGAAGGAACTCGAATTTCTATGTCCTGTTCGCGAAGTAATCCGGCCATCTCTCCGCCATCATTACCGCTTAGAACTGCCAGAAGCATCTCCCTCTCCTGCGCCGCTTTCATGGCAGCTGCGACATTGGCTGAATTGCCACTTGTCGAGATGGCGAGCAGTACATCACCCGACTGCCCAAGTGCGCTAACTTGTTTCGAGAAAATTTCCTCGTAGCTATAGTCGTTCGCAATGGCGGTTATCGTCGAGCTATCGGTAGTTAAGGCAACAGCGGGTAGCCCCGGGCGTTCCTTTTCGAATCGGTTCAATAGTTCGGCCGAGAAGTGCTGCGCATCACCGGCTGAGCCCCCGTTTCCGCAGCTAAGTATCTTGCCGTTGTTCAAGAGGCAATTTACCATCGCCTCTCCTGCTCGATGAATCGGCTCTATAAGCACTTCAATGGACTTCTGTTTTGTTTCGATGCTATCCAGAAAATGCTGGCCGATTTGATTGGCTAATTCCATCTAGTGGCTACCTTGTTGGTTCTTCCGAAAATAAAATGTATCTCTTAATATCGGCCGCTAGGCCGCCAATATTTACCGCTTTGGGGCTACTTTCTTCAGCTAGCTTCGATTAGGACTTCAAAGTGGGGGTGAAAGTTTCACGAGAATGCGTTTTTAATCCAATCGAAGCGCTGTGCGCCGGTCTGACTATTGGCGTCCGCTCCACCAGATAGCCCAAGGACATCGAAGCGGCAGGGGCAGTGCTGTAGCCCTGTGTGTGTCTGTAAGTAGTGCGCCGCAGTAAGGCGTATGCGACGTTGTTTGGCTACGGTGACTGAGGCAGCAGCGCCACCGAAGAGTCCGTTTGCCCGGTAACGCACCTCAATGAATACCAATGTGCCCGAATCGCTCATGATTAGATCGATTTCGCTAAATCGACTGTGATAGTTGGTACTTAGTACTTAGAAGTTTGAGTCCTTTTGAGCGTAAGAAGTCCGCGGCTCTTGATTCTTGTGCCTTGCCTATTTCCTGGCTGTTGCTACGTCGTCGAAAATACACGATCCCAATCCTTTGGGCTTAGTGGTGAGTTAGTGGCGAGCTAATGGCTAGTCTGAAGCAGTGCCAGCTCTGTCTTCTAGGGTGACCTTCCCCTCTATGAATCTGGCCACCTCGAGGCGGCGGTGAATGCGGCCATTTTCATCCATGCTGAGAATGCCGGTAGCGCCGGGCAGCGTAGCGATGTCTCCGTCATTGAACTGCTGTAGGCGCGCATACAAGCGGAAACTGTCTATGCCCATGGCGCGGAACCGTTGCACCGGCCCTTGTGCGGGCCGTAGACTTGATGCCGCGTTGGTTTTAAGCGGGTCGTAGCCGGTCAATATCCATGGTGCGTCGGTAAACACGATGCCGTTTAGGTCTTGATTGACACTGGGATTGTCCAAGCCATCATAGATGGAGGGTAGGGCATAGACGGGGATGTCTCCTGCAAAATAGAAAGCGAGAGTGGGCTTAATTTGCCTTCCTTCCCGCGGGTTCGCGATGAGGAAAATAAAGTCGATGTCTCGTCGTCGCCTGGGTGTAAATTCGACGCGAGACCTGGGTAACAGGTCAACAATACTGTCACGACGTGCCTCACTTGAATCGATAGCCATCAATCGTTTAATCACATCAGCGTAATCGGTATCGCCACCGAATGTGGACTGAGAAACGAGGTTTCCACCTTTGCTGGCCCAGCTGTTGGCGAAGGCCTGCTGCAGGCGCCGGTAGTCAGAGGATTGGGGTGTGATTATCGCGGCATTCTTGTAACCGGCCTGCCAGGCTAAGTTGGCGGCTTGCTCAATCTCATCCTCTGGCGCCAGTCCAAATTGGGTTAGGTTGTTTGAAAGGTTGATGCTGTCATCTGAGTAATTTAAAGCGAGGGTTGGAACCGGCAGCTCATCCAGTTGTTGGAGCTGGTTGACTAGTTGCTTGTAGAGCGGCCCGATGATGAGTTCGGCACCGCTGGCAACAGCGGCATCGTATATGGGATAAACGTTGCTCAGGTTGCTGCTGTCGAAAACCGAAATCTTCGGTACGTCGCGGGAGATGTCTAAGGCGGCATAGTACGCGCTTAAAAAGCCTTCCTGTATCGCCTTGCCCGCGCTGTCTTGCAGAGGAAGTATAAGAGCTATGTGCTTTGGCCGCTGTTGCCAGCTTAGCTCTAACTTTGTCAAACGCTGGGGAAGTTGCTGCGATGCTGGGTGCTGGCTCCATATTCTTTGCCACTGACGAATTGCATCGAGCTGAGAGCGGATGCTGTATTGCTCAGAGCTAACTATGCGCGCGAGTTCAACCCAGCCCCGTGACTGGTAACTGTTAGCCGTACTTGCAAAGTTATCGAGCTGGGCAGGCGAGAATCTGGTGATAGCGTCCCAAATTTCATTGTGGACATTCAGCGACACTCCCGCATTTGCTGTGCCGGTCTCGCCCAGCCTCAGGTAGGAAGTGAGAGCTAGTTCATACTGGCCGTCGTCTTGATAAGCTTGACCCAAAACCAGTAGGTACTCGCTTAGTAACTCCGGCCGATCCTCAAAGCTAGTGTCAGCAGTCTCTGTCAGCAGGCTTACCGCCTTCGCGGTCTGGCCGTTGCGCAAGGCCAGCTGCGCTTCTAACAAGGCGGCGCGCAGCTGTAAAGTTTCAGGATAGTCTTCAAGATTATTGAGAAGAGTCCATTGCCGCGTAGCTCCTTCGTTATCTCCACTGGCGATCATCGCTTCCAGTGCGAGTATTCGCAGCTGGGCAGATTCCAGTCCGTCGGTTGCGTTCGCCGCGCGAACAAGTTCGCCGATGGAGGCATCTTGCGGATCGAAGCTTGGTGCCGATTGTTCTGGCACGGTCGTAGTTGAGCCGCATGCCTGTAAGAGGGCAAACAGCAGGGGAAGGAGTAAGGGTGCTTTGCGCATAGTGGATAATTTCATCTTTGTATCAGGGATTATGTCTGTTAAGTTGTGCGCTTGTTTTTAGAGACTAATACAGTTAACTAGGTACAGCAATTTATTAGCTGATGTAGTTAACCCTTTTGGGCTCGCCGATGAGATTAATAGATTGAGAACCTTGCCTGATGAGTGATCCTGGAACGCTCTATATAGTAGCCACGCCAATAGGAAATTTGGATGATATTTCCAAGCGTGCGGCAGAGATACTGAATGATGTCGATCTTATAGCGGCGGAAGATACTCGTCATAGTCAAAGACTACTGCAGAGTATACAGGTTCAAACTCCCGTAGTTTCACACCATGATTTTTCTGCGGACATCGCTATTCAGCGCATTCTCGACAAGCTCGAAGCCGGGCGTTCAGTAGCCTTGATCTCGGACGCGGGCACGCCGCTTATTTCAGATCCCGGTTATAAATTGGTTAGGCTGGCCAGGGAGAGAAACCTCTCTGTCATTCCCATCCCCGGCGCAAGTGCTCTGATAACGGCGCTAAGTGTTTCCGGGCTTGCTACAGATCGATTTACCTTTGAGGGGTTTTTGCCAAACAAGGCGCAAGCCCGGCAGAAAAAACTATCACTGCTAGCGAGCGAGCAGCGCACTATGGTGTTCTATGAGTCTACCCACAGGATTGTGGACAGCGTTACGGATATGAGTGTGGTCTTCGGTTCGGAGCGCCTGATCTTCATCGCGCGGGAGCTAACCAAACGCTTTGAGTCACATTTTCTCGGTGCCGCAAGTGCCTGCGTCGAATGGTTAGGCGCAGACGCGAATCAGCAGAAGGGCGAATTTGTTGTCATCGTTTCCGGCAGCGATGCTCAGTTGGAGGAAAAGCGAAAGCATGAGCAGGCTATGGATATAGTGCGACTCTTAAAGCAAGAGGTGTCGATGAAGAAGGCGGTAAGCCTTGCAAGTCAGATAAGCGGCGCACGAAAAAACCGACTGTATGAAGCGGCCTTGAAAGAATTCGCTGGCGATGAGCGCTAAACAGCCTCTGACCTGCTCGAATAGTGATTGTAACTGATGGCGTTCTCCTTTAGTCTTCGCCTCGAGTCAGCCGGGCAATTGCTGTCTTTAGCTCTTCGTTTTTCGACTATCGATTTACGAGGAAATCGACAGAGGAAAGTCCGGGCTCCGCAGAGCAGGGTGCCAGGTAACGCCTGGGGGGTGTAAACCCACGGCAAGTGCAACAGAAAGTATACCGCCGCAACGCTTTCGAGCATTGAGGTAAGGGTGAAATGGTGCGGTAAGAGCGCACCGCGCGGCTGGTAACAGTTCGTGGCAAGGTAAACCCCACTCGGAGCAAGGCCAAATAGGAATCCAAAGATGCTGCTCGCATTGGATTCGGGTAGGCCGCTAGAGATCTGTGGCGACGCAGATTGCAGATGAATAATTGTCCTCGACAGAACCCGGCTTATAGGCTGGCTCGCTTTTAATTCCCCACTTCGGCATAAATTGTCGATAAATCTTAATAATTTACTTTAACTACGACTGCTATTGAATTGTATTCCCTGAGAATGCGATTTTCTGATGTCTTCACTTTGACCGCATTTCCCCGCTTTTAGCGACAAGTTGCCGCACTTTACCCATAGATATCAGACAAATAAGGCTTGCGCTGGCGCAATTGTGGCTCTATAGTGTTGCTTTGTGGCGAAAAGTGGAAAAAGTTGTTGAATTGTGGGAATTGAAGGATTCAATCCCGATATACAACTTCCACTAAAAATGGGGACAACACGTGTTTCGCGGCATAAATACTATCAATCTCGATGTGAAAGGTCGCATGGCAATGCCTGCGCGCTACCGTGAGCAGCTATTAAGTCATTGCTCAGGGCATCTGGTAGTTACTATCGACACAAACCATCGATGTCTTTTGCTCTATTCTCTCTCCGAGTGGGAGGTTATTGAGCGTCAAATTGAAGCCCTTTCCAGTTTTGATCCAATGTCTCAGCGCGTCAAGCACCTGCTCATCGGTCATGCTAATGATCTAGAGCTAGACGGCAGTGGTCGCATCCTACTTCCCCAAGAGTTACGTCAGTACGCACAGCTAGAAAAGCATGTGTGCCTTATCGGGCAGGGCAAAAAATTAGAGATCTGGAGCCAGGATAACTGGAATCAGCAGCGAGATCAGTGGTTAACAGAATCGACTACCGAGGGAGAGCTGCCGGATAAATTACGCTCCTTGGCGCTCTAGGTTGAAGCCATGACCGCCGAGTCAGCGCACGAAACGGTATTGATGCAGGAAGCTATCGATGCTCTTTCGATTCGCGAAGATGGAATTTATGTTGACACAACATTCGGGAGAGGCGGGCATAGCCGGTCAATCCTAGAGCGGTTAGGACCAGAGGGTCGGCTTATCGTTTTCGATAAAGACCCTGATGCGATAGAAGTAGCAAACCGAATGCAAGAGAAGGATGCGCGCATAGAAATCATGCATGCACCCTTCGGGGAGATTGAGTCGCAGGTAAGTGCGCTAGGTGTGGGCGGCGAGATCGACGGTATCTTATTCGATCTAGGTGTTTCTTCGCCGCAGCTCGATAACGCGAGCAGGGGGTTTAGTTTTCTGCGGGACGGGCCCCTAGATATGCGCATGGATCCAACGATAGGGCAGAGCGCCGAGCAGTGGATTAACAGTGCTCAAGAACACGAGATAGCGGATGTGCTCTATCAGTATGGCGAAGAGCGACATTCGAGACGCATGGCCAGGCGGGTCATTCTAGAGCGGGCAGAGAAACGCATCACTACCACTGGCGAACTGGCAGAAATTATAAAAGAAGCGAATCCGGCATGGGAGCGGGATAAGCATCCGGCAACCAGAGCGTTTCAAGGAATCCGCATATTCATTAACGATGAGTTAGGGGAATTGGAAAGAGGGCTGGAGCAAGCGCTGAAGGTGCTGAAGTTAGGAGGAAGGATCGTTGTTATTAGTTTTCACTCCTTAGAAGATCGAATGGTAAAGAAATTTATCGCGACACAGGCGAAGGGAGATAATTTTCCGAGAGGCCTGCCGATCTCCCAGGACATGCTAGATCCCAAGCTGAGGCCCATAGGAAAAAGAATCAAATCGAGTGCAGGTGAAGTAGAGCAAAACCCGAGAGCCAGAAGTGCAGTGATGCGAGTGGCTGAGAAAACCGCTCATTAGATTAACGATTCTAGCGGCAATAAATATGAGTGCAAAGGAAACCAGAGCAGCAAGCAAGCCGAAAGCGAAAGAGCTTTCTATTTTGCAATGGGCGGGCATTCGAAATCGTTCCAGCATTGTGCTGTTTGCAGTCTTGGCGCTAGTGCTTGGTGCGGGGCTTTCAGTGGTCTCTACTACGCATGAGAATCGCTTCGCCTTTAATGAGCTGCAAGTGCTAAGAGATCAGGCAAATAATTTGGAAGTTCAGTGGGGCCAGCTCCTGATAGAACAGAGTACCTTCGGGGTCGAGGGCCGAATAGAGCAGAAGGCCTTTGAGCAATTGCAAATGGAAGTGCCGGATATTGCCAACATTGTGATGGTGGATCATGAGCAACGCTAAAATAGCTTCTTTTACTCAGCAATGGCGATTGTACCTAGTGCTATTTGTGATGTTTCTATGTGTTGTCGCTATTGGTTGGAAAGTAAGCGCGCTGCATATTATTGAACGCGACTTTCTCCAGAGTCAGGGCGATGCAAGAACTATAAGAACAGTGCCCTTGGTAGCTAATCGAGGCGTTATTACTGACCGTAATGGCGAACCCCTCGCCGTGAGTTCTCCGGTCAAGTCGATCTGGGTAAACCCTCAAGAGATTGGAAATAAGCCTTCCCAGATTCAGCGTCTTGCAATGGAGTTGCAGTTAGATGTTACTTCGCTGCAGGAAGCTATCGTGCGAAACGCAAGACGCGAATTCCTCTACGTGAAGAGACGCCTGGCACCAGCAGAAGCAGAAAGAGTGTTGGCTCTGGACATAGACGGTGTTTACGATCAGCAGGAATATCAAAGATTCTATCCTCAGGGCGAAGTCGCAGCTCACCTCGTTGGTTTCAGCAACGTTGATGATGTAGGACAGGAAGGCTTGGAGTTAACTTACGATGAATGGCTACAGGGCGTGCCTGGTAGGCGACAGGTTATTAAGGACAGGCGCGGTCACATAATCGAAGAGTTGAATACTATACAAACGGCGCAGCCGGGGAAAAACCTTGAGCTGAGTATCGACTTTCGGCTGCAGAGCCTGGCCTATAAAGAACTGAAAGAAGAGTTTATTACCCGCCGGGCTAAGTCTGCATCTATCGTGGTGCTAGACGTAGACACAGGCGAGGTATTGGCGATGGCTAATCAGCCTTCCTACAATCCGCATAACCGAGGGAACCTAACAGATTTTAGCGTATTGAGAAATCGCGCGATTACTGATGTGTTTGAACCCGGTTCTCCGATTAAGGCCTTCACTGTCACCGCAGCTCTAGAGTCGGGTTCCTATGTGCCTGACACCGTAATAGAGACAGGTCCTGGTTGGATGATGGTTGAGGGCAAAGAGGTTCAAGACATACTGAATTATGGCACCTTAGATCTCACCAGAGTTATTACCAAGTCTAGCAATATTGGCGCATCGAAGATCGCCTTCGACATCGGTGCCGAAGCCATTCGAAATGTTCTCGAACGTGTAGGTATGGGACAGGTTTCAGGAACAGGTTTTCCAGGCGAGCAGGGTGGCGTGTTGCCAAATCATCGTCGTTGGAGTCGTATCGAGACGGCAACTTTTTCATTCGGGTATGGGCTCTCAACCACTGCTCTGCAATTGGCACAGGCCTACTCGGTTATCGCCGATGACGGCATACGCAAACCCGTCTCCTTATTGAAACTCGATGAAGCCGGTTTGCAGGCTCTTCCAAGAGAACAGGTTATCGATAAGGCAATCAGTAATCAGGTCTTGGCCATGCTTGAAACTGTGGTCGATCCAGCTCGCGGCGGATCTGCCAGAGACGCCAGAGTGCCTTTTTATAAAGTAGCCGGAAAGACAGGCACAGTCCATGTGGTGGGCGAATTTGGTTACGAAGAGAACGTGCATAACTCACTTTTTGTAGGAGTGGCACCCGCAAGCGATCCGAAGCTTGTCATCGTGGTTATCGTCTATGAGCCAAAAGGTGATGAGCATTATGGTGGGCAGGTGGCGGCTCCAGTTTTTTCCAGAGTTGCCTCGGGCGCGATGCGAATTTTGAATATCGCTCCGGATAATCTACCTGAAGAGCAATCTAAGGAGTTGAGTTCACTCTAAGATGAATACGGCTGAACAACTTAATTTCAATGGTGTCCTGCTTGAGCTGCTTAGCGGTCTGGCAACTGTGCCTGACCCAGCTCATCAGGCTGTCAATGTCGTTGTCACTGGCATTCAGTTGGATAGTCGAATGCTGCGCAAGGGAGATCTCTTTCTAGCGTGTTTTGGCCGCAACCATGATGCGAGAGAGTTCATAGGTGAGGCGATAAAAACTGGCGTTACCGCTGTGTTGGCGGAGACCGGTGGTCAGTGGCAGGGCACGCAGATCATTGACGGAATAGCGGTAATTGCGGTCGATAATCTGTCAGCCAAATTAAGCGAAATTGCTGCAAGGTTCTATGGGCATCCCAGTCTTCGATTAAGCGTAATTGGTATAACTGGTACCAACGGCAAGACTAGCTGTAGTCAGTTCATCGCTCAGGCTCTTGCAAACTCGGGGTTCAGCTGCGGGACGATTGGTACTCTTGGTTATGGAGTCTATGGAAAACTTCAGGAAACCCAGCTAACGACACCCGACCCTGTCTTTACGCAGATGGCTCTTGCAGAAATGGTTCAAGGCGGTATCGATCCGGTAGTTATGGAAGTTTCCTCCGTTGGCTTGCATCAAAAGAGAGTAAAGGCGGTAAAGTTTGATACAGCTATCTTTACCAACCTTACCCGTGATCACCTTGATTATCACGAGAGCATGGAAGCCTACGGTAATAATAAGAAGAAATTATTTACTAGTGAAAGCCTCAGCAGAGCGATCATTAATTTAGACGATCCTTATGCATTGTCGGTAATAAATGCTATAGCGCCCAGTGTAGAGATGTGCACCTACAGTATTAAAAACTCAGCGGCGACGGTTTATGCGGAATCTCTGACTCTTACTCGGCAGGGATTCGAGGCGCGGGTAGTCACGCCAATTGGTGCGGGAGTCATAAAAGGGAAATTATTCGGCTATTTTAATGTGAGCAATCTGCTTGCGGTGATCAGTGTGCTTGTCAGCTATTTACCGAAGAAAAAAGAACTCGATATTGAGCAGCTTTGTGAACTGGTTTCCGGGCTAAGCCCCGTCGATGGTCGCATGCAAATAGTTGGCGACACGGCTGAAATAACGGCGCTTGTAGACTACGCTCATACACCCGACGGTTTGCGTAGTGCATTAAAAGGTTTGAGAGATCACTTCAGCGGTAACATCTGGTGTGTATTTGGTTGCGGCGGAAATAGAGACAAAGGCAAGCGACCCATAATGGGGGAAATAGCCGAGGCGTTCGCAGATAAAGTCATTATTGCAGACGACAATCCTCGAAATGAAGAGGGCGATAAAATTGTCGAGCATATCCAAAGCGGTATGAAATCACCCGAACAGACCGTAGTGCTTAGAGATAGAGAAAAAGCGATAGCCTATGCTATAGGCAATGCGGAACCAGGAGATGTGGTTCTCGTGGCGGGGAAAGGACATGAAACTTACCAAGATGTAGGTGGAAGTCGATTGATTTTTAGTGATGCGAATCAAGTTCGTCTGGCACTACAAGCAAGAGAAAACAAGTAGTGGGGCCTGCAAATTGATTGGTGATATGGCTTTATCCAAGTTGGCGCAAGAATTGAAAGGTGAATTACTGGGTGAAGACGTGATGTTTTCAAATATTTCCACCGATACTCGATCCATTGAGAAGGGCGACCTATATCTCGCCCTGGTAGGGGACAATTTCGACGGAAACAGTTTTACTGAAGCGGCGGCAAGTTCGGGTGCTATTGCTGCAATAGTTTCAAGGGAGGTTCAGTCCTCATTGCCTGTGCTAAGAGTAGCAGATACCCATGTGGCTCTAGGCAAGATAGCAAACCTGAATCGTCGGCGCAGTGATGCAAAAGTTGTTGCGCTAACAGGAAGTCAGGGCAAAACCACGGTAAAGGAAATGCTGGGAGCGATTCTGAGTGACGCAGCTGAAACTCTTGCCACGGAAGCTAACCTGAACAATACCATCGGTGTGCCGCTTACCCTATTGCAGATAGAGGACAAGCATCGCTATGTGGTCATCGAGATGGGGGCGAACAAAGCCGGTGAAATTGCATTTAGTGTGACGGCTACAGAGCCAGACATTGCGCTAATAACTAATGCAAGCCCTGCGCATATCGAAGGCTTTGGTTCGCTACAGGGCATCGTTGCCGCTAAGGGTGAGATTATCGATGGACTAAAGAACTCGGGCATC
>Ga0213869_10001036_pt1 | contig 21401 bp, 21 predicted proteins | sample PICome_10_FD_160083 | JGI IMG/M metagenome (GOLD analysis project Ga0213869, IMG submission 160083) | Coastal seawater microbial communities near Pivers Island, North Carolina, United States - PICO132 | ecosystem: Environmental > Aquatic > Marine > Coastal | place: USA: North Carolina...
GGCGTAGGCAGCCTTCTTTTCAGCCTTGAGTTCTTCGAGGGTCTTGTCAGGCATCGGAGTTCTCCTGAGCTTTGAGGGCTTTGAGGTAGGCGGCGCGGGCGGCGTAGTGGGCGTCGCGGGCGGCTTCCTCGGCGGCGCGGGCGGCTTCGTGGGCGTCGTAGGCGTCGAAGTGAGCGGCTTCGGCAGCGTCCAGCTCGGCCTTGAGTTCTTCGAGGGTCTTGTCAGTCATTGGAGTTCCTCAGAAAGAGACGGGCGGTCATGGCGTGGAAGCAGGTCCAGCAGAGGCCGGACGGGAAGTGGGCTTTGGGGTTCTCGCAACCCTTGGTCTTGCAGCCCCTCATCGAAGCTCCCAGCGGACGATAAATGTACCATCGTCGCCCCGGTTGTCAAGAAGAAAGCCCGTAGAATAGGCTGCCGCCATCATGGCGGCCTTCTCCGTGGGGTAATGCGAGTCGATGTGGTTGTCCTCTTTGAACGAGTACAGCGGTGAGGGTGGAGATTCCATGCCACTATGGTAAGGGCCTGGTGGGGGCGTGAGCATATTTATCTTGGAATTGTGTCACGATATAAGGGTTTTCACCATAAAGTGTGGTATACTCTCGACTTATGGAAGATTTGAAGCAATGTTCTGTCTGCGGCGAGACCAAGGGCACGGACCAATTCCATCGAAACGCGGCCCGCGCAGACGGGCTGTCGTCTATTTGCACGCTGTGCCAGAAAAAGCGGGACGCCGAGCGTCGCAAGAAGTACCTGGCCCGTGATGATTCTGAGATCGAAATGCCGGAAGAGCAGAGGTGCGGGGAGTGTGGAGAGGTAAAGGCCGCGGAAGCTTTCTCCCGCAATAGGGGGAAAAAGAACGGACTCTCCAACAGTTGCCGCGAGTGCAAGACGCTCGCGGCTCGAGAGCGACGGTCACGAAATGCCTCCCGACCTGCCTTCCAGCCGGTTCCAGAGAAGAAATGCTCGAAGTGCCGTCTGGTCAAACCCGCGGGGCAGTACGCCCTGTGCAGGGGTGCGGCTTGCGGACTACAGGGTATGTGCCGAGACTGCTCCCGCATAGATGCGGCAGAGCGTCGTAGGCAAAAGGGATAGGATAGTCTTGACGTATCACCCTCATGCCCGTAACATATAGGCATGAGCGATCAAGAACACTCCTACCTCGACGAGGTTGACGAGCACGGCACCGTGACCGTCACCCTCCCCTCGCACGTTCCCCTTGATGTTATCGAGACCGCCATCGAGCGTATCATGAGAACAGACTTCGGGAAACGTGCCTCATACAAACAAGAGGGCAGCAGCATCGCAGTTACCTGCGAGCCGATGGCCTTCGTGGATAGCGCGGTTGACCACCTTCTGGAGGTCGTCCGCGCTATGCTTACGGGCAAGTTTAGGCCCCGTCCAGAAGAGGGACCTAAAGACCAGATGCCCTTCTGATGAAAGACAAGCAATGCAACGCTTGTGGTAAGATCCTGCCGCTCGCCCGGTTCTCCCCCGACCGGCGAGCGTCAGGGGGCGTTAGGGGCAAGTGCAAACGATGCACCTCAGAGGCGGCCAAGTGGGCCAGGACGCGGCGCCGCGAGGTGCCCTCCGAGCAGTCCTGCTCAAGCTGCGAACGCATCCTACCCGCCAGCCACTACACCCCGGACGGCGCATACGTCACGGGGCTGACGCCTTGGTGCAGGGATTGCCGGGAGCGTAAGTACTACGGACGCTACAGGGATTCCCGCCCCTCGCACAAAGATCGGCGAAAGTGAGCCCTTTTCATGTCCCGCGTCAGGAAATCCATCAACTTTCTATGGAAACGGTCATGATTATGGGCATCAACCCGTATCATAGGGGTATGGCTAAACAAACCGACACCCCTGTTTCCTTGGACGGATTCCTAGAGTCTGTCGAGAACGAACCCTCCAAACGCTGCATTTGCTGTAAGGACGAGGATCTGGTCTCCGACCTCAAGAAGTTTGCCGAGGGTAAAGGCGACGGCACCATCGCAATCTCGGTCCACAAGCTGTGGACCGATTACATCCGGCCCAAGTACGGGATCAAGGCGGTCAACTCCGTCTACCGCCACCTTCGGGTGTGCGAGGGGGCGGATCTATGATCGACGACCTCGATGACTTCCTGGCGGCACCGGAGACCGTCTCACAGAACGAAGCGGAGAAGCGGCGGATGCTGGAGCGCAAGGCCCAGCTTGCCGCAGAGGACGCACGCGAGCGGGCCACCAAGTCTACGGAGGTGCCCACGCTTGAGATGCTCTGCGCCGATATGCTGCGGGTGGCGTGCGACGAGGAGACTAACCCGTTCTGGCAGGATCGGATCTTGTCCGCCAAGCGGTATCGCCGCTTCGGTCACTACCCCTTCGAGTACGTCGAGAAGGAGTTCGGCACATTCGCCCACGCCAAGGAGGTGGCGGGTCTCGCGGACAAGGTCGGCACTCGTCAACAGAAGACGGCGCGTGCAAACCAGTCGAGGGCCGAGCACTCGCAGAGGTATCAGGAGGAGAACTTCCTCCCCTACGTCTACGATCCCTCGCAGCGCGAGTCTCAAGGCACCGAGCTTGCCCTGATCATCTCCGACACTCACACCGGCTTCCTTGAGCCGTTCGCGTGGTGGAGCTTCCTCCGGGCCTGTAAGGAGATGGACCCGGACATCATCATCTGCAACGGGGACATGATCGAGGGCAGCGCCATCTCGCGCCACCCGAAGGTGCCCGGCAAGGTGATGAAGCTCCAAGACGAGTTCAACTTCGCCCGCGAGATGTTCACGATGCTTCGGCGGATCTGCCCCGACGCCGAGATCATCTGGACAGCGGGCAACCACGGCCTCGACCGCCTCGCTGCGTACCTCACGCAGGTGGCTCCGGGCCTCGCCGGGCTGGACTCCCTGCGCTTCGACAAGCTGGCCGGGCTCGACGAGCTTGGCATCAAGCTGGCCCAAGGGGGATCGTTTGTGTCCCCCAAGGGGCAGGAGAAGGAGCGTCCGGGTTGCCTCGTCAAGCCGTACTACATCGCCACCCACGGCACCGCCCTGGGGCAGACGCCCTTCATGACCGAGCTTCGTGCGACGGGCATCAGCGGCACCTCAGGTCACGTTCACAGAGCCGGGTTGGCTTACGGCACTACGGAGGCGATGGGGACCACCAGTTGGATGTCCACTCCCTCCGCCGTTGTGCAGGAGTGTGCGCGTGGTTACATCAAGTCTCGCAGCATCGCGTGGCAAGCTGGCTGGGGTGTCGCCTACTTGGACGACGAGGCCCAGAGGGTCCACCAATATCCTGTGGTCGTCAATGATGGCTTCGCGGCGTGCGAGGGCCTCGTCTTCAGGGACCCCGGTGTCGTGTACCCCAACGTCATGGACAACTGGATCACCGACTGGCACAAGCAGTATGTGGATTTCGCATGAGCAATCCCATTCCGCAAGAGCTTCTCGACGCGGTGGTCTACGACCCGTCCTCGCCCACCGGCCTCTGGTGGCGCGAGGGCGGGCGTGGGCGACGTCCGGACCTCCAGTGTGGCTCGATTCAGCACCGGGCCGAGGGCCCGCGCTGCCAAGTCGGATTCAACAAGAGAATGTACTACAACTACCGCGTCATCTGGGCGCTACACCACGGCGACCCCGGCCCCCTGGTGGTGGACCATATCGACCGTGATCCCCTGAACAACCGCATCGAGAACCTACAGGCCATCACGCTGCACGAGAACAACAAGCGCATCGTCGGCAAGGGCTACTACAAGTATAAGGGGCGGTGGCGCTCCTACATCCGCGTCGATGGCACGAGGCAGTACCTCGGCTTCTTCGACACCGAGGAGGAGGCGAGAGCCGCCTACGTTGCCGCGAAGGAGGAGACCGTCAAGGGTCTGGAGGTGAATCTTGAGGGCTGACCTAGCTTCACTACAGGGGCTCTGCGACGGCGTGGACCTCGTCCACCGGCAGGTGTGGCTCCACGGCCCCATCGACGCCGCCAGTATCGGCAACGTAATGAAGGCCGCGTTGGTAATGGCGCAGACCAGCTACGAGCCCATCGAGCTTCTGTTAGTGTCTGAGGGCGGGGATGTGGAGGAGGCGTTCGGCCTGTCCGACCTTCTCCGGTCCCTGCCCGTGCAGGTCCACGCCACCGCCTATGGGAAGTGCATGAGCGCGGCTCCCATGCTGCTCGTCTCCGCCGACCCCGGCTGCCGGGTTGCGGGGGAGAACACCCAGTTCATGATCCACGCAGTTGAGGTGGCCTCCCCTTACGCCACCCACCAAGACCTCTCCGGGCTTGCAGACTGCACCAAGAACCTCCAGAGCCGCTATTGTCAGTTCCTAGCGGACAGGACTTCGATGCCCAAAGCGCACTGGAGCAGGCTTATGCGGGCTGGGAAGGACGTCTTCTTCGACGCAGAGCAGGCGCTGGCTTGGGGAATGATCGACGAGATCGTACCGCAGAAAGCCTAGACACAAAGAAGCCCCGGTCAGCACGCTGACCGGGGCTTCTTTACTTCGAGGGGTAAGCCCTACAGGGGCCTGCGGCTCACGATGTTGCCGGTGCGAGCGTCAATCTTAATCTCCTCGCCAGGGCAGTGCATGGAGAAGTTGCCCGCGCCCTGCACCTTGCCGATCTGGCCGGGGGCGTAGACGTTACGCAAGGTGATGCGCTTGGACTTGATGGTGGGGTCGTCCACATAGGAGTCCACCTTGAGGCACGCCTTGCCGCGAGAGTTATCGCGGACGATGAACACGCAGTCGGTGATCACCAAATCCTCGAAGGACCGCAGAGAAAGGATGCTGCGATCCGGGGTCGTGTAGTCGTAGAGGTTGTTGGTCAGCTCGATGAGCTTCGTCTGGCAACCGCCGGTCCATGTGCTGCCGTCTTCCCAGCTACCAGCCGTGACGACCATCGCCCCGGTGGAGTGGTAGTCCCCGAAGTAGTCGTTGTTCGGCTGGTCCCAGTTGGCGACGAACGAAGAGTTCGAGACCTTGAAGGTGCCGGGGTAATCGACGTTGCCGCAGGTGAAGTACGTCAGGGAGAAGGACCCCCGACCGGCGAACCTACCGCAGTCGATCATGTGGCAGTCGTCTACGATATATACGGGATCCTGCGAGTACGAGTGGTTATTCTTGTAAGCACTCCCCTTAGCGACCGGACGGTGGGCATATTGCAGACCTTGAGCCCCCACGTTCACGAAGGTTGAGCGGCGGACCGTGGAGCCCTCCTGCGGCGAGATGTACAAGCCGTGCTCCTTCATGAACGCGAAGTCGCAGTCCTCCACAAGCCGCTCAGGGACGTAGTGCTCGCGAGCACCCCAGAGGTTCTTGGTGGCCCAGACGTCCTCAACGGCACTGCGGCACTCGATGTTGCGCCAAACGTAATTGCCGGGGCGAGGAGCCGTGTCAACGTGCATATTGCTGTGCCACTGCGAAGTCGTGGTCCCCGTCAGGTCCTCCTTGATCAGATCGCCCTGGGTCCACTGTCCGCGCCTAATGTCGCCGACGGTGCCGTTCGTCCGACCAGTACGGCTGGCGAGCATATCCGGCGCACGCCACAGCTTGTTCTCGGAAGAGCTTTTGTCCGCGCGGTCAAGGGCGCGGTACTCACTGGGCTCCGGGTCGGGACCGGGACCGGGACCGGGGGGCTGAGGGTTGCTTGTCACAACCGAGAAGGTAGCCGACCACGGCGATGCCTTCGGCTCTTCGACGCCTCCGGCATTAGCGCGGTTGAATCCACGGATTCGGTACTGCTGGGGTCCAACCTGAGGCGGCGAGTCCAAGAAAGACTCCTGGGCATTTTGAGCCAGATTCGTCCATCCGCCATTCGAGGCGCGTTGAACTTCGACGCCGGGGGTCTCGGCGGGCAGCGGGAAGTCCCAAGTCAGGTAGACTTCTTGGTCCGACGCCACGACGGAGATATTGGACGGGAGGACGGGGCGGGGGTTCGGCGGAGGAGCTAGGGATTGCAGCGCGGAATCGACAATTTCGATTGCCGACATAACATCGGCTTGGCAGTCTGCCAGCGAAGCGGAACTGAGAAGAAGCGCGTCCTTAGAGGCCAGTAAGGCACGGGTGGGATTAGTCATCTGTACATTGTAACCGCTATATGGGCATTTATATTAGGAATTATCTAAATTCCCCAACCTTTGCTGCAATTAATTTAGGAATCTGTGGTATACTAATTGCATAAGTCCGCCCGCGTCCCCGAGGGACAGCAGGTAGGCACCCCGCCGCGTAGGCGCTCCCGAGGAGCCCTAAGCCCGGCCCCGATGGGCCGGTACGATCTTTCCTTTAGCGGGGGGCAGGTGTGCGCTCGCTTTTCGCTGGAGCCAACCTCACAACTGCTGGGTGTGTTACCCGGTAGTACTCCTTTCGCCTGGAGTGCCCCGCAGTGGGGCTCGATGTCCGGGCACCCACTTTGTCTGCGCTTAGGCGCGAACCACTTCAGATGCCCCACCAGCGGCGACAAGCTGGATAGCTATGGCTAACGCACTCGATATTATTGTCCCCCAGATTCTCGCGCAGGGCCTCGCCGTCCTCCGCGAGAACATTGTCATGCCGTTCCTCGTGAACCGTGGCTACTCCTCCGAGGCCGCGCAGCGTGGCGACACCGTGACGATCCCGGTGCCCAGCGCGATGACGGCTGAGGACGTCACCACTGGAATGATCAAGGACATGGTCGCGCCGCAGGACGTCACGCCCTCCAGCGTGACGATCCCGATGGACCAGTGGAAGAAGGCCGACTTCGCGATGACCGACAAGGACCTTGTCGAGATCCAAGAGGGCTACCTTCCGCTCCAGGCCGAGTCCGCCGTCAAGGCCCTCGCCAACAAGGTCGATCAGGACCTCCTTGGCATGATCACCGGCCTCTACGGCTTCTCCGGCACCCTTGGCGCGGACGAGGGTTTCAAAACCATCGCGGACGTCGTCAACGCCCGTAAGGTGCTCAACGAGCAGCTTGCTCCCATGGACCCGCGCTACCTCGTCGTCGGTCCCCAGGGCGAGGCCGAGATGCTCTCCATCCAGGCGTTCCACGACGCCAGCTTCGGCGTCGGCGGTGAGGCGATCCTTGAGGGTCGTCTGACCCGCCGCCTTGGCTTCGGCATCGCCATGGACCAGAACGTCGGCACGATCACGCAGGCCGCCGGTCCCGTGGACGTCACTGTCAACTTCGACGAGTCTGCCTCCTCGAAGACCGTCAGCGCCGCTGCCGGTTCTTCCGATTTCGCGATCGGTGCGCTGGTTGACATCGCCACGATCTCCGGCAACTTCGTTATCACCTCGGTGACCGGCACGGGGGCCAGCGCCGTTTACGGCATCGAGCCCGCGCTCCCGGCTGGCGCGGTCGGCGGCCCGGTTGCCATGACTGACGCCGCAGGCGTCGAGGCTGGCGAGGCTTACGAGGCCAACATGGCGTTCCACCGCGACTTCGCGGCGTTCGTGACCCGCCCCCTCGCCGCTGGCGCTGAGGGTCTTGGCACCGTCGTCCGGTCGATCAGCGACCCCGAGTCGCGCCTGACGCTCCGCCTGGAGATCAGCCGTGAGAACAAGCAGACCCGCTGGTGCTGGGACATCCTTTACGGATTCGCCCTCATCCGCCGCGAGCTTGGTTGCCGCGTCGGCGGCTCCGACCTCACCGTCTGATCTAGCCTGATCTGAAGCCCCGCCCGGCAGTAGCTGGGCGGGGCTATATCCTGCCTATGTGAGCAATGTTCAACCTGCCCATGGAATTCTATATTGAATTGATTTCGGTCCTAGTGGCCGGTGTGGGCGCTGTGGGGATTTCCACTAGGAAGATACTTGTAGCTCTTAGGCGTAATTGGGACCAGACGCAACCCAATGGCGGGGGGTCTCTGCGAGACTCCATCAACCGAATCGAAGCCAGCGTCTCTGAGGTGAGAGCCCTCAACCGGGGATACCTCAACCTCACAGGAGGTGGTATCTTCACAGCCGACGCCGACGGCTCCTGCGCTTGGGTTTCCCGAGAGTGGAGCAAGCTCACTGGGGTCGATCATGATGCCGCTCGCGGAGGCGGGTGGCTAGCCGGTGTTGCCGACGTACACCGAATGCGAGTCCACGATGAGTGGTCTATGTTCGTCGGAAGTCGAGGCGCGATTGAATTCGACAGCCTTTTTAGTACAGCGACTGGCGAGGAGGTCCGGGGACGGGCCGTGCCAGTCGAGGCAGATTGTGGTACTGACGGAGAGTGTATCTCCGGCTACTTCGGCCAATTCCGCCCCTTGCAGGGCGACAGAGCAACGGACCCTATCACTGGGGCTTCGTAGCAGGGGGGATCGGCCTACGCCGGTCGGGGAGGGCTTGGTAGCCCTCCCCATTTCTCCCCTCAACCCAACAAAACCCCCTTTACTACCATGAACGAATTCTTCTTCTCTGGCGGTTCGATTACGAACAGCCCTCGTCGGCAAATGGCGACTACAGCCGTTGATCGCAGCAAGCTCAAGCCGTCGATGTACGTTGAGCGCAAAGCGGATGGGCAGCACCTTTTCATTGAAAAGGACAAGTTCCATGAAGCCCTCCATATCAAGCTCATCGCTCCCGAAGAGGCGAGGACTCTGACCATCACAACTCCGCAGGGTACGTCTAACGTAGCCATGTCGCACTCCTACCTTGAGCGCCTAGACGACGAGTCCTTCCGGGGACTGGAGATCGTTAAGTACGTTCCCGGCGCTAACTGCATGGATCGTGCAGCGGTCACCCGCGGCGTGCTTCATATTCTCGGCCACACCGAGGATATCGTCAGGACTATGACCGTCGCCGATAAAGAGGCCATTCTCATGAAGGAGTGGGAGCAGCGCATGGAGGAGCAGAAATCGGAGCCTGCCGCTGCTGCTAAGAAGCCCGCGGTTGAGCCGAAGAAGCCCGCCGCTAAGAAACCCGCACCCTCCAAGTCTGAGGACTGAGCATGGCGGCACTTGACGCGACAATCGCAGGCACTTCTGCCAATAGCTACGTTACTGTCGAGCGGGCTACAGAGATCCTTACGGATTCGCGGCTTCGCGTCAGCGCCTGGACCGACGCGCCCAACGGCGAGGACGATCAAGAGGCCGCTCTTCAATGGGCGACCTATCTGATCGACACCTACTTCGTGTTCGAGGGCAATCGGCGCAACCCTAGCGGGGATGACAGGCAGGCCCTCTCTTGGCCTCGGTACTCCGCTTACGACGTTGACGAGGTTCTCATCCCTTACGACGAGATCCCGTACCGCGTCGAGTGGGCGACCGCTGAACTGGCCCTGGAACTCCTGACTCGCGACCGCTCCGCGGAGCCCGGCCTACTGGGCTTGGGTTTCCGCGAGGCTCGCGTCGGCTCCCTGATGGTCAAGGTCGATCCTCAGGAAAAGCCGGACCTTGTGCCGGACAGCATCAACGCCATCCTATACCCCATCGGGACGCCGTCAGCGGCGGCCTCGATGGGCAAGGGCACCTACAGTGCTAGGGTCAATAGAACCTGATGGGTAACCTCGACGCAGCATTCGGGAATCTTGTCCCGTCCCTTCTGGGAGTATTCTCGGACACCAAGGCGGTGTTCACGAGAAGCTCGTCTGCGTTCGATCCCGCGAATGACACCAACGTCATCACCACGCTGACCGCCAGCGTGCTGACCAGCCCCCCGGAGGGCTTCGCCCTCCAGCTTATCAACGGCCAGTCGATTCAGTCCGGAGACCGGCGGATCACCACCACCGTGGAGTACGGCGACCTCCAAGAGCCCCGTATCGGCGATGAGGTGGTCCGAGGGTCTATGGTCGGAACTGTGATCGCAATCAGCCCAGTGAACTCTGGGGACGCCGTGGTGGCCTATGAGCTTCAGGTTAGGACTCCCTGATGGTTCAGGTAAACCGACGCTTCAGCAGGAAGATTGAAGACTTCTCCAACAGGGTGCTCTTCCGCCTAGACGACACCGTGCAGGAGAGTATGTACCAAGCTGGCGTTCTGGCGCAGAAGCTGTCCCCTGTCAGGACCGGAGCCTTCCGAGACTCTTGGCGTATCGCTCAGGGTAGCCCGGACACCAGCACCTCTCCCGGAACCATCAGCCTAAAGGCGGCCCGCGCCGCCGTGGCCGGGGGCCAAGCCAAGAGCTTCGGGGAGTCGGTCACGGGCGTCACAAGCCCCTCCGTGGGAACCGACGCCGCCCTCAGGAGCGGGGCCGACGGTGTCCGGGTCGGCGGAGTGGCCTACCTGTCCAACAGCGTCGAGTACGCCGATATCATCGAGCTTGGCAGCAGTGATTACGGCAGGCCCGGACTGTTCATCACCAAGCGTGTCCTTCAGGCCCTTCCTGACATCATTGCGGCTGCCGCAGTGCGAGCCGCGAGGATCTCCTGATGGCGATGGTCAACGTAAGGGACGTACTTCTGGCGATTCGCCGAAGGTTCCTGACGATCCCTGGACTGCCCTCGGCCATCCAGTACGACGGGCAGACGCTACAAGGCGGGCTCCCGTCCGATAGCATATCCGTCATCGAGACGCTACTTCCTACAGATCAACAGAGTATCGCATTTGGAACCTCGCAGGCGCTTGGTCTTATGCTTTACGAAGTTGTGGCACCTGCGAGCAGACCCGATTTAGTTAATGAAGCTTATTCAGTAGCTCATGCTATAATTGGGAAGTTCGAGAATGGCATCACTTTTGAGGACACCGATGGTGTCCGGGTGCAGGTCGTTCGCGCCGAAACTGTCAATACGGGCCGTCGTAGTGGTGACGAGTCCGACCTCTATTTCGTCCCAGCGATTGTCTCTTGGCGGTCGTTCTCAACCTTAGACTTCTAAAATGGCTACTCAATCCGGAGCGACGGTTTCCGTCCACCTTTCTGCCCCTGACACCAACCCCGACACCATCGCGGACTACCAGCCTCAGCGCCTCACGGACCGCAACGGCCCCTCTCTCGAGGTTGGCGAGCTTACCTCGAACGAGGTCTCGGCCAACCGCCAAGAGACGTCCATCCGCTCCGGCTTCCAGCAGGTCACGGGTCAGGTCGGCTTCGAGCTTTCCCACCTCGCGCAGGACCGCCTGATCGAGCTTGCGACCGCCGAAGAGTTCGTCGCGAACGAGACCATGTCGGGGAGCGTCTCCGAAGACCTGACGGTGGTTGTTGGCAACGACTTGGTCTACACCTCCGCCACCAACAAGCTTGATCTTGTGCAGGCGGGTGCGACCTTCGACACCTCTTTCGCTGCGGACGACGTCGTCTCTTTCAGTATCTCCGGAGCCTCTGGCGCGTTCACGGGGACCGGACTGGTCCTCTCAGCAGGTCTCGCCCCCACGACCATCAGCATCACCGTTCTCAGCGGCGGTCTCCTCGATGAGGCCGATCTCGCGGAGCAAGACTTCAACGCCGAGGGAAGCGTGATCACTTCCGTCGTCGATGGGGTCGCCGCCGTTGGCGCCGTCGCTGCGTACTACGATATCGACACTCCGGTCGCCGGAGACGTCGGCACGGTGGGGGTCTTCACCGCTGCTGACACCACGGGGGCTATTCACAAGTTCGTCGGGCGCATCGGCACCAAGAGTGTTGCCGGTGACACCCTGTTCGTGATGGTCGAGATCTCCGGAAGCCTTACGGTGGAGACCGGCCAGACCGTCGTCTCCCTTGGCGGGGAGCTTATGAGCCGCGTCCGGAAGGACGAGATGCTCTACTCGGCGATCCGCAAGGGTTACCCGGAAGCCGCGAATGGCGGTGGCCTTGAGCAGGTCTTCTCCGGCTGCACGGTGAACAACCTTTCGCTGTCGATCCAGCCTGGATCACTGGTCACCGGCACCGCGGACATCCTCGGCATCTCGGCTGGTGCCATGGAGGCTTCATACACCGCACAAGACTCCGGCAACCCCGGCGCAGCCAGCACCGCCTACTCGCCCTTCGCATCCTGCGTCGGCATCGAGGACGGCCCCAACGCGGTCGTCTCCGGTCTGGACTTCACGATCAACAACAACCGTGAGACGGTCCCGCTGCTCTGCTCGGCCTTCGCCAACGACGTCTACGAAGGTGTCGCCAACGTCTCCGGAACGGCTACCCTGCTCTTCGAGAACGAGCTTGAGTACAACCGCTTCGCTGACGAGGAAGAGACGACCCTTACGGTCGCTCTGAAGTCCGTGGCTGGTAGCAGCGACGACATGATGATCGTCCACTTCCCGCGAGTCCGCTACACGCAGCCCTCCTTCGAGGTTCCTGCCAACGGCCCCGTGGTCCTCACCCTGAACTTCCGCTCGCTTGAGTCCGACTACCCCGGCGCCCCCGCGGTGCCGTGCTCCGCAGTCATCATCAAGACGGCCTGATCCTAGGAGGAACTAAGACATGGTTACACAATCTGGAGCGACCGTTACGGTCGCCATTAGCCCTCCCTCGACGTTGCTCGCTACCGTCGATAAGGACAGCGTGCAGGATCTGATCGACGGGACCGAACTGACTACTGTCGAGCGCACGGACGCCCCCGACACTTGGGTCCTGGTCGGGCCTGCGGACACCTTCTCTGCCGACTTCCAGGCCTCAGGAACCGAAGTCTGGGCTTCTCTGGTCGTGTCTGCGGTTACTTACGAGTTCCGCGGCACCGTCCAGACAGGCGCGACGGGCACCGAAGTCACCTTGGAGAACATTGTTTGGATCACGGCCGACCCGGAGAACACTCAGGCCGCCGTCGCCCCCGAAGCGGGCAGCGTGTACGGCCTCTATGTCGGAGCGTTCTCTGCTATGCGCCTGACGGACCGTAACGGACCGTCTCTGGACGTTGGCGAGCTTACCTCGAACGAGGTGTCCGCTAACCGACAGGAGACCTCCATCCGGTCAGGATTCCAGCAGGTTACGGGTCAGATTGGCTTCGAGCTTTCGTACCTGTCGCAGGACGAACTTATCGAGCTTGCTACGGCGGACCCGTTCACGGACCTGACCGCGGCGACTGGGAACGCTGGCAACGGCTCTGCTATCTATACGGCTTCCAGCAAGACGTTCTCCGGCCTCACCGCTCAGGACGCAGAGGATGTTGGGCAGTACTTCCTGTGCTACTTCGATAGCAGCTTCTCGTTCATCGGTCTTCTTGAGACGACGACGAGTGTGAAGGTCGTGCAGCACCTTCAAGGTGAGGAGCCCGAAGGTAACCTGGCTGCTACTGCCGTTACCTCGCTTACCATCGAGGGCATGGAGATCTCGATGGTTCGCAAGGCCCCCATGCGGTACTCGACCATCGTCAAGGACTACCCCGAGATCTCTGCCGCTCAGGCGTTCGGAGGTTGCACCGTCAACAACCTGTCGATGTCGGTTCAGCCGGGATCGCTCGTGACGGGCACCGCGGACATCCTCGGTATCCAGGCCAAGCGTATGCAGGGCCAAGGCGAGACTCCGGGTCGGTTCAACTACGGCGAGGACGGCGACTTCAGAAACGATGTCGCGGGTAACGTCGGTTCCCTTGCAGGAACCACCGCCTACTCCCCGTTCTCGTCTTGCGTGGCGATTGACAATGTCGGCACGGGAGTCGTGTCCGGCTTTGACTTCACCATCAACAACAACCGAGAGACCATCCCTCTGCTTTGCTCCGCGTTCGCGGACAACGTGTACGAGGGTGTGGCGAACGTGTCTGGTACGATGACCCTCCTCTTCGAGGATGAGGGCGAGTACAACAAGTTCGCAAACGAGACTGAGTCTTCCGTGCTCATCACCCTTTCGGGCGGTGCCGCTGACGGCACGGACGCCATGTTCTTCTACTTCCCGCGAGTCCGGTACACTCAGCCCTCCTTCGAGGTTCCTGCCAACGGCCCCGTGGTTCTGACTCTTAACTTCCGGTCGCTGGAGGCTGACTACGGTCAGGCTGGCGATCTCGTGAAGACTTCCTGCGTCATCGGACGCGCCTGATCTAGCTAGGCTAGGTCGATCCCCACCAAACCTCTTTTAGACCCCCAAATACCATGGACCTTTCTTCACTCGATACCGCAACGAACTCCGCCGTCATGGAAGTGCGCCACCCCGTCACCGGGGAGCCGCTCATGACTGAGGACGACCAGCCCATCACCATCACCCTCCGCTCTGCCGACTCGGACGAGTACGAGACCGCGATGCACGATGCCCAGCGTAGCGCCGCCCGCGCCGCCGCCCAGACGGACGGCATTGCGGATCCGGCTGGCACCACCAAGCGTGCTATCGCCGTTCTCGTGCGCTGCATCGTTGGCTGGGAGAACATCATCGTTGACGGCGAGGAGCTTTCCTACTCCCGCTCGAACGCTGGCACTCTGATGACCAAGGTTCGCTTCATCCGCGAGCAGGTCAGCAAGTTCATCTCCAACCGGGCAAACTTCCTGGAGGATGCCAAGGGGGAATCCTGAAGGCTCTGATCGAACTCTCGGAGGGTCTTCACAAGAGATCCTCCGGGGGCGATTCGGGGCCTACTGAGAGCCAACTGCGACTGCTGGCGAAAGCCAAGGGGCTTGACCCCGACGAGTACGTTGCGGAACACATGGGGAGTATCGAACTCCCTCACGCCTACCGATACCTCTGGAGCGTCTATCGTAACCTGTCCAACAGGCGCTCTTACTCAGACGGGAACCCGCTGGCGATCTCCTTCTGCGAGATCGAAAGCTACTCACGATTGACCAAGACTCCCTTGGATTCTTGGGAGGTCGCAATCATTACAGCCCTCGACGATCATGAGCGTGGTCTCATGTACGAGGATATCCGTAAGCGGCAAAACAAAGGCAAGCTGAAGCGATGACTACCATCACAAATAAGGAATCCATCTGATGGTAGATGTTGCCGTACTCCAACTGCAGGTCGATAGCCAGCCAGTTCTGACAGCCGCTCAGAACCTGGCTGCGCTCAGTACTGCTGCCCGCCGGACGGAAGCGGTGCTTGAGGATGTTGGCTCTAAAAAGCCCTTCTCCGGCTTCAACGCTGCGGACGCCAAGAAGTCCTTCGAGTCTGTAATCGGCGTGGTGAACTCCTTCTCCGGTGAACTGAAGGAGGCGGCGACAGACTTCGCGGGGTTCGGGACTTCCGTCAACGACATCGGAAAGAACCTTGGATCCTTCGGGGATTCGTTCACAAAGCTGGGCGACGGTCTAACCAAGATCACCCAAGCCGGTGGCACCAAGTCCCTAGGTAAGGTCGTGGGAGCGATCAAGCAGATCGAGACCGCCTCGACTGCTGCCGAGGGTCCTGTGACTAAGATCGCAGATGCAATGGGTAGGCTACGGGATGCCTCGAGCGGCATCTCGTCTAGCGGCAACTCCTTCAAGACCAGCCTTTCCAACCTCGTCCGTCCCGCCGATAGTGCTGCGGGCAAGTTGGAGCGGGCCGCCACCGCGGCTGCCGCGCTGTCCTCTACGATCAAACGTATCGGCAACCAAGGCGGCGGTAACGCTAAGATCCAAAACGTAGGCAAGGTCGCCTCCGAGGCGGGCGAAGCCTTCCGATCCCTGTCCGGTCCGCTCGGCACAGTGGTCGGCGAGCTAGGTGGATTCCAGACCCAGATTGCCACCATTGTCAAGGGCATCGGCGAGAGCGCCACTGGGATCAACGGGGTCAAGACTCAGTTCGAGACCATATCGAACTCTATCGCGCTGCTGGGCGACAAGAGCCGTCTGAACGCAATCATCTCCGTGGCTACCGCCCTGATCGGGTACGGCAAAGCGGCGGGGCGAGCGGTCACTCCCCTGAAGAATCTGGTCGAGTCTACCCGGCAGCTTAGGGAGGCTACCACCGGAATGGCCGGACGGTACACCCGATTCAACACTGCCCTAGATGGGCTGGTTAAGTCTGGAGAGCCTGCGGCTACGAAGGTGAAGGAGCTTGGTGAGGTGGCGAGCGTCACCTTGGGTAAGTTCGAGAAGCTTGAGGAGACCGTCCGTGAGCTTCGGGTCGAGGTTGGCCGATTGCAGGCTCAGACCGGGCGTCGAGGTGGGCTTCGTAAGATTGCCAACGAGGCCGAGGCGGCAGGCAACAGCATTGCGCGGGCTGGGCGTCAGTCTAAGGTCGCTGGCAACTTCCTCCGCCAGTTCGCTACGGGACTCGGCCTCGTGGGCGGCGGCTTCGCGGCTGCGCTAGGGGCGCGTGCGTTCGTCAACACGCTGGCGGACTTCGAGTTCCAAGCCGCCAAGACCGCGGCGGTGGCGATCAAGCTGGGTGGCACCTACAGGGAGGTGGCCGAGCAGACTGAGAACCTCGTGAGGCAGTCTAGGGATCTAGGCGCGACCACCCGGTTCACTGCGGTTGAGGCCGCGGAGGCGCAGTTCTTCCTGGCCCGAGCGGGCTTCGAGGTCAACGAGATCCTCGAGGCCACCCCGGCCACGCTAAACCTTGCGGCGGCTGGCTACATCGACCTCGGTCGGGCCGCAGACATCGCGTCCAACGTGCTCAAGCAGTTCTCCTTGGAGACGTTCCAGCTTGAGGAAGTCACCAACACGCTGGTCTTCACGGCCAACAGCGCAAACACCAGCGTGGAGCAGATGGCTAACGCCCTGTCCTACGCAGGCCCCTTCGCGGCCAGCTTGGGGATCTCGGTTGACGAGGCTTCGGCAGCAATTGGCGCCCTCGGAAACGCGGGCATCCAAGGCTCTCTTGCTGGTACTAACCTTCGAGGCGTGCTCGTCTCGCTGATCAGTCCCAGCAAGACCGCGGGGCAGGCCCTAGACAAGCTTGGTGCTCGTATTGGGGGAACCCGCGACTCGTTCAACGTCGCCACGCAGGGACTCGAGCAGGTGCTGGAAAACCTGGCTGCGGCTGGTGAGTTGACAGACGAACTTGCAGTTGAGTTTGCTCAGATCTTCAACAGGCGTAACGTCTCTGGTGCTTTGGCGCTGACGAAGAACGTCGAGGATCTGCAAGGTATCTTGGCGGGCATCGCGGAGTCGGCAGACCCCGCCCGCGAGGTCGCCGAGGCCGTGGACGATACGCTCACCGGGTCGTTCTTGCGGGCTCGCTCTGCTGCGGCGGAGCTTTCACTGTCGCTAGGTGATCGAGGCGTCGGCTCTGCGCTCCGCAACCTTGTGGAGAATGTTGCCGGTGGGCTTCGAGTCCTAGCGGGCGGAGAATCCTCTCTCAAGTCTCTCAATGAGACCACGCTCAAAACCGCCAAGACGCTCAAGGCTCTGGGCTCTGGTATCGCGGGAGCTATTGGTGCGGGGGCGCTGGTCAGTGCCATCGGCGCACTCTCTGGCGTGGTTTCGGGGATCAGGGCCGTCGCCGTAGCCCTCGGAATTGCTACGGCAGCGGCGAACACCGCCACCGTTTCGTTTACGGCTCTGTCGTTGTCGAACCCTCTGTTCGCTCTAGGCGGATTGGCCTTGGCCGTGGCCGCGTACACCACCGACCTTTTCGGTTTGGCCGAGGCCAACTATGATGCGGCGGATGCGACCGACGCGCTGACTGAAGCGCAGGAGCGGGCGTCACAGGCCACCAAGGATCGCGCCGACCAAGAGGCTCGTGCTATCGCGGCTGTCGGCGGGTTTACCCGCGTGGGTCGGCTCATTGACGTCGAAGCCGACGAGAAGGCTATCGCCTCCGAGATCAGTGCGCTACAGAGGGGCATTGAGCTTCTGAAGACCGAGGCCCAGGCTAGCGGCGAGGGCTTCACTCTTTCGCTTCTCAAGGGTCTTAGCAGTGAGGAGGCCGAAGCTACACTCGACGCCCTGACCGCTAAGATCGCGGATACCGGAGGGAGGAAGGCCGCGATTGAATTCGGCAAGATTACTGACGAGTTCCTTGAGCTTGCGAGAGCAGCCGAGTCGTCGGTGCCCACTACGACCGCAGATCAGATCGCAGAGAGCTTCATCAGAGCCTCAGATGAGGGTAGAAGCCTCCTTACTGTCCTCCGCGAGCTAGCTTTCGAGTCAGGAGAGGGGCTCACCCCTAGAGGCGTAAGCTTTAAGCGACAGGGGCTCACTAGTCGAGGAGAGGATGCCAGTCTGCGGAACGTGCCGGTAAGTCGCCGGGGCTCTACGGATCTGAACCCTTTCTTTGCGTCACTGGAGGAGCCCATTGCGGATTTTGGGCGCGTGAAGCAGGAGCTTACTGCGACACTCAATACTCGATTCGACGAGCTAATCCCAGAGCCCTCCCCTGAGGTTCAACGAAAGTTCACCGAAGCGTTAATCGCTAACTTCGACCTCAACGAAGCTAGGCAGCGGATACTTAACGACGAAGAGGGCCTAGGGCTAAAAAGAGATATCCAGCAAGCCGTCAACGAGCTTGCCGACATTGAACTACGGGTCCAATCCAAGAAGGATGAGGTTCGGAGGGCCGGTGGTTCCGGCAGACTCGCAGCAAGCGACCCGCTGATTGCTGAAAGGCAGCAAGCCGTCAACCGCGTGGTGGGCATTCGGTTTGAGCTGGAGTCACGCGCGAACTTTGAGAACACTGTTGAAGAGGCGGTCTCCGGATTCACGGAACAACTCGCTGAAGAGCGCGTGTTCGACACCCTAGGGTCGGAGATTGCCGCTGGGGTCCTGGCCCCGCTGGAACAGGCTCTGGGGTCTGCCGAGACATCGCTGAGAACGTTCTTGGCTGACCAAGAGGCCAGACTTCGCAAGTCTAGGCTTGGGTCGGAGCTTGAGGGTCAGGTTGCCTTTTTCAATAAGGATACCTTGGCCGAATCCCAGCAGCAAGCCGAGGCGGAGGCTACCCTCCAAGGCAAGGTGGGTATCGAGCTTGAGATTGCCAAGGAGCGCATCCGCCTCCAAAAGGAACTGAACAAGCTCGTAACTGATTTCGTCGAGGAGGGCTTGAGCGAGGAGGAGGCCAAGGCCAAAGCCGTACTTAGTGTTGAAGTTGAGGCCAACCTAGAGGAGCGCCTCCGCACTGGACTGATCCGCGAGCGGGCGCTTGCCGTCGAGAAGGAGCAGAAGGTTGCCGACAACATCATCGGTCGCGCAACGCAGCGGCTGGCGCTGGATGAGGCGCAAGCTGTCCTTCGGCGGAAGATCCTTGGGCTCACCGAGGAGGACTCTCGCGCCGCGCGTGTCGAGGCGCAGGTCCGGCGAGAGCTTCTCAAAACTAACATCCAGGATGCTGCGGTTAGGGCGAAGGCCACCGAAGAGCTTACTGACCTCTTCAATAGAATTGAGCAAAGCAGGGAGGTGGGGCTCTTCATCAAGATCGAAGAGGACACCGTCGATGAGATCCAAAAGACTAGGGATAAGATCCTTGATCTCAAATCGGCAACGGAAGACCTGTCCGCAGCCGAAAAGGCCCGTCAGCTTATTGAGCGTCAAGGCATTGAGGTCACTCAGGAGCGCGTGGCCGAGCTTGCCAACCTCATCGCGCAGCTTCGAGACGCACAGGCGGACCTCCGCACGCAAGAGCGCAGTCAATTCATCGAGGGGCTTCGCGTAGAGAACGAGGAGCTTGCGGCACAGCTTTCAGCTATCGGGAGGCTTACCGCCGCCCGAGAGGCTGAGATCATCGCTAAGAAAGAGGGCGGGGACTTCACTGATAAAGAGATCCTCGCTATCAAGCGAGAGATCGAAATCCGGAACAAGCTTGAGGCGCAGCTTGAGCAGCGTTCCAAGAAGAAGGCTCGCGAGCGCGAGCTTGAGCGGAAGATCAATGATGCCATTGAGTCCGCACAGCAGGACTTGGCGGCTGGCCTTACGGACGTAGCTTTCGGCGCCCAGAGCGCCAGCGAGGCGTTTGCTGGATTCATTGAGCAGCTTGGTCGAGCGATCCTCCAGGCTCAGATCTTCAAGGCCCTCGGCCCTCTGTTCAAGGAAGGGTCTCTCTTGTCGGATGCTATCGGGGCGGGCGTCCAAGTACCGGGGATCCCCGGTGGGGAGACCGCAGCCGCCACCTCCGAGTTGCCCACGCTGGACACCTCCGAGTTGCCCACGCTGGACACCTCCGAGTTCACCACCGCGCCGATCTACACGGTCGGAGTGGACACTACGCAAGCCTCAGAAGATCTGCAAAGATTCCAAAGCGAGCTTGAGAAGGTCGCGGCCCCTGCTCCGGTAAAGGTTCCGCTGGACACCACTGTCGCAAAGCAGGAGGTTGCTGAACTGGCTGAGGGTGTCGTAGACCTGCCCGCCCCTGAGTTCGAGGTTGGAAGCAGCCTGCAAGCGCAGCTTGACGTCCTCGGTAGTGGCGTGACACTCCCAGTGGAAGTGGATGCCGCCGCTCTGCCGTCGCCAGTGGAGGCCCCCCTCCCTGCTACGCAGGAGATTGCCCGCACCATTGTGGCCGAGGTGCCTCCGCCGCTTCCTGAAACCCAGGATGTGGTCCGCGTGTTGGTCAACGAGCTTCCCCCGCCGCCCACGGTCTACCAAAAGGTTATCCGAGTCTTGGTGGACGGTCCTGAAGGCGCCCCCGCTGCCGGAGGCGCCACCTCTGCCGCGACCTCTGGTGCGACCTCTGCCGCAACCTCTGCCGCGACCTCTGCCGCTACGACGGTAGACACCGCTCGCCTCTCTCAAAGCCTCACGCTTCCTGAGTTTGAGCCGATCACCATTCCGGTAGACTTCGACGTTGACACCTCGAACTTCGAGCTTAGGGGAGTCGCACCGTCGTCCGCCCCGGTGGCTCCCACGCCGCTTCCGCTGCTCCCGCCGGGTGGCAATGCTCCGCTGCTGTCGGCAATTAACCCGCCCTCGCCTCTGGAGGCCACTAGGCAGAACAGACTTTCCGAAATAGCGGCGAGCGGTCCGAACGTCCAAGCTCAGTTCGACAATCTTGGAATCAGCACCGTACCGGAGTTCGAGCCGATTGAACTTGAGTTCGCGCCAATCGAGCCTGCTGCGCTGCCCCAGGTTGGGCTTACGGGTCCCACCCCGCTCCCGCCCGCTCCTGAGCTTCAGTTGTCCAAAGAAGCCTTCTTGGACAATCAGTTTCAGGTGGAAAAGACCATCTCGCCGGACGGTCTGATCCCGCAGGGCGTGCGCGATCCGGGGCTGGGCGTTCTCTCCGCCAAGGAGGGCATCCGAGTGTCCGAGGCTCGTAGAAATCTCAACGAGGCGGGCCTCCCCGACCTAGAAGTTCCTGAGGTCGAGCTTCCTGTCACGCCTGTTGTGCCCTCGCTGGACAGGGACGAGTATCTCAACGATCTATTCGAGAAGTCCGGGGGGGCATTGGGCAAGCCCTTGGAGGTGGAAGTTCCCGAGGTGGACCTTCCTCAGGTGGACCTTCCTCAGGTGGACCTTCCTGTAGAGGCTGTTCCCTCGCTGGGCGCTCTTGAATCCATTGACCTTCCTCAGGTGGACCTTCCTGTAGAGGCTGTTCCCTCGCTGGGCGCTCTCGAGGAAATCGAGCTTCCTCAGGTGGACCTTCCTGTAGAGGCTGTTCCCTCGCTGGGCGCTCTTGAATCCATTGACCTTCCTCAGGTGGACCTTCCTGTAGAGGCTGTTCCCTCGCTGGGCGCTCTCGAGGAAATCGAGCTTCCTGATCTTGATCTTCCTGTAGAGGCTGTTCCCTCGCTGGGCGCTCTCGAGGAAATCGAGCGTCCTGAT
>Ga0213869_10001037_pt1 | contig 21387 bp, 18 predicted proteins | sample PICome_10_FD_160083 | JGI IMG/M metagenome (GOLD analysis project Ga0213869, IMG submission 160083) | Coastal seawater microbial communities near Pivers Island, North Carolina, United States - PICO132 | ecosystem: Environmental > Aquatic > Marine > Coastal | place: USA: North Carolina...
CCTTTAACAAATTCTATTAGAAAAATAGTTTTAAGAATTCTTGCTAAAGTCATTAGAAGTTTCCTTTTGGCAATTTATCAAAGTAAAATAAAAAACTTGCTGTTAAAACTAAATAAAGAAGTGAGAGTGGTAAGAAAATTTTCCAACCAAGTCTCATTAATTGATCGTATCTATATCGAGGCACAATTGCTTTAATAAGAGCAAATAATAAAAATAAAAATAAAATTTTTAAAATCATCCAAATTGGCGCTGGAATTAAATTTAATGGATAAATATCAATAATTGGTAACCAACCTCCTAAAAATAAAACAGAACCCATTGCACACATAAGTAGTATATTTGCATATTCGCCCAACCAAAACATTGCGTACATCATTCCAGAATATTCTGTTTGATAACCAGCTACTAGTTCTGCTTCTGCTTCAGGTAAATCAAATGGTGGTCTGTTTGTTTCTGCGAGAGCAGAAATAAAAAAAATCACAAACATTGGAAAAAGAGGAATAACATACCACAAATCCTTTTGGGCTAAGACAATATCTTTTAAATTTAATGAGCCAACACAAAGAAGTACATTAATTATAATTATTCCTATAGATACTTCGTATGAAACCATCTGAGCCGCAGATCTTATTGCTCCCAAAAAAGGATACTTTGAATTCGAGGCCCAGCCACCCATGATTATTCCATATACACCAAGAGAAGAAACAGCAAATAGATATAAAATACCGACATTTATGTCCGCCAGTACATAATCTTCACTCATAGGAATTACTGCCCAGGCAACTAGGGCTAGTGTCATTGTTACAATAGGAGCTAAGATAAAAACTACTTTATTAGCACTAGCAGGAATTATTATTTCTTTAAAAATATATTTTAAGGCATCAGCAATTGTTTGAAGTAAGCCGAAAGGACCTACTACGTTTGGACCTTTTCTTTTTTGAACTAAACCCCATACTCTTCTATCTAGCCAAACTATCATTGCCACAGAAACTAATATTGGGACAAGTAAAAATAAAATCTTATAAACTTCTTGACCTAAAATTAAAGCATATTCAAACATTAATTATTTGTCCCATCTTTTTTTATTTTTTGGCGAATTTGCCGACACTCACTCATTGTTTTAGAAGCTCGTGAAATAAAATTTGTATAATAATAATCAAGTTCTCTTATTGAAACATCTTCACTAATAAAATTTGATTGAATATTTTTATTTAGAATTTCTGATAATGAAGGTAAATGGTTTATTTCAGAAAAATTTGGAATTGTATTCAAAACTTCTTTTCTTAATTGATCAAAGTTAGTTAAATTTTCTGTAATACCTATTTTTTTAATAATACGATTAAATATTTTCCAATCTTCAAGGGACTCACCTATAGGGTAAGATGCTTTTTTACATTCCTGAACTCTTCCCTCTAAATTTTCGTATAAACCATTTTGCTCAGTATAAGCTGCACTTGGTAAAATAATATCAGCTATTTCCGCACCTCTATCTCCGTGACTTCCTTGATAAACAATAAATTCTTTATCTTTTTTAAAGTCTAAATTATCAGAACCCAATAAATATAAAAATTTAAATTTTCTATTTTCAAGATTTTCAAAAAAACTGAAGTCATCACCTTTTTGATTTGATAAAATATTTAAATCCAATAGTCCTACAGTTGAAGCGTTTTGTGTTAAAATATTCAACGCTTTCCAGTCTTTGTTCATTAAATTGTTTTCTATTAAAAATTTTTTTAATTCTTCAAAAATATATTTTCCACTTTTTAATTCTAAAGCAGACTCTCCAATAACGATAATTGGTTTTTTTGCTGATAAAAGTTTTTTAGAAAACGTATGCTCTTTGCTGATTATCTTTTTAATATCATCGGTCTTATTGCCAATTATTTGGTAGTCATACGTTAAATCACCTGGGTTACCTATTGAAAAAATAGGAACATTTTTTTGAGCAAACGTTTTTCTAATTCTTGCATTTAAAATTGTTGCTTCATGTCTTGGATTGGTTCCAATTAGTAGTATTAGATCAGAATCTTCAATACCTTTTATTGATGAATTAAAAATGAATTTATTTTTTCATCGGAATTAATATAAAGTTTTTTTTCTCTAAATTCTAAATTATTGCTTTGAAATATTTTAAATAATTTTTTAAAAGCCAAAGCATTTTCCATATTAATCATATCTCCGATATGACCAGCTATTTCATCAGGTTTTATTGATTTTATTTTATTTACTATAAGACTAATAGCTTCATCCCAGCTTGATTTTTGCAGTTTATTTTCTTTCTTTATGTAAGGAACATCCAATCTTTGTTTTAGAAGACCATCACAAGAATATCTTGTTTTATCAGAAATCCACTCTTCATTAATTTCATTGTTAAGTCTTGGTAAAATTCTTTTTACCTCCCAATTATATGTGTCAACTCTTATGTTTGATCCCACTGCGTCTAATACATCAATGCTTTCAGTTTTTTTTAATTCCCAAGGTCTTGCTTCAAAAGCATAAGGTTTTGATGTCAATGCTCCCACAGGACATAAATCAATTACATTGGCTGATAATTCGGACTCCATAGATTTCTCCAGGTAAGTAGTGATTTCCATATTTTCACCTCTTCCAATAGCTCCTATCTCTGCTATGCCTGCAACTTCCGTAGCAAACCTCACACACCTAGTACAATGAATACATCTGGTCATTTGAGTTTTAATTAAAGGTCCCATGTATTTTTCTTTTACATTTCTTTTGTTCTCTACAAATCTACTTTTATCTACGCCATAATATAAAGATTGATCCTGAAGATCACATTCACCTCCCTGATCACAAACTGGACAATCCAACGGATGGTTTGCCAATAAAAATTCCATTACACCTTTTCTTGCTTTTTCTACTAAAGGTGTATTTGTTTTTATATTCATACCCTCCGTTGCAGGCATGGCACAAGATGCAATAGGTTTTGCAGATTTTTCCATTTCAACTAAACACATTCTGCAATTCCCTGCTATAGACAGTTTTTCATGGTAACAAAATCTTGGAATTTCAACTTCCGCGAGTTCGCAAGCTTGTAATACTGTCATTCCTTTTTCAAATTCTATTTCTTTATCGTTTATTTTTATTTTAGGCATTTTTATTATCCAATAAATGTTGATCGATTAAATAAGGATTGTTTAATTTTTTTTTTTATTAAAGGTTCTTCCCTGCAACGACTTTCAACTTCTTTTCTAAAGTGTCTCAACAAGCCTTGCACTGGCCAAGCTGAACCTTCTCCAAAAGCACAAATAGTATGCCCTTCAATTTGTTTCGTTACATCTGATAATAAGTCTATATCACTATATGTAGCCTTTCTTTTTACTACTCTATCTAATATTCTCCACATCCAACCTGAGCCCTCACGACATGGTGTGCACTGACCACAACTTTCATGTTTGTAAAACCTAGCTATTCTAGCCATGCATTCAACAATATCTTGATCCTTATTAATAACAACTACCCCAGCAGTTCCTAAACCGCTTTTATTTTCAATTAAAGAATCAAAATCCATTGTTAGTGTATCGCATATTTTTTTAGGTAGTAAAGGCATTGAAGAACCGCCGGGTATTACAGCCTGAAGATTTTCCCAACCTCCTATGACACCGCCAGCATGCTTTTCAATTAAATCTTTGAGAGGAACACCCATTTCTTCTTCTACATTGCAAGGAGAATTAACGTTTCCTGATATGCAAAAAATTTTAGTACCTGTGTTTTTAGGTTTACCAATAGAGGAAAACCATTTTCCTCCTCTTCTAAGAATTGTTGGTACTACGGCTATTGTTTCAACATTGTTGACTATAGTTGGGCATCCATATAACCCAACTAGTGCTGGGAAAGGAGGTTTTAATCTTGGTTGACCTTTGTTTCCTTCGATACTCTCAAGTAAGGCAGTTTCTTCACCGCAAATGTAAGCTCCTGCACCATAATGAATGTGAATGTCAAAATCCCATCCTGAACCACATGCATTTTCACCTAAATATTTTTTTTCGTAAGCTTGATTAATTGCCTCTTGTAATCTTTTACCTTCATTTAAATATTCACCTCTAATATAAATATAACAAACATGGGCTTGAACTGTGTAACCAGCTATCAAACATCCTTCTATTAGTTTTTGAGGCTCAAATCTTATGATGTCTCTATCTTTACAAGTTCCAGGCTCAGACTCATCAGCGTTAATAACAAGATAATGAGGTCTAGAACCCACCTCTTTAGGAGCAAATGACCATTTGAGACCGGTTGAAAAGCCAGCTCCACCTCTCCCTCGGAGTTCAGAAGTTTTAACCTCATTAATTATCCATTCACGCCCTTTTGAAATTAAATCTTTAGTATTTTTCCAGTCATCTCTTTTTATAGAATTATCTATTTCCCAACCTAATTCATTGTAGAGGTTTTTAAATATCCTATCCTCTTTTTTAAGCATGTTTTTCTCCGTTAGTAGTTAATGATTTTTCTGGAGCTGTATTTTTTCTACCTCTAAAAGAACCTGGTCTAATAGGTTTATCATTAATTAAGGCATCCAAAATTTTTCTTGTGCTTCTTTCGTCTAAATCTTCAAAATAATCTTCATTAATTTGAACCATTGGTGCATTTACGCAAGCACCTAAACATTCTACTTCCATCCATGAACAATTTCCATTTTTTGAAATTTCATTTTCTTTTAAAGAAATTTTTTCTTTACAGAGATTTACAATTTTATCAGCACCTCTAAGTAAACAAGGTGTAGTTGTGCAAACTTGAACAAAATGTTTTCCAACGGGAGCTAGATTATACATAGTATAAAATGTAGCTACCTCATAAACAGAGATGTAAGGCATAGATAAATAATTGGCTATATACTTCATTGCAGCTAAAGGAATCCAATTTTTGTTTTGCTTTTGAGCTAAATATAAAAAAGGCATCACGGCACTTTTTTTATTTTTTTCAGGGTATTTTTTTAAAATTAACTCAGCTTGTTTTAAATTTTTATCAGAAAATTTAAACTCTTTTGGTTGCTCATCATGAATTTTTTTTAAACTCATCGATCCACCTCACCAAAAACTATGTCCAAAGAACCTAGAACTGCTGGAACGTCTGCTAGCATATGACCTCTGATTAAATAATCCATTGCTTGTAAATGTGAAAACCCAGGTGCTCTTATTTTGCATCTATAAGGTTTACTGGTTCCATCCGATATTAAATAAACCCCAAACTCTCCCTTAGGAGCTTCAACTGCAGTGTAGACATCTCCTTTGGGAACTCTATATCCTTCCGTAAATAATTTAAAATGATGAATTAAAGCTTCCATCGACTCTTTGATATCATTTCTGCTTGGGGGTGAAATTTTATTATCAATAGATTTTACTGGGCCTTTAGGTAATTTTTCAATACATTGAAGGATAATCTTTACGCTTTCTCTCATCTCTTCTATTCTACAAAGATATCTATCGTAACAATCACCGTTTTTTCCAACTGGAATTTTAAATTCTAAATCGTTGTATATTTCATAAGGTTGTGATCTTCTTAAATCCCAAGGTACACCTGAACCTCTTAGCATAACTCCCGAAAAACTATGATCTAAAGCTTCTTGCTTTGATACTATTCCAATTTCAACATTTCTTTGTTTAAAGATACGATTATCAGTTAACAAAGACTCCAAATCATCTATTATTTTTGGGAAAGATTTGCAAAAAGCCTCAATATCTTCCACGAGTTTTAATGGAATATCTTTATGTACTCCGCCAGTTCTAAAATAATTTGCATGTAATCTCGAACCTGATGCTCTTTCATAAAAAGTCATTAAGGTTTCTCTTTCTTCGAAACCCCATAGAGAAGGAGTTAATGCCCCTACATCTAAAGCCTGGGTGGTAACATTTAAAATATGACTTAAAATTCTTCCTATTTCACAAAAAATTACACGGATGTATTTGCCTCTTATAGGAACCTCGATATTCAATAATTTTTCAGCTGCTAAAGCAAAGGCGTGTTCTTGATTCATTGGTGCGACATAATCCAATCTATCAAAGTATGGTAAAGCTTGCGTATAAGTTTTTTGTTCTATTAGTTTTTCTGTTCCTCTATGAAGTAAACCTATATGTGGATCAGCTTTTTCTACAACTTCACCGTCTAACTCCAATATAAGTCTCAAAACTCCATGGGCAGCCGGATGTTGCGGACCAAAGTTTAAACTTAATGATTTAGTTTTTTTTACCATCTTTATCTGTGTTTTTAATTTCTTTGATATAATTTGTTCCTTCCCAGGGACTTTCAAAATCAAAATTTCTATAATTTTGCTCAAGTTTCACTGGCTCATAAATAACTTTTTTGTCTTTCTCACTGTATCTAACTTCATTGAAACCAGTCAAAGGGAAGTCTTTTCTTAATGGATGTCCTTTAAAACCATAATCAGTTAAAATTCTTCTAAGATCAGGATGGTTTTTGAATTTAATACCATACATGTCAAAAACTTCTCTCTCCATCCAATTGGCAGAGGGAAAAATTTTTGTTATTGAATTTATTATTTGATTTAATTGAAACTTAATTAAAAGTTTAATTCTTGTATTAAGTTCATGAGATAAAAATAAATAAACTAATTCAAATCTTTTTTCATCTTCTGGGTAATCAACTCCAGCAATATCTATAAGTTGTCTAAATTTACAATTTTCATTAGATTTTAAAAATTGAACAACATCAATTAAATCACTTTCATTTATCTCGATTAAAAGTTCAGCGTGATTAATTGATGAATTTTGAATTTTACTTGAGAGTTCAGAATTAATTATTTTCTCAATGGATTGTAATTTTTCTATGCTCATTTCTATCTTTTTAATGTTCCTTCTCTTCTAATTTTTTTTTGAAGTTGTAAAATTCCATATAACAATGCTTCAGCTGATGGGGGACAACCAGGAATGTAAATATCGACTGGAACAATCTTGTCACAACCCCTTACTACAGAATAAGAGTAGTGATAATAACCCCCTCCGTTTGCACAGCTTCCCATAGAAACTACGTACCTTGGTTCAGGCATTTGATCATAAACTTTTCTTAGAGCAGGAGCCATTTTATTTGTTAATGTACCGGCAACTATCATCACATCAGATTGTCTTGGTGAAGCTCTAGGAGCTGCACCAAATCTTTCAAGGTCGTATCTTGGCATTGAAGTTTGCATCATTTCTACAGCACAACATGCAAGGCCAAAAGTCATCCAATGCAATGAACCTGTTCGTGCCCAGTTAATTAAATTGTGAGTGGAAGTTGTTATAAAACCTTTTTCTGCAAAGTCTTTTGCTAGTTCTTTAAATTCTTCGGGTATTTGTTTTTGTTTATTTGAAAAAGAATCTAATTTTATTCCCATTCTAAAGCTCCTTTTTTCCATTCATAAATAAAACCAATGGTTAAGACACCGATAAAAAACATCATAGACCAAAAACCAACGGCACCAATTTCACCTAAAGAAATTGCCCACGGAAATAAAAAAGCTATTTCTAAATCAAATATAATAAAGAGAATTGCTACTAAATAAAACCTTACATCAAATTCCATTCTTGAGTCATCAAATGGTTCAAATCCACATTCATAAGCAGATAATTTTTCTGGATCTGGATTTGATGGTGATGCTAGATAATTAGCGATAACAAAGCCTATGCTTAAAAATAAAGCAATAAATAAAAAAATTAAAATTGATAAGTATTCGGATAAAAAGTTATAAATCATGTTTTAAATCAATATCTACCCTAATACACTTTGGCTTAGGGATTCTTATATTAACTATTAAGTACTTATAACATTTAGCTCTAAAGTGTACAGGACAGAAAGAAGCATTTCTGTTGATCATTAAATGCTTATTTATATTATTTTAGATGAAAACGATTATCAATTAGTGGCGGGAGTGACCGGGCTCGAACCGGCGACCTCCTGCGTGACAGGCAGGCGCTCTAACCAACTGAGCTACACCCCCACTATTAGTCAATGGTGGGCGGTAAAGGACTCGAACCTATGACCCTCTCGGTGTAAACGAGATGCTCTACCAACTGAGCTAACCGCCCCATTAAATAAAATCGAGATATACAATAAAAATTTTATAAAGTAAAAAAGTATTTAAAATCTAGTGTAATTTCTATAAATAGCTGTAATATTGGTTTATTATGATTTTAAAATGCAATTCATGTGATAAAAAATTTGTTGTTCCAGATAGTGCTATAACGGCCACTGGGAGGATGGTTCAATGTGGATCTTGCGGAAATAAATGGAATCAATACCCAGTTAAAATTGAAACAAGCAAGCCTATTATTAATAAAAAAATTAATATAACTAAAACATCTATTTTAACTAAAAATTCAAAACCTAAGAAAAAAAAAGCAAAAAAAAGTAGGGAGATTGATCTATACTCACCAGAATATTTAGAAAAAAAACATGGGATTAGTCTAAATAATTCAAAAACTAGTAATAATGTGGCTTCAAATAAAAAAGCTTACTTTGGTTTTTACAATTCATTTATCGTAATTACGATACTAGTTATTGCTTTTTCAAGAAGCTTATATTTCTTTCAAGATTTTATAGTAAAATCATTACCATTTTCAAAATTTTATTTAGATTACTTTTTTGAGAGCATTAACAACATCTTTGAAATAATTAAAAATCTTATTTCTAATTATTAGTTTCTAAATCTTTTATATTTATAAAATTATTTGATAACTTTGAGTTGTTTCTCTTTATATCTTCGAAAAAATTCCAAGCTAAGATTAAAAGCGCATTATTTTTATTTTTAACCTGGGACTTACTTTTAATTGGTATTTTAACTCCTGGCACAAATTTATTGTGTTTCAATTTATTATCTTCAACAATAAAGTCAATTTCTTTTGTAATATTAAAAAAGTTTAAAGCTGTAGTTGCTTTTGCTGGAGCGCCATAGCCTATTATTTTCTTATGTTTTTCTTTTAATTGTTTAATATTTTTTAAAACATTTTCTCTAATCTTGTAGACTTTTTTTCCAAATTTTTGGTATGTTTTAAAATCTTTAATACCATAATCTTCCTCTTCTCTAAGCATCTTTTTAACACTAGACTCTATTTTCACTTTTTTATCTTTTTTTACATAAATTCTAAGAGAACCACCGTGTGTATCAACTTTTTCAGATCTAAATATCTTTGTTTCAAATTGATTAAAAAAGTTGACTAAAGAAGTTAGTGACCAGTAATTGTAATGCTCGTGATAAATATTATCAAAAGTTAAATCTTTTAAAGTGTTCATTAAGTATTGTACTTCTATAATTATTGTACCTTTTTTTCCAAGAAGATCTACCATGCATCTTGCCATTTCTTTTAATTTATCAGAATGAGCAAATACATTAGAAGCTAAAATTAAATCTGCTCCTTTTTTAATCTTCTTGATATTTTTTTTCTCTAAAAAACCATTAAAAGTTTTAATTTTATTTTTATTAGCAAGCTTCGCCAAGTTTTTGGCAGGTTCAACACCTAATATTTTTTTAAAACCTAGATCTAAAAAAGGTTTTAGCGCAACTCCGTCATTGCTACCTATATCAATGATATAAGATTTTTTTTTATTAAGTTTAAGTTCTTTTATGTATTTTTTGGCAGCATGAACAAAGTGGTCTCTAAATACTTTTGAGGTTGAAGAAGTGTAAAGGTAATTAGCAAACATTTTTTTGGGATTTACTGATACAGATAATTGGCAGTTATGGCATTTTTCACAATAGTTCATTTCTAATGGATATAACTCGCAGTTTTCATCTTTTTTGTTTAATAGATTGTTAGCTAAAGGTTGGTATCCCAAAGATACAACTCTTTTTAGATTTTCATTTCCACAAGATCTACATTCAAATTTATAACAATCCATTAATAAATTTTTTTCTTTTTCGTCGACAAAAACATGCCTAACTGTATGAGTGATTCCATAGTTTTCATGGTCTCTTTCACCTCTTACTAAATTTAAAAATGTTGTATCTTTAGTAAAAACCATTGTGTGAGCTACATTAGGTTTTATAATTGAAAGCTGACCTGCGTTAACTACTTGAGTAATCTTTGGTGCGTTAGTATTTATAATGTCTTGAAAAATTTCTATTATTTGACCTTTGGTAAATAAACATTTTTGTTCTTGTTGCGGGTGATAATGATTAGCTCTAATAGTTCCTTTTTTTGAATCTATCATTCCTATTAAATTAATCGGTTCGGTCAATTCATGATTGCTTATAACTCCTCTATCATCAACAAACAAATTTTCACCGTCTCTTACATGTTCTAGATCTTTTATTAAATTTTGCTTGGACCATTTTTGTATCATCTCTTTAATATTTTGATTAAGATTATAAAGAAATTTAAAACCTGTATCTAATAACTTTTTATTCGATAAAGAAAAACCTAAATTAGGAACTTCATCATTTGTTTCTTTAAGTGTTATTTTTGAATTATGTTTTTTACAAACTTCAGCAACTTCTTTAACTGTTAGTGTATCTTTAGTTAAATTAAATGTTTCAGAGTTAATTTTGTCTTCTTCCTCCATAAATTTAAAACATCTTGCAACATCAATTAAAGGGACCAAGCTCTTAATTTGTCTGCCTCCCGCAAATAATTTTAACGTCCCATTTTGAGAAGCTATTTTTGAAAATAAATTAGGCATTATGTCTAATCTCATTGAGTCGGTAGAATATCCATAGACTGAACCTAGTCTTAATATTATATAATTTTTCCCTGATTTTTTTAATTGAGACTCATTTATTGCTTTAGAGGAAGAATAAGACAAGACCGGTTTTGTCTTTTCTCCTTCTTTAATATTTGTTTTTACTTCATTAATTCCCTCATAAACAACATGTGTAGAAGGAAAAATAATTTTACAGTTATTATTTATTGCATCTAAAATATTTTGAGTTCCTTGTTTGGCAACTTCCATTATTTTTTTATCCTGCGTATCAGATGCCTCACTTACTGTTCTGGGAACTTGTGTAACACCTGCTAAATGGTGTACTACGTCTGCATCTTTTAAATATTTCTTTATAATGTTAATATCTAAAATATCACCTTGAATAAAGTCCATGTTCCAATTACGAATTTGGTTAACTCTTTCTGAAATAAAGCGATTATCAATTATAGTAATTTGATGGTACCAGCTGACTCCCGAATATAGTTTGCATAGTTCAGTGCCTATATAACCTAGACCGCCTGTAATAATGATTTTTTTTTTCATAGAAATTTTTTATAGATATTTACATATATTATATTTTATTATAACTCAAATAGCATGAATATATATGATTGCTTTATGTATTTTGATGAAGATTTACTATTAGACCTAAGACTAAATTATCTTAATAGCTTCGTTAAAAAATTTGTTATTACTGAAGCTACTTACACACATAATGGAACTAAAAAGGATTTAAAATTTGATATCAACAAATTTAAAAAATTCAAAGATAAAATTGTCTATAAAGTTGTAGATGAGCAGCCTAAGAATATATTAGAAGTGAAGAATAGTGACTCCATAGAAAGTAGAAAAGAAAAATTAATACTTAATGGTATGGCTAGAGACTATTTTCAAAGAGAATATCTTAAAAAAGGACTTGAAGGTGTCTCCAACGATGACTTAATTTTAATTAGTGATCTTGACGAAATTCCAAATTTGAAATCAGTTAACTTCCAATCAATTAAAAATAATATAGTCATTTTTGAACAGAAAATGTTCTACTATAAACTTAATTTATTTTATCAGGATTTTACATGGATGGGTTCAAAAGGTGTTAAATACAAAAATTTTATTTCTCCTCAATGGTTACGGAATATAAAAGGAAGAAAGTATCCTTACTGGAGAATTGATACTTTGTTTTCACAAAAAAAATATTCTAACTTAATTTTTATTAAAAATGGAGGTTGGCATTTTACTTGCCTAAGAACTCCTGAAGAACTTGAAAAAAAACTATTAAATTTTGCACATCATTACGAATTTGAAGAGAGTGGTTTAAAAATTGATGATTTAAGAAAACTTATTTCTGAAAAGAGAGTTATGTACGATCATAATGTTGATCAAAAAGGCTATAAGTGGTCGGGTAAATCTATTCTAAAAAATGTAGATGTTAAGCTTTTGCCAGATTATATTTCTTCGAATGTCGATAAGTACGCAGATTGGCTGGATTAATGTTAAATTTAATGTCTTCTTAATTCTTCTTTTTTTTCTTTTTTTGTTAATTGATCGACTTCAACCCACTCTACTCTTTTAAGTGGTTTTGTTAAAGCTACTTTAAGCACCTCATCTACACTTTTGACTGGAATAATTTCCATTGAAGTTAATATTGTCTTTGGAACTTCAACTAAATCTTTTTTATTTTCTATTGGAATTAAAACTTTTTTTATCCCAGCTCGATGAGCTGCTAATAATTTTTCCTTTAACCCGCCTATAGGTAAAACTAGGCCTCTCAATGTAATTTCTCCTGTCATGGCTACATTCTTATTGACTGGTATTTCTGTTATTGCTGAAATAATAGAAGTAACCATTCCTACGCCTGCAGATGGCCCATCTTTAGGCGTTGCACCCTCTGGGACATGAACGTGAAAATCTTTTTTATCAAAAATAGGTGGAATGATACCATAATCTAAACTCTTAGATCTAATATAAGATTTGGCTGCTTTGATCGACTCTTGCATTACATCACCCAATTTACCTGTAATTTGCATCTTACCTTTTCCAGGCATTACTACAGACTCTATTTTTAAAATCTCACCTCCTACTTCTGTCCAAGCCAAGCCTGTTACAACACCAACTCTATTTTCCTCTTCTATTTCTCCATAGTTAAATTTTTGAACTCCTAACAAATTTTTTAAATCGTTTTCATTAATTGGATTTTTTACTTTCTCTTTATTATCAATTTTTTTAACTAATTTTCTAGCAATTTTTGAAATTTCCCTTTCAAGATTTCTTACGCCCGACTCTCTGGTGTAATGTCTAATAATTTTTCTGTTTATATTTTCGTCAATAGTCCATTCATCTTTTTTCAAGCCGTTATTTTTGCTTTGATTTGGTATTAAATATTTTTGAGAAATGTTTACTTTTTCATCTTCTGTATATCCTGATAGACGAATTACTTCCATTCTGTCCAATAATGGAGGCAAAATATTTAGAGTATTAGCTGTAGTTACAAACATAACGTCTGATAAATCATAATCTACTTCTAAATAATGATCGTTAAATTCTTTATTTTGCTCTGGGTCTAGTGCTTCTAGCAAGGCAGATGACGGGTCTCCTCTGTAATCATTTCCCACTTTATCTATTTCATCTAACAAAAAAAGAGGATTTTTAGTACCAGCTTTTTTCATCATTTGAATAATTTTTCCAGGTAAAGAACCAATATAAGTCCTTCTATGACCTCTTATCTCCGCCTCATCTCTAATTCCACCTAAGGAAATTCTGATGAATTTTCTATTTGTTGCCTTTGCTATTGATTTTCCTAGAGATGTTTTTCCCACTCCGGGTGGACCGACTAGACACAAAATTGGGCCCTTCATTTTTTGTATTCTTTTTTGAACAGCTAAGAATTCTATAATTCTTTCTTTAACTTTTTCTAGTCCATAATGATCTTCATCTAGAATTTTTTGAGCATTTTTTAAATCTGAGTTTATCTTTGATTTTACTGACCAAGGTAACTCTGTCATCCAATCTAAATAGTTTCTTACTACAGTAGCTTCTGCAGACATGGGGCTCATAGATTTTAATTTTTTTAATTCAGACAAGCATTTTTCTTTAGCAAGTTTTGGCATCTTTGCGTCTGTGATTGCTTTAGATAATGATGTTAATTCATCTTTACCCTCATCAATCTCTCCAAGTTCTTTCTGAATTGCTTTCAATTGTTCATTTAAATAATATTCACGTTGAGTTTTTTCCATCTGATTTTTTACTCTACCTCGTATTTTCTTCTCAACAGAAAGAACGCTTGTTTCCTTTTCTACTATTGCATGTATTTTTTCTAATCTTAATTTAAGATCTACAGTTTCAAATAACGCTTGTTTTTCAAAAATTTGTATATTTAAATTTGAAGAGATATTGTTCGCTATATCTGACGGGCTCTTTAAATTTTTATAATTACTCGATTCATCATTTAAGTCTTTTTTATTTAATACTTGCAATCTTTCAAACTTTTTTAACAGTCCTGCAGCTAATTGTTCTAGATCTTTAGATGCGTTTTGATCTTCAACAATTTCAACTTCACAAGTTAAGAAGCTTTCACTTTTTTCATTATGTTTTAAAATCTTAATCCTTTTTTCACCTTCCACTAAAACTTTCACGGTTCCATCAGGAAGTTTTAAAAGTTGTAACACTTTACTTAAACATCCGTATTGATATAAATCTTTGCTTTCAGGATCGTCAATTTCTGAATTTTTCTGAGTAACAAGTACTATAGATTTATCAGATTTCATGACTTCCTGAAGAGCTTTAATAGATTTTTCCCTACCGACAAATAATGGAACTACCATGGATGGAAAGATTACTATGTCTCTGAGGGGCAATAGCGGTTTTAAATAAGAAGCCTTCATATATATCTATATATGGCAATTAATATGCTTATTTCAAGAAACAAATTTAAGTTATGCTACTGATGTTGATGTTTTTTTACCATATGTGACAATGGGTTCTGAGTCTCCTCTCACGGTAGATTTATCAACTGTCACTTTAATTACATTTTCCATATCTGGTAATTCAAACATGCTTTTTAACAAAATATTTTCTAAGATAGATCTCAAACCTCTGGCCCCTGTTTTTTTAGATATAGCTTTTTTTGCTATTTCTAAAATCCCTTCATCTTTAAATTCAAGCTCTACATCTTCAAATTCAAATAATCTCTGATACTGTTTGATTAAAGAATTTTTTGGTTCTTTTAAAATTTTAACTAATGACTTCTCATCCAAATCATCTAGAGTAGCTATAATTGGCATTCTACCAATAAATTCTGGAATTAATCCGTATTTAATTAAGTCCTCGGGCTCTAACTGTTTCATTATTTCCGTTAATGGTTGTTCTTTATAGCTTTTTACTTTTGCACCAAAACCGATTGAACTTCCTTTGCCTCTACTGTCTATTAACTTATCAAGTCCTGCAAAAGCTCCGCCACAAATAAATAAGATGTTTGTGGTGTCCACTTGTAAAAACTCTTGCTGGGGATGTTTTCTTCCTCCTTGTGGTGGAACGCTTGCTACAGTCCCTTCCATAATTTTTAATAATGCTTGCTGGACACCTTCACCAGACACGTCTCTTGTGATTGATGGATTTTCAGATTTTCTACTAATTTTATCAACTTCATCTATATAAACTATTCCTCTTTGAGCTTTTTCAACATTATAATCTGCTGATTGTAATAATTTTAAAATTATATTTTCAACATCTTCTCCAACATAACCTGCTTCTGTTAAGGTTGTAGCATCTGCCATTGTGAAAGGAACGTCTAAAATTCTTGCTAAAGTTTGCGCTAATAAAGTTTTACCACAACCAGTGGGGCCAACTAATAATATATTTGATTTAGAAAGTTCTATATCTTTATTATTTTTTGTTTCATGGTTTAATCTTTTATAATGGTTGTGAACAGCAACTGATAAAATTTCTTTTGCAAATTTTTGACCAATTACATAATCGTCTAAAACGTTACAAATTTCTTTTGGAGAAGGAACTCCATCTTGGTGTTTTACTAAAGAGCTCTTATTTTCTTCTTTAATAATATCCATACAAAGTTCAACGCACTCATCACAAATAAAGACGGTAGGTCCAGCAATAAGTTTTCTAACTTCATGTTGGCTCTTACCACAGAAGGAACAGTATAAAATATTTTTGTTGTTTTTTTCAGTCATAACGAATCAATATAGTTAATATAAATCTCTAATATTCTCTTATCAAGTTGAAGTTGTAAGGATTGCTATATCTTGTGTTTTATTTTCTTTTTTCCACAACGGAATCAATTAGACCAAATTTTTTCGCCTCTTCCGCTGTCATAAAATTATCTCTCTCTAGAGCTTCTGCTATTTCGTTAACTGACTTACCTGTGTGTTTAGAGTAAATTTTATTAAGACGTTCTTTTAAAGATATAATCTCTTTTGCATGTATTTCTATATCAGTAGCTTGACCTTGAAAACCTGCAGAGGGTTGATGTACCATAATTCTTGAATTCGGTAGTGAATATCTTTTTCCCTTTTCTCCAGCTGCCAATAAGAATGAACCCATAGAAGATGCTTGGCCGATACATAGTGTTGAAACTGGTGAATTAATATATTGCATTGTATCGTAAATACCTAACCCGGCTGTGACTAAACCACCTGGGCTATTTATATAGAAATTTATTTCTTTATTAGGATTTTCTGACTCTAAAAATAATAGTTGTGCAGTTACTAAAGAAGCAACACCGTCGTTAACAGGGCCTACAAGAAAAACTATTCTTTCTTTTAAAAGTCTTGAATAAATATCATAAGCTCTTTCTCCTTTGCTTGTTTGTTCAACAACCATAGGGATCAGACTATTCATTTTTTCATTAAGCTCTCGACTCATTAATGAATTTATACAACTATTGATTACTTTTTACTAATTTTTTTTGATTTAGTTTTAGAAGCCTTAGTATCATTCAATTTAGGTTTATTAATTTCAGAAATAATTTTTTCAGCTTCTTTTGTATCAATTTCTTTAGTAGTTAGTTTAATTTTAGATTTAATCAACTCAATAATTTTTTCTTCATAAATTGACCCTTTTAAACTTTGTGATGCACTGGGATTTTTTTGGTAATACTCAAGAACCATTTTTTCTTGTCCCGGCATACTTTTTATCTGTTTTTGTATCTCAGCTCTGACTTCTTCATCAGATACCTTAAGATTATTTTTTTCACCTATCTCATTTAAAAGTAACCCTAATTTAATTCTTGATTTAGCTAATTTTTCATTATTCAATTTATGTTTCTCTTTATCTTCTGGTTTGAGATTTTTTGTCATTATTGTAATTTCTTGATCAATTAAATTTTGCGGTAAATCTACTTGATGATTTTTTTCAATTTGGTCTAAAATTTCTTTTTTTGTAATTGAGTTTAATGCTTGAGAATATTGACTAGAAATTTGTCTTTCTATTAAAGATCTTAAATCTTTAACATTTTTAGCACCCATCATTTTTGCAAAATTATCATCAACTTTACTTTCTATTGATTTTTTTACATTTAAAATTTTGCATGTAAACTTTGTTTTTTTATTCGCTAATTCTTTTTTAGGATGATTGGGTGGTAATACTGCATCTATTAATTTTGTATCACCTTTTTTTACTCCAACTAATTGCTGATCAAAACCCTTTAAAAAAAGATCTTTACCTAACTCAAGTTTGACTCCTTTTCCCTCGCTACCTTCAAATTTATTACCATCAACTGAGGCTGAATAGTCAAATTCAACTTGGTTACCTATAACAGCTTTTTCGTTTTCTTTTTTATTTTCAAATTGTTTATTTTGTTCTGATAGTTCTTTTATTTTATCATCAATAATTTTATCTTCAATTTTTACTTTAAAATCTGTTGCTTTAAATTTATCAAAACTTTTTAATAACACACTTGGTAAACAATCGATTTGTATTTCATAATTTAAATCTTTTCCTTCGCCAAATTGCTTAAGATCTATTTTTGGTTGACCTGCAACTTTTAATTTTTTTTCATTTATCGCTTGAGAAGAAGTATCTCTTAAAATTTTATCTATTACCTCACCGTAGATTGATTTTCCAAATTGACTTTGAATTACAGCAGGGGGCACTTTACCAGGTCTAAAACCTTTTAAAGCTACTTCTTTCTGTAGCTCTTTAAGTTTATCTTCCATTTTTGCTTGGATACTTTTTTTATCAACTGTTACTGATAAAATTGTTCTAAGACCTTTTTTTGATTTAACTTCTATTTTCATAAATATTGGTGGGCAAGAAGAGACTCGAACTCTTAAGCCTTGCGGCACTGGTTTCTAAGACCAGCGCGTATACCAATTCCGCCACTTGCCCGTTTAATAATCGTTGTTTTATATATCAATTTAATTTTTTGTTAAACGATAAAGTCTTTGATAAATTAATAAATAAATTACAATTAAAGAGAAAAACCAATATCTACTGAACATTGGGTCTTTTGCAAAATATACAGCAGGTAAAACAAGTAATAAAAACATCAGATTAATAAAAATCGAATTCATGTAGTTGCCTTTATCTTTTCCAATAACTAAAAATAATTGCTTATAAATGAGCATATGCAGATGTTTATTATCTGGATGAACTGGGGATTTCTTCTGAGCAACCTTTCTCAAAAAAGAAAAAAATACTTCAAAAAAAAGGTAAAATAAAAGAGTGCAGAAAAAAAAAGATGAAATTTCAGGATTTAAATTATTGGTAATTATTGAATTCAGAGCTACTGAGGCACCCATTATATATGAGCCGCTATCACCTAAAAATATTTTTGCATTTGGAAAATTAAACAAAAGAAAGGATAATAAAATTATTATTTGAGCAATTAAAAATATTGAAAATTCATTATTACCGCTTAAAATATTGACATAAAGCAATATAGAATTAATAATTATTAGATTAATCGTTAAAAGCCCGTTAAATCCATCAATTAAATTTGCTCCATTAATTACAAATAAAAAGCATAATAAGACAAAAATTGATGAAAAAAAATTAATTTGTAAAAAATCTTGTAAAAAAATTATGTCGATATTAGAAATTTTTAAAGACAAAAAGTGAATTGAAAAAAAAAGAAAGATTATCATTACCAGCAATCTTTTAAATGGACTAACTTTTATTTTAATATCATCTAGAAAACCAATGAAAAACATCAGATTACATATAAAAATATATTCAAATAAAATATGCTTATAAAGTAAAAAATAAATTAAGAAAAAAATATTTAAAGAAATCATTCCAGCTATACCTCCGCTCCTAGCGATTGGATGTCTATGAAATGCTTGCGGTTTAGAAAAATCTTGATCTACAAGAACACCATCTTTAATTTTATAAGAATATTTACTTATTGTTAAAAAAATAAAAAATATTACAAGTGTAAAAATTGATAAAAAACTAAATTCTATTGATTCTAATTGCATAAATTAATTTAACTTTTGTTATTCTTTTTAAATATATAAATTCCAACAAGTATTACAACTAAGGAAAGTACAACTCTCCAAGTTATAACCTCATCCATTAAAAAATATCCAAAGATTATTCCAAAAATTGGAATTAAATAAGCTACTTGTGTTTGAAACACTAACCCGTTTACTGTTAAAATTCTAAAACGAATTAACCAAGCCAATCCGGTTGCTATAACGCCTAAATATAAAAGTGATAATGTCGACTGTAGTGTTGGGTTTGAATTCCAGGGTGATTCAAACATCATGGAAAAGGGTAATAAAAAAATTACTGACCATAAGGTCGTTGAGGTTGTGACATTTTCATTTACTCTATTTTTTAACTTAAGAGTTAAAAGACCACCAATACAATAAAAAGTTGATCCTAGAATTGTAATAAGTGCATAAACGTAATTATTGCTATTTATAATCACTTTATCAAAAAATAATAAAATAATTCCACTAAAACCAATTAAAACACCTAAAGATTTTAGATAAGATAATTTTTCCTCTTTTGTAAATAAATGAGCAAGTATTGATCCACTTAGAGGTGTAGTACTCATTAAAATTGCCGCCAAATAACTATTAATTTTTGCGGTTCCAATAGCTATCAATACAAATGGAATTGCTATATTGCAAAGTCCTATTAAAGCATACCAATTCCAGTTTTTGCCAAAGGCCTCTATTTTAATTTTCTTATATTTACATAATAAAAATAATGGTATACTTGCAAATATTACTCTTACCAACGCTAATGTAAAAGGTTCGTAGGAATAAGTTGCAATTTTGATATTAAAAAAAGCAGAACCCCAGATAATTGAGAGCAATAACAAAAGAGACAAATCTTTAGTGTTAGCTTCCTTCATTTCAAGCAGCAATTGTATTTATGTAAATTATGCATAGCTGGTATTTATATTTAAATATACTTAAAGAAAAGTTCATTATATATGTTTCTAACAGTTAAAAATATAAAATGTATTTAAGGAGACTTCAAAATGAGTTCAAAAGATGTTTTAAAGCTTATAAAAGATAAACAAGTTGAATTTGTTGACTTGAGGTTCACCGATCCGAAGGGGAAGCTACAACACTTAACAATGGACACTACTGTTGTCGATGAAGAAATGCTTGATAAGGGTGTCTTCTTTGACGGATCTTCTATAGCAGGTTGGAAAGCTATTAATGAGTCTGACATGATTTTAAAGCCAGATTTAGAAAGACCTATAATTGATCCATTCAATTCTCACACAACACTAAATATTTTCTGTGATATTTTGGATGCTGTTAAAAAAGATCCCTACGAAAGAGATCCTAGAGGAACTGCTAAAAAGGCTGAAGCTTATCTAAAAAAATCTGGTATTGGAGATAAATCCTACTTTGGGCCAGAACCTGAGTTTTTTGTTTTTGATGATGTAAGATTTAAGAATGATATGAATGAAACAAGTTTTATGATTGATAGTTCTGAGGGCCCTTACAACACTGGAAAAAAATATGAAAATGGTAACATGGGACATAGGCCTGGAGTAAAAGGTGGGTACTTTCCTATTCCTCCAATAGATAGTGCTCAAGATATGAGAGGAGAGTATTTAAAAGCTTTAAAAGATATGGGTGTTAAAGTTGAAAAACACCATCACGAAGTTGCTCCCAGTCAACATGAGCTTGGAATGTATTTTGGAACGTTAACTAATATGGCTGATAACGTTCAATTATACAAATATGCTGTACAAATGGTTACTCACTCATTTGGCAAGACTGCTACATTTATGCCAAAGCCTGTTAAAGGAGACAACGGATCAGGGATGCATTGCCATCAATCTATTTGGAAAGGCGACACACCAATATTTATGGGTAAAGAATATGCTGGTTTATCAAAAGAAGCTCTCTACTACATAGGTGGAATTTTAAAACATGCAAAAGCAATAAACGCATTTTCTAACGCAACAACAAATAGCTACAAACGTCTAATTCCTGGATTCGAAGCTCCAGTAATTTTAGCTTACTCAGCAAGAAATAGATCTGCATCTTGTAGAATACCCGTTATTATGAATCCAAAAGGAGCTAGATGTGAGATAAGATTTCCGGATGCTGCTGGAAATCCTTACTTAACATTTGCTTCAATGTTAATGGCTGGAATTGACGGTATCAAAAATAAAATTGATCCAGGTAAATCTTTTGATGACGACTTGTATTCTCTATCTGAAGATCAAGTTGAAAAATTACCAACTGTTTGTGGTTCTCTAAGAGAAGCTATGCAAAGTCTTGATAAAGATAGAAAGTTTTTAACTGAAGG
>Ga0213869_10001038_pt1 | contig 21364 bp, 20 predicted proteins | sample PICome_10_FD_160083 | JGI IMG/M metagenome (GOLD analysis project Ga0213869, IMG submission 160083) | Coastal seawater microbial communities near Pivers Island, North Carolina, United States - PICO132 | ecosystem: Environmental > Aquatic > Marine > Coastal | place: USA: North Carolina...
AAAGAGTACTGGGAAGAAGTGAATTTTTCCGTTGAGGTTTTTGGCGAGCGTCACCCAGTTCATAGAGACAGCAGTCCTATCTATGACCCAACTAATCAAGCATTAAAGAATTAGGATAAAAGGCATGAAAAAATATATAAATGAGGTTATCGATGCTTTACAAAACATACCAAATTTCGAGGGTGTAGATCCAAGTAATATTAGTAGGCTTGGGGGCTTAACAAATTTGGTTCATAAAGTTGAACTAGATATGCAGTCGGTAATCGTAAGGATACCTGGTCCTGGAACTGAAGAATATATTGATCGGGTTGTCGAAGCCAATAACGCAAAGGTTGCAGCAAAGGTCGGTGTATCCCCAAAAGTTATTTATGCAGATACTAACTCTGGAATTATGATTACAGAAACTGTAAAAAATATTGAAACAATGTCTCCTGATCTCTTCAAAATGCGTAAAGAGGCACCGAAACGTGCGGGCTTAGCATTAGCCAAACTGCATAACTCGGGAGAAACCTTTGAGTTTAGGTTCGAGCTTTTTTCAATGATTGACGAATACCTTGAAATTCTCTCAACTAAAGACGTCAATTTTCCCAATGGCTATCACGAAGTAGTTAATGCAGCTAGGCCTATTAAAGACTTACTTGAAAAAGCTAACTTGCCCCTCGCTCCATGTCATTGCGATCCATTATGTGAAAATTTTCTTGATGATGGAAATATTATGTGGATTGTCGATTGGGAGTATTCTGGGATGAACGACCCACTTTGGGATTTAGGCGATTTGTCAGTCGAGGCGGGTATGTCCGACATACAAGATTTAGAGCTTTTACAAGCTTATTTTGGAAGACACCCTACTGATCAAGAAACTGCTCGCATGATTATTTACAAGGCAATGTGCGATTTACTTTGGACACTTTGGGGATTGATACAACATGCAGATAAAAACCCAGCAGAAGACTTCTGGGCCTATGCAACTACACGATTTGCGCGATGCAAGGAGCTTATGCAACATTCAAGTTTTCAAGACCATTTGAAGGCAATCGAAAGAGTTATTAATTCAAAATAACGATTGCCTTCTTTAATCCAACAAAACTTTGCGTGTCTAAATCAGTAATGATTAACTAGAAACTGCAGTTACATAGAGGATTTCCTGCATGTTATATAAAAGAAACCCATATAGAACCGTGAAAACCAAAGGCGCGATCCAAAATTCATTTGTCATTTTAACGCCGTCAGCTTCTGCCCATTCGCTCTTAAGAATTCTATAGCCGAATATAATTCCAAGGGCCGATTGAACGAAGCTATATGTTAAAAACGCCCATGCATATTGTGGGCCGGAAATTAAAATTACAACGCCCATTATGAAACCTGCACCGGTAAAAGTCCCTACTAATACTAATGGAAAAGCAGCTCCATCGCCTGCTCCATACTGATCAACCATTCCTCTGGTCCCAAAAAGACATCTGTATGAATAATACCCTGCTCCAAGCGTTGCTATAATCCATATTATAAGGTTCAAAGAACCACCAAAATTCTCTACCATTTTTTTTCTCCTTTATTGGCTAAGGTTTAACTATCATATGAAAACTAAAGGCTGAAAAAAAATAAAAAAAATATTTCAAATTGTAGTATTTTTATTTCATGTTCATAGTAACAGTCTTATTTAAAACTGCTTGATTATTATGAATTGAAAATTGGAGCCAAAGTATCTTTGTCAAAATTTGCTCCACACAAAACAACCGCACTTATCTTGTTCTCATTATTCCGAGCATCTTCTTCCCAAGCAGCATAAGCTAAACCTGCGGACCCCTCTACAAGCATCTTCTCGCTCCAAGCGATCTTCTGAAGACCCACCTCTATTTGTTCTTCAGAGCAGTCTATTAAATCATCGATTACTTCTGTTCCCAAACCAAGTGTTATGGTATCGCCATCCACACCACCAGCACAGCCATCCGCTAGCGTTTCGTGATGGTCAACTTTAACCATTTTACCAGCTCTGATACTAGCTGCCAACTCAGCGGAATTTTTAGCGCTCACTCCAACTACCCTGGTTTGTGGTGAAAAGGCTTTTAGTACAGAACCGATACCCGAAATTAATCCTCCTCCACCAATAGAGACATACACCACATCCAGCCTGGGAATCTGATCCAATAACTCGATTGCTAGTGTTCCTTGACCAGCAATGATCTGCGGATCATTATAAGGTGAAACATATATTTTTCCCTGCTCTTTTGCTAGCTTCTGCGCATGTTGCTCAGCAATTCCAGAGTCATTGGAATGCAAAATGGTTTCGACACCAAGGGCCTTAATTTTCTCTAACTTCTCACGAGCTACTGTTTCGGGTAGAACGACAGTCAAATTGTGTCCTGTTAACTTTGCAGCTGTTGAAAGGCCTAGACCATGATTGCCCGATGAAGCAGTGATTGCTGGCACGTCGGTCGACATTGAGGTTAATTTTGATAGTGCCCCTCTAAATTTAAAGGAACCAGTTTTTTGGAAATTATCAGCCTTGTAATAAAGCTCAGTTTTGTCCGTGAGAATCTGACGTGATGGAATGCATGGCGTTGAGCTCAACCAAGCCTTAATTCGACTGTAGGCTGATACTGAAAGAGCCGCCTGTTGAAGCACTGCCGAAGATGCACTCATAGATAATACCCCTTAATTTTATTTTTCAAATGCCGCAGCATCAATAATTCCTCTTGTGATTGCTATATCTTGAGCAGCTATTCCTGTAAGATCTGCAATCGTAATATCATTATCCGAGGTGCGACCTGCACAACTAGCAGACAGAATGGCACCCAATTCTAGTACCTTTTGTGATAGGTTAGTATCATTAATGACCTGAAACTCACCATGGTTAAGTGACTGGGACATCATATCACAAACTAAAAGCGAGGCTGACTCGATTAAGCTTGTTGGCAACTCCTGCTTTCCGTGAGTATCAGCTCCAATAGCTGTAATATGGGTACCTGGCTTTACTAAATTGTCCCCAAACAAAGCAGATGTCGCCGGAGTTGTCGTAATTATGATATCTGCAAGTGAGACTTGTTCATCCAAATTTTTAGCAACATCAGCATTTAAACTTTGACCTCGAAGCTCTTCTACGAGGACTTTAACCGCGTCCTCATTTCTACCCCAAATATCGAAATTAAATGACCGGCTAGGCATCAATGATGCCAAGCATTTAGCTTGAAATCGTGCCTGAATACCGGACCCAATTATTAGAACTTTTTCTGCGTCTTCATTTGCCAAAGCCTTGGTTGCTATCGCTCCACCTAAGCCTGTACGCATATCCGTCAGCCAACCCTCATCCCGTAAAATTGCCACTGGTTCTCCACTAGTAGCAGAGAAAGCTAGCATCATACCGTTTGAAGATGGAAGTCCTTTTGACGGATTATCATAAAACCCAGAGGCAATTTTAATTACATACGTGTCTGTATGAAGAATATGACCAGATTTAACATGACAGTCACCGTTCGATTCTGGAAAGCTTAAGTGAACAACGTCCCCTGTCTGTACATGGCCACTGGACGAGGCAACATATGCCTCATTGATAACTCTTGCTGCGCCGTCAAACTGAAACAGCTCCATAATTTGAGCTTTACTAAGATCATGCATAAAATTTAAAGTCCTTTTCTTGGTCTATCGTAGCGCCAAAACCTAATTTACTTAAGTAAAATGATTTAGATATTTTTTAGATATTCTGACACACGGCTCAAACCCGCTCTTAATACCTCCGGATTATTGGCATAACCAACTCGGATGAAGCCTTCCATTCCCATAGCCGCTCCAGGCGTAAACATCACGCCTGTCTCCTTAAGAAGCTTTACACAAAAATCATATGATTTGATTGGCAACTCAATTTTAACTAATGCAGTTGTACCCGATCTCGGCTTCACCCACGAAAGTTTTGTTTCTCCATCCAGCCACGAGGATAGATAGTTCAAATTACCTCGGGTGATTTTGTGTGAACGCTCCAATAATCGATCAACACTCTCCAATGCGATCGTAGCAAGATAATCATCAACCATGCCAACACTAATTGTATCGTAGTCACGGTGGATCATCACATCCTCAATAACCTTATGAGAAGCTGTCACCCAGCCAAGTCTTAATCCAGCCAAACTGTACGCCTTGGACATTCCTGCCGTGCTTATTCCTTTTTCATAAATATCAGTAATTGATGCTGTCATTCCAGTTCCTTGCTGGTCAGTACCGCGATAAACTTCGTCACAAAGAATCCATGACCCAGCCTCAGCTGCTATTTCTGCGATTAGAGCAAGCATTTCCTTATCTATCAGTGATCCCGTTGGATTATTTGGGTTTGTCAATGCGATTAGTTTTGTTCCAGGAATAACAAGCTGTTTCAACTCATCTAAATCTGGCAACCAATTATTCTCTTCCCGCAATTTTAAAAAGTGCACATCGGCACCTATACTCTTCGGGATTGAAAAATGTTGTTGATACGTTGGAATAAATGAAACCACGCGGTCGCCACTTTCGACTAGCGTCTTATGTACCAACATATTAGCCCCTATCGTCCCGTGAGTAACCAGCACATTCTCAAAAGTTTGCTTCTCATATAATGCGGCTATTGCTGCTCTGAGCCGGTCAGAACCTTTAATCTCACCATAGGTCATTTTAAGGTTTAGTATTTCGGATAAATCTTTTTTGTTCTTGCCAGAAATTTGGAACAACTGATCGATTGTCAGACTTTCTACGCATGTTTCCGCCAAATTAAATTCACATTTGGTTTCCCATTCATTCATCCACATTTCGACGCCAAAAGTATCGATTTTCATCTAGCCACCCCTATATCTTGTCACCTTTATTCTGGCTTTTTTGCGCGTATATGATGAGGACAATGCTCGCCACTATTCAAAACAGGAACCATTTTTGACCATACATTAATTTGATGATCAATTAATTCTTTTCCATGCTTCTGATAAAGCTCTGACTTTTTATTTCCTGACAACCACTCAAGCTCCTTAAGCGCAACTTGTGAGTACCAGGAGTTTCTATTAACGAGTTCTACATCAACAAAACCTGCATTCTTCATTGCTTTTTCATATCTAGCTGGTGACGCCATTGCAAAATCGAGGCCCTCAGCTTTTAGATATTCTACCATTTCGGATGATGGGCTATTATCATGGCTGATCAGCCAATCTGACGCTGCAAAACATCCTCCCGGTTTCAGAACACGATACGCCTCAAGCGCCAATGCCTCTTTATCAGGAATGTGGATTATGGAATCTTTTGAAAAAACTAAATCGAACATCTCGTCAGCAAATGGTAATGGTCCCGGCTCTACTAGCTGAATTGATACTTTATCTGACAATCCATTAGCTATTACCCGCTTATTAGCTGCTTTACAAACAGGGCTTTCTACATCAATTGCAACAATGCTACTTGCACCACATTCTTGAGCCAATAATATTGCACATGCACCCGAGCCGCATCCAATATCAATTACAGATTTATTATAAACTGCAACACCGTCCAATACGCGGCGAACTTCGTCCGCACCTCCAGGCGATAAAAAGCCATCTCCCCATAAGTCTTCCAGAAAAGCTATAATCTTTTCATCGTAATGAACATCGTCGGACAATAACCGTTCCTCATATTTAAAGTAACAATTTCATTTTATTTAAATTATATACTGTAGCGAAACAACTAAAAGCACCAGCATAAATTAGAGATAAGACTCAAAATGCTAACTACTCAAAAAGTTTTTGAAAGATACGAGGATATCCGACCGCGGTTACCCCAAACAGGTTACCCTCAAAGAACAAGTGATATCGCCTCAATTTTAGAAATTTCTGATGAGATAGATGCTTTTGTTTTCGATGCATTCGGCGTTCTAAATTTAGGTAATCAGCTTATTGCTGGTGCCGATTTTGCATTAAAAGAATTAAGGTCAGCTGGTAAAGAAGTTCGGGTTTTAACCAATGCGGCAAGCTATGACAAAGCTGGAGCCGTAAAAAAATTTTCTAATCTTGGTGTTAGATTTGATACTCAAGAAATAATTACTAGCCGCGACGCCGCTATAAAAAACCTCACACCTGGATTATGGGGGGTAATTAGTGCCGCTGATGATAAACTAAATGACCTTAGCTTTAATTATATTCGATTAAAAAATGATACAAAGGCCTATGACAAAGTGGATGGGTTTTTATTTCTTTCTACAAGTGAATGGAATGCAAAGAAACACCTATTGCTTCAACAGAGCGTCTTAAAAAATGATCGCCCAGTCATTATTGCAAACGCAGACTTGGTAGCTCCAAGAGAAAGTGGCTTTACTCTAGAACCAGGGTTTTATGGCCATGAGTTGATAGATCTAGGAGCTTCTAACGTAAAATTTTTTGGCAAGCCGTACCCAGAAGTATATAGACTTGTGACAAAATCTTTATCTGGAGTCCTGGGAGAGAAGATTGCTATGTGCGGTGACTCGTTACATACCGATATTTTGGGTGCCGCCGCGCAGGGTTGGAAAACTGTTCTTGTCACAAAAGATGGATTATTTTCTGGTTTTGACACAAAGAATTATTGTGAAGAATCTGGGATTTTCCCAAATTGGCGGTTAAAACGATTAATTTAATGTGGAAATTTGCCGCACATTTTATTCATGAAGAAACAAATACGGTAATTGCAAATGTTGTCGCCATACTACCATATGCGCTTATGATTCTATTGGAGGATATTAAATGAAAATCATATTTGCTGCTACAGCAGCTTTTACCATAGCTTTATCAGGCAATGCGCTTCTAGCAGCTTGCGACGACGGAGAGATGGTTATTAAATTATCGCATGTAACCAATACCGATAAACACCCAAAAGGTATTGCGGCATCACTTCTTCAGCAACGCGTTAATGATGAAATGAACGGCAAAGCTTGTATGGAAGTTTATCCAAATTCAACACTATATAATGACAATCAGGTTCTGGAGGCAATGCTACAAGGTGACGTCCAAATGGCTGCACCGTCACTTTCAAAGTTTGAACAATTCACGAAAGTTTTTCGTATTTTTGACCTTCCATTTATGTTCAAAAACATCAATGCAGTAGATGAATTTCAAAATTCCGACACTGGACAAGCAATGAAAGAAAGTATGATACGCCGCGGACTACTAGGGCTTGCATTTTGGCATAATGGAATGAAGCAAATGTCGGCTAACAAACCACTTGAAATGCCAACAGATGCGAATGGCTTGAAATTTCGTGTTCAAAACTCGGAAGTTCTAAAAGCTCAAATGGCTGCACTTGGCGGTTCACCTCAGCCAATGGCATTTTCTGAAGTTTACGGCGCACTTCAAACTGGCGTTGTGGATGGCCAAGAGAATACTTGGTCAAATATTTATGGGAAAAAATTCTTTGAAGTTCAGGATGGAGTTACCGAAACAAATCATGGGATTATAGACTATATGCTAGTTACATCAACAGATTGGTGGGATACCTTGGATGAAGGAATGCGTGATCAACTTTCGAAAATCATTGCTGAAGTTACAGAAGCACGAAACTCAGAATCTACAGCTGTTAATGAGTCTGCAAAACAAGAGATCATTAGCTCTGGCGGCGTAGTTCGCCAATTGACCTCCTCACAAAGAGACGCGTGGGTAGCCGCGATGATGCCCGTATGGGATCAATTCAAAGGAGACGTAGGCGAAGATAATATTGCTGCAGCGCAAGCAATAAATTCAAATCACTAGTTTGCTTTCCTAAGATTCCCGACCGTTGTAAAAATGGTCGGGAATATTGCACCAAAAAATATATGTCGATAGAAGGATCTTATAATGTCAAATCAAGGGTCCACTTTCAGAAAAAGGGGTCTCTCCCGAATTATCGATGAAATTGAAGAAACCATAATTGCCATTATTTTGGCGTTGATGGTCATTATCACATTTACAAACGTAGTATTACGTTATGGCTTCAACTCTGGCCTCATTTGGGGCCTGGAAATGGTTACCTTTCTTTTTGCATGGTTAGTCTTGCTTGGTATTAGCTATGGAGTTAAGAAAAAGTTGCATCTTGGCGTCGACGCTTTAATAAATATCGTCTCGACACCAACTAAGCATTTTTTAGCCTTAATAGTTGGTATTTTGTGTATTTTTTATGCATTTTTACTGCTTAAAGGTTCATGGGATTATTGGGCAAATTTTGCAAACCTACCTCAGACAACTGGAAGATGGTTTCCAACAGGGTTAGAAGAGATGAAGAGAACCTCATACCGTTCATGGTATGAAGTTAATGATATTCATATGCCTAACTGGCTGCGGTGGATCGAGCCATTAATAAATTCTGGCGACGCGTATGAAAAAATACCAAGGTTTATTCCCTACGTAATGCTGCCTGTAGGAAGCGCACTGCTACTCCTACGTTTCACACAAGCTATGTTAAAAATAATTAGAGGCCAGCAAGATACATTTATTGTTAGTCACGAGGCTGAAGATAAAGTCGAAAAAATAAAAGAAGCCAAGAGTGTAGAGGAAAGTTAATGGAAGTTGCTATTCTATTCTTCTTGGTTATTGCGATGCTTATAATCGGCGTTCCAATAGCTATATCTCTTGGTCTCTCGTCTATTATGTTTTTATTAGTGCTAAGTGACACATCCCTTGCCTCGGTAGCTCAGTCATTTTTTCAGGCAATGGCCGGGCATTACACCTTATTGGCAATCCCATTTTTTATTCTTGCATCATCATTTATGTCTACTGGTGGTGTAGCAAAAAGAATTATTCGCTTCTCCATCGCGATTGTTGGGCATTTCCCTGGTGGACTTGCAATAGCAGGCGTTTTTGCATGTATGCTGTTCGCCGCTTTGTCAGGATCGTCTCCGGCTACAGTGGTAGCAATTGGTACAATCGTAATAGCTGGAATGAGGCAGGTTGGGTATTCAAAAGAATTTGCTGCCGGGGTTATTGCAAATGCAGGTACATTGGGCATTTTAATTCCACCATCAATAGTGATGGTGGTATATGCATCAGCCACAGACGTTTCTGTTGGACGAATGTTTCTTGCAGGAGTGATACCCGGTTTACTTGCAGGCACAATGTTAATGGTGACAATCTATGTAATTGCAAAAATCCGGGGCTTACCAAAAGGCGATTGGTTAGGCTGGACTGAGGTTTTCGCTTCAGCAAGAGAAGCAATTTGGGGGCTTTTTCTAATAGTTATTATTCTTGGCGGTATATATGGGGGAATTTTCACGCCAACTGAAGCCGCTGCAGTTGCATCTGTTTATGCATTTATTATCGCAGTTTTCGTTTACCGCGATATGGGGCCACTTGCGGAGAGGGAAGGCAAACCACGGCAAAACTTAATACAAAACCCAACAGCATTAATAACAGCTTTTTTCCATAAAGATACAAGAGATACTTTATTTGAAGCTGGAAAACTAACAGTTACATTGATGTTTATAATCGCCAACGCTCTTATCCTTAAGCATGTGTTAACTGATGAACAAATACCACAACAGATTGCTGCTGCGATGCTTTCTGCAGGCTTCGGCGCTATTATGTTTTTAGTAATCGTCAATGTGATTTTACTGATCGGTGGTCAGTTCATGGAGCCATCGGGATTAATCGTAATTGTAGCGCCATTAGTATTTCCAATTGCAATAGAACTAGGAATTGACCCAATACATCTTGGAATTATCATGGTTGTAAATATGGAGATTGGCATGATTACTCCACCCGTCGGCTTAAACCTGTTTGTTACATCTGGTGTAGCTAGAATGCCGATGATGTCAGTCGTAAAGGCTGCTTTACCATTTTTGGGCGTCCTATTTATATTTTTGATCTTAATAACTTACGTTCCAATAATTTCTACATTTTTGCCAACATACTTCATGGGGCCTGAAATTATCACCAAATAACATTATTTCCATGGCTCGAGAACTATTTTTGGTGCTGCAACTTTATTCCCAAGAAGATCTTGAAAGGATCGCTCACCTTCCGAAAGTGGACGCTTCTCTATCCACTCTAGCAAACCTAGACGCCCTGTAAATAATGCTTCAGCGGTATCTTTAAAATCTTGTGCTGTATATGTGTAGGTTCCAATAAAAGTTATTTCCTGAAGGGTAATACGCCTAATATCGAGACCATCCGCATTATTGCCTAAACCAACATGTGCAATAATCCCACCAGGAGACACAAGCTGTGATGCTGCAGATCGAGTTGAGGCGAAGCCCACTGCGTCTATGACGATTGGAAATAACCCCTCAGATTTTTCCACAACGTTGGCATCTATATGATGTAGCAAATTCTCTCTTCGTAGCGGGTTGAACTCCGATATAGTCAAATCATCAATACCCATTGCTTTGAGTGCTAATGCTGTAGCTAAGCCAATAGCCCCACCACCGATTACCAAAGCTCTCTTTTCCATAGTAACGTCTAGAGCCCGAACCGCTAATTTAGCTGTATGCCATCCAACGGCCAGTGGCTCCACTAACGCTGCTTTCTCTAAGGGATAATCATTTGGCACTATTACCAAATTTTTTTCAGGCATACTCACATATTGGGCAAAAGCCCCTTCTCTGGGCGGCATAGAAATGATTTGCCTGTTAGGACAAATATTCTCTCTTCTGGCTTTACACACTAAACAATCACCACACGAAACTAGGGGATTAATTGTAACGCGCTCTCCATCTCTCTTACCCCCAGAAATAATTCCAGCAGCTTCATGACCCAAAATCAACGGTGCCGGGCGCCTTTCGTCATGACCCAAGTAGGCATGCATATCAGAACCACAAATCCCTACTGCTTTTATCTTTATAAGGACGTTGTCTTGGCTTGGGATTGGCTCAGGAACTTCACGAAAAGTAATAGCCTCAGGACCATCGTAAATAAGCGCCTTCATTTTGCTGTAAAACCTCCATCAACCATGAGGACTTGGCCAGTAACATAAGCTGATGCATCGGAACACAAAAATAACAATGGGCCATCAATATCTTCTAATTTTCCATTTCTACCTATGCATGTTTGCATAGCATTTCGCTCAGCTCGTTCGGCATCATCAAAAACAGCCTTAGTAAGTTCAGTAGGAAAGAAGCCTGGTCCGATTGCATTAATGCATATGCCATCTTCGGACCACTCTTCTGCCATTGCCCGGGTTAACTGCACGATACCACCTTTTGACACTCCATACGCCAGGCCACCAGGGAAAGCTCTGGTGGATTGCAGCGAGGCAAAATTCACTATTCTTCCCCAACCCCGCTCCTTCATAGCAGAGATTGCAGCTTGTGATAAAAAAAAGGGGGCTGATAAATTAATCTCAAGAGTTCTATCCCATCCATCTGAATTAACTTGATCAGCGACCTGTCTTGTATTCAAACCGGCAGCATGCACTAATATATCTGGCATGCCGAAATCAGTTGATGCCTCTAAAACAAGACCGTCAATTTTATTGCGTTGAGCAACATCACCCACAACAAAAGAAAAATTATTTCCAATTTCTTTTCTTAAATCTTCAAGTGCAGCTCTTCGGCGAGCAACACCTACAACTTTTGCACCCGCATCCGCTAGAACTATGGCGGCTCTTCTACCGATACCCGAACTTGCCCCCGTAACAAGAGCAACTTTGTCTCTTAAATCAAAAAGCGATTTCACATTATTCATTTGCTGTTAAATCGAATTTTTCATCTGGAAAAAACTTAGCTAACCGTACATCAGCCGTTCTTGCATGACCCTCCATACCTTCAAGCCTGGAGATACGTGCAGTTGCTTCTGCTATTGGGCGAGCACCTTCTCGCGTTGAACGTTGCCATGTAACGATTTTCATGTACTTGTGGACACTTAACCCACCTGTATAGTTAGCTGCTCCAGAAGTTGGAAGAACATGGTTTGTACCCGATGCTTTATCTCCAAATGCAACAGTTGTCTCTTCACCTAAAAATAAAGATCCATAACAGCTAAGATTTTCCAACCACCAGTCCAAATCATCAGCCTGCACCGTTAAATGCTCGGGCGCATACTCATCTGATGTCTGCGCCATTTCACCGCGATTATCACAAAGAATGACTTCGGCGTAATCTCGCCACGCGGCAAATGCGTTTTCACGGTTTGTATCTGGTAAATCTTCTATCAACCCTGGAACAAGTTTCATAACTTTTTCAGCCAGTTCTTGATCATCCGTCACAAGCCAAACAGGTGAATTATAGCCATGCTCTGCTTGGCCCACCAAATCAACAGCTACTATCATTGGATCAGCTGTCCCATCTGCTAGAATAAGACTATCGGTAGGCCCGGCGATCATATCAATACCAACACGCCCAAACAACAAACGCTTAGACTCTGCTACAAACTGATTACCCGGACCGACCAGAATATTTGCCTTCGGCAAACCAAATAAACCAAAGGTCATTGCGGCTATCCCTTGCACACCACCCATTGCTAATATTTTATCAGCACCGCAAATATGCGCAGCATAAATTATGGCCGGAGCGACACCAACACCCGGTTTAGGAGGAGAGCATGCGATAATATTCTCGCATCCCGCAACTTTTGCTGTTGTTACGGTCATAATTGCACTAGCTATGTGACTATAGCGCCCTCCAGGAATATAACACCCCGCTGCATTTACAGGAATAGCCTTTTGCCCAGCTATCAGGCCGGGCACAACTTCCGTTTCAAAATTTGCTACGGTAGATTTTTGAGCTTTAGCAAATCTCTCTACATTCGAATGCGCAAATTTAATATCTTGCTTCATTTTTTCTGGGACTAGGTCAGTTGCGGCTTTAATAGCGTCTTTTGAAAGAATAGTTTCTCCATCATAATTATCGAATTTTGCGGCATACTCTAATGCTTTTTCATCTCCTCCCACTTCGATATCACTTAAAATATCTCGTACAATTTGCTGAGTCTTAGTATCGTCGCTACGTGAATGAAGAGGCGCTTTTTTCAAGTATTTTATAGTCATTATTATATTCCTGTAGCTGCTTTATCTGCAGCTTCATTTTTATTGTGTTGAATTGATCGATAGAAGGCAAAGCCAATCAGAGAAAATCCAATGCCACCAGTGATTAATTCAGGTACATGGAAAAGTGATTGTAAAAACATAATAACCGAAAGAGCAAATATTGAATAAAAAGCTCCATGCTCAAGATAGCGAAACTCAGCGAGTGTGCCACGTTCTACTAACATTATGGTCATAGAACGCACGTACATTGCGCCGATACCCAGACCAATCGCAATCAGCACAATATTAGTTGTCAGGGCAAAAGCGCCAATTACGCCATCAAAAGAAAAACTAGCATCTAAAACTTCAAGATATAGAAAAGCACCCAAGCCGCCACGAACCCCGATCGAGGTTGTAGATCCAGCTATTCCATCAAGATAAGAACCCAAACCATCCACCAGCATAAAGACCAAAAGTCCAAATAGAGCAGACATCAGGAAAGATGCATGCTTTATATCTGGTAAAAATTGGCAAATCCCAACAATCATAGAAAGGACAATAACAATTTCAAAACCTCGTATTGATCCAACCCTTCGCAAATTTCTTTCTAGTCCGACGAACCAATCAACTGATTTCTCTTCATCAACAAAAAACTTTAGGGCAACCATCATCAAAAAAGTACCCCCAAAAGCAGATATCGGACCGTGGGCTTCTTCGATGATATGTGAGTATTTATCTGGATTTGATATTGCTAGATGGACTGCCGCAAAGGGATTGATCCAAGCGAATATTGCCACAATAGCAAGTGGAAAAATAATGCGCATCCCAAAAACGGCGATTAGAATTCCCCAAGTTAAAAACCTTTTTTGCCATACCGGCGTCATCTCCACCAATTTATTGGCGTTAACGATCGCGTTATCGAATGAAAGAGCTATTTCCAAGGCCGCTAGTATTCCTCCAATAATTAGAAATCCTATAAGCCCGGAGAAAGTACCTGTCGTTACCCAACCCAGCCAACCTGATAAAGTCAGCCCAATTACGGTGACTATTATTGGCCATTTTTGATAAGATAAAGCTGATCTAGTCATCCAAGCGCCCTATTGTCCAAAAACTTGGTTTGGCAGCCAAAGAACAATTTGAGGAAAAATAAAAATGAGTATCAGTCCAATCAATTGAATTACCATGAACTGCATCATTCCCAAATATATATCCTTGAGATCCCAGTTTGGCACAACGCCCTTAAGAAAGTATGCTGAAAGGGCCACTGGCGGTGATAACCATGCGGTTTGTAGGTTAACCGCAACTAAAATGCCAAACCAAACCATCAAATCATATTGGTTTAATCCATGAACATCTAATGACAAAACCGTTGGGAGTAGTATGGGCACCACGATTAAGACTATCGGCACCCATTCCAATGGCCATCCCAGTAAAAAGATTAGTGCCATAATTAAGATCAAAATTAAGTAAGGCGACATGTCCATGCCCAACAACATTTCAGTCATCATCTTTGGGGTTCCAAGAGACGAGAACTCTGCACCAAAAAAGTTTGATGCCGCCACTAAGAACATAATCAGAACTGTTATTTCTAGTGATTTAACCAAATTATCAAAAAAGCCAGGAATGGTAAATTTCCTGTAACCAATGGATAGGAGGATTGCTCCAAATGCACCCATTGCGGCGGCTTCCGCCGGAGTTGCAAAACCAAGTAAAATTGAACCTAAGGCGAAAGAGATCAAAATTGTTGGTGGCATTAACCCGGCAAAAAATTCATCCCATATTTCTGAAAACTTAAAACGATCATTTGCATCTCTTCTGTAAATTGGAAGCCCTAATGCTGACAAAAATAACGTGAATACAAACAGTAATTGTGAAATAGTAGAGTTGGCCGTGGTCCAGCTAAAATACAGCATATATAAATGAAATAGGATCACTATTGGAAGGGTAAGTCTAAGGACATTAAGGTCCCGATATGCCCGATGAGCCGCAAGCATAACAGCTATAAGAACAAGTAGTCCTCCAAATGGAATAAAACCTCCAAACGCTCCTCCAAGACCGAGACCAAACACTCGGCAAATTGTGAGAATACCAAGAGATATTAGAGCAACTTCTGCACCATAGAAATCAGATGTTTTTGGTTGAACTGAACTTGGAAGAATTGGGCCGAGATTTGGATTAAGCCAACACCGACCCAAGGTATATAGTAAATATAGTGACGCCAGTAATGCACCGGGTATAAATGCACCACGAAACAGATCTAATGTTGAAACTTCCAAAACTGGACCCATTACAATAAGCATAATTGATGGTGGAATTAAAATCCCCAGCGTACCACCTGCCGTAATTGTGCCTGCAGCAAGTTGTACATTATAGCCGGACCTACTCATCGTCGCCCCTGCCATTATTCCCAGCAACGTCACCGATGCGCCAACGATCCCAGTCGCCGCGGCGAAAATTGTGGAAACAATCAAGACAGCAATATACAGTGACCCACGCACACGAGCCATTATCATCTGAATCGACGAAAATAAACGCTCCATAAGCCCAGCCGCCTCCATAACAATACCCATCAGGATGAATAGTGGAACTGCCATCAACTGGTCATTGAGCATTGTAGAGTTAGTGTTTAACGTCATCAAAAGTGTTGTAAGTTTAAAGTTTGATCCCCAAATACCAAAGATAAATGCTAAAAAGATCAGCGTGAACGAAATAGGGAAACCTATAAAGATCACAAAAATCATTGCAGCTAACATAATCAAACCAATTATAGGTTTAGACAAACTAGGTCGCGACGACATGGCGTCCGTGAACCATTCTCCACCAGGGGTTATATCTGGGGTAAATACCGCCAAAACAAGCCAAAGCAAAATAATGAAATAAAAAGGTAATGAAAATACGAAATATTTCTCACGCTCTTTACCCATTTTGTGAAATGAACGAAAAAGTTCTGGCAATCCTTGAAGCAACAGTAAAAAACCCCCAACAGGCATAGCCAATCGAGCCGGCCACAAAAGAGGTTCCCAGGGACTGTCAAACGCCGTTTCACCCGTTCTGTATGCTAATTCCCAATATTGAGCTGCAATAATTGTAAAAAAAATCATCGCAGGAATGAAAAATAGCATATACAGGAGTGAATCAACCGTAGCTTGGGTCTTATCAGACCAATTTCTGTATAGAAAATCAGCACGGATATGAACACCTCTCATGAGGCCATACCCAGCCGCTCCCATGAACAATACGCCTGATATCATTCGACTTATATCATATGCAAAAACAGTCGGCCCTAACCCCAATGCTCGAGCTGTATCGTCCCAGCCATTGCTTGCCATAATACCAAACGAATTTCGTGCAATGACCTCAAATACTACAACCCCAATTAAAGGGATCATTAAAAGGCATAAAACTTTTCCTGCCCAGTCATTTAAGAGATCAATAGCTCCGGTGATGGGCCGTTGCCATGAGGTCATACCCTCAGGTGTTTCACCTGGTTTTTCTTTCCGCCTTTCGGCAATCAGTTCGTCTGCAATTTCTAAATCTGCTGGGTCAACTTCATCAGCCATATCCCATACTCCCTTTATTCGACTACCCTTTTAGAAGGGAGAAATTCTTGTTCAGGAAAATACTACCGTACTTACCAAAAAAAGAAAGGAGCGGGGCCAACTTGGCCCCGCTTATGATAATAAAATTTACTTTAGAGTGTCAGCGTGAGCTCTACCCAAACTTGCATTTGAAGTTTGCGCACCAGCCCAAAATGGTACCACTATGTCTGCAAAGTCTTTTTGTGATTGCCAGACCTCTGCAAAGAACTCATCCTCTGCCGCTGCTTCCTCAAGGAGTTTTTTGGCGGCCGCCATATACTCGGTAAAGTAATCAGCTGGTGTGTCTTCTAAAATTACCCCATGATTTTCTGTGAGGTCTTTAAGAGCAGCACCGTTTGTTCCTATCCGGTAGGACTGTGATTTTGACAAAGATGCATTTGCTGCAACTTCCAATGCTTTTTTCTCAGTAGCTGAGAGACTATCATAAACGTCTCCATTAAGATAGAAATCAGCATTCACAACAACCTGATGAAGCCCTTGTAGGTAATAATGCTTCAACACTTTCTGAAAGCCAAAAACAGAGTCTGGTTGAGGACAGCACCACTCAGCAGCATCAATTGCACCTTTTTCAAGTGCTGGTAAGATATCACCACCACCCATAGCAACAGCAGCAACGCCAATTTCGTTGTAAGCAGCGCCAACCATACCTGGAGGGGCACGAAAACGTAGCTTACGGAAGTCATCCATCGTCTCAATTTTACTCGGAAACCAACCAAGTGCCTCTGGTCCAACTGGCTGCAACATGAAGCCTTTGACGTTTACACCCATTTCATCCCAAAGTCGGTCGTAAAGTTCTTTACCACCGCCATACTGAAACCAAGCCAGGAAAGACATCGCGTCTAAACCGACTCCGGCACCTGCAATAGGAGCACCAAATAAATTGGCGGCAGGATGTTTGCCACCCCAGTAATGGGTCCAAGCAAACCCACCTTCGACCAGACCTGCGTCTACTGCATCCATAATATCACGAGGTCCAACTACAGCACCCGCTGGTAAAATTTCAATTTTAACAGAACCACCTGTCAAACCCTCAACATCGTCAGCAAAGCTTTGAAGCATAAATACTTCATCGCTAGAGTTACCGAGCACTGATTGTATACGAATGACAGTTTCGGCTGTCGCTGATGTGGCCAAAAGTGCTAAAGCTGTTGCTCCAGCTGCCACAGATTTTAAACTGAACATGTTCTTCCTCCCATAGTTCATCGCCCTCTCTGTTTGATTTAAAAGCTGCCAAGTCGAAGGCTTTACTTGGCTCTTATTAAAGATGCGAAGAGCACCCTTATTCGAATTTTAAAATTGGCAATTAAGCCTCCTTCAAAATTAAATTACTTGCTTTTTCACCAATCATTATTGCTGGTGCGTTAGTATTACCACTCGTTATTCTTGGCATAATAGAAGCATCAGCAACGCGCAGACCTTCTACCCCTTTTACTTTTAAATTTGGGGTGACGACGGCCATGTCATCAGTCCCCATTTTACACGTTCCAGTTGGATGATAAATTGTTACAGCAGTGCGTCGTATCCAATCCAATGTGGCATCTTCATCATTTATATCAATCCCAGAACCCGGTGAATGCTCTTCCGTTACACTCGCTCTCAGAGGTTGGCATGCTGCTATTTCTCTAGCAATCCTAACGCCTTTTACAATGGTTCTACAGTCTGTATCAGTAGATAAATAATTTGGATGGATTTCTGGAGCGTCCAAGTAATTAGGTGACTTCAATGATAGATGACCCGTACTTTCTGGCCGTAACTGCAGCACAGAGGCTGTAAATGCAGAAAAGTTGTGTGTTACTTTTGAAGGCATATCAGCGCTAAATGGCTGAATATGGAACTGAATATCCGGTGTCTCTAAGTGAGCTTCTGTTTTTAGGAAACCAGTTCCTAAGCTGGCAGCCATCGTCATTGGACCACGCTGAGTTAAAATATATTGCAAACCAATCAATGCTTGCTTGAAATAATTACTGGTCTCAACATTTATTGTGCTTAGGTTTGTTTTGAAAACTGGACGGGCCTGTAGGTGGTCCTGTAAGTTTTTACCCACACCTGCAAGGTCACTTTTGACTTCTATTCCAAGGCTTCGAAGTTCGTGTCCGGAACCTACGCCTGATAGCATAAGTATTTGAGGTGAACCTATAGAACCAGCTGATAAAATAATCTCTCGTCTAGCTAAAATTAAATTTATATTTTTCCCATTGGAGACTTCGACAGATACAGCCCGTCCATCGAGTATATTTACTTTCTTTACCTGTGAACCTGTGACTACTTTAAGGTTTGGTCGCCGTTTGGCTGGGGAAAGATATGCTGCTGCTGAAGAACAGCGTCGGCCTCCCTTCATAGTGAGCTGAAAATGACCAACACCCTCTTGGTCAGTGCCGTTATAGTCAGGATTACGCCTATAACCAGCATTTACAGCGGCATCTACCCATATATCTACAATGTCACGCTCTAATCGAGAGGGCTGAACAGACAGAGGCCCATCGTTTCCCCGCAATCCGGTTTTATCCTCGCCCGACCAGGCCTCTGATTTTTTGAAAAAAGGCAATACTTCGTCCCACGACCATCCATTACAACCGAGTTGTGCCCAAGTATCAAAATCTTGAGGTTGTCCACGCACATAGAGAAGCCCATTTAGCGAGCTTGAACCACCTAAAACTCTGCCCCTAGGCCACGGAATTGATCTGCCTGAAATTCCTGGGTCATTTTCAGTTTCATAGCACCAATCATAAGTTGGGTTTCCCATTGTTTTAAAATATCCAACGGGGACGTGTATCCAAGGATTCCAATCTGAAGGCCCAGCTTCAAGCAATCCGACTGTGTATCGACCACACTCAGAAAGACGATTAGCTAATGCGCAACCAGCCGAGCCAGCGCCAACAATCACGTAATCAAACTCCATAAACCCCCGGATATCAAAAAATGAGACTTTTTTTCTCGATTATTGCAAAATAATACGTTACAACGAATCTATAGGAAAGCAATAGTTTTATTTGGGACTAACAATGAACACCGATAATAGAATAGCTACAAATCTCAGAACCCTAATGATTTTAGAGGTGCTCGGCAAAAATAATAGAGCTATGACAGCAACTGAGATTAATGCTTCACTGGGACTTCCGAAGCAGACTGTGCACCGCTTATGTGCAACTCTTGAAAAAGAAAATTTTTTGACCCGTCAGGGTAACTCAAAACGCTATTTACCCGCCCGACGATTGCGAGATCTTGGTGCCGGATTACTTTATACATCCAGGGACCACATAACACGTAGACAAATTTTAAAACACGTAGCCGAACAAGTACGAGAAACAGTAAATTTCGCCGTTCCAGAAGATAACGGGATGAACTACATAGATCGTGTAGAGACAGATTGGGCGTTCAGAATTCAATTACCTATCGGAACTAACGTGCCATTTCATTGTACAGCAAGTGGAAAGTGCTTTTTGGCAAGTTTGAGCAAAAGAGAAACAAACGGAATTTTATCTTCACTGAAACTGGACGCACTAACGGATAAAACGCACGTTACAGTCGAAGCGCTCATGCAAGAGCTCAGTGAAATAAAAAGACAGGGTTATGCTATAGATAGAGAAGAGTTTATGGAAGGTATGATCGCTATCGCCGTTCCAATAAAAGACAAAGAAGATCGTTTCGTGGGAGCATTAGCATTTCATGGCCCAACTCAACGGATCTCAATCGAAAATGCAGTTGCAAGAAAAGATACATTACTTAATGCCTCTCAAAAATTACAAGAACATTTGTTTTAAATCTCTACTTTGGAAGCTGCCTCATTGAACTTCGTTACGGCCTCTATTGTTAAATCATCATTTACCAGCTCATCTGCAATATGGGGTGCAATTGTAAAATATACATGCCCTTTTGCCGCAAGCTTCACTATTTGATCGACAGACCGAATGGAAGCGACAAGTATCTTACATTTATTATCTGAATAGTTTGCAAAGTCTTTCATTTGAGACAAATGATGAAAAGCATCGAGACCGGACTCTTCCATACGGCCATAATATGGTGCTATATAATCGGCACCAATAGCATCCGCTATAATGTATTGTTTTGCGTTATAGCATGCTGTCATTAAGACCGAGAGACCCATCTTTTTTAACTCAGGCACCAATCTGACACCTTCTTTTGTCAGGGGTACTTTAATTACTAATTTTAACTTAAAATTTTCTGCTTCGTCTTTTCGTTGAGCAGCAAAACTAATAGCCTCCTGATCACAACTTGGTATCTGAACATGAAACTCTTTTACATTTAGCTCATCTGCAATGGTCATCTTTGATCGCCAATTTATCGTGGGATAAAATAAACCAGCTCTTTCGGCCAAAATAGGATTTGTTGTGATACCACAGAAGAGATTTGTTGGCATCCATTTCTGCCAAGATTTTATATCAAAGGTATCTAAATACAATTTCACTCAATTAAACTTTCCATAACTTTCACCGCTAAGATACATTACCATTGTATAGTTAGTAAAATACAGAAATGTTTCTCAAGTGTTTGAACGGATCAATTTATTTAAACCAGATCATGACCCTTGCTACTTAAACTAACTACTCTGGATGAGTGAATAGTATAAGTCACGTAACCCTAAAATAAACTTTTTACGCTAAGCCGGTTATATAAAAGATTAGGACAAGTAAGTATTTAAATCTTACGCGACAGAAAACGCGCAAACCAGCGGATATGTATCCTTTCAAAGTTTCATTTGAGCTCTATTTTATTCATTAGTGAGGGTAACAATGGTTCTTAAACTAAATTCAATACAAAAATCGTTTCGGACAAATGAAGGCGAAGTACCTGTCCTTAGCGATATTAGCTTAAATGTATTGGCTGGGGAGAAGCTTGCTCTTCGGGGGGAATCCGGCAGTGGT
>Ga0213869_10001040_pt1 | contig 21351 bp, 12 predicted proteins | sample PICome_10_FD_160083 | JGI IMG/M metagenome (GOLD analysis project Ga0213869, IMG submission 160083) | Coastal seawater microbial communities near Pivers Island, North Carolina, United States - PICO132 | ecosystem: Environmental > Aquatic > Marine > Coastal | place: USA: North Carolina...
AGAACAAGGATCAGCTCCTATGAATAATGTTATATCAGGCAGATGGGGTGGTTCACCTGAAGGGTTGGTGTACGAGTATCAGAACACAATGAGTACTGAGGCATCAGCGGTTTATACCCAAGGAACTTGGACAATTAATGATGAATTTGCCTTAACACTAGGTGCAAGATATGCAGAAGATAAAAAAGATGCATTAGAGAAGAGTGGTGGTTATGCTGAACTCAGTATGGATTTTGCTCGAGCTTGGATGCCTGGTATCTTAGCAGGTGCGGGAGTTCTTGGACCATTCTTAGAAACTCAAGGTTTAGCTCCGGATTCAGGACAAACTACACTTTCACTCAGTAACTTAATGATGGGCGCTGCAACTTATACAGGAGCTGCTGGAGTGGCTGCCAATGGTAGCAATATCGCTCCAGTTTGTGAGGTCACAGCTACTACTTGTGCAACTCCTTTGAGTTTGAATCAAGGTCTTCCTTACAGCTACACAAGAACAGTTGGTGGTGATGATAAATGGTCTGATACAAACTTTAGAATCAATCTAGATTACTCACCTAATGACTCAGAACTTTGGTATTTCTCTGTAACAACTGGTTATAGAGCTGGTGGATATATTTTGGGTGTGCCTGGAGGAAAAGACAGTCTGAGAGATGAGTTTGGTATACCTGTAGGAGATGATTTAGCTCTTGAGACCTATGATAAAGAAACTATTGAGGCTTTTGAGATAGGCTATAAAGGTATTCACTTAGATGATACCTTGCAAGTATTTGCTTCTGTTTACACCTATGATTATGACGGTTACCAAGATAGAGTGACTCAATTAAATGCCGATGTAGGCTGGGCAACTGATAGAGTAACAAATGCAGACGGTATCACGAATACTGGATTTGAGACTGATATCATTTATGCTTTTTCTGATAAGTTAACGCTATCAGGCAACTACAGTTACACAAATACTGAGTATGGAGAAGATTATCTAATATCTAATCTTGATGATCCTTCAATTCCTGCTGCTATTTGGGGTGAATTTACTCAAGTAGATACTGTAGATTATGTAGCAGTTGGTTCTGATGCTGACCTGTTTACTTTTAATCTTAAAGGAAATCAACTTAAGGGGATCCCTCAAGAAAAATTTACTTTAAGAGCTGAGTATGAAATGGATAGTGGAATTGGACCTATCTGGATGAACATAAGTCACTCTTACACTGGTAGCTTCTCTGCTTCAGGCATAGAGAGAGCTTATGATAGAGTACCTTCTAGAGAAGTTACCAATTTAAGCTTCTCGTGGTTTAGTGAAGATGGTGACACTTCAGCCAGATTATTTGTTAATAACTTAATGAATAATAAAGATGTCTATAGTTACACTACAAGTGGTGTTGATAGAGATTATCAAAAATTTGGATGGCCTTTACCTGAAAGATGGTACGGTCTGGATTTAAGACGTAATTTTTAATTAGAGACAAAGAAACAGGTCCTTCGGGGCCTGTTTTTTTATATGGCTTTTTAATATTTCTTAAGTAGAATTCCACGCCATATTATGATGAAAAGAACAAAGATAATTTGTACGATAGGACCCGCAACAGAAAGCTATTCCAGCCTCAAGAAGCTCTACAAAGCGGGAATGAATATTGCTCGTTTAAACATGTCTCATTCTGATCATAAGAATGCAAAGAAGGTTATTGACCGAATCAAGAAGCTCAATAAAGAAGTTCTCAATCCTGTAGGTATCTTACTAGATACACAAGGTCCTGAAATTAGAACGGGCAATACCTCTCAAGTGGTTAATCTTGAACCAGGTCAACTTGTCTCTTTTACGATAAGAGATGAAGTAGATGTAGAGACTACGTCCATAAGAGTCCATTATGATGAACTCATCCAAAGCGTTAATGTAGGAACTTTAATTAGTTTAGATAATGGTTTACTGAATTTTAAAGTTTTAAAAAAAACAAAAAATGAATTGGAATGTAAGGTGCTTGATGGCGGCAAACTAGGTAGTAAAAGGCACGTAAACCTCCCAGGAATTCGAATCAATCTACCTTCAGTAACAGAGAAAGATAAGAAAGATATAGCTTTTGGTTTAAAAGAAAATGTAGATTTCATCGCTTTATCTTTTGTTAGACACGCTTCTGATATAGATGACTTAAAGAAAGTGCTTAGAAATCAAGCAAAGAAGGTAAAAATTATCTCTAAAATTGAAGATAGAGAGGGTTTGGCTAATATAGAGGAGATATGTAAAGTCTCTGATTCTGTTATGGTTGCCAGAGGTGATCTAGGTATTGAAACAGATCTTTCAAACCTTCCCAATATTCAAAGAAAAATTATGGCTAATTGTGCAAGATATGGTGTTAGCTCTATTGTTGCGACTCACCTTTTAGAGTCTATGATTGAAAATCCTACACCGACAAGAGCGGAGGTTACAGATGTAGCTAATGCAATCTATGAAGGAGCAGATGCAGTAATGCTTTCAGGTGAAACTACAGTTGGAAAATACCCTACCGAGGCTGTAAGTTTTATTTCACGAATAGCGAAGCAAACTGAAAAATATAAAACATTAGGTTATGAGAAAAAACTTATATCTGATACTGATTGGCAACATCTTGGTGTAGCTGCAACAAATATTGCAGAATCAATAAACGCTGATGGCATTATAGCGATTACGCGTTCTGGTCAAACGGCCGAGATAGTCTCAAACGCTAAGCCATTTATGATTCCTGTTTTTGCTTTCAGTAATAATAAGAAAACAGTAAGTCAGCTCTCTTTAGCAGGGTCAGTACATGCCTTTTATTCTCCTATGTATTCAAATCATGAAAAAAATATCAATGCTGTCATGAAAGTTCTTAAAAAAGAGTACAAGCCTTCTAAAGATCTAAAATTTGTAGTTATTTCTGGAATCCTTTCAGAAAAATCTGCGGATGCTATAGAAATTAGAACTTTAAATCTTTAATTTCACTTTCCAATATGTGATAAAGTTTTGCGATGAAAAACTTCTCTATAGCCGGTCTTCAGCTAGATTTAGAATATACGAATAACAAAACTTATCTAATTGAAAAAATCAATCAAACAGTGAGTAGATACCCTTGGATCAATATGGTAGTTGCCACTGAACTGGCTGTTGGTGGTGCCAGTAGATCACAAGAATTTTCTCTGGATAATCACTTAAGATCTTTTCAAGAATTAGCTAAAGAAAAGAATGTGTGGCTCATTCCTGGCTCCTTTTATCATTTCAGTGATGAGAAAGTTACTAACGTAGCTCCAGTTATATCAAATCAAGGAAAGGTAGTTTCTTTATGTACAAAGAATTATCCCTTTGAGCCTTATGAGAGAGATATTGAGGGTGGAAAAGATTCTTGTGTATTTGAAATAGAAGGGGTTGGTATTTTTGGAGTGCAAATTTGTTATGATCTTTGGTTTCCTGAGACCAGCCGGGCTTTAGCAATGAAAGGTGCTCAAATCATTATCCACCCCAGCTTGACTGATACCTGTGACAGGAATGAAGAAAAAATTATGGCAAGAGCAACTGCAATACAACAACAATGTTATTACTTTGATGTTAATGCGGGCGGGAAACAAGGTTGCGGTCAATCTATAATTGTAGGACCTGAAGGGGAGGTTCTAACTGAGTTAGGCTCCTCGGAGGAAGTGGCATTATTAGAAATAAATCTAGATAAAGTAGATCAAATTAGAAGACGAGGCATAAAAGGCTTAGGTCAGCCCTTGAAGAGCTTTAGAGATAATCCATTTTACAATAATGGTGAAGTAAACAAGGACTACCTTAAAAGCTTGGGAGATCTTGAAATGCCTAAAAAATTAAAATAATGCGCATTAAAAAAGCCCCTGTCACGATTCAAGATGTTGCCAAAAAAGCTAATGTTTCTATTAAAACAGTTTCTAGAGTAATCAATAGCGAACCGAATGTTTCTGAAAAAACAATTAAAAAAGTACAGAAGGCTGTAGATCTACTTGATTATCAGCCCAATGCATTTGCTCAATCTCTGGCTAGATCTCAGCCAAAAATAATTTCTCTAATCTACAATACACCCAGTCCAAATTACATTACTCACATCATGGAAGGAGTGCTGTCTTACTGTTACAAGCAAGGTTTTGAGGTCATCATTCACCCTTGTCGCTTCGATGAATCTAGCATCATAGATGATACAAAAATCTTCATTAAAAAATCTAGGGTTTCTGGAATTATCACAACCCCACCTCTATCTGACTTTCCTGAACTCATTGATCAGCTTGATAAATTAAATATTCCTAAAATACTAGTTTCTAGTGGGTTGGTTGTTGATGAAAAAGAAAAAATTAATACTAATGATTACGAAGCATCTTTTGCTATTACCAATCATCTAATTAAAAAGGGTCATAAAAGGATTGGTTTTATTAAGGGAAATCCAAGTCATCTTTGTGTGAATCAAAGATTTCTAGGATTTTTTGATGCAATGAAGGAGGCTAATTTGCCTTGCGAAGGTGAGTTCATTGAAACTGGTTTGAATTCTTTCGCTTCAGGTGAGGTTTGTGCAAGGAGGTTGTTAAGCTTAAAAAAGAGGCCCTCAGCTATATTTGCAGCAAATGATGAGATGGCTGCTGCAGTAATAAAAGTAGCCAATTTATTATCGATCGATGTTCCTGATAATTTATCCGTTATTGGCTTTGATGATACACCCATGACTGAAATGATTTCTCCTGCTCTTACAACAGTCCATCAACCTTTATTCAAGATGGGAGAATCAGCAGCAAATAAACTTATCTGTATTCTTGAAAATAAGCCATATGAAGGAGCGGACACTATTGCCTCAGAACTTGTTATCAGGAATTCAACAGCTAATTTTTTGCAAGCGATAAAATAAAAGACAACGTTGTCAAAAATCTATAATTATTAGATAATTGTTGCTGTATGTTTAAATGGGGAATCCTTTAATGAAAAAATTCTTTTTTTCTTCGCTAGTATTTAGTCTAGCTTTTTCTGTAACTGGTTTATTTGCCGATGAACCATCTGATAATCAAAATGCTGAGGAAACAACCGAAGTTGTTACAGTAACAGCTACTCGACGTGAAACGGATATTTTAGATACACCTATTGCTGTTTCTGCTGTAACTCAATCCGAACTTACTGAATTGGGTATATCTAGTATTAAAGATCTAAGTTACGCATTACCAGGACTTGCTATTCAGAATAGCGATACAAATGCTCCTATAGTCACTTTAAGAGGTGTTAGATCAAACAATGTAACTGAGCTCGGTGATCCAGCAGTTGGAATACATGTTGATGGCCTCTATGTTTCAAGACCACAAGGTGCGCAAGCACTCATGTTTGATTTAGAAAGGGCTGAATTACTAAGAGGTCCGCAAGGCACCTTATTTGGCAGAAACTCACTTGTGGGTACACTAAACATAATTACGGCAAAACCTAACCTTGAAACTCAAGGTGGTTCGATAACTGTGAATGCAGGGGAGCTTCAAGAAAGAGGAGTGCAAGGTCACTTTAATCTTCCAATAAACGACAGATTTGCAGTTAGATTTGCTTTTGCTGATCATTCCAAAGATTCTCACTTGAATGGATTCTATGACCCCAATGGAATTGATCACAGATGGTTTCCGGCTGATGTCTTAAGTCAAGCCAAAAATGTTGCAACCTGCGGCGATAGAAAAGGGATTTCGGCTTATGCTTGGTTCTTAGGTTGTAATAACCCTGAAAGGGCAGACGATGCTGCTCCGGGATTTGATCCAGGTTATCAATACGGTAATCCTTATGAACTTATAGAAGCTGATTCATCAGATTTTTATGGAAATACAGATAATAGTGCTTTCAGAATAAGTGCTTTATACGTAATTGATGACTCTAGTGATATTAATATTCAGTATGAAGTATTTCAAGATGATGGAGCTGGTTGGATGAATCTTCTAGATTGTGAAATGATGTCTGGAAGAACAGGAAGAACATTTGGAGGAGCTCCTTCAAAAGCTGCCAATACTTGTTCAGACATTAGAGGCACTGAAGATATTTACACAGCATTAGTTAATGTACCTGGCGTTAATGATTTGGAAATTGAGTCTATAAGAGCTATTTATAATAAAGATTTTGGTGATTACAATATGGTAGCTAAGGTTGGCTCCCAGTCTCTTGAACAATATTCCCAGTTCGATATAGATGGTGGAAGAAATGAATGGCAAATGGCTATGGTACTCAATGATTTTCAGGCCGATTCCACAGTTATTGACGTAGAGGTAAGCAATGATGCATCTGAGGATATTGCATGGGTTGCTGGAGCTTTCTATCTTAAAGAAGAAAACGATATGGAAGCTTTTTTTCACGCAACTTTTAATGGCGATGACGTATTTATTCAGCCCGATAGAACAATGGAGTCTACTGCAGTTTTTGGTCAAGCAACTATACAACTAAGGGATGATTTATTTTTAACTCTTGGAGCTCGATATACTGAAGATGAAAAGTCAGATAATGGTGGTAAAAACTATGCATGTACTGTCTGGAACTCTTGCTATCCTTCAACTGAAATCTGGGGGGAAAGACAATTTTTTATACCTAGGTTAGCTGCCTTAACTCCTGATTTTCATTTAGCGGGTGGTCAATATGCTGGCATAAATTGTGATGCGGGCGGAGGACCTTACGGTGGAGGAGGTATAGGAGCTACGGGTTGTATGGTACAGACAGCTAATAATGCTACTTCTAAAGATTATAGCTCTACGGATTGGAGAATCGGTTTGGACTGGGATGTCAACGATAATAGCTTTATGTATGCTTACTTAGCTACAGGTTATAAATCAGGAAGTATAGCTGATGAGGCTGTGAGAGGAGCAAATACAGTGCATCCAGAGGGGCCAGGATCTACCGTTAATACCTCATATGGACCTGAAGAAGCTACAACTTTTGAAATAGGTTACAAGACAAGAACTTTAGATAATAAGTTAACTTTAGCGGCTAACCTTTATCATACTGTTTACGATGGCAAGCAATTTACAGGTAACGTTCCATATGACGTAATTGCAACTACTGAATACAATATTGATACAGGTCAGTTAGATCCTATTCAACAAGTTGTTACTTTTTGGGGTACTCAAAATTTTGGCGAACAAGAAATGACGGGTATAGAGATTGAATTTGACTTTATTCCTTATGAAGGTGGAAAACTCAGTGGTTGGGCTACATTCACAGACACTGAAGTTACTGATGACTTTATTACGCAATGGTACTACGGCCAAGATGCTTATTTTGGAAGAGCAGATTATGGTCAATCAATAGCTAATGTTCCAGAGAATCAGGTTAACTTGAAAGGCAATGAAGCTCCTTATTCCCCAGATCTTTCTTTTACTATTAGGTATGAGCATACTGTAGAGATGGGTAATTTAGGACAACTTGTCCCAGCTCTGAACTATCATTGGCAGTCTTCCGACTATTTAACTATTTGGAATGCTGACAAACACACTAATGATCCTGGAGGATATGGAAATGGTTTTGGAGATTCGTTTGTAGATCTACCAGGATACTTCAATCAAAGTACAGATGAATTTGGTGATCAAAGAGGCTCATGGAAGATGTTAGATTTATTCCTTACCTACAAACCAGCAGGCGATGCTTCTTGGTATGCGCAAGCTTATGCTTACAATATTACTGATGAAACAATTCCTTACTGGCGAGGAGTTGAAGCTGGAAATCCAAGTGGATCCTTTTCAGCACCCAGACATTATGGTGTTAGAGTTGGTTACTACTGGTAAAATTAAAAAGTACTAAAAAAGGCCGATTTTATATCGGCCTTTTAATTTAACTGACATTTATGAAATACCTATTACCAATCTTATTTTCTATTAGTTTTTTTATAGGAGGTACAGAGAAAGATGATCTACGCATAGATAAGCTTATTTCTTCAATGACGACCGAAGAAAAAGTAGGTCAAATAATGATGGTAGAAATAAGCCATATTTCGCCAAAAGAAGTTAAAGAATATTCTATAGGTGCAATATTAAATGGCGGAGGAAGTTTTCCTTACGGCAAAAAAAATCATACAGTTGAGGATTGGAGAAAATTAGCAGACGAATATTATCTAGCCTCAAAAGGTAATAATTTAGGCATTCCTGTAATTTGGGGAACAGACGCAGTTCACGGACATAATAACTTGAAAGGTGCAGTTTTATTTCCACATAACATAGGACTTGGAGCTACAAGAAATTTAGATTTAGTCAGAGAAATCAGCTCTATAGTAGCTAAAGAAGTTTATTTGAGCGGTTTAGATTTAACTTTTGCTCCAGCAGTTTCAGTACCTAGAAATGATCTTTGGGGTAGAGCTTTTGAAGGTTTTTCTGAAGACCCTGAATTAGTTGCTGAAATGGGAAGAGTATCTGTTGAAGGTTATCAAGGCTTAAAAGATAAAGATTTTCTTACCAAAGGTAATATCTTAGCAACTTCGAAACATTTCATTGGCGATGGAGGAACTTTAAATGGAGTTGATAAAGGCAATACAGTTCTAAGTGAAGAAGATCTTATTGCAATACATGGTAAAGGTTATCTGACTACAATTGAGGCTGGTGTCCAGTTTGTTATGGCCTCATTCAATTCGTGGAATGGAGAGAAACTGCATGGATATAAATACCTTCTTACTGATGTTTTGAAAGAGCAAATGGCTTTTGATGGAGTAGTAGTTGGCGATTGGAATGGACATCAAGAAGTTGAAGGTTGTTTCTCCTACAGTTGTGCCCAAACTATTAATGCCGGTCTTGATATGTTTATGGTAACTGACTCTTGGAAAATGCTTTATCAAAACACCCTTAAGCAAGTAAGAAAGGGCGATATTTCAGAGGACAGGCTAAATGATGCCGTAAAAAGGATTCTAAAAGTAAAGACAAGATACGGACTTTTTGAAAAGAAACGACCCTCTCTAAGGTATTTAGATATGTCTAGAGAGAATATTGGATCTCAAGCACATAGAGATATATCAAGACAAGCTGTTAGGGAATCTTTGGTGTTATTAAAGAATAATAAAAAGACTCTGCCTCTCAACCCAAATACTAATATTCTGGTAGTAGGAAAAGGTGCTAAAGAAATTTCAAAAGCTTCTGGTGGTTGGTCTTTTACTTGGCAGGGTACCGGAACTTCAAATAAAGATTTTCCTAGAGCTACTTCAATATATGACGGTCTTGAAATGTTTATTAATAAAAATAATGGAAAAATAAGTTATTCCGAAAACGGTAAATTTTCTGAAATACCGGATATTGCAATTCTAGTTATTGGTGAAAATCCGTACGCAGAATACCAAGGTTCAATAAATAGCTTGGAATTTTTAAATAAAGACTTTGAACATTTGAAAGTTGCAAAGAAATTAAAAGAGGAAGGTGTACCTATTGTTTACCTATTTTTGTCTGGCCGCCCTATGTGGGTTAATAAAGAATTAAATAATTCTGATGCATTTGTAGCAGCTTGGCTGCCAGGAACGGAAGGGGATGGCATTGCAGAAGTACTCTTTGGGAGAACTCATGCGGGAAAAAAAATTGACTTCAAAGGAAAGCTTTCTTTTTCTTGGCCGCGGGAAGCAGATAATACAAATTTAAATAGAAATACTTCTTATTATGATCCACTTTTCCCTTTTGGTTATGGCCTAAGTTATGAAGATGATACCTATCTGGAAATATTGCCGGAAACTCTTCCTGATCAAAGAAAATTAAAACTAGGAGAAATTTTTCTTCAAGGATGGCCAAGTGAGCAATATAGAGTAATTTTGCAATCTCCTTCGGAGGCGCTATTGATTGATAAGAAAGCATCCTCAACTAAAGACAATGAAATCTCTTCAGAAATAATAGACGGCAAGGTACAAGAAGATACTCATAGAATTAAGATAAATAAGGGTACTTCTGGTTGGTTTTTAACAACAAAAAAACCTTTAAATCTAGTAAATGAAGAACAGGCCAGTGGAATATTAACTTTTGATTTAAGAGTAAATAAGAAAAATGAAAAGCCTATAATTTTTACTACTGTTTGTGGAAATAAATGTAATGTTTCTTTTGATATGCAAGATTTTTTTGGGAAACTAGCTATAGGTAATTGGACAACTATAGGCATCCCATTAAAGTGTTTAAAGCAGAATGGAGTCAATTTAAAGAAGATAACCGCACCCATGGGTATACTAAGCGATGGAAATTGGGAATTTGATATCGGTAAGGTTTATTTAGAAGGTGGTGAAGGCGGAAAACATATTTTTCCTTGTAATTAGGAGCTATCAATGAAATTTGCAAGTTTGGATCTATGGATTATCGGTATCTATTGTGTTGGTTTAATTGCCTTAGCTACCTGGGTGTCTAGAGATAATGGAAAGAACAAAACCTCAGAAGACTATTTCCTTGCTGGAAGATCATTACCATGGTGGGCCATAGGTACTTCTCTTATAGCTGCCAATATTTCAGCTGAACAAATTATAGGTATGTCAGGACAGGGTTATGTTGTTGGAATGGCTATAGCAACTTATGAATTAACTGCTGCAATTGCTCTAATTGTGATGGCGAAATATTTCTTACCTATTTTTCTAGAAAAAAAGATTTATACAATGCCTCAATTCCTAGAACAAAGATTTGATAAATGGGTTTGCCTTGTATTGTCCTTATTTTGGGTTGCAGTTTATATATTTATAAATCTCACTTCTGTACTTTGGTTGGGATCTTTGGCAATAAATACTTTAACAGGTTTAGATATTTCTTTTGGTTTATGGGCTCTAGTCATATTTTCTTTAGCATATTCCTTAAAAGGTGGTTTAAAGGCAGTTGCTTTAACCGATGCCATACAAGTTTTTTTACTTATTTTCGGTGGGTTAGCGGTTTCTTATATTGCCCTAGATAAGATAAGTGATAATGAAGGTTTTATTCAGGGCTTTCAAATTCTCATAAATGCTGTTCCAGAAAAATTCGATATGATTTTATCAGAGGATAATTCTAGTTACCCTGATTTGCCTGGTGTTTGGGTCTTAATAGGAGGCCTTTGGGTTGCTCATTTTGCATATTGGGGATTCAATCAATACATTACCCAAAGGGCTCTAGGAGCAAAATCTCTTCCAGAAGCACAGAAGGGTGTTATGTTTGCTGCCTTCCTAAAACTACTCATGCCTATAGTGGTTGTTTTACCTGGTATATGCGCTGTAGTATTAATTCCAGAATTAAATTCGCCGGATACAGCCTATCCGGCTATGATGGGACTCTTGCCTTCCGGATTACTTGGTTTAACTTTTGCTGCTTTAATCGCAGCTATTGTTTCTTCTTTAGCTTCTATGACAAACAGTGTGAGCACTATATTCACAATGGATATTTATAAGCAATTCCTTTCTGAAGAAGTTGATGAGAGGAAACTAGTTATCGTTGGAAGAAATGTGGCTTTACTTTCAATTATTGTGGCAGCGTTATGTGCTCAACCTTTGTTAGGTAATCTTGAGTCGGCTTTCCAATATATTCAAAATTTCACAGGATTCTTTACTCCTGGGATTTTAGTTATATTCTTAGTGGCTTTATTCTGGAAAAAAGCAACAAGCCTCTCAGTTTTGGTGGCTGCTTTAGCCTCCTTGGTGCTTTCGGTAGGTATGTTTATTTTTGCTCCTGATGACTTTCCTTTTCAGCATAGAATGGGCATAGTTTTCTTGGCTACAGGTTTTTTATGCTACATGACTGCCCTAGTCCAGGGTTATAGAGATCAAGAAAAAGCAGTTGATCTTGGTTCAATTAATTTTCAGACATCCAGAAGTTTTAATATTTCAACTGGAATTATCACTACTTTCTTGTTGATTATTTATTCTTTATGGTGGTAGTTCCAATATAAGGCTTTAATCTTTTATTGATACCTATAAACTTAGCTTTCATGACTGAAGCTATAGTTGAAAAGCTTAACCTTAAAACACGTTTAGGCTACGGAATAGGGGATATAGCCATCTGCCTATATTGGAGTGGTGTGGGTTTATACCTTTTATATTTCTATACTGATGTAGTTGGTATTTCTCCTTCCCTTGCAGGTTTAATTTATGGAATTGGTATGCTTTGGGACGCAGTAACAGACCCCTTTATGGGTTATATAGCAGAGAGAACAAGAACTAAATGGGGTGTTTATAGACCTTATCTTCTCTTCGGTAATGTGCCTTTAGCTTTGTCTTTTGTTCTATTATTTTGGGTACCTCCTTTTGAAGGTGCGATGTTATTTTCTTTTCTTTTGTTCACTAACCTTTTACATAGAACTTGTTTCACTATAGTCAGTGTTCCATTCTCTTCACTCACTCCACGCATTACTTCAGATAGTCAAGAAAGGACTAATTTAACTGGCTTTAGAATGCTAGGAGCACAAACAGGTACTAACTTAATGGCACTATTGGCTTTTCCAATCATTTTTTGGGTGGGAGGTGAAGATGAGAGTTCAGGTTTTCTTGTATTAGGAGCAATTGCCGGATTAACTGCTTTAGCAATACATGCAGTAACCTTTATCACTGTTAAGGAGCCCGAAAATGATCTAGGTATTGAGCGAGTAGGAGGAAGCCTAGCTGAAGCAGCTCAAGCTGTTGCTAAAAATGGACCTTTTTGGCTTGTATTTAGTGCAACCCTAATTGTTGGAATAACCACCATTTTTTTTGGTAATAACTTAATTTACTATACAAAATATGCCTTAAACCTTCATGAACACCAAGGAACAATCTTATTCACAAGTGGTATTATTGCTTTTTTGAGTATTCCTATTTGGTGGGTCATTTCAAACAGAATAGGAAAAAAATTGACTTGGTTGATATCTAGTTCTGTCACACTCATAGCCTTGATATCATTTTATCTTTATCCTATTTCACAACTAAACGAACTCCTGGTTTTAGTAGGGTTCATAGGCTTTGGATCTGGTGCTGGTGGTATTTTATTTTGGTCTATGCTCCCAGATACTATCGAATATGGTGAAGTTCATACAGGAGTAAGAAGTGAATCATCTTTATATGGGTTCATGACTTTCGCTCAAAAGGGCTCAATAGCCTTTGCAATTATTATTCTTGGCTTAGTGCTTGATGCAATTGGCTTTCAGGCAAATGAGATTCAAACAGAAAGTACAATAGCTGACATGAAGGCCATCATGACTTTGATTCCAATTGTTGGGATTGCTTCAAGTTTAATTATCATTTATTTTTATCCGATAGACGCAAAAATGCATAAAGAATTACTTAGACAATTAAAAGAGGAGAGATAATGAAACCTATTAGATGGGGGATCTTGGGCACTGGAGCAATTGCAAAGGCTTTTGCAGAGGCATTAAAAGAAACTGAAGGGAAGTTAGTAGCAGTAGCAAGTAATATAGAATCTAGGGCCATGGAATTTTGTGATCTCTATGACTGTAGTCCAATTCTAGGATATCAAAATCTAATTTCTCATCCAGAAATAGATGCAGTCTATATTGCAACGCCCCATCCAAGTCACTTTGAGCTATCTGCCGAGTGCTTAAGAAATCAAAAAGCAGTTTTATGCGAAAAACCCCTATCCATGAATGCTACTGAAACTATGGCTCTGATCGATCTTTCTAGAAAGAATAACACTCTTTTAATGGAAGCATTTATGTACAAGATTCATCCCCAAACTAATGAGATTATTAATTTAGTCAGCAAACGTCTTAAAGGACCTTTAAATATTCAAGCTGAGTTTTGCTTTTCAGTTGAAGTGCCCGAAACACACAGACTGGTCAATAAAGAACTGGGCGGTGGTTCAATCCTAGATATAGGTTGCTATCCGGCTTCAATCTCTCGATATATTGTGGGTTCAGTAAATAATAAAGCATTCATGAATCCGATTTCTTTAGCAGGAGAAGGGGAATTAAATGCTCAAGGTGTAGATTTAAATGCATCAGCATCTTTAAAATTTGAAGATGGCTCTATTGCAGAAATAAAATCAGCTACTAATTCTGTTTCTGAGAGTAATGTCACAATTTCAGATAATAATTTAACCATTATTGTTAATCAGCCCTGGCACTGTGGAGAATTCACAGACAGGGAATCTGAAATAAAAATTATAGATAATGAAGGCTCTAAAGAAATCATAGAAGTGAAAACTGATAAAGGTTTATATGCACTTCAAATTGATCATTTTTCTGAGTTATATAGAAATGAGTCAATAGAGTCATCTCTAATTCCTCACAATGACTCTCATGGCAATATGATTTTATTAGATACTTGGAGAAAAGATCTTAAGGTTATTTATGATGCCGATAGAGGAGAGCATAGACAAGTCCCTATTATTCCTTCAAATACTCCTAAATCACTTCCAAGCCTAACTATTCCTGGAATTAATAAGGAACTATCAAGAGTGGTGTTTGGTTGTGATAACCAGTCTGATAGTAATCATGCATTTGCCATGTTTGATCATTTCTTTCAACAAGGCGGAAATGTATTTGACACTGCTTATATTTATAATGATGGAAAAAGTGATTCCTATTTAGGCAGTTGGGTTAATTCACGGGCCTTAAGAGATGAGGTAGTCATTCTTGGAAAGGGCGCTCATACACCAGATTGTTTGCCAGAAAAAATTAGACCTCAATTAAATGAAACGCTTTCCAGAATGTCTGTTGCTCATCTCGATATTTATTGCTTACATAGAGATAATGAAGATATTCCAGTAGAGGAATTTATTGATACTCTTAATGAACTAAAAAATGAAGGTCTCATTTCTATATTTGGAGCTTCAAACTGGTCTCTTGACAGGTTCAAAGCAGCTAATGACTATGCACTCTCTTCAGGGAAAGAAGCATTTACGGTTTTAAGTAATAATTTTAGCTTAGCTCAAATGAATAATCCGGTTTGGCCCGGATGTTTTAGCTGTTCCGAAGAAGATTACGTAACGTATCTCACTGAAAATCAAATATCAATATTTCCATGGTCGAGCCAAGCGCGGGGTTTCTTTCTCGATTCTCAAGAATTTACAGGATTAACGCATGTTGCCGACCCCAATACTGAAGAACAAAAGAGAGTTTGGGGAAGTGAGGATAATCTTGAGCGTAGATCTCGATGTTTTGAACTCGCAACAAAAAAGGCAGTAGATCCTATACAGTTAGCATTAGCCTTTGTTTTGAATCAAAAATTTCCTTCTTTTCCCTTAATAGGACCTAGAAACTTTTTTGAAACTGAAAGTTCTTTGCATGCTATAAATATAGATTTATCTGATGAAGAAATATCTTGGCTGAATCTTAAATCTTAAACTTGTAAATAAAACTTTTCTAATATTAATTTTATTGATATTCTTTCGATAGACGTCCCACATTCAATTTAACACGAGGGGAATTGAATTCGTGGATTATTATTACCCTCTACAGGAGGTGATCACTATTAGTATTTATTATAGAAGAGGAACAACAGGAGTATCCTTCTGACACGGGTTACCCCCGGTTCCGGCTAACAGTTTTAACGGTTAGTTGAAAAGTAGTTGAGATACGCTTTTCGGAATCCCTGCTTTCGAGTGGGGATTTTTTTTAGCTACGAGCTCCCTCGCTATCGAATATTCTTAGGTAAGATAATTGTTCTACATCAGAAGTATTATTGACTTTAATATAGTCACCTTCTTCAGCTAAGACAATATCCCCAGCAGAGATAACAAGTTCAGCCTTGTGTTCTATACCGAAACTTGGGTTAGTTCCATGCCCGCCTTCATGATTAGAATATTCAATCACTTCCATTTGCCCAGTACCTGTAAGGAATACATAGACAACTTCTGACTCAACAAGTCTGTGTCCGCCAGTAGATTCACCTGCTTGTATCACAGTCTTTCCTGCAACAAGTTTTCTTAAGAGATCATTAGTCCATGCAGAATATGCATCACTAGATTTAGAAAGATTATCTCCAACAGAGTAGTTTTCGTATTTTTTTGCCATATTATTTTATTTAAAAAAATTATTTTAACATTAGTTCGTCTTTACTGTTCGGTATCTTACATAATAAGATCTTTTTATGGGAGAGATAAAATGAAAGTAAGAAAATTTTGGGGTTGGGGATATGAGGATGAACTTCTCTCAGAAGAAGAAGAAAATAGTATTGATAAAAGAATAGCCAGTACTTTTCAACTTGATTCTGTTGAAAGAATTGATATTCCAAAAGTGAATGATATTGAATTATCGAAATCTAAACTTATACCACCCAAAGGATTAGAAGACATTCTCTCTGATAACAAACTCGAAAGATTGAATCATACTTATGGTAAGTCTTTTCCAGATTCTGCCAGATCTATTCTGGGTAAGTTTCCATTTCCTCCAGATTTAGTTGCTTTTCCAAGCTCTGAAGATGAAATTTCAAATATTTTAGACTGGGCATCATCAAGTGATGTGGCTGTGATTCCCTACGGAGGAGGTTCTAGCGTTTGTGGGGGAGTCGAAACAGATGTAGGGGGAGACTTTAAGGGTGTTATTTCCTTAGATATGAAAAACCTTGATCAAATTATAGAGATAGATAAAGAAAGCAGGACTGCTCTCATCCAAGGTGGAATATTTGGTCCTGACCTAGAGTCAAAATTAAAAGAGCACGAATTAACTATGAGACATTACCCTCAAAGCTTTGAGTTTTCTACGCTAGGAGGATGGATAGCTACAAGATCTGGAGGCCACTATGCGACCCTGTATACTCATATTGACGATTTTGTTGAGTCTTTGACTATGTTAACGCCTTCAGGCTCATTTGAAACAAGACGTTTACCTGGTTCTGGAGCTGGTCCTAGTCCCGATAGATTTGCTATTGGATCAGAGGGAATAATGGGGATTATTACATCAGCCTCGATGCGACTTCAGGATAGACCCACATTCAGAGCATCATCAACAGTTGAATTTGAAGACTATCAAGATGCTCTGAACGCATTAAGACAAATCAGCCAATCAGGACTATTTCCAGCAAATTGTCGACTCCTGGACTCTAGTGAGGCTCTTTTGAATGGAGTAGGTGATGGTTCTAGGCATTTATTGATTCTCTCTTTTGAGTCTGCAGATCATGATAAGTCGCATGCTCTAGAAAGGGCTTTGGAGATAGCTGCAGAAAACAAAGGGCTATATGAGGATCCTCAAACACAATCTAAAGATGCACACAGGTCAGGTTCATCTGGAAATTGGCGTAGTAGTTTTATTAAGGCGCCTTATCTTAGAGAAAGTTTTACTAGAAGAGGGATTATTCAAGATACTTTTGAAACTGCCATCACCTGGGATAAAAGTTTTGAGTTTATAAAAGATGTTAAAGAAGAAACGGCAAGGATCATTAAGAGAATAACAGGAAAATCGTCTTTAGTTACATGTCGTATTACTCATAGTTATCCTGATGGCTTAGCTCCTTATTTTACTTTCGGTGCTTATGCGACTCCTAAGACCATGATAGATATTTGGAAAGAGATTAAATTAGCTACTAATGAATTGTGCAATTCTAAAGGCGGAACTGTCACTCATCATCATGCAGTAGGAAGGGACCATAGGCCAAATGGTTATGATAAACAACGCCCAGAATTGTTTAATAGAGTATTAGTCTCCGCTAAATCAACTCTAGATCCTAAAGGCATAATGAACCCAGGAGTACTTATTGATCCTAAAGATAAAACGATCAAAAATTGGATGACCTAAAAGTAGGAAATTTTTTTTAATTACGGCATAATTAACTACAAAAGAGAGAGGGTATATGTCAAAACAAGCTACTTTTACAGAAATGTTAAACGGAACTGCTGAAGATTATGCAATTATAGGGAGAGAAGGTTCAGAGCATGCAACCCATCTTCCAGATAGGATTCTAGAGCATCTCGCGATTTTAAAAGGTGATCATGGTGGGTTTGCTGTTGATCGTTTTACACATTGTTTGCAAACAGCTACTAGGGCATATAAGGATGGTAAGGATGAAGAGTATATTGTCTGCGCTCTTCTTCATGACATAGGCGACACGATTGCCTCTGCAAACCATGCCGATCTGGCAGCTACCATGCTTCAACCTTTTGTATCTGAAGAAAACTATTGGATTGTTAAACACCATGGAATTTTTCAGGGTTATTACTTCTTTGATTATCTCGGTTTAGATAAAAATATGAGAGATGAGTATAGAGACAGTCCTTATTGGCATGCTTGTGCTGAATTCTGTGCCAAATATGATCAAAATTCTTTCGATCCTAATTATGAAAATATGGACATAGAGGAATTTATACCCATGGTAAGAAATGTTTTTGCTAAGCCTAAGAATTCAATCTATAAAAAAAGAGATTACGCTTAAATAACATCATTCTATGGAAAGAATTGAGTCCTTAATAAAGGAGCTTACTCTTGAAGAGAAAGTTTCTATACTTTCTGGTTCCTCTGCTTGGCACACAACTGCCATCCCTAGACTAAACATCCCTAGAGTCAAAATGACTGATGGCCCTATAGGCGCCAGAGGAGACTCTGTTTCTGGAGCTACATCTGCATGCTTTCCTAGTGCTTCTTGTCTTTCTTCTTCTTGGGATTCTGAGAATGTTGAAAGTATTGCTAGGGCAATAGGTATTGAGGCTAAGAGTAAAGACGCAGACGTGCTTCTCGGCCCAACTATTAATCTTCATAGACATCCTTTGGGCGGAAGACATTTTGAATGTTATTCTGAAGATCCTATGCTTACTGGAGAACTTGCAAGTAGCTATGTCAAAGGTGTTCAGTCAGTGGGTGTATCAGCCTGTTTAAAACATTTCATAGGAAATGATACTGAATTTCAAAGGCATTTTGTGAGTTCTAATATAGACGAACGAACACTCAGAGAGCTTTATCTTTTACCTTTCGAGATGGGTGTGAAAGCAGGTTCTTTATCTGTTATGTCGGCATATAATCAACTCAATAACATTTATTGCTCTTCACACGAAGAATTACTAACCACAATCTTGAAAGAAGAATGGAATTTTCCAGGTTATGTTGTGAGTGACTGGGGGGCTGCTCAAGATACCATAGGCAATGCTAATGGAGGACTAGATTGTGAGATGCCTGGTCCAGCCAGAAGTTGGGGTGAAAATTTAGTTAAAGCGGTCACTAATGGAAAAGTTAATGAAGAGCTAATTGATGATAAGGTTAGAAGAATTCTTAGAGTTGCAGAATTTACAGGTAGGTTGGATAACCCAATAGAAAGACCAGAAGAAAGTAATGACTTAGAGGAAGATAGATTGCTTATAAGAAAGGCCGGTTCGGAAGGCATGGTCTTACTTAAAAATGAAAAGGTTTTACCCTTCAATAAGCAGAATATTAAAAAACTTGCAGTGATTGGCCCAAATGCACTGAAAGGACAATATTTAGGTGGAGGTAGTGCATCACTCAATCCACATTATGTAGTACATCCACTTGAAGGTATTCAGTCAGCTTTAGGCAATGATGTAGAAATTAATTATGCCAAAGGTTGTCATACCTATAAATTCCTTCCTGCCATACCCACCAATCTCTTTAAAGGGAGTGAAGGTTTTAAGGTTGAATTTTACGATGGACAAGAATTTGAAGGTTCTCCAATTGAAACAAAAGTTTTAAAAGGAAATAAGTTCTGGGCAATGGGTGGCTTCGGTTTAGATATAGTAGCTCAATCTAAACGACCTTCATTAAGTGTTAGATTTACTGCAGAATTACAACCTAAATTCTCTGGTGAGTATGATTTTGAGATTTTTAGTATTGGACCTTCTAGGCTATCTATCAATAGTGAGAGGCTAATAGATAACTGGACATCACAAGAACCGGGTGAAGCTTTCTTTGGTATGGGATCAGCCCCTAAAAGAGGAAAAGTAAATTTTGATGAAGGGCAATCTTATCATTTGGAAGTTGAATATAAATGGGAAGGAAGATTCCCTGCTGTTCAAATTGGCATGCAGGCACCTGACCAGTTAGATTTAATGCAAGAAGCATCAAATTTAGCTCAAGAATCAGATGCAGTGATTCTTGTTGTCGGTACTAATTCAGATTGGGAAACTGAAGGTAATGATAGATCTTCATTAGAATTACCGCTTAACCAGAATGAACTTATCCAAAAAGTGTGTAGCCTTAATAAAAATACAGTAGTTGTTCTTAATACTGGCTCTCCATGTGAAATGCCTTGGGTTGATGAAGCAAATTCAATATTACAATGCTGGTTTCCTGGACAGGAATTTGGCAACTCGTTAGCTGATATTCTATTTGGAAAAACTAACCCTTCAGGTAAATTGCCTACAACTTTTCCTAAAACCTTGCCGGATACTCCAGCATACTCATCCTATCCCGGAAAAGATCTTCAGATGGATTATGAAGAAGGTTTGTATATTGGTTACAGATGGTACGACAAAGAAAATATTGAGCCATTATTCCCTTTTGGGCATGGTCTTTCGTATACCTCGTTTGAATATTCCAATCTAAGAGCAATTCCCCCTAAGGGCGAATCATCTGTTGCTGCATTTGAATTGGATATAAAAAATTCCGGTGATATAGAAGGTAAGGAAATCATTCAGTGTTATATAGGCGTTTCTAATTCTCAAATAGATAGGCCCATAAAGGAATTAAAGAAATTTGAGAAAATTCATCTTAATTCAGGCGAATCAAAGAAAATCAAGTTTGAGTTAACAGAAAGAGATTTATCCTTTTGGAATATTGAGACCCATTCTTGGCAGATAGAACCTGCAGAATACGTTTTCGAAGTTGGTGCTTCAGCGACAGATATAAGAGAGCAGGCCACAGTCTGGCTAGGTTAATTAGACCTTCTTAGGGGCTCCTTTCTCTTCAACTTCTTGATCATGATACTTTTTAGTTTCTACCATTTCTGGTATTAATTTATCCAGCTGATCCAATGTCCACATATCATCAGTTGTAAAAGACTGAATGATTGCAGGCTGCTGCATAATGCCTAAAATGCCACCTTGTGAGTGAATGATTTGAGAAGTAATCTCATTAGCTTCTTCCGTACAAAGCCAAGCCACAACAGGAGCTATTTGTCCTGGCCCTTGAGTCCAATCATTTTCATCATATTTTCTTCCTGCAGCCTCCATGAGATCAATAGTTAATCGCGTGGCCGCTCCCGGAGAGATTGTATTCACAGTACATTTATATTTTGCAACTTCTAATGCTAAAGATCTTGTAAAACCAGCTATACCTTCTTTAGCTGCGCCGTAATTCACTTGTCCAAAATTTCCAAATAAACCAGATACAGAAGACATATTAATGATGCGACAACCTAATACATTATTATCTCTGATATATCTCACCAAAGGTCTTGTACAGTTGTAGTGTCCTTTTAAGTGCACTTCCATGATCACATCCCAATCAGATTCTTCCATGTTATATAAAGTTCTATCCCTCAATACACCCGCATTATTGATTAGTATATCCGCACGTCCAAATGCATCTATTGCGGTGTTAAATATATTTTGTCCACCTTCAACTGT
>Ga0213869_10001041_pt1 | contig 21312 bp, 20 predicted proteins | sample PICome_10_FD_160083 | JGI IMG/M metagenome (GOLD analysis project Ga0213869, IMG submission 160083) | Coastal seawater microbial communities near Pivers Island, North Carolina, United States - PICO132 | ecosystem: Environmental > Aquatic > Marine > Coastal | place: USA: North Carolina...
GTAGGTGAGGATAAAAAAATACAATGGACTGGTGCATTCTATGATAGAACAAAATTTGTAGAAGCATATGATGTAGATCCAATAAAATAAAATTTAATATTTTAATATAATTAAACCCCTGATTTACAGGGGTTTTTTTTTATTTTTGAGATATAAAAAAATTAAATTATGAGAAAACTAGCTTTGTTATTAATTATTTTATTTGCTTCATGTGAAGCTCCAACAACAGGAGTTAGCGAAGCAGATTCAAACACATTTGAAAAAAATGTTGAAACTTTAAAGAATAACTTTATTAAAGGATACGAAGAAGGAGACTATGATAAAGTAGTTTCTGTATTTGCAGATTCTATAAGGTGGTATGGGCCTGGAGTAAATGCTGAAATGCTACAAGGCATTGATATCTTGAAAGAAAATGTTTCTTTTTGGATGGGCAATTTTGAAAATATTTCTTTCACAGAAGGTGGTGGTCTTCCTGGTACTGATATTGGTTTCTGGGGTGGTAATACCTATCCTGTTTCTGAAGCAATGTCTGGACCAAATAATGTAAGAATGTATGGTACATGGGATATAACTAACTCAACAACTGGTAAAGAAGCAACGTTTAAACATTACATGGTGTTAAATTTTAATGAAGATGGTCAAGTACACACAGTTACTGAATATGCAGATGTAGGTGGGTTAATGGCCACTTTTGATGAGTAATTGTTAATAAGTAAATAAACAGAAATAATGGATTATTAATAAATCTTAATAGATTTATCTGTTGGCTTTTGCTAACATAAATTGGTTTATGGTTAATTAAAAACCCTCAAGAAATTCTTGAGGGTTTTTTTATTTTAAAAGATTACTACTATTAGACTATTAACAATGTAAATTATTAACTAATAGTGATGAATGATAATTTACATAACTATAGTTGTCTACAAAATATTAACAACTACTGAGAATCACCTCTAATAGAGTACTGTCTTAAAGTAATAATCTTTCCATCCACTACATAATAACTTTCATGTTGTAAATTAGAATATTCTTCACGATCATCAGTAGCAGGATAAGTAATAATAAACCCTGCCTGAACATGTTCGCCGCCTATTGATGGATCAAGATCAACAGAGTATGCATAGTTATATGTCCAACTTGCATCGTCCCCTGAACTAAATGATTCAACAAAGGAATCAAAAGTATTAGTAGTAGAACCGTTAGGTCTTATAACTTGTACAGAATCAGCAAAATATTGTCTCATACCTTCGTAATCTTGATTAGCCCAAAGCTTATCAACAGTGTTTACAACATCAATTGCTTCTTGAGTCCCAAGATGCCATTGTGTGGCAGAATTTTCTCCAGTAACAAAACCAATTGCTCTTTCAGGAGTATTAGTATCACACCCACTAAAAAAAATAGTAAATGTAAAAAGTATAATTAAAATTGAATTTTTCATTGTAATTGTTTAGACAACAAATATATAACTATATTAGTTACTTATTTTGTAATATTTTTAAAGTGTATTATTTTTATGTAAATTAAATTCAATAATTATTATTTATATTTATAATTAATAATACTTTTATATACTTTTTATAAAAATTTAAGAAATTAAATTAATTTTAAAAATGTTTATATATGTATTAATAATACATATTTTAATACACTATAATTATCGAATTTAAATAATTAATAATTAGATTAATAGAAAAAAGTATAACCTTTACTACTCAATAAAAAATTTATAATGAAAAAATATATATTACTTCTTTTTATTATTACTACCTCATGTGTTTACAATAATGGCGGAAGCACTCAAATAGATTACTATAATTCAGAAAATACTAAAAAATTAGATTTTCCTTTTTCGGATGCGACAATCGTAAATAATGTAATTTATGTTGCTGGACAAGTAGGAAACATTCCGGGCACAAACGAAATTGTGTCAGGAGGGATTAAAGAGGAAACAAAACAAACAATGAAAAACATAGAGAGTGTATTGCTTAAACTTGGAAGTTCTATGGATAAAGTTTTCAAATGCACTTGTATGTTGTCAGATATATCTGAATGGAGTCAAATGAGTGAAGAATATATAAAGTTCTTTAAAGATAATAAAAGACCTTCTCGAAGTGCTTTTGCTGGAACAGGCTTAGCGTTAGGAGCTAAAGTAGAAATAGAATGCTGGGCGATTAAATAGTGTTAACGCTTTTGTTTGATTGAAGATTCAGATATTAATTCTGCCAAAAGCTCATCTGCCTTATCATCTGCTTCTGATCTTTTTTTAGAATCAAATTTTTTGTAGACCGACACAAAATGATTTGCAGTTCTCCTTGAGATTTTTTTAAGAAGAAGAGCCTCGTTAACCCTCCTGAGGAATATACTTTTAAGATTAATCTGCATTGGTTATAGTTAATTAAATTTAAGAAAAAAACTTAATTATTATATCATTTTTTGATTAATTTAAAAAAGCATGATGTGAAATATGAAAAAAAGGTTATCTCAACAATTTATTGCTAAAACCTAACGATATGAATAAAAGTAAATTAAGACTTTATTAAGTACTGGAACTTCATGAATAATTGTGATTTATTAACTCTATAGTTTGGAGAGTTATAATAACTAAATTCATCTACAAAGTTTTGATTTCCTCCAAAATAGAAAATTGTATCAGGGTTAGGCCTCCATGAGATTAGTGGCTGAACAAAAAATTGATCAGAAAATTCATTATACTCAGAGATAACTCTAAAGTCTAAAGAATTAGTAAATTGATATCTAATATCAAGCCTTGCAATATAACCATCAAAAAAATATTCATCAGAATCCAATTTTTTTAACCTAGAAAAATCAATTGAAGGTTTAATTCGCAAATTGTCATTCAAAGTAATCTCAACTGAGGTGTTAAAAGAGAAGCGCTCCCCTAGTTCAGGAATATCCTCGCGATAAGCTATTTCATTACCAGTTCCAAACCCTCCACTAATATTTATAAAATCAAAAGGCTTTGACGAAATTCTCACATAATGACTTGAAAAGTTTTCAAATTCTGATACTAAATGAGAATCATAAAAAGCGAACTCATAATTGTAAAATATATCCGTATTTAAAATTGTTAAAACAGTAAAATATGCTTCAAAAGCTGATCTTTTTAATTTATTAGAATAATTATACTCTCTGTCATATCGAGCACTAATTCTATAATTTTTTAAATATTTCTTATCAGGATACTTATAGTATCCATGCCATATTTCATATTTCTTTAAATCATTTTGAACAATAAACCCGTTATCTGCTCTAAAAGTTGGAGAAATTCCTGTGTATCTTACAAATGATCTCCAATCTTGGGTATCTCTTCTTAATTCAGAGTAAAAAGCATCACCACTGAAGCTTTCTCCATCAAGATTAACCGTATAATCGCCAAATTTTTTATCAGAGTCTATCCAATCTGAATTGGGTTCCTTGTTTGAGTTTCTAAAGTATTCAATCTCAAATTTCAAGCCACCTGAAAATTTAAACAAACCATCCAATCCAATCAAATTTCCATAAGCATCACCATCATATAGTCTGTTGGTTGCAAGTGCTCCAATTTGAATGTTTGGATTTAATATGTTTTGATATCTCAGAACATTATTAAAACTTCTCCCTCCAACTCCTGAAAACGATTCAAACTGAGTTGGTACTATGTACGGTGAATCTTGATCAATAGCAGTAAGCATGTATATTCTTGATTTTCTTCCTTGATTTAGAACTTTAGATGCAAAAGAAGGGTTATTAATAGATCGGGAATAAAATACATCCATAGTGTAATCAAGAACATCTATACCTTTATTAAAAAAGGGCCTTCGCTCAGGATAATTTATTGCTGTTGGTGAATTAATATCAATTTTAGTTACATCAGCTTCTACTTGAGAAAAGTCTGGATTTAAAGTAGCCTCAACAGATAAGTTTTTATTGATTTCAAGATTAATACCTATACCATAGTTAACCTGTGGCTTTTTATAACTTAATCTATCATAAAATTCATCTCTCTCACCAGAAACATTTGAGCTTACATAAGGCAGAAAATCAAGATTTTTTTTATAACTAATATCATTCATTACAATTGTATGATCTAACTGGCAAAGCTTACAAGAATTTTCCCTATCAAGTTTACTACTGTATGCTCTTGCAGTTGACCCTTGTTTATATTGATCCCTATAACTTGAGCTTAAATTAAGTTTCCATCTTTGGTTTACAGCATTTGGAAATGGTAATGATGAGAAAGGGATAATAAACTCAACTTCATATCCAAAATCTGTTAGTCTTCCCTGTGATTCATAATCAAAATTCGCATCAAGACTCCAACCACTATCTCTACTTCCAAAACCAGAAGATTCAACTCTAATTCCATCAGCCTGACTTCCATAAAGATTCGCTGTTAAGCCAATATTATTTCTTGCATCTCCATATGTATCAATATGAATATTTACATAATCATCAGAGAATAAAGAAAAATTATCTCTAGAATGAATTGAAGCCACAACATCATCTCTGTAGGCTCTAAATGCTATATATACAAATTCCTGAGAATAGTTAACAAACCCAACAGTTTTATATGAGGGTTTTGTATTATATCCAGGAAGATGTTCGTAGACTAAGTCTATTTGTGAGGCGTTTAGTAACTCTGTCTCAGATAATGTTCCATCCATAATAAATACAGATTCTTCAGTCTTTATAAGGTTTAATACTTCATTTTGAGAGAAGCAAAGCATACTCGACATAAGTATGATTAGGAGAATGGTTTTATTCATCATTAGATTTAGACCTCAAAGAAATTAAAAAGTTTCAAAATGACAATTTACTAGTTAGTTAAAACGTAGTTAAATAATTCTTATTTAATGAGATATTGGAACTTAAGAAATAATTGTGTTCGATTTACCATATAATTTGGTGAGTTATAATCTGTAAATTGATCAACATAGTTTTGATTTCCTCCAAGATAAAAGATTGTATCTGGATTTGGTCTCCAAGAAATTAAAGGCTGAAAAAAGAATTGTTTAGAGAAGTCATTATACTCGGAAATTACCCTTAAGTCTAATTCATTAGTAAACTGATATCTAACATCAAGTCTTCCTATGTAACCTTTAAAAAAATATCCTTGACCATCATTTTTTTTAATCGATGAATAGTTTACTGAAGGTGTAATTCTAAAATTGTCTGTTAAAGATAATTGCGCAGTAAATCTTATATCATTTGTATATCCAAGCTGAGGAACTTCTTCTCTGTAAGCAATATCATTTCCGAACTTATAAAAGACTTCTAAATTCAAAAAATCAAATGGCTGAGATTCTATTCTGAGCCAATGGTTAATAAAGTCTTTAAATTGAAACTCTAGGTGAGTCTTGTAAAAATTATACTCATAGTTATGAGTAATTGAAGTATTTAATATTGTTAAAATTGATAGATATGTTTGGAAACTGGATCTTGATATTTCATTTAATTGATTATAACTAAAATCTTGAGACACTACAATTCTATAATTTTTAAGCAAATCTTTATTTGGGAAATTATAGTAACCATGTCTAAGTGAATATTTCTTTAAATCATTAGTGGTTATAAATCCTAAGTCTGATCTAAATCCATCTGAAAGAGAACTATACTCAATTCTTGTTCTCCAGTTTTCTGTATCTCTTCTGATTGATGCAAATACTGCACTTCCGTTTATTTTTTCTCCATCTAAATCAACTGTATAGTTTCTTAACTTCTTTTTAGTTTCAAACATATTTGATTCAGGCTCTTTATTGTTATTAAAGAATAATTCTAATTCAAACTTCCATACGTTTGAAAAATTAAAGAGAGCATCAACTCCATATAAATTTCCATATGCATCACCCTCGTAGAACCTGTTAGATGCTAATAGTCCAACTTGAGAATTAGAATTTATAAAGTTTTGATATCGTAATACATTACTAAAACTCTTACCTCCAACACCAGAAAAAGATTCATACTGAGTAGGAACTAAATAAGGTGTTTCTTCATCAAAGGCACTTAGCATATATAGCCTGGACTTTTTCCCTTGATTAATAATCTTTGATGCAAAAGAAGGTTTATTAATTGATCTTGAATAAAAAACATTGAGAGAATAATCCATTGCATCAATTCCTCTATTAAAAAAAGGACGTTTTTCAGAATAATTTAATGCAGTTGGTGAGTTAATATCAATTTTTGTTGCATCAGATTCAACCTGAGAAAAATCAGGATTTATTGTCCCTTCAATGGAAAAGTTTTTATTTAATTCTATATCAAAGCCTATTCCATAATTTAACTCAGGAGTTTCATAATTAATTCTATCATAATATTTTTCTCTTAGTCCACTTAAATTCGAACTTACATATGGAAGAAAATTCAGTTTTTTATCAATATCAATATCATTTAAAACAATTGTATGATCTAAAAGACAAAGTTGACAACTTGCATCTCTATTTGACATACTTGATGCAACTCTAACTTCTGCTCCTTCATTTTTATCATCAAGATATCCTGTAAATATTTTAATTTTCCAAGTCTGTGTTTTTCCATTTGGAAAAGGGAGCTCAGAGAATGGTATGATAAATTCTAACTCATATCCATCTTCAGTAATTCTCCCCATAGATTTAAAATCATAGTTTACATTTGAATTTACACTTGGCCCACCCCCTCTGCCGGTTCCAGGCATTCTGATGGCATCACTTTGACTACCAGAAGGATTTGAGTTAATTATAATATTGTTTCTGGCATCACCATATGTATCAATTGCAAGACCAGTGAAATCACCTCTCCAAATCGCTCTATTATCTCTTGTCGTAACAGGAGCTACAACTTTATCTCTATATGCTTTTATTCCTACATATAAATGCTTATTTGAGTAAGTTAAAAAACCTGTTGTTCTTTGTGAAGGCTGTATATTATATCCTGGCTGTTCCTCATACTTTACTTCCAATATTTTCGCACCTTCTATTTCTTCATTGGAAATAGTTCCATCTAAAAGAAATCTATCTCCTTCAATTTTGTTGAGGCTTAGAATTTTTTCTTGAGATTTTGCTTCAGCAAAAAAAAGAATAGCTAATAAAAAAAAATAGTTCTTAGGTTTCATGTTGTTTAGAACTGAAAAATTATAAATAGTTTAATTATTTATATCCAAAAAATTTCTTGATATTATTTGAATATCTTATCCAAATCGCAGCCATACTCCAAAGAGAACCTAAAGGTATCCACCAAAGAGCAATAACAAGAGCATAGAACTCCTTTTTATTAGCATTTTTGACTTTATCCTTTAATTTGCTGTAACTGAGTTTTTTCATTTAGATTTTTTATCAAAACTGTACTTAATGGAAACAATATGTGCAGAAGAATTTGAGCTAAATTTCTCTTTATATTTTTGATAAAAATAACGTAATGTGATACTCTGTGAATTAAGGATATTTATTTTATTACTTAAACCATATCTATATGCCTCTTGCTCATTTCCATCTATTTCATTAAAATATTCAAAGTAAATTTTAGGATTATTTGACCAATCCTTAATTTTCCACTCAATTAAAGGTCTTAAACGAATTCTTTTCTTAAATCTATTATCTCTATCCAATGAAAAACGATTTTGATATGCGAGCCGCAACTCAAAATTAAATTTATTTAACGTAAACTTTTTTTCAACTCCTAATCTGTAACGTATCATGTTTTCATAACCTTGTATTCCTCCATTATTATCATTTCGACTGTAATATCTTAGTTGACCTAATAGTATTAGTTTTTTTATTGGTTTATATGATATTTCTGATTCGGTAATATATGTGTCAACCACATTAAGATCTTCTTTTAGTCTAAAGTGTTGACTTAAATCAATTTTAAAACGATCATTAAGTTCAATCCCATATTCAACAGAAGACCATCCCTTTAATTCATTGCTTTGAGCTAAGGATATATTGCTTAGCATAAGAATAAATAGAAAAATGAAAAAATGAATAGATTTTCTAGTAGTATACATGCACTGTTATAATATTTAAATTTTTATCAATTTTAAAAACTTTAAATGTTTTGACTTTAATATTAAGGTTATTTTCTTGTCTGTTAATTTCTTCAACAATTATCTTATTGATATCAGTGTCAGAATATTCAAGTTGCAAAACAATTCTTCGATTTAAATCCTCTGCAAGTGGATGAACTTTATTATTATATGAAAATCTCATTAAAATAAACTCCCCAAAAACTATAAACAATAACACTATTAGATTTATTACCATCAATTCAGAAACTGATAAAAAGTCTTCTGATAAGGCATTAATTACTGCCATTCCAATAGTAATAAATAAATAAGTCATTTCTTCTGTTTGAAGAGGTTGTGTTCTATATCGAATAATACCAAAAATTGCGAATAAACCTAACGCCATACCAAGATTAAGATCAAAATTCTTTAAAGTAAAACAAAGAAAAAATACTATTAAGCTAATCATCAAAAATGTAAAAGAGAATCGCCTTAAAACCATATGTTTTGTGATTATCAAAATCATAGAGGCAATAAAAATTGTATTAATAGAGAATCGAATTATTGCAGAATTCCAATCAAACTCAATAAGTAATATAGAACTCATGATTTTATCAGTTTAAGGGGTTAAAAATTAATTAAATATAATGCAATCTTTAACCTAATCAAATAGTTTAATATGGTATTAAGCAGTTAGTGATTATCAGATTTTTTTATTAGGTGTTTGCCATTTCTTTTACAGCATTAACAAAAGTATCTAGCTCACTTGTTGTTGTAAAAATATTTGGACTAATTCTACAACCTTTAACATTTGCATAATCTATTGCAACAGTAAATATTTTATAATTTTTAAATAGTGTTTTAGCCATGTCGGACGGTGACATATTTGTAAGGCCAACGTTTCCAATTCCACAACTTCTATGATTATCTTCTGGAGTATTAACAATCACATTCTTAATACCTCTAAGCTTATCAGACCAATATCTTTGTAGAAACCTCATTCTTTCTTCTTTCTTTCTTACACCTATCCATTTTATGTAATCAATGGAGTTTGATATCGCTAAATCTGTATGAACTGGATGAGTTCCAATATGATTTAATCTTTTTATATCATTTTTGTTTGTGTTTCCATTTGCTAATAAAGGCCATATTTTATGAGTGTTGTTTTTATTTATGTAGAGAAGGCCTGCTCCTAGTGGAGTTGCAAGCCACTTATGAAGACTAGATCCATAATAATCACAATTAAATTCATCAATTGAAAAATCAAAATGTCCAACACAGTGCGCTCCATCAACCATAACTTCTACTCCATAGCTATGAGCCATTTCGCATATTTTCTTAACAGGGAGAATCTGTCCCGTAATATTTATCATATGACAGATCATTATTAATTTTGTCTTATCTGTAATTTGACTCTCATAAATTGATATTATTTCTTCATCACTCTTAGGGTGGTTAGGAACTGATACTATTTTAGTTTTCACTCCATATCTTAATGAAATTTGTTCAAACATTTCCTTCATAGTTCCATAATCTTGTTTAGCATAAATTGCCTCATCTCCCCTTTCCCATTGATAACCAGAAATTACTAAATCTAGAGATTCTGTTGTATTTCTAGTTATCCCAATTTGATCAGAGGTAGAACCTACTAGTTTTGCTAATTCACTTATTACTCTATCTTTATTTTTATTAAGATCGTTTCTCATATAATATGATCCTTCAATATTTACATATTTTACATGTTTTATGAAATGCTCTAAAACGGGGTTAGGAATAATACTATAATAACCACTTTCAAGATTTATGTAATCATCTTTAAGGGTATAATGAGATCTCACTGTACTCCATAGTTCTTCATCACTTTTAATTTTTGGTAAGCTAAATGAAATAGACTTAATCTTTGTTAACTCTGATGGAGAAACTACCGAAGAGACAGATAGTGCTCCAAGAGTTTTTATAAAATTTCTCTTATCCATTTAATTAGTAATTTTACTTCAATTTAACAAAAATGCGTAAAGAAATAAGTTTTTATTTACTGATTTTCATTGTGTTAAGTGGTTGTAACAAGTCTGAAACTCAAAATTGCAAATCAGAAAAAAAATTAATTGCATGTACAAAAGAATATATGCCAGTTTGTGGTTGTGATAACATTACTTATCCAAATAAATGTGTAGCCGAGTCAGAGGGAGTTAATAATTGGACTTCCGGAGCCTGCTCTGACTAGTTGATAACATTATTTCAACTTCAAATCTTATCTGTAATAATACTTACTATTTGGGCAGCTAACTTTGCAGTTATAGAATCTATATCATACTTTGGATTAAGCTCAACTATATCGATTGCTTTTACATTTTTTGTTTTTAAAACATGTTCAAAAACTGATCTAAAAAAATTTATAGAAAACCCGAAAGGGCCTGGAGCACTAACTCCAGGGGCATGAGAAGACGCAAAACCATCTAGATCAATACTAACATATAGCAAATCACAGTCTATAAAGTTTTCATCAATTATATTAAAAATGTCATTTAAGTTGTCTGATTTACAATCTTCTATAGGGATATAATTTACACCTAACTCAGATGCAATTTCATATAGTAAGTCTGAATTAGAAGATTTTTGAATTCCTAGAGCAAGATAATTAGTGTCCGATCCAAACTCATTCATTATTTGATAAAATGGAGTTCCAGAATTTGGGCCATTTATTGTTGGCCTTAAATCAAAATGAGCATCAAAATTCAAAATTCCTATTTTGTCTGATCCAAGTTTTGAAAGTGCTTTTTTTATTCCACAAAAATGACCGTATGCAATATCATGACTACCTCCAATACCAATACTAACTTGTCCAGATTGAATTATTTCACAGATGATGTTTGAATATAATTTTTGCGCTAATTCAATTTTATTTTCAAATGCAAAAACATCACCATAATCAGTAATTATTTTTTTGGGAAAATGAGCTGATGATTTACCTAACTCTTCCCTTATTGCCTTTGGGCCATTTTTAGCTCCTTGTCTTCCATTATTTCTTTTAACTCCCTCATCGCATGAATAACCTAAAATGCCAAAATTACCATGTAAACTATTTGATTTTAATTTATCAAGACCTTCTCTATAAATTTTTATTCCTTCATACCAATACTGATTTGGAGAAGAGGGGTCTGAAATTCCTCCACTCCATAATTTTGATTCTGGTGGCTGATAATATTTAATCAATTTAGTCACTTATCTAACAAAGATTTTCCATTAATGTAAACTTCTTCAATTAAATTTGATCCAAAAGAATATGGTATCATCGAGTAAGAAGATATTTTTGTTGTAACGATTAAATTTGCTTTTTTACCAATCGTAATACTTCCTACTTCTTTAGATAAATTCATCGCGTAAGCACCATTAATTGTAGCAGCATTAATTGCTTCTTCGGGAGACATCCCCATTTTTGTACAAGCTAGAGAGACTACAAAATTCATGTTTCCAGAAGGAGATGAACCAGGATTGTAATCAGAAGCTATAGCCAGAGGAATATTATTATCCATAATCTTTCTTGCTGGAGTATATGGAATGTTTAAGAAAAAGGAGCAATTAGGTAATGCAACAGGCATAGTATTGCTTTTTTTAATTGCATTAATATCTTGATCATTTAATATTTCTAGATGATCTATTGTTAATGATTCAAGCTCTGTACAAAGTGGTACACCCCCAATAGAATTAAATTGATTAACATGAACTTTTGGAATTAATCCATGTTTTTTTCCAGCATTTATAATTAATCTTGTTTCATCAACATCAAAATAATCCTTTTCACAAAAAACATCAATAAATTTTGCAAGTTTTCTTTCTGAAACTTCTGGAATCCATTGATCTATAATCTCAGATATAAATAAATCTTTTTTATTAATATATTCTTCTGGTAAAGCGTGAGCTGGTAGAAAAGTTGGTTGAATTAATGCATCATAATTATTACTCAATTTTTTAATTACCTCTAGCATTTTAATTTCAGCTGGTAATTCAAGTCCATACCCTGATTTTATTTCTATTGCTCCAGTTCCTAATTTCATAACTTCTTCTAATCTAAGAGCACTTTTCAAATATAAATTTTCAAAGGTTTCCTGCTGAAGTTTTCTGGCAGAATTCAATATACCCCCTCCTTTTTTTGCGATTTGATGATAGTTTAGTCCTAAAATTCTATCAACAAACTCCTTTTCTCTAGGTTCAGAAAATACTAGATGAGTATGAGAATCACACCAGGCAGGCATAATGAACCTTTCCTTCACATCTATAACTTTGTCTACATCAATACTTGGGCAATCATTCATAATGCCATAATCTATAATCTGATCATCTTGAATTATTAGAAATGCATTATTTAACTTAGAAAGCTTTTTCATTTGTTTGCCTTCTATGTACTCTATTGAATTATCTAGAGTTTGCAATAGTCCTTTTATATTTTTAAAAAGAATTTTCATTTAACTAGAGAATCTAGAATGCTATCATCGACATGTTCTGGAATTAGAACTTTTAATTCCTCCGTTCTTTTCATTTCATGTTTAATTGCTCTAATAGCTGGCTTGTTCCGTGCCCAACTTCTCCTGGCTATTCCGTTATTAACATCAAAAAATAACATCTTTTCTAATTTTTTTTCTGATTTTTTTGTGCCATCCAATAGCATTCCAAAACCACCATTAATTACTTCACCCCAGCCAACACCTCCACCATTGTGAATTGATACCCAAGTTGCTCCTCTGAAACTATCCCCTATAACATTATGAATTGCCATATCTGCTGTGAATTTACTCCCATCATAAATATTTGAAGTTTCTCTATAGGGAGAATCTGTTCCACTTACATCATGATGATCTCTACCCAAAATTACAGGTCCTATTTCTTTCTTTGAAATAGCTAGATTAAAAGCTCTAGCGATTTCAATTCTTCCCTGTGAGTCTGCGTATAAAATTCTAGCTTTAGATCCAACTACTAATTTATGTTTTTGTGCATCCTCAATCCATTTAATATTATCATCTAGCTGACCTTGTATTTCACTTGGTGCCTTTTCTTTTATTTTAGTTAAAATGGTTTTAGCTATTTCATCAGTTTTTTTTAGATCTTCTTCATTTCCTGATGCACAAACCCATCTGAATGGACCAAAACCATTATCAAAACAGATTGGCCCTAAAATATCCTGAACATATGATGGATATCTAAACTCTGTTTTCTTGTCATTCATTACATCAGCGCCAGCTCTAGAAGCTTCTAATAAAAAAGCATTACCATAGTCAAAGAAGTACGTTCCTCTTTTAACATGCATCTTGATAGCGATGGAATGTTTTTTTAAGGATTCTTGCACTTTTTGTTTAAAGAGTTCAGGGTTATCTTTCAATAAAATATTTGCCTCATCATAATTTAACTCAACAGGATAATAACCTCCAGACCAAGGATTGTGAAGCGAAGTTTGATCAGACCCGATAGTTACATGAATTTTTTCTTTGAGAAAAGCTTCCCATACATCAACTATATTTCCAATATAGGCAAAAGATATTATTTTTTTTTCTAGCTGTGCTTCTTTAACCAACTTGACTAATTCACTAATTTCAAAAACAAGTTTATCTACCCAACCTTGATCATGTCTTTTTTTTGCAGCAGAATAATTCACCTCTGCAGTGATCGTAATACAACCAACAATATTTCCTGCTTTAGGTTGAGCACCACTCATTCCTCCAAGTCCTGAAGTAAGAAATATTTTTCCTTTTACAGATTCTCCTTTTTTGAGAACTTTTCTAAAGGCATTCATTAAGGTAATTGTTGTCCCATGAACTATTCCTTGAGGACCAATATACATAAACGATCCTGCTGTCATTTGTCCATATTGTGTTACACCTAAGGCATTGTATCTTTCCAAATCATCAGGTTTAGAATAGTTAGGTATCATCATTCCGTTTGTTATTACTAATCTTGGTGATTTTTTTGAAGAAGGAAATAATCCCATAGGATGGCCTGAATAGAGATGTAAAGTTTGATTGTTATTCATCTCTGCTAGATACTTCATAGTCAATAAGTATTGAGCCCAATTTTGAAAAACAGCACCATTACCACCATAGGTTATAAGTTCTTGAGGATGCTGAGCAATTTCTTCATTTAAATTATTCTGTATCATTAACATTATTGCTGCTGCCTCATTAATTTTTACTGGATATTCATCTATAGATCGAGCATATATGGAATAATTTGGTTTAAATCGAATCATATAGATTCTACCGTAGGTGTCTAATTCTTTAATAAAGTCATAAGCAAGTTCCTTATGCCATTTTTTTGGGAAATATCTTAATGCATTTTTTATTGCTAACCTTTTTTCATCTAAACTTAAGATTTGCTTTCTACTGGGAGCAGGATTTAATTTTAAATCAATTGATTTAGATTCTGGTAGTTCTTTTGGAATTCCTTGTAAAATTTGTTCTTGGAAAGTCATAACTCTGGAAAAACATTTAAATCTTGGTTCTCTATTAAATTAATCATCTCTTCAATGTCTTTACTTAATATTCTGTCTTCTTCTAATTTTTTTATGTTTTTGCGTATTCTAGAAAAGGTTATTTCTACAGGATCAGAAAATTTATTTGGACGTCTAAACTCTAATGCTTGAGCTGCATGTAATAATTCAATTGCAATGATTTTTTCAAGATTACCTATAACTTCAAGACACATTCTGCCTGAGATACTACCCATTGACACATGATCTTCTTGTCCCATGCCTGTTGGAATACTATCTGCAGAGGAGGGAAAACAAAGTGATTTGTTTTCTGAAACTAAAGCAGCAGTAGTATACTGAGTAATCATAAAGCCTGAATTAAGTCCTGCATTTTTGATTAACATAGGAGGTAGTCCATGAAGGCCCTCTAAAAGTAAATAGCTTCTTCTATCTGATATATTCCCAATTTCAGATGCAGCTATTTTCAAATAATCAATTGCTAAAGCTAATGGTTGGCCATGAAAATTTCCCCCTGAAATAGTTGAGTTATCATCTAGAATTATTGGATTGTCCGTCACAGAGTTAATTTCAATATCTACAAGTTCTTTTACATGATATAAAGCATTTCGAGAGGCACCGTGAACTTGGGGAGTACATCTTATTGAATAAGGATCTTGTACTCTATCACAATCTATATGTGAATTTGAATTTTCAGAGTCTTTCAATAAACTAGAAATTCGATTAGCAACTTTAATGCTTCCCTTGTAGGGTCTAAGTTCATGTAGCTCTTTTCTAAAAGGAGCCAGACTTCCTTGAAATCCTTCAAGGGACATCGCCGAAGCTAAATCAGCTAAATCCATAATGTATTCAAGTTTTGAAATTGCTTTAATAGCATGGGCTAAAATAAACTGTGTTCCATTAATTAATGCCAATCCTTCTTTTGCATTTAAATCTAGAGGTTTTAATTTATGTTTTTTTAAAATTTTTTTAGACTCAACCTTCTCTTCACCATCCCAGAAAAATCCTTCTCCAATCAATGGAAGAAATAAATGAGCTAGTGGTGCTAAATCTCCTGAGGCACCGACTGATCCTTTTTCGGGAACATGTGGAGTTAAATTATTTTGAAAAAAATAAATTAGACGTTCTATCAATTCTATACTAACTCCTGAAAATCCCATAGACAAAGATTTTATTTTACAAAGAAGCATAATCCTAGCAAGTTCAGGATTGATTGGATCTCCAACACCAACTGAGTGGCTTAATAATAAATTTCGTTGCAAAGACTTAGTCTCTTTTGAGGTAATTCTTTTTGTACATAGAGGTCCAAAACCAGTATTTATTCCATAAACAGGCTTTGTGTTTTTTGCAATTTTTTGAGCGCGCTCATAGCTTAAAATTATTTTTTTTCTAAGCAAAGAGTTTAATTTAACCGCATGGGGATTCTCCAAGAAAAAATAAATATCATCTACCGATAAATTAGAATTTTCTATACTCAACATGACTAAATTTAATTCAAAGTTTGACTTTAAAGATAGCAATATCAAGCATAATAAAGAAATAATAAGCATTAGAGAGAAATCAAATGAATTTATATTAGATAATTAGAAATAATTTTTAGTACCTTGCATTACACAGTACCTTATTATATATGAGTACAACAAACTTTAAAACACAAATAAGAAAAGGTTTAATCGAATTTTGTGTTCTTCAAATTATCTCTAGAGGTGAAGTTTACACAACTGATATAATAGAAGAGCTTCAAAAATCAAAAATGATAGTTGTAGAAGGTACACTTTATCCCCTGCTTAATAGATTAAAAGGATCTAACTATGTTGATTACTCATGGAAAGAGTCAAAACAAGGACCTCCAAGAAAGTATTATGTTTTAACAAAAGAAGGCGAAGAGCATCTAAAAGATCTACATCTATCATGGGTTGATGTTGACAAAGCGGTAAAAAAAATAATAAATACAAAAAAATAATGAAGAACATATTTTTGATTTTGTCTTTTCTGTTCATTTCAACTATTCAATCACAGGAGACTTATAGAAATTATCTTATAGGGCAATGGGAGTTTATAGTAGATGTAAAAGATGTGATAAAAAATTCCGATGAATTAAGCGGATTTGAAAAATTAGCTGCAAGAACTTTTTCTGGAGTTATTCAGAAAGCCCTAGATAATACGCCAATATTAATTGATTTTAAAAAAAATAATACTGCTGCAGTAATAGTAACTAGAAATGAAAAGACAGAAAGTAAAGTAGTTTTTAATTGGGAAATAGATGAAAATGGATATCTAATATTAGATGATATAGATGATCAAACAGAAATTCAGTTAGGCGATACTGCCTATTGGATTTTTGATGCTGACAAATTAGTACCCTATAATTTGACAGGAACTATTATCGAGGGAATATTATTGATTAAAGTAAAATAAAATGAAAAAAACGCTGAGTATAAATATTGGAAGTAGGGTTTTTAATATCGATGAAGATGCTTATGATTTACTATCTAAGTATTTAGAATCTATCAAAAAGTATTTTAAAAAAATAAAAATAAATGAAGACATTTTTGAAGATATTGAAAATCGTATATCAGAAAAATTTACGTCGACTATAGCTAAAAGACAATCGCTAAATATTGATGATGTTAACAATATAATTAAAGAAATGGGTACACTTGATGATTTCAAGGAAGCATATAATGATTTTGAAATAAATGAACCAAAAAGTGGTGGCCAAGAATCAAGCACGAAAGAAAATAAAAAAAGAATATACAGAAATTCAAGTGATAAAGTTATAGCTGGAGTTGCCTCTGGGCTAGCAAATTACTTTAGTGTGGATCCAATTATTTTTAGATTACTTTTTATTGCTTCTATTTTTACTGGCTTTGGGATTATTGCTTATTTGATTTTTTGGATTGGGATCCCTTCAAATGAAAGTGGAAAAATCAAAGAGATTAAAAGACTTTACAGGGACGGAGACAACAAAATACTTGGAGGGGTTGCATATGGATTAGGAAATTATTTTGGAGTAGATCCTGCAATTATTAGAATACTTTTTATAGTATCTATTTTTATTGGGGGTTCTGGAATAATAGCATACTTTATACTATGGATGTCAATTCCTGAAGCAAAGACTGTTGGTGAAAAAATGAATATGAAAGGGTATCCCCTTACTCTTGAAAATATTGAAAAATTTATAAAGGAAAAGCTTCCTCAAAACGATGGCAAGGAGAATGTTTTTGTTAAAATTATTTTATTTCCCTTTAGAGTAATTGGTCCAATATTTTTAGGAATTATAGCATTAATTATTCCTATTTTAAGAATATTACTTGGCTTTATCTTTTTTGTATTTTCTATTGTAATTATTGTTTTTTTATTAGTCTTTACATTAGCAGTTCTAAAATTAATTAATTATCAAGAATTTATCATTGGTAGCTTTAACGGTATATTTTTAACTGGTATAGATTTATCATCTATAGTGGGTGAATTACCCTTTTATCAACAATTATCAGTTATCTCATTTCTAGTGGTAGCATTATTGTTTGTTATCATGATTATTTCAAAAGTATTATTCAACATAAAAAATAATTCTTCTGGTAGAATAATTGGCTTATTCTTTATTGGTATTATTTTACTCATTTTTAACCTTATGGTTATTGGCGATACAATTGATAAATGGAAAAAAAGTGGTCAAATTGATGAATGGATAGATGAAGGAAAAATAATAATTGAGGAGGATAACTACAAAGGGCTAAATTGGAAGAAAAGGTATAATAGATACTAATTTTATTTAATTAATTTAGCGCACATTATGCCTCGTCTTTTATTTTTTATTTTTTTAATGAGTACAAGTTTAGCTTATTCTCAAAAGACATATAACATAAATAAAGTTGATCAATCTGAAATCATAATTGATGGTTTTATTTCTGAAGAAGAAAGAAAATCTTCATTAAAAACCACCGTAGATTATGAATGGCAGCCTGGATATAATACTCCTGCAAGACTTGAAACTGATGTGTACTTAAGGTATACAGAATCCAGTCTCTACGTTGGAGTGGTAGCATATAGTAATCCTGAAAATATTAGAGGACAGGTTAGACCAAGAGATCAAATGGAAGGGGATCTAAATGAGGATACTATTTTTCTAAGATTTGATCCTTTTCAAGATGCACGAAGTGTTTTTATTTTAGCTTCAAATGCATATGGAAGTCAACTTGATTTAAGAGCAAGAAATGCAATTAGTGATGATGAGAGATATGATATAACTTTTAATGCATTATATGAAACTAAATCCTCAATTAATGATGAGGGTTATATTATTGAATTTTTAATTCCGTTTAATTCAATTCCATACCCAAGTGGTAAAGATCAAGAATGGGGATTTAATGTAATGAGAGTTTTTACTCTTGATGGAACACAAGTTTGGACTATAGGTGATAAATATGATAGAGATAACCCATGTAGAATCTGTCAGATTAGTGGTAAATTAAAAATGGATGATCTAGAATTTAAAAGTAAGACTGAACTTCTTCCATATATATCAAGTAATTTAATTGGAGATAGAGGAGTTTTATCAAATAATACTATAGATTATGGAAAAGCTTCAAGTGAAGTTGGCTTTGGGGTTAAATATGACCTATCCTCGTCTTCATCTATTGAGTTAACAATAAATCCAGATTTTTCTCAAGTAGAGGCAGATGAAACTCAGATTGATATTAATTCAGCATTTGCTTTACAATACCCAGAGTTAAGACCTTATTTCAATAAAGGAATGGATTTATTGAATTTCTTAGATAATGCTTTCTACTCTAGAACTATTAACTCTCCTTCAATATCATCTAAGATAACATCTGCAGGAAAACAATCTAGGTCAATTCTATTAACAGCTATAGATCAAAATTCTCCATATTTAATCGGAGGTGAAGATAAATCTTACTTTGGAGAAGGTGGCACTAGTTATGCTAATGCATATAGATATCAAAGAGTAATAAACAATGGTCTTAAATATGGATTTTTTACTACAAATCGATATTATGAAGGCGGTGGATATGGTAATCTTTTTGGCATTGATGGGTTATTTACTATTAATAAGATTTGGCGAATTCAATTTGAGTTAATTAAAAATTTTAATGAAGAACCTATTGCTGATTGGATAGACACTAATGACATATTCTCAAATAAATCAGTAAGATTAAATGGGGAAAAATTTAATGGAAGTGCAAATTACTTTAGAGCCTCAAGACAAACTGAAAACTGGAATTCATATTTATTTTATAAATCAATATCGGCAAATTTTAGATCTGATTTGGGATTTGTTCCAAACAATAACAAAAAATCATTCACTTTATTCCAAGGATATGAAAAAATATTTGACAAGAAATATTTAAAAAACTTTGGGGTTAGTGTTACAGGAGATTTGAGTCACAATTTCAATAATGATCTTAAGTATAGAGCTTTAGAACTAGATTTTGAGGTTACTACAATTGGCAAAACTAATATTAGTTATACATATCTTATTAATTCCTTTAGAAACTATTTAGGTGTTAATTATAAAAACTATAGTAATTCCACCATAACTGTAATGGGTTCGCCATCAAAGAATTTAACATTTTTCACTAAAGCTACATTTGGAAATGAAATTGCATTCAATGAGGATATTCCTGAAATTGGAAAAGAAAGCTCTTTCATCTTATCATTAAATTATAAACTAGGGAATAATATAAGTCTAAATCCATCTTTAAGATTTTCTTCATTGAGGAAAACGGATGACTCTGAATTTTTCTATAATGGTTATATATCAAGATTATCTAGCAGGTATCAGTTTAACAATGACTTAAGTATAAGATTAATTTCTGAATACAATAAATTTACTGACACATTTTACATACAACCCCTCTTAGAATGGAATCCCAATCCTTCAACAATTTTTTATATTGGGGGGAATCAGAGTTCAATTAATGATTTTGATCTTCAACCAGAAGATTTTAATCCTTTCAGGATTAATAGGTCTCAATTTTTTATTAAATTTCAATACTTAATTGGAATTTAAATTATAAATCAGGTAATTATGAAAAATACAATCTTACTACTATCATTTATTTTAACTTTCTCATCTTGTAGTATTCTACAAAAGACTCAAACTATAAGTCAAGATGTTGAATCACCAGCTAGTGTTAAAGAAGACTCAGCACAAAAGTTTATAGGTAATTATGAAATTGAAGTTTTTGGACTACCAGATGGAAGTGACGGTAAATTTAGCATGACCATTTCTAATGATAAAGATGGCCTTAAAACTATTTTTAAAACAGAAGAAGCCAATCAAGCTTTTGATATTCTGGGAACTGAAATTGAAGAAGATATTCTCTTTATAGATATTTATGTAAAGGAATATGGACTAAATGCAGCTTTTGAGATCTATGTTGATGGAAACACTGTTTCAGGTTATCTAGCAGATATGTTTGAACTTGAAGGAGTTATTACTAAGTAAGTAAATTAAAATAGTTATTGAGTTACTTCATACTCAAATTCCCAAAGTGGATTATCTAGTTTATTTATAATATAATTTAGTGTCAACTCTTCCCCAGATGAAATGTTTTTTACTGCTATAATTCTTATATGTTTTATAGCTCCGAGAGAATTGTGAGATTCAGAGATAATAGCCTTACAATTTGGCATTTCATGATGGTTAATAAATGCGCCTAGCGGAAGTCTAATATAATTATCTGGAAATCTTTCGTCATAAACATGAGATATTCCTAAATCAGAGTTTGTCTCAATATCTTGAGTAGCAAAAACTCCAAGTCCTTCAATTGTGCTTTCCTTAATTGTTATGGAGTCTGGTAGTGGTCTCCACTCTTTTTGCTTATTCATAAACTTA
>Ga0213869_10001043_pt1 | contig 21297 bp, 18 predicted proteins | sample PICome_10_FD_160083 | JGI IMG/M metagenome (GOLD analysis project Ga0213869, IMG submission 160083) | Coastal seawater microbial communities near Pivers Island, North Carolina, United States - PICO132 | ecosystem: Environmental > Aquatic > Marine > Coastal | place: USA: North Carolina...
CACTGTTTTCCGCGACGCGGAATTCTCTGCGGATATGAATTCACGCGGCGTGAAACGGGTTGAGGACGTCATGTTCTTGCGCACGCACCAGTTTGCTGAGGATGCCGGTCCCATGGCCCACCCAGTCCGCCCTGATGCCTTTGTCGACATCTCAAATTTTTATACCCTGACCGTCTACGAAAAAGGCGCTGAGGTGGTGCGCATGCTGCACACCCTGTTAGGCGCAGAGGCCTTTTTTGCTGGGACCAAATTGTATTTTGAGCGCTTTGATGGTCAAGCTGTGACCTGTGATGACTTTGTCGACAGTTTGTCTGAGGCGTCGGGCCGTGACCTCGAGCAATTTAGACGTTGGTACGAACAGCCGGGTACGCCTGAGGTGCAGTTTGAGGGCCGCTACGATGCAGCGTCGCAGCGTTACCATTTGACGCTGCGGCAGCATAATCCGCGCCTGCAGGAGGGCGCTCAAGAGGCACCGCTGGTGATTCCTGTTGCCACCGGGTTAGTGGTGGACGCTCAGCCCATTGACTTGGGTGAAGGGACGACGCGTGTGCTGGAGCTCACCGAGCCGGTGCAGACCTTTATTTTTGATGATATACCCGCGGAGCCCGTGCCTTCATTGCTTCGAGGATTTTCGGCGCCCATCCGAATCACCACGGAACAGTCCGATGCAGATTTGCTGATGTTGATGGGATGCGATGACGATGCATTCGTAGCGTGGGATGCCGCGCAACATTTACTGGCTCGCTCGATGGAATCGCTAGGGACCATACCTAGCGAGACGCCCGAGGAGATCAACTCGGAATTAGCTCAGGCTTGTGAGCGGGTGTTAACCGGCGCAATGGATCCTGCGATGAAGGCATTGACCGTGACGTTGCCGAGTGAGGAGTACTTGGCTGATCGAGCGGCACAAAAGGGTTTAGTTGACGTAGCGGCTAACCATGCTCGCCGTCAGAAAATGAAGGCGCTGTTGGGTAGTCGACTGGTTGATCACTGGCAGCAGGTTTCCTCGCAATACCGTCTGCAAGGCGCCTATCGCGCCAGCGCGGCTGATATCGGTGTGCGCGCTCTGCAACACGTGGCGCAGGACTTTTTACTGGCAGCAGGCGAGGGTGACCTGTCGGCGATTCATGCTTTGCACGAGCAAGCCGATAATCTGACAGACCGATTGGCAACATTGCGATGGCTGGTTCAGTACGAGACGCCAGCAGCCCGTGAGCAGGTGCTCGCGGCGTTTTATGAGCGCTGGCAGCACGAGGCGCTTGTCGTGAATCAATGGTTCACCATTCAAGCAACCCGTCCCGCAGAGGACTGCGTCGAGAGCGTCAGATTGTTAATGGAGCATGACGCGTTTGACTGGCGTAACCCCAATAAATTGCGGGCGCTGGTGAGCGCTTTTGCCGGGGCAAACCCCATTGCGTTTCATCGCGCGGACGGCGCAGGATATCGCTTGCTGGGTGACGTCATCTTAAAAATTCAGGCCAGTAATCCACAAATCGCTGCGCGCATGCTCGCGCCATTAACGCGCTGGCGTCGGTATGCCGCCGGTCAAGATCTGATGCGGGCAGTGCTCGAGGAAATCGCGGCGATCGACCCCTTACCCAAAGACATTTTTGAGGTGGTGAGTCGTTCGTTGAGTGACGCACCGTAACGTCTGGATGGCCCCATAGCGTGGCGTGTGGATACGATTGGTCCGCCTTTCCCCCGACTCAGACACTGAAGGGTGCGGGCCGAACACCGAGAACAAAGGTGCTGCGGTAAGCACAGCTGATGGCACGGCTGGCTGGTCATGCTGATGAACTATTGCTGGCAAGCTGATCAGTAAACGCAGGCCGAGCACGATGATTTATCGCGAGGGGTACAACGCCATTGCCTCATCGTGCGCCTCGCCAATGCCCTCCGGCGCTGGCTCGTCGCGGAGTGCGTCTATCAGTCCAAGCTGACGCCACTCAGTGTCAGTGGCTCCATAGATCGAACGATCAAGTTCACTCAGTATTGCGGCCAATGAGGAGCTGCTGGCTCGGGCAATGTCGCTGAGTGAGGAGAACGCTCGCCCATGATGGCACGCCGCCCAGTGTTGTAATGCGGTTCGCACGCCCGACGCATCTTGCTGGGTTAGGGCGCGTCTTACCTCGACCAACGCCTGCCGCTTGTCGCCGCCTCGCAGACCGGCGAGACCACCCTGTGGCGTGTCTGTGCGCATGGAATTTGAACGAAGTCGCCACAGTGCGATCGCTAGGCCGATGGCGATAAGCCAGCCTGCCACTCCGGTGAGCCCTATCCACAGGGGCAGGGTTGCCATAGGCAAGGTCGCGTCGGAAGGGGTGCCGGATGCGGTTTCATCATCGAGCACATCAGTGGTTTGGACGGCAATATTTGTCGCCTCGAGTACTGCATATTCCAGTTGATCGGTTTGTGTGTTCCACCAGGGGATACGAATTTCGGGTAAAGTCCAATTGCCATCCGCTCTAGCAACCAGCGCTTCGCTTTGAGTCCGGGTTCCCTGAAGCCCTCGAGCGATTTCACTTTGATCAATCGATTCTTGATCGGGATAGAAACGCAGCTCAGGGATGTTGAGGGCGCCTTGCACGCTGCTCAGCGGCGGCAACTGGCTCCCTTGAAGGCCCTCTGCGATCAGTGTGAGCGTGCGGGTTGTAGAATCTCCCACGGACAAGGCCTTGGGATCAATTGACCAATCTTCTGTCAACGCCAGTGTTCTAGCTGGAAGCCAAACATCGCCAGGAAACGCAGCGGGCACACTTTTAACGGTAACCTCGAGCGGTTCGGACGATAAGCGGATGCGTCTTCCAAGGCGCGAGCCTAATAATGTGCGCCCAGCTTGAACTTCGCGCGCTGCAAATTCGACGGCGGGAATCGATAACGTGCCACTTTTTTGTGGATAGATTGCGTAGCGCAACTCGGTGACCAACCACGTCCGGTTGCCGACGCGTCGCTGGAAAGATTGCCGCTCTAACGGCTCTACGACGGCGTCCGCAATATCAAGCGCTGAAATTTCCGGGCTCTCTAAATTAATGGCTTGTTGCAGGGTTATGGTGAGCATGAGCTCCGCTTGGACGTATAAGCTGGGCTGGTCAATGCTGGATTCAAACAACACGGTGGCATCGCCAGGGGCGATCAGTGGCTCAGGATTGACCAAAATCGATATCGGTGTCGTACGGCGACCTCCCGTCATCAAAGAGGGGATAGCGAGCGTGCCTTCGCGCAGCGGGGCGAGTTCCAGCTCTAGTGTTCGTGTGACGTTGTTACGACCGTTGATAAAACGTGCATTGGTTGCGCTAGAGCGCGAGAGTATTTCCCAATCGCGATTCAACGGCGTGAGGTCAATTTCACTGGGCTGCTCGCCTGCATCACCGAGTAGGGTGAGTCGCAGTGTTTCCCCCAAAGCAATGTCACGTCGATCCGCGGTCGCTGAGAGATCTGCCATCGCTGCAGCAGACCAGAGTAGCGTGGTCGCAATGAGACTCCAGACGGTCACGCGTTGTGGCTGGGTTTTACCAGCGAATCGATTCATCGGGTTTGTCACCCTCCCTGAGTCTTTGCATGGTTTGATAGCGGAACTTGCGTCGCAACAGTCCACCCGGGTCATCAGGCACCCGACGCAACCACTGTTCCAGCGCTTGCTGCTCCTCTAGCGCTTCATCGAATTTAGCCATTTGTTCCTGTGTGGCCGCCTCAAGTTGGTCGGCGGCCTGCTGATCTGCATCAGCGGTATTCGGAGCTTGGTCACCGTCTTGTTGCTCGGACTCTGCTTGAGGTTCGCCGTCATCTTCTTGCCCGTCGCCTGCTTGCTGTGAGTCGTTTTGTTGATCCGACGACTCGCCATCACCCCCACTATTTGAGTCAGCCGCGTCATTTTGTTCAGATTCCTCGTCTTGTTGGCTTTGCTCTTCTCCTTCTTGCTGCTCTTGTTCCTGATCTTCTTGTTGATCGAGCAGCGATTGAATAAAGTCTCGGTTGGCAATGGCATCCTCAGCGTTGGGCTGTAGGGACAAACTCTGTTCGTAGGCGTTAATGGCGCCTTGTAAATCTCCCTGCATCGCCAACGCATTCCCTTGATTGAAAAGTCCATCGGCAGATGGCTCCGAGGCAAAACTATTGGCTGCTCGATCATAGGCGGCCGCCTCAAATTCCGCCATGCCACGCCAGGACGACTGATCGAATCGTTCCGCGGCGCCAACTGGGTCACCGTCAGCAAGGCGCTGGGCGCCTTGCTGATCAGGGGTCAGCCACAGGTCCTCCCACTCCGCCGCCTCGGCTGTTTCTGGTTGCACTATCGCTAGCAGCAAAACGCCAGCCAGGGCGCCTTTTCGGAATGCAGGGAGGAGCAGCAAAGCAACGAGCGCAGCCAGCCAAAATCCTTGATCAAGCCAGGCATCGGTTTGTCTCGCTAGATCGAGTTCGCCTTGGGCCGCTAGTACATTTCGCCTGGTCAATGATTCGATGTCACGTTCGTCTAAGCTAACCTGTTCGACCGGCGCGCTCAAAGCGCTGGCGACTTCATCTATCGCCTGCCGGTCAAGCGTGGGGATCACAATTTCGCTTGCGTCATCTTTGAGGAATCCGCCATTAGGCAGCGGGATCGGAGCGCCTGCTTTGGTGCCAATTGCCAGTACGGCGAGAGCAGCTCCGCTGCGCTCTAGCGCGTTTTTTGCGCGGGCTGTGTCAAAGCCGGGTAAGCCGTCAGTCATGAGTAAGATTTGGCCGCCTTGCGCGCCAGCGGTGATCAGTAGATCGGCGGCCGCTTCAATCCCGCTCGTCGCGTTGGCGCCGGGCAAGGGCATAATGTTGGGTGAGAGTGCAGGCATCAAATTAGCAATGGTGCGCGTGTCATCCGTTAGCGGCGTGACCACGTGGGCGTCACCTGCAAACACCACCAGGCCGGTCACTCCTTCGGCTCTCAAATCCAGCAGATCGAGTATCTTTTGTCGAGCGCGTCGTATTCGACTGGGCTGAACGTCTGCGGCCAGCATCGACGCGCTGAGATCCAATACCAATACCAGCGCGTCTGCGCGCTTGATAACGGGTAGTTCCACCTGTCGCAGGCTGGGGCCTGCCGCAGCGAGTACGATGAGGCTGAGCAGCAGGGCGGGCATCCAGATGCTCGTCTGGCGGGTTTTATCACTGTCTTCCGGCATCAGGTAGGGGAGCAGTTCTGGATCGATGGCCCGGCCCCAATCGCCCTGGCGTGTGCGCCGATGCCACAGTGCAACGACCAGCAGTGGGCAGATCAACAATCCCCAGAGCAACTCTGGGCGCAGTAAATGAAAGCCATCAACCATGAGCTAGCCCGCCACTACGACGACTCAGCCAACCGCTGTGCAGCAGCGCGAGCCAGCAGGCCAGCGCTGACGCGCCCAGCAACGGCACCCAACTGAGGGCGCGTTTTGGACGAAAGGTACTGGCATCCTGTTCCACTGGCTCAAGGGTATCGAGTAACACATAGATCGCCTCGAGTTCTGCCGGTGAGGTCGCTCTAAAATAGCGTCCTCCCGTGGCTTCGGCGACGGCATTCAGCATGGCCTCATCTACTTCGATACGGCCTCTGGTCGTTCTGCCCAGGTTGCGGCTAATACCAATGGTATAGATTTTCACATCCAGCTGAGCGGCTAGCGCAGCCGCTTCCATGGGGTCGACCGTACTGGCAGTGTCTTGTCCATCGGTCAGCAGTATGAAAATACGTGATGTTGCAGGGCGATCGCGCAACCGTTTGATCGCGAGTCCCAACGCATCACCGATTGCTGTGTCTTCACCAGCAAATCCGAGTTGAGCTTCATCGATGAAGCGGGTCACCGTTTCAAGATCGAAGGTGAGGGGTGCTTGCAGATAAGCACGGGTGCCGAACAAAATAAGCCCGACGCGATCACCTTGGCGACGTTGCGTGAAATCGGCAGCAATCGATTTGACTGCTGTAATTCTCGGAACCAATCGGTTGCCGATCTGCATGTCTTCAATTTGCATACTGCCCGATAGATCAAGCCCAAGCATGAGGTCGCGCCCCGTGTTAGGGAGTTCAATGGGCTCGCCAATCCATTGTGGTCGAGCGATGGCAGCAATCAGAAGCATCCAAGTAGCCCACAGCAACCACCAATACCATCGCCCTGATTGACTGGGTTGCCGAGCGCCCGATAAGGATTGCCACCGAGCGGCAAAAGGGGCTCTGAGTGCTGCGGGCTGGAGAGAACCCTCTCGACTGAAATAGAAAATCAGCACGGGCACCGGTGCCACCACAAATACCCAGGGCCACATCCACTCAAGCATCCGACACCTCATGACGGCGGACCCAATACTCAGCCATGAGCAGCAGGGGTTCGGTAGCGGCTGGTGGATGCGCCGCATAAAGCGAATCGAGATCAGCCAACCCATCGGCAGGTAGGTTCTTGCAGGTCTTGAGCAGGAAATCTTGCCAGTCCTGACCATGAAGTGCTGCCACCTGCTCTGCGGGGAACGCTCTCAATGCCGCTGCTTTCAATAATTGGTTAATGTCTGTGCTGCTGACTTCAGCAGCTCTCAGGAGGCGCAATTGGGAGAGCGCGGCTCGCCGGTACTGAGCGCGACGGTAGCGTCGTCGAAGCCACCGACCAACCAAGAATAGGCCAACGATCGCCGATGCTAGAACAATCCACCATCCCGGAGCCAAGGGCCACCATCCGATCGACTCAGGCGCTCGCAAAGGCGCCAGTTGTGCCAGCATCATATCGGGGTTCATCGTGCTGGGAACACCGTTAGCAATCGTCTCAGCGGGTCATCGCCGGTGCTTATCTTCAGCAGTGGGATGCGCAGCTCGCGAAGCCGGCGCGCAGTGAGCTCCTGATTTGAACGATACTGGCTGGCATAGGCTTCTCGGATAGTGTCGGCGCCAGTATCTAGGGAGGAGTGATGATTGCCATCGGTGACTGAGTAGTGCCCCGAGCGCGGCAGCTCTGCCTCTAAGCGGTCATTAACCGCGATCCCTACCAGCTGTGTGCGGCGCGCTAGCCGGCGTAATGGTGAGAAATTATCGGCATCCAATAAATCATGAAAGTCACTGATTAAGAAAATGCGAGTGCCCGGGCGAGCAATACGCTCGAGTTGCTGGAGCAAATCGGAGAGACCGTTACTCGGCGAGTTATCAGAAGCGTTTGGCGCGCCTTCGCGAACAAGATCACCGATCACCCGCAGCACGCTATGCTGACTCCGTTTGGGTCGAGTATCGGACAGCGAGTGATCGCCTAACACCACGCCGCCAACACGCTCGCCAGCACCAAGTGCTGACCATAATGCCAGGGTACCTACGTGCGCCGCCATGACCGACTTGAAGCACTGAGTTGAGCCAAACTTCATCGGTGTGCGCTGATCGATGGCCACCAGAATGGGTTGCTCTCGATCTTCATGAAACAGTTTGGTGTGCGCAGTACCGGATCGTGCGGTGACACGCCAATCAATCGCGCGGACATCGTCGCCAGCGGCGTAGGCTCGCACTTCATCGAACTCGACGCCGCGGCCTCGTTGGCGAGCCCGTTTCATGCCGGCCAGATTGGCCAGTGCGCGCGTTTGGCCCGTCACATCGACAAACCGAGCCGAAAATCGATTGGCGATCAGCGCGTCTGATAACACGACTGCACCAGATGGACCATCGATTGAGCGATGAACGAGGCTCTCAGGCAACGGGGATACGCTCAATCAACCGTTCGATGATTTGATCACTGGTGACGCCCGCGGCCTCTGCCTCAAAGGAGACGATCAGCCGGTGTCTGAGACAGTCGAAGACCACCTTCTGAACATCATCTGGACTGACATAGTCTCTACCCTCAATCCACGCATTAGCCCGCGCACAGCGATCCAGCGCAATGGTGGCTCGCGGACTGGCGCCATACTCTAACCAATCGGCGAGTTCCGCGTCGTATAGACTCGGATCGCGAGTGGCGATGACCAGTTGGATGATGTACTCCTCGACCGCCGGGGCCATATGGACCTCTAGGGCGCCTTGGCGCGCGGCAAAAATATCTGCCTGTGAGACCGCGCGATCGGGTTGAGATTGCTCACCACTTGCCTCGCTGCGTGCCAGCCGCAAAATAGCTTGCTCGGCGTCTCGGTCCGGATAGGACACTCTGACGTGCATGAGAAAACGGTCGAGCTGAGCTTCGGGGAGAGGGTAGGTGCCCTCTTGTTCGATCGGATTTTGGGTTGCCATCACCAGAAAGAGCGGGGGTAGGGCATAAGTCTTGCTGCCAATACTGACTTGTCGTTCCGCCATAGCCTCTAGCAGCGCAGATTGGACCTTTGCGGGCGCTCTGTTGATTTCATCGGCCAGCACTAAATTATTGAAAATGGGCCCCTGCTGAAACTCAAATGTCCCAGTCTGGGGTCGAAAAATATCGGTACCCGTGATGTCGCCGGGTAACAGGTCGGGCGTAAATTGAATGCGGTGGAAATCGCCCTCGATGCCCTCTGCCATTTGCTTGATCGCCCGCGTTTTAGCGAGGCCCGGTGCGCCCTCTACCAGGAGGTGCCCGTCGGCCAGTAGGGCGATCAGCAATTTATGGATGAGGTCTTGCTGGCCAACAATTTGTTGCCCGAGCCAATGTTCGAGGTTCGCGAGAAGTTGATAGTTCACAAGTTAGGCCTTTATGTCGACAGATACAGAAATGGCGCCATTTCTGACCATTTCAAGGCCTAAACGTTCGCAGTTTCCCCCATTACGGGCCGTGCGCTCGGCTTGCCGGTCAGAACCCCGACAATTTATAACATGTAATGGCGTCTGACAGCCCCTCTCGCCAGTCGCTGCGACCCTCTTGCCAGCCGTCCAGCCATCGGATTCTGGCTAAACCCGTCAGAAAGGGGCAGTTTTCTCTGGAACGCCCAGCAAGGCCAAGTTGATATCCCTTTTCAAAGGCGCGTTGAATACGGTTCCGCTTAAATCGTTTCATAATCTGACCACTTCTCCCGTTGTTAGGCGGCTTAGGCCGCGGTGTGCGGAAAGCGTGCTCTTTCCGCCTCTTCGCAGTGACGCGACAACGTACCCACTCGAGGTGGGCCACACAGGAAATGGGCCGCAAGCGCTGGTCGTCGCGTCAGCAATAAAATGCCGCCGCCGACCTGTCAAACTGACCAGATGGTCAGCGGGTCTTATCGTGACCTGGCGCTCGGTTCTGCGCTCAATGTGCTCTAGCCCGGGAAATGGCTCCTTTTCATAAAGTACCCTCTCTCGACGAGGGTGGCTAAAACTAATTTCTTATCAGCAGAGTGTGCCCTCAGGCGGATTGGCTATAAGGCAATAACGGCAGGGCTCTGCGCGCCCTTGCACCAGATTCTGAGCTGTTTGCGTCGATAAAAATAATCGACGGAGCATTGCCCCACCTGCGGTCAGCAGGCGATGCTGCGGGCACCTCAGTGGCTGCTTGGGGGAGGCGTTACCCGACAGCCGCGCTGTTAAGCCTGACGCGGTAAGAAGCAAGAGCTGGTGCAATCATCGACTGTTACCCGTCGGTATGCCTAGGGTCGCGCGTGGTGTTTCGACGCAGTGGGTAGATCTGGGGCATCGACCGGTGCGGAGCAAAACAGAAGGGTCGAGCGTCTTTGATCAACTTTTCATATTTTAAGTGATCCAGCTATAAAACCGGCTCGTAAATTCTCCCAACTAGGTAAACGACTATCTGGTTTAGTCATCTTCCCCCAGATGACGAATTGTTGCCCCGGCCTTTTGGCCGGGGTTTTTTTTGGGAGATGATCTATGAATAACCGCGCTGTGATGCTCACTTTGGGTTACGCGGGTCTGCTACCGTTTTATGGGTTTCTGGCGGCGGCGTGGTCGCTGGAAGATTGGCCAGCTGCGATCTCTGTGCAAGGGTTCATTATTTACTCACTCGGTATTCTGTGTTTTTTAGCCGGTACCTTGTGGGGTCGCGTGCAGTCCTTTGATGCGCCGCACAAGGCGAGACTACTCGTGAGTAATGGCTTGGTTTTATTTGCCGTCGCAGCGGTTTTGACCGCGCAGGCATGGTTGGCATCACTGGCGCTAATGACGGGATATCTTGCGCTGCTATGGTACGAGCAGGGTGCGGAGTCGTTGCCGTCCTGGTATGGGGTGATGCGCAGAAATCTGACGCTGGGCGTAGTGTTGGCTCACGGCTTATTTTTTACCGTACAGTCGGTTCAGATGGCGTCTTAAGTCCTCAGAGCCTCTGGTGTATTCGCATTGGCCAGCCACTCATCAGGCACCGAGATCTCCCGTGCGTTGAGTGACGTTAATAAGGCCTTTAGCTTCACGCCGCCGCTGTCAATAAAAGCCGCGCAGTCATCGAGCAGCTGGGTGCTGAGACGCAAGCAAGGGGAGTGGCGGCCGCTTGAGTCAGTCAATACGATCGCAAGATCGTCTTGTTGCCATTGTGTTTCTAGAGTCTCGATGACTTGGAGTGGTGCACCGATTAAATCCACCGGGAGAATGATGATATCTGGTGTCGCCGCGGCACAGAGCAATGCAGTGATGCCGGCGCAGGGGCCTAAGTCCTTTGCCACTTCGCACAACACTCGATCGGCATAGTGCTGATAGAACCGCGGGTTGTTCCGGCAGCAGACTAAGCGCTCAGTAGCGAGCGTGGCAGCACAGACCTCTGCCAGCAGAGGTTTGCCATTAAACGCGATTAGCCCCTTATCGCGGCCACGCCAGCGACGGCCCTCACCACCGGCCAAAATACCCAAGCTGTAGGCTCGTGTGGCGTTCACAGACTCGTCTCTCTATGGGATCATCCTCTCTCCTGTTGGACTATAGCTCATGTCATCCATGTCGCGTGTTCTAGCGCTTGATACTGCCACCGATGCCTGCACCCTTGCGTTGTGTGGTGAAGGAGATGTGCGTGCTCGCCATGAGCAGCTCGCTAGAGCCCACAATCGGCATATTCTCGGTATGTTGGCCGACATTCTTGCAGATCGCTCGCTTGCTTCAGCGGTAGACGTCATTGCTTGCGGCGTGGGCCCAGGCTCTTTCACGGGTCTCAGGGTCGCAGTCAGCGTGGCTCAGGGTCTGGCTTGGGCGCGGGACATTCCGGTTCACGGTTTTTGTTCGTTATCGGCGCAGGTGTATAGCGCCGCGGCGCTAGGCCTGATATCCGAGGGCCAATGGGTCCTTTCGACGATCGATGCGCAAATTGGTCAGCTTTATGGCATTTGGGGTCAATGGCGGGAGGACCACTTTCACGCCGAAGAGGCGGCTTTCATCTGTCCGCCCGAGTCACTGACACTGCCGAGTGAGCCCGCTTCTGTTGCGATTATTGGATCGGGTCTAGCGCATGCTGAGCGCTTTCCCCAGCAGCTGCAGCACCTTAGTACCGTCTATCCAAACATCACGCCTGATGCGGCGGTGATGGCGCAGCGTTTATCAACCGGCTCACTGGCGTTGGCGCTGCAGCCTGCTCATTCGCTGTCGCCTCAATACGTGCAGCAAAATATTGGCTGGAAGAAATTATCGGAGCAAGGCAGCCATGGTTGACTGGCTGCAGGTCGTCATTTTAGCGCTGATTCAAGGCGTGACAGAGTTCTTGCCGGTCTCCAGCTCGGCGCATCTACTGTTGCCTTCCAAACTTTTGGGATGGCCTGATCAGGGTTTGGCCTTCGACATCAGTGTCCACGCAGGGACTCTATGCGCGGTCGTGTTTTATTTTCGACAGACTCTTTTCGGCTTGGCACGTGCCCTCATGCCTGGCAGTGGGCTCGATCGATCAGAATGTTGGACGCTCATCATTGCCACCTTACCGGTCTTACTGGCAGGCTTTCTGCTCAAGGAGCTGATTGCGGGCGAGGCGCGTACGGTCGTCGTTATCACCACCACGACCTTATTATTTGGCGTTTTGTTGGGTTGTGCTGATTGGGTCTCTCGTCGCGGCCAGCGTCGGCATACTGCCATACGAGCTCGCGATGCCTTTCTGATTGGCTGCGCCCAGACCCTCGCACTGATTCCTGGTACCTCGCGTTCTGGTATTACGATCACAGCAGCGTTGTTTCTGGGCTACCATCCCACCGTTGCTGCCCGCTTCTCTTTTTTACTCAGCGTGCCGGTGATTGCCGGCGCCGTAGTCGTCATGCTGATGAGCGATCACGTCAGTCTGCCAGCCCATGCGGGCGCTTATTATGTGATCGCTTTTTTAGTGTCTGGGTGCTTCGCTTATGCAACCATAAGCGCCTTCATATACTGGGTGAGCAAAATAGGATTGATGCCTTTCGTGGTGTACCGACTTTTGCTCGGCTTTGCGCTGTGGATAGGGATAGTCGAGGGACTCTGAGTGACAACACACATTGACGAATTAATGACTTTTTTGAGCGGATCTATCACGCCTTTTCATGCGGTTGAGGTGATGGCAAAAACGTTGCAAGGGGCAGGCTTCGAGCAGTTGGATCAATTTGATGCGGTACGCATGACCCCTGGGAAAGGCTATTTTGTGGTGCATCAAGGCAGCTCCTTAATGGCGTTGCGTGCAGGGCAGAGTGGCGTTGAAGCTGGGCTCCGCTTGGTGGGCGCTCATACGGATAGCCCTAATCTGTCTGTTAAGCCTAACCCGGTGAAGGGCCGAGATGGTTGTATTCAACTCGGCGTAGACGTCTATGGTGGCGCGTTACTGAATCCGTGGTTTGATCGAGATTTGGGGATGGCAGGGCGAGTGACTTTGCTGACTGCCGACAACACGCTGCTGACCACGCTTTTTGATACCGCAAGAGCCGTCGCGGTGATCCCCAGCCTTGCTATCCATCTCGACCGAGAAGCAAACAGTCAGCGCAGTATTAATCCTCAGAAAGATGTGGTGCCTTTGGTGATGTTGGGCGAGCACCAGCAATACGATTTAAAAACATGGCTTGCTGAGGAGTTGGCCCGAGCGGACTCCCAATGGCAAGGCGCTAGAGTCATGGACTACGAACTCTCGCTTTATGACACCCAGCCACCAAACCAGATTGGTATCGATGGCGACTTCATCGCATCGGCCCGGCTGGACAACTTGCTGAGTTGCTTTGCTGGCATGCGCGCCCTGATTGATGCAGATGATGCCGAATGGTCACTGTTTGTCGCCACCGATCACGAGGAAGTGGGCAGCGCTTCAACGGTGGGTGCGCAAGGACCTATGCTGATGGATGCCCTCGCAGCACTTGCGCCCGATCCAAAGCTGAACCGGATGATGCGCGCGCAATCGTGGATGATGTCAGTCGACAACGCGCATGCGACCCACCCCAATTACGCCGACCGGCACGATGATCAACACAGCCCCAGACTCGGTGATGGCCCAGTCATTAAAATAAACCGCAACCAACGCTATGCGACAACGGGAGAGGGGGCCGCTCGCTTACGCGTTTTGGCGGAGCGCACTGAGATTGAGCTGCAGACTTTTGTGATGCGCTCAGACTTAGCCTGTGGGAGCACGATCGGACCGATTACCGCCACAGAAACGGGGATACCGACAACCGATATCGGTATCCCGACGCTCGCTATGCATTCGATTCGAGAGCTCGCTTGTGCGGGCGATATACCGCCATTGGTGGCGTTACTGAATGCGTTCTATCGCAGGGTCGCGTAGGTCATAAGGAGATGACACCATGACAACGACGAGAGTACTGACAGGGATCACCACAACGGGAACGCCTCACCTAGGAAACTATGTAGGCGCTATCCGCCCGGCGATCGCCGCGTCGCAACAACATGATGTTGAGGCTTACCTGTTCTTGGCGGATTTTCATGCCCTGATCAAGAATCAAAATCCAGACGAGGTCGCTCAATCTAGCCGAGAAATTGCGGCGACGTGGCTGGCGCTGGGATTGGACCCCGAACACAGTTTTTTTTATCGCCAGTCCGATATTCCCGAAATCACGGAACTCAGTTGGATATTGAGCTGCTCTGCGGCGAAAGGTTTGATGAATCGTGCTCACGCCTATAAGGCGTCAGTGCAGGCGAACGAAGCGGCGGGGGAGGATCCCGATTTTGGAACGACCATGGGACTCTTTTCGTATCCGGTTTTGATGGCGGCGGATATCTTGATCTTCAACGCCCATCGCGTGCCAGTGGGGCGAGATCAGATCCAGCACGTTGAGATGGCCCGAGATATTGCTCAACGATTTAATCATCACTATGGCACAATTTTTACGCTTCCCGAAGCAGTCGTCGATGATCACGTTGCGATATTGCAGGGTCTCGATGGCAGAAAAATGAGTAAAAGCTACGGCAACACGATTCCCTTGTTCGGTACGCCCAAACAACTGCAAAAATCAATCAATAAAATCAAAACGAACTTGCTGGAACCGGGCGAGCCGAAGGACGCCGACGACGCGACCGTTTTTCAGATTTGGTGTGCCTTTGCAGACGAAGCAGAGAGGCAGCAAATGCGGCAAGCCTTTGCCGATGGGATCGGCTGGGGAGACGCGAAGCGACAGCTATTTGAGCGGGTGAATGACGAGCTCTTGCCCGCCCGCGAGCGCTACGAGCGCTTAATGGCTGACCCGGGCCAGCTTGAGAGCATATTGCAGGCAGGGGCCGCGCGTTTACGGCCTCAGAGCAGCGCCCTGATGGAGCGCGTTCGCGACGCTACCGGGTTGCGGCCCTACCGTTAAGGCCGCTTGGTTGGCGCTCCTACTTTGTGGTCCGCGCCGAGCTTTATAACGCGAAGGTGATGCCCAATACGGCACTTCTCGGTTCGCCCACGAAGTAGCGATAGCTTCCAAATCCATAGTCAGCGCGCTCCGCGTACCCCTCGTCGAGCAAGTTGGTCGCGACCAGCGACACGGCGACGGCCTGCGTGACTTGCCAGGAGGCACGCAGGTTCAACAAATCGTGCCCCTCGTACTCATGCTGATTGTTGGGGTCTAGCCAGTATTTTGACAGCCATACCCACTCTAGTTCCCCCGTGATGGGGAGGTTGTAACTGGCGAGGTCTGCCGTGAGCTGCAGTGACCCAAAATGCTTTGGGGCGGTATCAATATCATTGCCGTCGATGCTACCGCGCGATCCCAGCAATTGAATATCACTGTTATAACGATGTCGGGCGTAACTGGCATTGCCGCTGACAGCCCAGGTGGGAGAGAGGCGCCAGCTTGCCGCCAGTTCGACGCCTCGATGAGTCGTTTCAGCGCCAGATACATTGAAACGATCGCGGTCCTGAAAAATGACGTTCTCTTTTGTGGTCCAATAAACGCTCAGATCATAAGACAAGGCACTGACGACGCCGCGGACACCGAGCTCGACGCTCTCGGCTTCTTCTGAATCGATTTCGGCAACGGTTTGACCCGCTTGTAGCCGATAGAGCTCGGTCGTTTGCGGCGCTCTGAATCCACGCGCCACCTGACCATAAACCGTTGTTGTGTCAGTGTGATGACTGATCGATAAGTTGCCTGTCCAATCGCTGAAGCTATCCTTCCGGTCGGCGGGTCGATAAAACCGACAGGCGCTCGCTGTGGGTGCACACGCGGCGCCGTCTGCCGCATTGTTAGCATAGTCATATCGGGTGTCTTCTAGCCTGACACCAGCACCGAGTTGCCATCGCTCAGTGAGTGACCAATCAAGATGAGTAAAGACCCCCACCGTGTCCGCATCCACATCGTAGTCATAGTGAATGCCATCTGGTTGATTGGGGCTAAAAAAGTCAGCCTGATTTTCTAAGAGCGCCCCTTCCGTATGGTCTGCATCGATTCCGACGAGCCAGCTCAATGAGTTTTGTGTTCCGCGCGCCGCCATTTGCAAACCCATGCTGTGATGACGATTGGTCTCAGTAGCCTGCCACGGTAAATAATGTTGCAAGAAGGTCATGCTGTTGCTCCGCCAAAAAGGGCGGATAGTGAACTCGGATGAATTGCCCCAGTCGCGCGTTAAGCCGATATGGCCTCTGCCAGACCAGGCGTTCCGGTAAGCTTCAGGATTGGGATTTTCCTTACGGGCCTGATCGTCCTCATACGCTTCAAAGCCTCGAATATAGCCCGCTGTTTCTTGGTCCAGCTGACTGCCTTCAAGCGCGCCATCGACGCGCCAGTTACCCCACTCTTGGTCGATGCGCAGCGTTGCTTTCTGCTGATCATAGCCCGAGGCGTCTTGATAACCACCGTATTGGCTCGTTTGCGCTGACAGGGCGATTCCACTGCCCACAGCACCGCTGGCTGAGACGCGATAGTAATCTCGTGAGCCCCCCTCGACACGAACCTGACTGGGAGTGGCGTCGACAGAACGCGTGACCACGTTGATGATGCCGTACAGCGCATTTGAACCAAATACCACCGCGCCGGGTCCCTTTAAGACTTCGACGCGACCGGCCTGCAAAAGATTGGCGTCGAACAGTTGATTGACGTTGCAAAAACCGGGCGACCGCATGCTGATGCCGTCCTGTGCGGTCATGAATGCGCCACAACTTCCGGCACCGGTTAACACGGGAGAGCGCAACGACACCAACGACTCTTGACCATTGCCGCGACTCACCCAGGCGCCTGAGACGCGATTGAATAGTTGGTTGCTATGTTGGGCGGAGACGCGCTCAATACTGGCTTGGTCGAGGACTGCCCATGACATTGCCAGATCGAACCCAGACTCCTGGGTGCGACGGGCGGTGACGATGATGGTCTCCAGTTCGTCAGGAGTGGTTGCTTCATCCCTTTGGGCGTCATATTGCTGCGCAGTGCCCACTGTGCTGATGGCACCGAGGTAAAAAGCGAGTAGCGGCGTCAGCCGGGGGTGGCGCAAGCGGTGCGAGATTCGCATTAACAACATCCTGTGAGGCAACACACGTCACGTAGATCGTGACAACGGCGAGTATTTTGGGCAAAACTATGGCGTAAGCCAAGTCGGAAAGGAAAAGAAATTGGATTCAGAGGTCCTCGCAGTCAACGATTCGCTGCCGATTCGCTGCAGCGGGCCGGTGCACTCAGGGAAAGTGCGCTCAGTTTACTGGCTGACGCCCCAAGATAGTGCGCGTCTTATTGCCGATCGAGGATATCCCGTGGCGGCTGACGCCGAGTTAGCCGTCATGGTGATCAGTGATCGTATCTCTGCCTTTGACTGCATTTGGCATGGCGACGAGGGGTTGGCGGGCGTCCCGGGAAAGGGCGCTGCGCTGAATGCCATTTCACAATTTTGGTTCAGTGAATTCAAGCAAGCGGGATTAGCGCGCAGCCATATTCTTGAGGTGCCTCACCCACTGGTGTGGATTGTGCAGCGCGCTAGGCCAGTGCTGGTGGAGGCCATTGCGCGACGTTTTATCACGGGCTCAATGTGGCGGGCTTATGAGCGCGGAGAGCGCCTGTTTTGCGGAATCGCGCTGCCTGATGGATTACACCGTGACCAAAGGCTGAGAGAGACTTTATTGACCCCGTCGACAAAAGGCGTCATGCGAGGACTTGCGGGAGTGCCAGAAGCCGATGATGCGAACGTGTCCCAAGCACAACTACTGGATCATTGGCAGGCGTTTGGATTTCAATCGAAAAGCGATGTGGACCATTATGAAACACTGTTAAAGCAGGGTGTCGAGCTCATTGCAGACCGTTTGAACCCATTGGATTTGATGTTGGTCGACACTAAGTTTGAGTTTGGCTATGCGCGCGATGAGCAGGGCCAAGACACACTGATTTATATGGATGAGGTCGGCACGCCTGACTCTTCGAGAATTTGGGATAGCGTGGCCTATCGTGCGGGTAGCGTCGTGGAAAACAGCAAAGAAGAGTTCCGTCAGGCACTGCTGCACCATGTGAATGATCCCGATTTATTATTAGATCATCGCCGATTCGAAGAGCGCCAGCGGCTCGCTCAGTCACATTCATTACCGGCGGGCATGTTGAGAAGTTTGTCTGAGATTTACCTCTCCTTGGCGGAGCGTATTATCGGGGCGCCGGTTAAGGTGCCCAAGCAGCCCTTAGAAAGTATGATGGCGGTCCTCGCTGAGGAATTTGGTATTGCGCAATGAGCGCAGTGCTCAACTGGAAAAGGTAAAAAGATGTCAGTGTATAAATTGACCGAATCGCTGTCTGTGGCAGCGCAGATCACGCCTCAGGATATTGGCGGGCTGGCTGCTCAGGGTTTTACCACCGTGGTGTGTAACCGACCGGATGGCGAGTCGCCGGGTCAGGCAGGGATGGATGAGATGGAAGCAGCCTGCCATGAAGCCGAGGTATTGTTTATTCGGTATCCCGTGAGTGTGATGAATTTTCCTGGCGCCGACCTTGAGGGGTTGGGAGCGCTCTTTGATGACCCCAACCAGAAGGTCTTGGCCTATTGTCGCTCAGGCACACGCTGTGCCAATTTATGGATATTGTCGAGAGACGAGGCGGGCAGGGACGATGCCATCGCTGTGGCGCGCGGCATCGGTTTTGACCTGAGCATGGCAGCGGTCCGATAACCACTTACCGAGCTTGCAGAACAGTGGAAGCAGGGACCCCCTAGGAAGCGGGCCCTAAACTAAGGGATATAGTGGCTTAAGCGAGGGCTTTTAGTAACGCATCGACGGACCATTTGGCGTCGGATTGCCACTGTGAGGCGTCGAGGTCGTTGAGGGACCTGAGTCCGGCATGCACCGCGGTGTGCTCGGGGTGATGTGCCTCGGCGATAATGGCGTAGGGGGTCAGCTTGTGTGGCTCCGTACCGGCATGGAGCCGGTAAACCCGCAGGTAAACGGGCGAGTCCACCAGCACCGTCTGGGCGCATAACGCCGAGAATTGCTGACCACAGGGCGTTATGGCTTCGATGATGACTTCTCGCGACATCAACAGACCGGCCTGCTGTAGTGTATTACCGATACTGTGTCCGGCTCTTATTTGCTTGTCCGCGTCCTGAAGAGCGGGACTAATAGGCTGAGAGAAACGCGTGATTGCCAGCGTGCGACACACCGCCACGCCGTCATGAATGCTGTATAAGTTTGCGAGACGGCTTGTCTGATCTTGCTCAAGCACGTCTACATGATAACTGCCAAAGCGGGCTTTGATTTCTTCGCTATTCACTCAGTGTTGTTCCATTTCCGTGCCGGCGGATAGTTGATTCAGCGCACTCTGCAGCGCGAGAGGACACTAACCCGACTGCCATGAATCTGCAACGCGTAAAGCGCTTTGACAGCGCGTCAATGAGGTATTATTGCGTTTCACCATCGACCTTTGAGTGCGCATCATGACCCAGCTACATCGTGTTTTTATCCTCCTGTGTCTGTTGCTGTCGTGCGGCATGCAGACTGCGGCCAACGCTGATTCCTTGGCGCAAGAGGTGGATTCAATATACCAATCAAAGCTCAAAGATCTGTTTCTGTATTTTCATCAGAATCCAGAACTGTCGACCATGGAACATCAAACCTCGGCGCGACTGGCTGATGAGCTCGCCTCGTTAGGTTTCACGGTGCATCGCGGTGTGGGGGGGACTGGCATTGTGGCGCTGATGGAAAATGGCGAAGGCCCACTGGTCATGTTTAGAGCTGACATGGACGGTTTGCCGGTAGAAGAAAAATCGGGCTTATCGTATGCCTCGCAAGCCAAACAGGTTGACCCCAATGGTGACGAAGTCTTCGTGATGCATGCCTGTGGTCACGATGTGCATATCACGAGTCTCGTGGGGACGGCTGAGTTAATGGCGGCAAAGCGAGATCAATGGCGCGGCACATTGATGCTGATCGGGCAACCTGCAGAGGAGCGGGTAATGGGAGCAGCGGCGATGCGCGCTGACAATCTGTGGGAGCGCTTTGGGCAACCCGACTACGCGATGGCATTTCATGTGGCCTCGGTTTTGCCGACAGGCATGGTGGGTGCGTCGACGGACTCACCTTATTCTGGTGCTGATACCGTCGATATTTATATACCGGGGGTCGGTGCGCATGGCGCATCGCCTCACAGAGGGATTGATCCGATTGTCTTAGGCTCTCAGATTGTCATGGGACTGCAGACGGTTGTCAGCCGCACCTTGCCGCCACGACGGCCCGGCGTGATCACGGTAGGTGCTTTTCATAGTGGTACCAAGCACAACATTATTTCCGATTTGGCTCACTTACAGCTGACGGTTCGCAGCGAGTCGGCCGCGGATCGTACCCTGCTGCTGGAGGGTATCCGCAGGGTGGCGGAAAACATGGGCCGCGTTGCGGGTCTTCCCGAGGATCGTTTACCGACCGTCATTGTCTCGAATGAGAGCGTGCCCCCGACACTAAACGATAAGGCGCTTACGGAGCGGATCATAGCGGTGTGGGACGATCATTTTGGCACCGGAACCGTGTTCTCGGGGGAGCGCTTGGGAATGGGTGCCGAGGATTTCCCTGTTTTTACGGTAGATCCTTATATCCCCAGCTTGTATTTCGCCGTGGGCGGCACGCCTGCTGCCGACTTTGCGCGGGAAAGGGCAGGCGGAGAACCGGTTCCCTCTCATCATTCACCCCTCTTTAAAATTGAACCCAATGCCTCAGTGACGCTGGGCGTCGAGGCCTCGGTGACTGCTTTGCTGGACTTATTGGGCGACTGACCGAGCCAAATTTTATGCACTATCCGATTTGGGACGCATCAGTGCGCATCATTCACTGGTACTTGGTGGCGGCGGTGGGTGTCATGTGGTGGAGTGGTGAGCAAGGCGAAATGACCATTCATCAGTGGGTAGGCTGCAGCATTCTCTGCCTCGTCTTGACGCGCGTTCTGTGGGGATGGTTCGGGAGCCAACCCAGCCGCTTTAACGCTTTTGTGGCAGGGCCACGCGCGATTGTGAATTACCTCCGTTCGGGCGGACGTTATGCGGGACATAATCCGCTGGGCGCATTGTCAGTGCTGGCGCTGCTCACCTTACTGATCATGCAGGCTACCTCAGGTCTGTTCAGTCAAGACGATATTTTATTTGAGGCGCCTTTCGCCTACTGGGCGGGTGATTGGTCGGGTACCTTGACCGAATGGCACGCAATTAATTGGATGCTCTTGCAGGGCCTCATTGCGTTGCATCTGCTGGCTGTCATTTGGTATCAGTGGCGCAAAAAACAGCCGCTGATACAAGCCATGATACGCGGTCGAGCGGGTTATAAAGCCAGCGAGATCCGACCTAAACCATTGTGGTTGGCCGCATTGATAGCGGTGACGATTGGCCTGACACTCTTGTGGCTCATTAGCATTGCGCCTGAGGCGCCGAGTTATTACTGAGTGGGGTGGTTGGCGCACCCGGGGGGACGCTCGTCGTCAAGTCTAGGTGGCGCGACATCGGACACTGCGATGATGGCTAAACGCAGTGAGGTATGGCCCCAGCCAGTTTCAGAGCCTCTCACAACACAGAGCCCGTTCAATGCAAGGGCATCTAATAAACGATAGGCAGGCAGACTGAGCGCCGGAGAAGCCGGCGCTCAGTGAGGA
>Ga0213869_10001044_pt1 | contig 21294 bp, 20 predicted proteins | sample PICome_10_FD_160083 | JGI IMG/M metagenome (GOLD analysis project Ga0213869, IMG submission 160083) | Coastal seawater microbial communities near Pivers Island, North Carolina, United States - PICO132 | ecosystem: Environmental > Aquatic > Marine > Coastal | place: USA: North Carolina...
AAGGTTTGATGAGCCTGTAGGTTATTATCATTATGGCTCATGGGCTGGTTATTTAGCATCACGTGGTTATGGTGGATATGCTTTTTTACCAGAAGAATCTGGTGGTACCAATACATGTGAAGACTTAAATCTTGAATCAGATGCTATGGCAAACTACGGATGGGGTTCAACTGCCTACACAGATCCAAGTGGAGACACATGGGGTCCTTTAAATCGTTCATCATATGGTGCAAACTTTAAATATTGTAATCTAGATGCTTCTGCATGGACTACAGTTAGAAATGGATATGACAATAATTCTGCATATTTCGCAGGTGCATACACTTTAGAAAATGGAATTCAACTTAATGCTGATATTCATTATTGGGATACTGAATTAAAAAATGACTACTATCCTTACTTTGTTCAAGCAAGTTACTATTCATCATATGTAATTGGTAACGATGGTCAAATTATCTCAGATGGTGCGGGAAATCCTGGTCCAGGTGCTGCTGGAAGAACTCTTCATCCTGCAATGTTTAGATTTGGTGGTGCATATGTTTCTGGTCAAAGATTTTTCCCTGAAAAATCTTGGAGAGCTGAATTTGAAGAAGATACTCTTTCTTATACACTAACAGCAAGCAGCACTTTTGAATTACAAGATGCTATTTGGGATTGGGAACTAGCATATGTTAAGGATGAATATAACTATCTTAACGGTGGACAAGATGTTCTTAACGATAGCTTAGAAAGGTGGATGTGTGGTGGTGTAGCTGATACTGCAAATGCATCATTATGTGCTGCTGGTACTTATGGTTATGGTGTATTTAATCCAGATACTTTCTGGGGAACTTATGAAACCGCAGATTCTTACGGATTGTGGCAAAGAATATATATTGAAGGTGAATCTAGTTCTGAAACTATTCAATTTACAACAAGTGGAGAGTTATTCACTCTACCTGCTGGTCCAGTTGGGGTTGCTCTTCATTTAGAAGACACAACAACCGACTATAATATTGACCCAGGTCCACAATATGATGCTGACAATGTTTGGGGTAATTCAACTACTAAAGGTGGTGGTGAGAGAACTAGAACTTCATATGCAATTGAAACAGCTATCCCTGTGACAGCTAATTTTAATCTTTATTTAGCAAGAAGATCTGACAGTTATGATGAAAAATCAACTCAGATTGGTGACAGAACTACTGATCAAATAACATTTACATGGAAACCAATTGATAGGCTATTAATTAGAGGTGGTTGGGGTGAGTCTTTTGCAGCTCCAAGTTTGCCTTATATCTATAAAGGTGTATCAGGAAGTTTTGGGACACCTTGTGATTACTATGGAAGATATTTAAATGAAGGTGTGGTAAACATTGATGGCACAAGTTGTTTAGCTGATGGCTATACTCAGCTAAATGCTAATATAAGTTCCTCTGGTAATTTAAATCTAAGAGCTGAAACAGGTGAACAATATAGCTTAGGTCTGGTCCTAGATATCATGAATACTTCTAAAGTTCGTGCATCTATGACTCTAGATTTGGTTGAAATCGAACTAAATGATATTGTTACAACAACAAGCACAGCTCAAGTGCTTAGAGATGAGATGATTTGTAGAGCTCAGGAAGATGGAATTTCTACACCTGGTTTCTCATTCTCATCAGCTTACTGTGACGATATCTACGCAACTGTTATAAGAGGTGCTGTTTGGACTCCTCAAGGTGGCGGTTCAGCTCCTGCTATAACACCTCCAGAGGGTGCAATTGATACAGTTAGCTATGGTTACATCAATGGTGCGGGTAGATACTACAGAGGTGCTGACTGGGGTATATCATCTAGATTTATTACTGATGAAATGGGCGACTTCTTCTTAAGTTTGTCTGTTTCTTATGTGGATGATGAGAGAAGAAAAGATACTGATGCAGATCCTTATGTGAGCATCATGAATCAGGAAAGAAGATTGAGATCAAGAAGTTATCTATCACTTTCTTGGAATAAAGATGATTGGTCAACTGGTATTAGTACCTCAAGAATTGGATCAATGGGTTACTTTAGTAGCTTCGCTCCAAATCCAAGTGGCCGTAATAAAATTGAACCTTATTTTGATATTGGCGCATTCGTAAGATATGACATTGAAGATGGACACTATATTGGTCTTTCAGTTTCTAACTTAATGGATGATGCTCCTACGTATAATACAGACCTTGGCTTCCCTTGGTTCTCAGAATACTACTACTCAGCTGTGGGTAGAGAAGTATTTGTAACTTATAAATATACGTTCTAATAAAGGCAAATATAAATCTAAAATCCCCTCTTAATGAGGGGATTTTTTTATATAAACTTTATTGCTAAAAGTTATAAATATAAAACAAACTTGTTTATAATTAATTAAACTTAAACGAAGGTTAAATTATGAAATCATCGAAAATATTTTTCTTTGCAACCATTTTACTTAATACATATATCATCCAAGGACAAGACCAAACCACTCCTGTTGTTGATGATAAAGCTTTGATAGAAGAAGCAATTAAAATAGAGGCTTCTTCAGCTAATGCTGCTGCAAACAGACAGTCATATATTGATAATATGGATTCAGAAATCATTACACTTATTGGTGACATACAATTTCTTTCTCAACAGCTAGATCTTACTAATATTTATAATAGACAAATGCAAGAGCTTATAAACTCACAAAATAATGAAATTACATCTATAAATGAGCAGATGGTTGAGTTAGATAATACTAATAGGGGTATTTTGCCAAAACTTGAAGAAATGGTTCTAACGCTTGAATCAATTATCCAAAATGATATCCCATTTTTACTAGATGAGAGGTTTGCAAGAATTCAAGATTTGAAAAATATTTTATTACAATCAAATATTTCTACCTCAGAAAAATTCAGAAGGGTATTTGAAGCCTATCAAATTGAAAATGAATATGGACGAACTATTGAGTCATATAGGGATGAAATTGATGTTGATGGCATTAAATATAATGTTGAAATATTTAGATTAGGTAGAGTTGGTCTTTATGCAAGAACTTCAGATGGCAGATATAATGCTATGTTTAGCAAAAAACAAAATCAATGGATCAAGCAAAGAGGTATTGATAATGAGTTAGTAATTGCATTAAAAATAGCTAGAAAAGAATTACCTCCTTCACTTCTTAAACTTCCAGTGGAGAAAATATAATGACTAAATATATATTTACATTTTATTTAATTTTAACCTTTCCATTTTTAATTTCAGCTCAAGATACTTCTGAAGTGCCTGTTCAACCATCAGAACTTGAACAGTTAATAATAGATATACAATCTAAGGTGGACATTGAAAAGAGATTTGATTTCTCTAGGGCAAACTCTAAAGAGAAACAACTCGCCGATTTAAAAAAGATTAATATCAAATTAAAAAAAGATCTCAAGAACGCTGAGGATTTGTCTGAAAGACTAATAAATCAATTTGATCAAAATGAAAAAACTTTAGCGGAGTTAGAAGAAAAACTTACTCTTAAACTTGGCAATTTAGGTGAAATGTTTGGGGTTGTAAAACAGGTCTCTGGCCAAACAAGAGGAGAGTTTAAAAACTCAATTACTAATATTGATAATCCCGATAGAGATCTATTCTTAAAAAATTTAGCTGAATCAAAGAAACTTCCAGATTTATCTGATATTTCAGGTTTATGGGTTGAGCTCGTAAAAGAAATTAGAAATGCTGAAACTATAAAAGTATTTAAAACTAATGTTTTAACAGCAGACGGCAATAATGATGAGCTAGAGATTCTAAGAATTGGAACATTTTCAATTACCCACGAAGGTATGTTCTTAAAACATCTTATTGACACTAATCAGGTTGAATTTCTTCCATCTCAACCTGCTGGAGTAAGCAAGCGTAAGTTAAAAAATCTTCAAACTGAATCAGAAGGAACCTTCACCATCGATATAGATCCAACTCGTGGAGCAATTCTTGAAAAACTTATACAAAAGAAAACTTTATTCCAAAGAATTGCTGAAGGTGGTCTGGTTGGTTATGTAATTATCTTATTAGGTTTAGCTGGTGTTGCTTTGGCAAGTGAAAGAATATATGTTCTTAGAAATGTCTTACTAAAAATAAAGAATCAGGAAAATAGTGATTCTGTTAGTGATGATAATTTACTAGGGATGTTAATAAGTACAGCAAATGCAAATATTAATGAATCTTTAGATTCTCTTGAATTGATTTTAGATGAAAAAATTCAATCAATAACACCTACAATTGAAATAAGAGTTAAGGCTATTAAATTGATTGCTACTGTTGCACCCTTACTAGGCTTATTGGGAACAGTTATTGGAATGATTGAGACCTTCCAAGCCATAACGCTATTTGGTACAGGCGATCCTAAATTAATGGCTGGGGGAATTTCACAAGCTTTAGTCACAACCATGCTTGGACTAATCGTTGCTGCTCCGCTTTTATTCATGCACTCGTATGCAGAGAATTACTCAAATACGATCATAGCTTTTCTAGAAGAAAAGGCATCTGGAATAGTGGCAAATAAAGTGAAGAAATGATAACTGATATATTTAAAACATATTCCAATTTTTTATACCAGGGTGGTCCTGTTGTTCTGATTTTGTTTTTTATAAGTATTTATTTATTTGTATTAATCTTTGCAAAATTTAAACATTTATTTTTTGACATGCATAGTATTCAAGACGAATACAAAGAAAATCTTGCCAATATAAAAAATGATGATCTTTATTTATTAAATATCACCTCTTTAAAATCTGATTATAAGAGCATAGTAAAGAAAGATTTTTATATTATTCAAACCTTAATTGCACTATGCCCAATTTTAGGTCTCCTTGGAACTGTTACTGGAATGATAGAAGTTTTTGATGTAGTTTCATTCTTTGGAACTGGAAACGCTAGAGCTCTTGCGTCAGGAATTACAAAAGCTACACTCCCAACTATGACTGGAATGGCAATTAGTATCGTAGGGCTTCTAACTTACACCGTATTAAATAGTAAATCTCAATCAATTATTTCAGAACTATGAGAAGAAGAAAAAAAGTATTTCAAGAAGAATCAGGATTAGATTTAACCCCTATGCTTGATATTGTTTTCATAATGTTGATATTTTTCATTGTAACAACATCTTTTGTAAAAGAATCAGGTATAGAAGTTAATAGACCTAGTGCACAAACTGCTGAAAGAAATGAAAAAGGAAATATTCTTGTCGCCATCTCTGAAAATAATGAAATTTATATTGATAGAAGAAAGGTTGAGCTTAGAGCAATTCGACCAAATATCATAAGATTAAGAGCTGAGAATCCTGAAGGTTCAGTAATTATCCAGGCAGATAAAGCATCTCAAACAGGCTTATTAGTTGAGGCTATGGATCAAATAAGGCTTGCTGGAGTTCTTGAGATATCGATAGCTGCAGAAAATGATTAAAAATTTTTCAGGACACCTTATAGGGTTGTTAATAGCACTTCTTTTTTTTCTATTACTAGCCTATATAGTAAAGCCCAGTTCAGAAACTTTAAAAACAGAAAATTCCTTTAGGGTTGTAGATTTTATTAGACTCAAGAAAGACACATCTTTAAGAGAAAAATCAAGAACAATACCAGATAAACCAGAGCCTCCAAAAAAACCACCCCCACCTGATTTAATTACACCGGAGCTTCAAGCTCCTCCTCAAGCACCTAACCTTGATATTGAGTTTCCAGACATTTCTGTACCTACTGATTTCAAAGGCGCTTTTCTTGGGCCGCAAAATCAAGGAGGCAACTCTCAGGTAATACCTTTGGTAAGAATAAACCCACAATATCCAAGAAATGAGTTAATAGCAGGTGTAGAAGGTTGGGTGAAAGTTAAGTTTACTGTTGAGGCTGATGGAAGCGTCTCATCTCCAAAAATTATGGAGTCAAAACCTCCAAGAGTTTTTGATACAGCAGCACTAAGAGCTATTAAAAAATGGAAATTTAAACCTAAAGTGGTTAATGGAGTTGCCGTTACTCAAAATGGAACCCAAGTTATTGAATTTAAAATATTTTAAAAATGAATTATAAAACTCTAATATTAAGTCTTTTTATATTTACCATAAATTTATCATCTGAAGATGTTTTAAATGAAACTGTTTATTGGGAATTGACACGTGTTGATGCAAAAATTGAGGAAAAAAAGTTTGATGAAGCTGAGAAAATATTAAACAGGTGGTATAAAAAAACTTGGAGATCAAGATCATATAATAAAGCAGTAATTGCTCGTACCTTTGGTTTTTTTCTATACCAACAAGAAAGGTATGATGAGGCTCTAGAGAAACTTCAGGTAGCATATGATGAGAAAGCTTTACCTTTGGCTGAGTCTACAACATTAGTTCAAGCTCTTGCCCAACTTTATACAACACAAAAGCAGCCAATCAAAGCTAAAAAACTCCTTTTAAACTTTATTGAAATAGCAGAGTCAAGCGCCAAACCTGTTCCAGGTCTTCATAATATCTATGCATTGACAGCCTTAATTTATGCTACAGAACAAAACTTTGATGTTGCATATTCATATATTAATAAAGCTATATCTTTATCATCTAGTTTTAGGGAGGACTGGTATCAGCTTAAATTTGCAATTGAGTATAATAAACAAGATTTTATTGCAGCTGAGGGTTCTGCAAAAATATTATTATTAAATAAACCCAATAAAAAAATCTACTATATTCAATTATCTGCTATATACAATGTCCTTGAGAAATATGATCTTTCATTAGCAACAATGGAAGTTAGCTACATGAAAGGTATGCTTGAAAAGCCTGAAGAATTTACAAATTTAGCAAGCTTTTACTTATATAGAAAAAACCCTGTAATGTCTGCGCGAGTCCTAGAAAATGCCATTAATGATGAAAATATAATTTTTACTAAAGCTAATGCAAAGCTTCTTGCTGACTCATGGCTTTACGCAAAAGAAAGAAATAGGTCTTTAGAGGTATTAACTGATTCACTTAAAACAAATCCTGATGATCATAAATTAGCCAAACAATACGTTGATATAGCATTTAGTGCATTTCAGTGGAGAGAGGTTATTAGCGGTATCGATAGAATTGAAAAGTTAAATATAAAAGATGATGGAAAATATCAGCTTATGCAGGGAATAGCATATTTTGAACTCAAACAGTATGCAAATGCTAAAAATTCATTTGTAAAAGCTAGCATATCAAAAAAATATAAAGATTCAGGTGCAGCATGGATCGAGTATCTAGAGGCATTGACTGGTTAAGTCAATTTAAGGAAAGTAATAGAAGAACTTTCTAAATATATTATTGTCTAAAAAGCAAAACAAATATGATTATAAAAACTGAAAACCTTAAAAGATCTTTTCAAGTTGGCTCTGAAAAAGTTGAAGCTTTGAAAGGTATTGATTTATCTGTCGAAAAAGGTGAATTTCTATCAATTATGGGGCCCTCAGGTTCTGGTAAAACCACTTTAATGAATATCATTGGATGCTTAGATACTCCAACTAGCGGGAGCTATCATTTAAATAATAAATTAGTAAATGATCTTGCTGATGATGATTTAGCATTAATTAGAAACAGAGAAATTGGATTTGTTTTTCAATCATTTCATTTATTAGCAAAGAACTCAGCTTTAAATAATGTACTTTTGCCTCTTAAATATGCTGGCGTAAAACAAGATGATGCAAATAAGCTTGCTAAAAATGTTTTAGACAAAGTTGGCTTAAGTGACAGGATTAATCACTCACCATCAGAACTATCTGGAGGACAACAGCAAAGAGTGGCAATAGCTAGAGCCTTGGTAAATAATCCGAGCATAGTATTTGCAGATGAACCCACTGGAAACTTAGATTCTCAAACAGGTGATGATGTAATGAATTTATTTAAAGAGCTTAATAGTCAAGGTCAGACTATAATACTTATTACCCATGAAGAAGATATAGCCATGCAGTCAAAACGTATAATAAATATAAAAGATGGTCTTATTGAATCTGACGAGAGAATATAAATATGAAAACTATTACGAATAAAAAATTACTTCCCATTACTATCTTAATTTTAGTTTTATCATCTTGCGGCTCAGACAATGAATCTTCTCAAGAAACAACTTTTTATAAAAAAGAAACTGTTAACCAAAAAAAACTTGAATTATCTATAGAGGCTTCTGGAATTATTGAGGCTATTTCTTCGGTTGAAATTAAGTCTAAAGCTTCAGGAGAAATACTGCTTCTTGGTGCCGAGGTTGGAGATCTTGTTAAAAAAGGATCAATCTTGGGACAAATTGATCAAAGAACTCCTAAGAATATATTAGATCAAGCTAAGTCTGATCTTGAAGCCTCCAGAGTTAGGCTTGAAAATGCAAAATCTCAATATGATAGAGGGAAAGAACTTCACGCCAAAGGAAGTATTTCAGATAAAGATTACGAAGACATCCAAGAGAGTTTTGCTCAAGCTAAATCCACTGTCGTAAGAACTGAAGTGTCCTATGAGAATGCTAAAATAGCATTAGATGACACTATAGTTAGATCGCCTGTTCAAGGAACTATCATCTCAAGACCTGTAGAAGTTGGGCAAGTTATTTCATCACCAACCTCTGCTGTAGGCGGTGGAACTGTATTAATGACTATGGCAGATCTTTCAAAAGTAAGAGTTAGGGCTCTGGTTGATGAAATTGATGTTGGCAAGGTATCAATTGGACAAACTGTTTCTATCAAGGTTGCAGCATACCGAGATAAAGAATTTTTTGGAACTGTATCAAAGATCGAGCCACTAGCTAAAATTGAACAAAATGTCACTACTTTCCCAGTTTTAATAGATATAGATAATAATGAAAATCTTTTACTTCTAGGTATGAATACCGATGTTGTCATAGAAGTTTTAAATAAAAATGTTACTTTAAGCACTCCAACTATGTCTCTTAGAACTAGAAAAGATATTTATAGCGCAGCTACAATATTAAATATACCCAAGGAAACAATAGATACTTTTTTATCTGAAAAAGTTGATGGTGAAAATTTTAACAAATTTATAGTTATTAAAGATTCAAAAAATGGACCTCAGCTAATCTGGGTAAAAATTGGAGAATCTGATTTGTCATATGTAGAGGTTATAACTGGTCTTACTCGCGAAGATACCGTATTTATTCTTCCGAGCAAAAGTTTATTTGATTATCAGCAAAGATTTAAAGAAAGAGTTTCTGCTTCATTTAGTTTTGGATAATGCTTTTTAAAGAATCTTTAATCTCTGCTATCTCTTCAATTAGGTCTAATATAGTCAGATCATTCCTTACAACATTGGCAATTATTATTGGAACTGCAGCTGTTATTGCTGTTATTGGAATTGGGTCTAGTGCTAATAAGGCGCTAGAGGCTGAGATAGATGATTTTGGACCTAGAACTTTGTACGTCAGCCCAGGTCAAAATAGAAGGGGAGCCGTTACTAAAGGATTCATTCCTCTTGATATAAAAGATGCATATGCCTTAGCAAAAAATAAAGATCATAACTGGATGGTATCACCCTATATAACAAGAAACAGACAAGTAAAATTTAACAATTCAAATATCAACGAAAGAATCAGAGCAAATTTACCTATACATTTTAAGGTAAGCGGATTTGACATTGAGTATGGAAAAATATTCTCAGAGGAAGAGAATTTAGGAAGAAAAAGAGTTGTTGTTCTTGGTTCATCTGTTCCAAAAGAATTAAAAACGTCTGCTCAACGGATACTTAATAAAGAAATTCTTTTAGCTGGAACTTCCTATAAAGTTATTGGAGTTCTTAAAGAGGAGGGCAGTACAGGATGGCAGAATCCCGATGATGAGTTATACATACCTTTATTAACTGGTGCCCAAAGGTTATTTGGAACAGAAAGCTTAGATTCTTTGAGCGTCGGTATTTCAAAAGATGCTAATGTTGATGAAGTTATGATGACAATTGAAAGGATACTCAGAGCACAACACGATATTGGACCTGGAGAGGATAACGATTTCAGGATATCTGATTATAGTCAGTTTTCTGATCTTAGAAGACAAGCTACAGGTATCTTCACTGCTTTAATAGCGGGTATTGCTGGAATTAGCTTAATAGTTGGTGGTATTGGAGTAATGAATATAATGCTAGTCTCAGTAACTGAAAGAACAAGAGAGATAGGATTAAGAAAGGCTTTGGGTGCTACTCATAAAGCTATTATGTTGCAATTTATTGTTGAGGCAATTTTACTTTGTCTTATTGGTGGTTGTATTGGAGTATTCTTAGGAACTAGTATTTTGTATCTATTCGCTTCATTTAATGAATGGCCTTTTGCAATGCCATTTAGTGCTATTGTTGGATCAATAACATTCTCAGCTATGGTGGGTTTATTTTTTGGTATTTGGCCTGCTAGAAAAGCAGCGAAGCTTGATCCTGCTATTTCTTTAAGATACGAATAACTCTCTATATATATTTAGTATTTTTTTTGACTGGGATATCCCTGAAAACTCTTGTTTTATATATTCATAGATCGAATCTTGAGAATAATTTTCATTACCAACATACGTCTCAATTAAATCTTTTAAAGACTCTAAGTTATCAGGTTCTGCTAATAGCTCTTTAGGTAAAATTTCAGCCATATGCCCAACATTTGTTGATATAACTGGTATCTCTTGATATAGAGCCTCTAATGCTACTCTAGGGCCACCCTCACTCCTAGATGAAATAACGATCATTGAAGCATTTTTATAATAATCTACTAAGTCCTCTTGAGACATTTCATCAATGATTTGGATTTTTGTATCTAAATTGTGTTGAGATATTAAATTTATTAATGAGTCATATTCTTTACCTGATCCAATTATAATTAGATTGTCTTTAATATTTATCCAAGATTGAATTAATAAATCAAAACCTTTTACTTTTTCCAATCTACCAACTGCTAATACATAGTCATTATTTAAAGACTTTTTATCTTGTACTATAGGCGGATACCAATTGTTGATAACAACAGATGAAGCATCTATAGATTCTTTTACCATTTGGCTTACCGTAATTAATTTTGTAGCTTTCTTGTAAACTGAGGTTTTATTTTTAATGCCATGAGCTGTGGCAACATGCTTTATTGGAAGAAATTTTTTAATAATATTTATAACTGACGTTGTCTTTGATCCATGTGTATGGATGATATCAGGTTTGATTTTATGAATTTTTAGCAAAAGTTTAATCAAACCAATGGGAGAGCGTCTGCTAAAATTATTAATAACCTGAATATTGTTACTATCAAATCTTGATGCTATCTCTTTATTACATATTATAATTACATCAGTTTTTGATTCCTGCTCTAAATTTAAAACCAGTTCATTTACATGCTGTTCAATACCAGCATATACATTACTTAATACTAGGTGAACTATCTTCATAAATTTTTAGACTTGAGCATTAGAATTAACTTGTAGGCAACTTTTTCAACTTCTGCAAATACATCGTGGTGTAAATTTTGTGAAATTATTTTTATTTTATTTAAATCTTCTACCATTTTAGTGTTTTCAATATAACCAACCTGTTTATTTTTTAAAAGAAGACCTATCTGGTTAACAATTTTATTAACTTTTATATACTTCATATTAAACAGGAATGTTTGACCTTTTGTAGATAGACTCTCATAGACCATATTCACACTATCCTGAGTTACAACTTTTATCGATGCCTTTTCTATAATCGCATCATAATTGTCATGCGCAATAATTAAATTATTATTCTCTGAAGCAACTTTATTAACTCTATGGATCATCTCATTTGGTGTTCTTCTGGTTGTAAATAAAAACCATTTTTTTTGAGGATACAAGCCTAACAAGAACTCAATTTGTAGCATGATTGAATCTTGATCAAATATATAGTGTTTATTAATTCCACCTATTCCAATAAAGCCTAGACTCTCATCTACTTCACTTGTAGACACTTTAGCCAAAGAACCTTCAAAATATATAACTTTATTATTCTTTGATAGTTTTTTTATGTCATGCATCGGCGAGCATATGATATCGAAGTGATTTTTATATAAATTTGGAGTAAGGATGCTAATTGCTTTTATAGAAGTGTTATTTATAGATAGATAGCTCTTAATCAATAACATTCTAATATGAATACTACTTCCAGCACCTATAACAACCTCAGTTTGATTTTTTTTATATGCTAAAAACTTATTTTTACTTAAAAATACGTTTCCAAATAACAGGCATGTTGAGTAAATTACTAATTCTAGTAATTGTGAGAATTTACTGAGTTGAATGATTTCTTTTTGAATATTAATATTTTCTGTCTTTGATATTTCATTTAAAAGTATCTCTACTTGCTTTTCATGGCCTTTTTTTCCATCACTTATCCATAAAATATTCATAAAATTTAACTTATTCTCACCTCAGTCTGTTCATTGGTTTTATCTTAACTATACAAAGGATTTTACATGGGATACAGTTTTATAACATTATAAAAAACTCATTTTTAAAGTTGAAAGAAGATCTTAGAAAAATAGCTATTTCCTTAATTTCGCAATACGGTGATGAAGCACAGACCATAGCTATGTTAAGAGCAGCAGAGTATGCTGCTTCTCTGAATTCAATCGAATGGGCAAGGTGGGAAGAAATCTCTCTAATAATAGAAAATATTAATCAACTTCCACTCGATAGTTGATTATGATTGCGTATTTCTTATAAATATAAAATGAGTTAATGTAATAAAATGTTCGATAAAAAAATTGTCATTAACAATCTACTTTCAGCATTAGGGGCATGTATCTGCATAATCATGCTTTCTTATTTACATTTCTCAGATTATGGTGAGATCTGGTTGATTCCTCCTTTTGGCGCAACTATGGTATTGGTTATGGCAGTTCACAATAGCCCCTTGGCTGAGCCTAAGAATATATTTTTAGGACATACTTTATCAGCTTTAAGTGGAGTAGTTATTTATGCCCTAATGGGTGCTTCTGCAATATCTCTTGGAATTGCTGTTGGATTATCAGTATTTGTTATGGCCTCATTTAATGCAATTCATCCTCCAGCAGGCGCAAATCCAATTATTGCTATTCTGGGTGGTAAAAGCTTGTCATTTGTATTGATGCCAGTTGCTCTTGGCGCACTATTTATTATCATTTTTGCTCTCTTTTACAATAAACTTCTAAGAAGAGATTACCCGTAATCAAAAAAGTAATTTTATAAGATATATTCATCTATAATGCTTAGATATGAGCATTGGCCCAATAGAATCTCAAATAGTAAATACTCTTTCGAGTTTCATGAACCTTGTATCTCTTAAAATTATTAACGAAAGTTTTATGCATAATGTTCCCGAGGGATCAGAAAGCCATTTTAAAATTGTTGTTGTAACTAATGATTTTAATAACTTATCAATCATTCAAAGACACAAATTAATTTATAAAAATCTAGATAGCTTAATGAATAAAATTCATGCGCTATCCATTCATGCATTTAATGAAGAAGAGTTTAAATTAAACCCAGTAATACTAGATTCGCCAGAGTGTGCAAACAAGTAACATGAAAAAGCTAATATACAAATATTCAAATTTCTTAATAACGAAACCATTTCTAATTCTTTCTTTAGTTTTCTTGATCATATGCCTTGCATTTCAGGGTATAACTAATTTCAAATTAGATGCTTCATCAGATGCTCTGGTCTTAGAGGGAGACGCTGCACTCAAGAAATATAGAGAAAATGAAGAGGAGTTTGGTGATTCAAGTTTTCTTATAGTTACGTATGAGCCCAATTCTGAATTATTCTCAGATGAGTCACTATCAATACTTCAAGAGATTGAAAATAAGATATCTGACTTAGATGGCGTTGATTCTGTCCTATCCTTACTTGATGCGCCTATTTTTTTTCAGCCAAAGGTTAGTCTTACTGAGGTATCAGACAACTTAAAAGATTTAACAACCGAGGGTATCGATCTAAAACTCGCTAAAGATGAAATTATTAATAATCCAATATATAAAGATTTAATTATTAGTGCAGATGGGAGTATTACTGCTATGCAAGTAGTGCTTAGAGGTAATGACGAATATGATCTTCTTATAAATAAACGATACGAGATACTCGAAACCTTAGATTCCAAAGAACCCATAACAAGTGAAATTAGAAAATCTTTAATACAAGAACTCCAATCAATTAATTTAAGAATTGGTAATTTAAATGACGATGAATCTAATTTTAATTCAATGCTTGTTAAAGAAATAAGAAATATTTTAGTTTTATATAAAAGTGATGCTACCTTATATCTTGGTGGCCCAGCTATGATTACATCAGACATGATGGACTACATAAGATCTGATCTAGTTGTCTTTGGTTCTGCTGTTGCTTTAGTTTTTGCAATTATGCTTTATTTATTCTTTGGGAATATTTGGTTTGTTCTTCTTCCAATTCTTAATGCCTTTTTTACAACTTTTGTTACTGCTGGTTTTTTGGGCTTTATGGACTGGAAGATTAGTGTTGTATCTTCTAATTTTATTGCTTTACTGCTTATCCTAACAATATCTCTAACCGTTCATGTTTTAGTGAAGATCAATGAGCTAAAAAATGAATCTGTTGATTATAAGAAATCGCTCGTAGATTCAGTGAACCAAATGTTTTTACCATGTTTCTTTGCAGCCATTACAACTGCTGTTGCATTTTTATCACTACTGCTTGGTGATTTAAAGCCTGTGATTGAATTTGGAAAAATGATGGCATTTGGAATTTCAATTGCGTTTATCTTTACTTTTTCATTTTTGCCGAGTGCGATCTCTCTCATTAAAGAACCTAATAGCAAGGATTATCTCTCATTGCATAAAATTACTAATAAGATTTTATTAGTAGCAAAAAATAACTCATTCATTATTTACTTAATTTTTACATTTACTTTTTGTATTTTAATTTTTGGTACAACTAAATTAATTGTTGAGAATAGATTTATTGATTACTTTGATGAAGAAACTGAAATACATCAAGGCATGCTAGAAATAGATAAAAATCTCGGTGGAACAGCAACATTAGATATCATTATTAGAGAGCCATTTGAAGAAATATCGAATGATTTAATTGATGATGATTTTTTTGATGACAGCTTGTTTGAGGATGATAACAGTAATGCATCTGGTTATTGGTGGAATGTTTATTCTCTTACCGAATTAGAGGCAATTCATGACTATCTTGATTCTTTACCTGAGATTGGAAAAGTCTTAAGTGTTTCAAGTGGTATTAAGCTAGCAAGAATGATTAATGATGGTGAAGATTTAAATGATCTTGAATTAGCATTATTGCGCTCAGTATTGCCAGAAGATATCAGGGAAACTCTTTTATATTCTTATATCAACGAAGATGACTCTATTGTAAGAATTTCTACAAGAGTTAATGAATCAGCTGAAAATTTAAATCGTAAAGAATTGTTAGAGAAAATTAATTATGATCTTCAGACACAATTCAATCTTCCTGAAGAGAGGTTTGAAATGACCGGCTTGGCTGTTTTATATAACAATATGTTGCAGTCTTTATTTCAGTCTCAGATAGGGTCGCTAACATTAGTTTTTGGTGTTATTGCATTAATGCTTTTGTTAATTTTTAAATCCTTCAAAATTATGGTGATAGGACTGATACCAAATATATTTGTTGCATCTTCTGTTGTTGGCATATTGGGTTTGTTAAAGATCCCATTAGATATTATGACTATAACAGTTGCTGCTATAAGCGTGGGTATGGCAGTCGACAATACAATTCATTACATATATCGATATAAGAAAGAGATCAAGGCAACACAATCACCAGAGCTAGCCTTACTAAAAGCTCACACAACAACAGGAAGGGCAATTTTTTATACAGCAGCAACCATAGCAACTGGTTTCTCTATTTTATCTTTATCAAATTTCTTTCCCACTCAATTGTTTGGAATCTTTACAGCTCTAGCAATGTTGGTAGCTTTTATTTCTTCATTATCGCTTTTACCAAATTTATTAGTTAAATTTAAAGTTTTCCAATAACATATAAGTATGGGTCCATTAAATGGCATTAAAGTCTTAGAGTTTTCAGGAATTGGTCCTGGTCCATATTGCGGGATGTTGTTGGCTGATCTTGGTGCTGATGTTATTAGATTAAGTAGAGTTAGCGAAAAAGGGGCTCATAATAAATTTGACATTCATAACAGATCAAAAAGAACTATTGTTGCAGACTTAAAGAATCCAAAAGCAATTAAAGAAATTAAAAAAATAATTAAAGAAGTGGATGTTCTCTTTGAGGGCTACAGACCCGGTGTAATGGAGAAGCTAGGCCTGAGCCCTGAAAAATGCTTAAAGCTAAATGAATCTCTAGTGTATGGAAGAATGACAGGTTGGGGGCAAGATGGCCCTATGTCCAAGCAAGCAGGCCATGATATCAATTACATTAGTCTATCGGGCGCATTAAATGCAATTGGAGATCAAAATTCAAACCCATCAATACCACTTAATCTTATTGGTGACTATGGTGGTGGTGGAATGATGTTAGCAATGGGTATTTTGGCAGGAGTTATTAGTTCTTCTAAAACTGGCAAAGGGCAAGTGATTGATTCGGCAATGATTGATGGAAGTCTTTCTTTGATGAGTTTTTTTTATTCACTTAAGCAAATGGGTATATGGAAAGATGAAAGAAAATCAAATTTCTTAGATGGAGCTGCCCATTTTTACGATACATATGAATGTTCAGATAATAAATATATTGCTGTTGGCTCAATTGAGTCACAGTTCTATAAGATTTTATTAGACAAATTAGAGTTAAGCGATCCAAGATTTGAGAATCAGATGGATCAATCTATGTGGAAAGAATTAAAAGAAATTATTGCTACTAAAATTAAATCTCAATCAAGAGACCATTGGGTTAAAATTTTTTCAGATACAGATGGTTGCGTTACACCAGTATTAAATATGGAAGAGGCGCAAGAGCATGAGCATAATGTATCAAGAGAGTCTTTTGTAAATCTAGAAGGGTTTAATCAACCAGCACCCGCACCCAGATTTTCAAATGATATCCTTTCCATTAAACACAATGCTAAGGAAATTGGTTCAGATATAGATGATATCTGTGATGAATTTAATTTAGACAAAGAAGCTTTTAGCTAAAAAAATTAATACTATTTTTATAAGTTATATCAATCAACTTATCTTTATCAAGATTAATTAATAACGCAATCTCATTGGCTATATGAGGAAGATAAGCAGGCTCATTCCTATTGCTTTTTGGCTTATTATTTAAGTTCCTTGGAATCAGATAAGGGCAATCTGTTTCTATCATTAACTTATCTATAGGTATGTTTTTTAATGATTTCCTAAGATCAACATTTCTTCTTTCATCGCAAATCCATCCAGTAAGACCAATATGAAATCCTAGCTCTAAATAGTCATCCAGTTCTTCTTGTGTTCCAGTGAAACAATGAACTACAGCTTTTTTAATATCATTTTTATATGGCTTAATTAGTTTTATAAAATCTTTATGAGCATCTCTTTGATGTAAAAAAAGTGGTTTACCACTTTGAATAGATATTTTAATTTGTTCTTCAAATGCAAATATCTGTTCTTCGTATGAAGATATATTTCTAAAAAAATCTAAGCCAGTTTCACCAACACTATTTGGTTGATAATTATTTACGAGCTCAGTCATAAGCTTTGAAGAAGATGCATCAAACTCTTTTGCATGATGCGGATGAGTTCCAATTGTAAAAAGACAATTCTCGCTATGTTTTTGATAAATCTTATAAACTTTATCGAATTCTTTTATAGAGGCTGAAACAACAAGAAACTTATTAACATTTTCTTTGATCGCACGATCAATTACCATCTCCAAATCATTGTCAAATCTCTCGCTTGAGAAATTACATGCTATATCAAACAAGCTGCTCATACTTTTAGATTATTTTAATAAAATTGAATTATGAACTAAAATTCATTAATCATGAATCAATTCGAGCAATTTCAAAACGCATTATTATTAGAAACTATTTCTAAAAGTACTTTTAAAGTTAATCCTGATTCAAAATACTTTGTTGGAAAAACGCCACATGGAGGGTATTTAAATGCTTTGATGCATAAAGCTCTAATATTATCCTTGCCACATTCAGTGGCAATCAGCTCATCAATTCAATATCTAGATAGAATTGAAGCTAAGGATATAATTTTAGAAGTTGATGTTTTAAAAGTTTCTAGGGGTAGTTCATCTGGAGTTGTAAAGTTAATCCAAGAAGGTAAGGTCTGTACTGTATTTAATGGAATATGCTCAGATTTTGAGTGCATGAAAGGATTTGATGGTCTTGAAACAAGTCCTCCAGATATTTTTAGAGATACTCCTAAAGATCAATACAAAAATTTAAACTACGACAAAATTACTAAAGGCTTTACTCCTTCTTTTATAAAGCAGTTAAGTTGTAAAGTTCATCCCATGCATGCATGGTGGGATAGAAATATTAATGAAGAAAAAGCTGAAGCTAGATCTTCAGTCTATCTTGATATGGACGGTGGTTTACCAGATCAGTTTGTTCTCTCGTTTTATGCTGATATTACACCTCCTGTTGTATCAAATAAATATGGACCTTTGGGTTGGATACCAACGTATAGCCTAACTACTCACATAAGGCAGATGCCAACAACCCAAACTCTATTTGCAGATTTTATAGCTAAAGATATTAACAAAGGTTTTTTTGAGCAGGACTGTAATATCTGGGATTTAAATGAAAATTTAGTTGCTTCAAGTCGACAACTAACTAGAATACTAAAGTCAGAAGAAAAACTATCAAATTAAAACTAAAAAGGAATAACGATGCAATTCAAAGGAACTAAAAATTATATTGCTACTGAAGATTTAAGTATGGCTGTCAACGCTTCTATGGCTCTTGAAAGGCCCTTGCTTATAAAAGGTGAACCTGGAACAGGAAAGACTTTGTTGGCAATTGAGGTAGCTGAAGCATTAAATATGGAGCTAATAGAGTGGCATATTAAATCTACAACAAAAGCATCTCAAGGCTTGTATGAATATGATGCCGTTACTCGTTTAAGAGATTCTCAACTTGGTGATGAAAGAGTTAAAGATATCAGTAACTACATAAAAAAAGGTAAGCTTTGGGAAGCTTTTACTTCAGACAAGCAAGTCGTTCTTTTAATTGATGAAATTGACAAAGCAGATATTGAATTTCCTAATGACTTACTTCAAGAAATTGATCGAATGGAATTCTTCTGTTATGAAACAGGTGAAACCATTAAAGCCAAACATAGACCATTAATTATAATGACCTCAAACAATGAAAAAGAATTGCCAGATGCTTTTTTAAGAAGATGTTTTTTTCATTACATTCAATTTCCAGATAGAGAAACTATGAATAAGATTGTTTCAGTACACTACCCAAAAATTAAGAAAAAATTAGTGAATGAGGCGTTAGAGATATTTTTTGATTTAAGAAAAATTCCTGGATTAAAGAAAAAACCATCAACATCTGAGTTAATAGATTGGTTAAAGCTACTTTTATCAGATGATATGCCAGATGAAATACTAAAAAATGCAGATTCATCAAAAGCCATACCACCTCTCTATGGAGCTTTGTTAAAGAATGAGCAAGATGTACAACTCCTTGAACGTCTTGCATTCATGTCTAGAAGAGAAGCAGCAAATAAATAAATGCTGATAAATCTTTTTCAAACCGTTAGATCTTCTGGTGTCCCATGTACTTTAAGGGAGCTATTAGATTTATTAGGAGCTTTAGAAAAACAATTAGCTTATTCGAACATTGATGATTTCTATTATCTCTCTAGAGCAATTTTAGTTAAAGATGAAAAACATTATGATAAGTTTGACAAGGCTTTTGATATATATTTTAAAGGCATAGAAAAGCTTGAAGATATTTTCCAAGCTCTTATTCCTGAAGATTGGTTAAGAAAAGCTTTTGAAAAGGAGCTAGACCCTGAAGAGTTAAAAAAGATTCAATCTCTTGGCGGCCTTGAAAAATTGCTTGAGGAATTTAAAAAAAGATTAGAAGAGCAAAAAGATAGGCATGAGGGTGGTAATAAATGGGTTGGCACTAACGGAACTTCTCCCTTTGGTCATGGTGGACAAAATCCTGAAGGTATTAGAGTTGGTGGAGAAGGTGGCCAAAAAAGTGCAGTAAAGGTTTGGGAACAGAGACAATTTAGTAACTTAGATGATTCGGTAATTATTGGTATCAGAGATATTAAAATGGCTTTGCGAAGGCTTAGAAAATTTGCACGTCAAGGTAACGATTTAGAGCTTGATATGGATGGAACAATAAAATCAACAGCAAAAAATGCTGGATATTTAGATATCCATATGGTCCCAGAGAGATCAAATACAGTAAAAGTCATAGTTCTATTTGATGTTGGCGGTTCCATGGATCCGTATATAAAGTTATGTGAGGAACTTTTTTCAGCAATTAAGACTGAGTTTAAGCACTTAGAATATTATTATTTTCATAATTGTATTTATGAGTCTGTTTGGAAAGATAACCTAAGAAGATCTCAAGAAAGATTTCTTGTTCAAGATATGATTAACAAATACTCATCTGATTACAAAGTCATTGTAGTTGGAGATGCAACCATGGCCCCATATGAAATTACTAATCCTGGTGGCAGTATAGAGCACTGGAACGAAGAACCTGGACATGTTTGGATTAAAAGATTATCAGATCATTTTAATAATATGGCATGGTTAAATCCTGTACCTGATGATCACTGGGACTATACTTCATCAGTCTGTATTCTTAGAGACTTATTTGATAATAGAATGTATCCTTTAACATTAAAGGGATTAGAAGACGGAATGTCGGAGTTATCAAAATGAATACTACAACAAATAAAGGCATATCATGGGGACCATTTACGTTAAGGATTCCATTTATACATATTAAATTTAGAGCAGGAGAGTTTTTTCAAGGAATGGTAATATCTGGAGCAACTGCATTTGCAGCTGTGCCAGTGGCAATGGGTTTAGGTTTATCTTTTGAAGAGGGTGTTGCTTTAAGTTTTGTTGCTGGTTCTTTAATAGCTTCTGGACCAATATTTTTTGGTGAGCCTATGGCTCCTGGCTGGATTACTCCAGCATTGCCAATTGTTATTGCTGCTTTTGCAACAAAAGGTCAATTTAACGGTGTATACGATCCAGCTACTTTCCAATTCATGGCTGCAATGTGTATTGAATTTACATTGTTAGTATTTATTTTAGGAAGCACTGGGTGGGGGAAAAAATTAATACAAATTATTCCTAATGGATTAAAGGCTGGGATTATCTTAGGAGCGGCTCTGGCGGCTTTCTATCAAGTTTTTGTTACAGATATGGATAAGTTAATG
>Ga0213869_10001046_pt1 | contig 21275 bp, 33 predicted proteins | sample PICome_10_FD_160083 | JGI IMG/M metagenome (GOLD analysis project Ga0213869, IMG submission 160083) | Coastal seawater microbial communities near Pivers Island, North Carolina, United States - PICO132 | ecosystem: Environmental > Aquatic > Marine > Coastal | place: USA: North Carolina...
TGGTGAACCCAAAAACCATTATGAAAACAAAGGACAGATTTCTTTTGATTGTCCCGTTTGTTCTCACGAAATAAAGGGTTTGGATAAGGGAGATGGTAAAGGTAACTTAGAAGTCAACTATGGGTACCATGTATATAAATGTTGGGCTTGTTCAGAAACACATGAAACACAAGGTACGATTTATAAGTTAATTAGGAATTACGGTAGTAAAAGTGATTTAAAAAAATATAGGTTAGTAAACCCAAACATAGAACTTAAAAAGAAAGAAAAGAAAGAGATAAAAGGATTACCAAAAGAATTTATACCTTTATCTGAAGAATGTAATAGTTTAGAATATAAGAAGGCGTTAGAATACTTAACTAAAAGAAATATTGATATGGATACTATAGAAAAGTATAATATTGGTTATTGTGAAAAAGGTGATTATTCAAATAGAGTGGTATTTCCTTCCTATGATATTCATAATGATGTTAATTATTATTTGGGTAGAAGTTATGAAAAGTACACTAAATTGAAATATAAGAATCCTGAAATACCTAAAACTGAAATAATATTCAACGAGGGTAAAGTTAATTGGGACTCAAACATTTTTATTGTGGAAGGAGTATTCGACCATATAGTAGTACCTAACAGTATACCTATGTTGGGTAAGGTAATTAGTGATGACTTATTCACTAAATTAGTAAGTAAAGCTGAATGTAAAGTAATAATACTTTTAGATTCTGACGCATATACTGACGCAATTAAGTTATATAAGAAATTAAATTCTACTAAATTATTTGGTAGAGTGTTTATTATAAAACTTCCAAAAGGGTATGACATATCAGATGTTAATCAAAAGTTAGGTAAAAAAGGTGTGGTAAATGTTTTATCTACCGCAAAAAAAATCAAAGAAAGTTTGTTATAGTTAAAATTTTAATCTATATTTGTTTTATGAAATTATTTTTAGACGATATTAGAAATCCTTATGATGTATTTAGATTGACAGTTAATCCACTTTATGAGAATGACAAAGATTGGGTTATAGTTAGAGATTATTATCAGTTTATTGACGCAATTAATAAATTTGGATTACCAACTCATATATCTTTCGATCATGATCTGTCGTATGATGCATATCTACCAGAAAATCAAGAAGGTGATATTGACTACGAAAATTTAGAAGAGAAAACTGGATACGATGCTTGTAAATGGTTATGTGGGTATTGTTTAGAGAATGATTTAACTATACCATCTTACTTAGTACATTCTGCTAATCCTGTTGGGAAGAAGAATATAGAAAGTTATTTGGAAAACTTTAAAAAACATTTGGTAGATTAAAATATTTTTCATATATTTACATTATGAAATTACAAAACATAATAGAGGAATATCACACAACCAGTAAATTTAAATTAATAAAAAGGTATAGATTATTAAAAAAAATGAGATCATTAATGGATCCTGTACATTTTAATGGTGGTTCACACAGTATTATTTATACTATAATTTTTAAATAACTATTAATATGAAAAAGTACATTGTCGTAGAAAGAAATCGAAAGTGGGATTCTTTTGATTTAATTAATGAAGACACAAATGGGTTAGGTGATATATGGGAAAGTCATATACCATATAAATTAAACATTGAAGAGAGAGGTAGAATTAAACCACTTATTTTTGATAAGAGAAGTGAGGCGGTTAAATATAAAGATAAGATACAATCTGATCATAATAGAGGATGGATGGAGAATAGTCACATTTATAAAATGTATGGAGATTCAAAACCTAAATGGAAAGTGGAAGAATATACGGGAGAGTTATTTAGGTAGTTTAGACAAGTCTCTAACAAAAGCTTTAATAGTAACTTTATCCCAATTCTTTAAATCTTCACCATTGTTACCCAACAGTAAAATAGACATTGTACGATGCCAACCCTCAATAAGTTCATATTTACCATTGGGTTTTTTTTCTACGATAACAGGTTCGTTAGTACCATCACCCTTAGCGACTTCCCTTTGTGTTTTTACCCTTTCCTCATCATCAGGAACCTGATAAGTGTTCACATTACCAAAATCTCTTTCTAAGAAAGCATTTATTGTTCTATCATCGAAGTCTTCTGGGGTTACTTTTAAAATTTCTAATTTCCAAGGACCTTTTAAATATTCACCCCAATAACCTCTTGTCAATAATAATGGATCACCATAGTGTTCTTTTTCTATAGTTTCAAATTCATTAACGACATTATTGTAGAAAAAATCTTTAAGAACATATTCGGGTGTCATAGGGAAAGCTTTTCTTAATCTTTCATACATTTTTTTACCTAAATTATGATCTTTGTAAATAGGAACATCCTCTACAATACCCATTTCATATTCATCACTATTAGGTGAAGCATCAGATACTCTCCAATATTCTAAATCTTCTTTTAATATTTTTCTAATTAAATTTTTCATTACCAATTAACATCTTTAGCGCGCCTCACGTCAATAGTCCAGTCCCAAGTATCATTTGTGTCCCGTTCTACATCCTCTGGATCTATACCAAAATTACGTACATCATATTCTAACATAATATCCATATATGTGTCATTAGTATAGTACTCATCAATCCTACATTGTTCGTAATGAGTTGAGTGTGCTTTAAATCTTTGTTTGGGTGGTATAATTATTTGTTCTACATCTATTGATAAAATCTTATCACCCCATTTTTGGATGTTTACATATGCACAGGCATAAAGAAAATCTGTACCACCATAATCATGACCAAAAGATTTTTTTAAGAAACCAAATATATTTTCGTAAGTTTTCAAATCATCTGCCATTTTGTATATATCTATATTTTCTTTTTTTATTAATTGCCTGTAAACTACTCCACAAACTTTTTGGATATATTTTTCATTATATAATATGCTCATAATTTGTCTTTTTAAAAAAAAATTATTATACTTAATAATAAATAGTCTAAAAATGGATATAATTAAAGAGTTATCTAAATTTAATCATATTAAATATTATGATGAACCACACAAATACTATATAGATGGTGTACAGACAATAAGTTGTACAGGATTTATACATAGGTTTGTTAATGATTTTGAAGATGGTATTTTAAAACCAGATAAATGGGCGGAGAAACAAGGTCACATATATGAGGCTAAAAGTATGGCAGACAGATATGCACATAAACAAAACTTTTACCCTATGGAAGATGATAAATATGGTAGACCCGATTATTCTAAACCAAAACCACCGAATGAATGTATTACTGAAGAAGATGTAAATAAAAAATGGTTATATAAAAACCATCATGCAACTTACGAAGGTTCTACTTTACACGATTATATAGAAAATTACCTTAACAATAAAATAAAACCTGAACCAAACGTAAGTCCCGAAGGTTTAAAGTTTGAGGAAATTTCAGAAACGTATGCAATAATGAAAGAACATTTTCATAATTTTTATGAGGATACTGTTGGGAAGGGTAAACTTATACCTGTAAAATCTGAATTGGTTGTAGGTGATAGTGATTTAATGTTGTGTGGAATGGTAGATCAATTATTTTGGAATGAAAGACATCAGTGTTTACAAATATGGGATTGGAAAACAAATACTAAGTTAAATATGAAAAATAATTTTGGTAACAAGATGAAGGATTCTTTGTGGATGTTAGACGATTGCGAGTTTAACACGTACTCACTTCAATTATCAATCTATAAAAAGATTATAGAAAGAAACACTAATCTAAAACTAGGTAGTTGTCATTTGGTTTGGTTTAATGAAGAAAACCCAAATTACAAAGTAATTAATTGTGAAGACTATAGTGATTATGTTGATAACATGTTTGAAATGTTATTAAATGAAAGAAAAGAGTTAACACAATAGAATTGTCTTTTTATAAAATAATCATTATATTTATAATATGGTAAAAAAGTTATTTCACATTGCGGACTTACATTTCAGAACATATAAGAGATTAGATGAGTCAGAAATAGTCTGTAATAAATTTATAGAAGAAGTAACTAACTATGTAGAGGAAAACAATCTCAACTACAATGAAGTTAGAATAGTTATTGCAGGTGACATCGTTCATCAGAAAATAACAATATCTAATGAGTTGTCTGTATTAGTTAGTAATTTCTTAGATGATTGTACTAAGATTTGTCCCGTAATTGTAATTGCAGGTAATCACGATTTATTGGAAAACAATAAAGATAGAATAGATTCACTCACACCAGTAATAGAAAAAAGAACTTATAGTGATAAGGTATCTTATTTTAAGGATAGTAAATGTTATTTAGATGATAACATTGTTTGGTGTGTTTATTCTATTTTTGAAGAAAATGAAAAACCTAATATTGTTGAAGCTAGAAAGAAATATGGTAAAGACAAAAAATATATTGGGTTATTTCACGCACCTGTTAATGGTGCAATAACTTCCGTAGGTTTCGAATTTGAGGAACAAGCTGAGTTAGAACAATTTGATGGTTGTGATGCGGTTATTATGGGGGATATACATCATAGACAAAATTTTGTTAGGAAAGGTGTAAATATTACTTATTGTGGTAGTTTCATACAACAAGATTTTGGAGAAAGAGTTAGTGATCATGGATATCTAATATGGGATGTAGAACATTTAGATTATACAGAACATAATATTGATACTGAATATGGTTACTACGTATTTAAAATAAACTCATTGGAGGATATTGAAAACCAAAGAGAGTATCTAACTAATGGTTAATGGAAATCCCTAAAAAATTAAAGGATGAGATTTGGGAGTATTGTAGAATGAACGACATCCCAAACATCGATGAATTTATTATTAAAATGGTTCAACAGGGGTATACTGTTGAAAAGTTTGGTGCAACACCAATAGGTACGGGTGAAGTTACAGAAGTTGAGAAGATTGTTGAAAAGATTGTTGAGGTACCTGTGGAAAAGATTGTTGAAAAAACTATAGAGGTTCCAGTAGAGAAAATTGTGGAGAAAGAAGTATATATAACTGATGATGAACAGGTAAATGAACTATCGCAAAAAATAGTAAGGGTGGAGAAAGAGAATAAAGATTTAAAAGAAAAAGTTTCTCTGTTAGAATCAAAACCCCCCAAAGTTATAGAAAAAGAAGTTACTGTAGAAAAGATAGTAAAAGTTAAAGACGAAGAAGAGATAGAAAAACTAAAAAAAGAAATAGAAGAACTTAAAAAGAAAAGTAATAATGATATATATGGTGACGAAAAAAAAGGTGGTTGGTTCGGATCTAATTTATTAAATAGAAAATGATGGAAAAAGTTATAGATAATAAAAATAAGTTGATTGATGTCCCAACTAAGGCTCAGATAAGAGTTGATTGGCAAGATTATCCTGAAAATAGAACTATTGAGAGTGTTAGTAGGGTTAAAACATATTTCTCTGATAAATATGGTGTACCTAAAACATCTATAAAAATTAATTTTATTCCTATACTAAAAAATAATGCGGGTAAAGTTATTGATTTAAGTGATGGTATTATTGATAATATAATGGATACTGCATATCAGAGAGGGTTATTTAGAGAATGGTTAAAACTAAATGAAGTCACAATTGATTATGATAGACTTTGTAGATTAGATGATAAAATTAATGAGGTATTAATTAATCAGGAAGAAGAAGATATTAGATATAGGAGATGGGGTATTAAAAAACTTTGGGTTAATAATTTTTTATCTTTTGGTGATGACAACGAAATCGAATATAAAAATTTAAATGGGTTGACTGTTGTTAATTCATTACCAGCGAATCAAGGTGGTAAAACAATTTTCACAATAGATTCTTTATTATTTTTATTTTTTGGTAAGACAACTAAAACGGAAACAAATGTGGAAATATTTAATACGTTTAGGGATGGTAATGAAGTAATTGTGGGAGGACATATTGAAATTGATGGTGATGAATATGTTATAGAAAGAAAGTTGACTAGGAAACAATCTAAGAGTGGTGATTATAAAGTATCTGCAAAGTTAGATTTTTATAGAATACTTTCGGACGGTACTGAAGAAAACTTAGAAGGTGAACAAAGGAGAGAAACCGATAAATTAATTTCTGATACCATTGGTTCTTATGATGATTTTATGTTAACTATTGTATCTACCGCTAAGAACTTAGAAGATCTGATGGAGACTAAACCAACACAAAGAGGGAGATTACTAACTAAGTTTATTGGTTTAGAAGTTATAGAAAAGAAAGAAGACATTAATAAGTCCTTAATGTCAGATTTTAAAAGTAAAATGAAATCTAATGTTTATAATACAAAAGAATTAGAGTTAGAGATTGAAGATTTTAAGAATACAATAAGTGAAAATAGAATAACCAATAAAGAAAATGATAAATCATTAAAAGGTGTTTTAGATAAAATAAAAGAAGCTAAAGACAAAAAAGAAGATTTATTAGGTAAGAGATATAGTATTGATGATGAGATTAAAAAAGTTAATCCTATTACATTAAAAAAAGAAATAGACGAATTAACTAAAAAAGGTGTAAACTTAAAAGAAGAGTTAGATGGTATACTAAAAGAAATTAAAAAGTTACCTAAGTTTTCATATGATGAAGATTTACATGAAGAGTATAGGACAGAAGAAAAAAGTTTATTGTTAGATAAAAATAGTAAAGATAGTGAATTTAGTTCTATAGAAAAACTAATTAAAAATCTAAAGGAAGGTGAAATTTGTCCTTCTTGTAAGAGAGCGTTAGATGAGGTGGATCATAGTTCTGAAATAAAAGACAACGAAAAATTGTTAAAAGAAAAACAAAAAGAACTTAATAAGGTTAATAAAAATATTGAAAAAATAACTAACAGACTTAATAAAATATCTGAAGAAAAAAAGAATTCAGACTTATATGATAAGTTAGGTTTGAGTAAAGATAAGACTGAAATTGAAATTAGTAGGATGAGAGTAGATTATAGAGAGAAAACATCTTTACTTAAAGACTATGAAAGAAATTCTTCCTTTATTGATGAGAACAGAAAGTTAGAAAGTAAGATATTAGGATACAACCAACTAATCGAAACATTGGAAGTGGAGAAAGATAATATTAAAACTGAAATACAGGATATTAATAATGATAATAAAAATAAGGAAGAAAAAATAACTGAGAATAGTAGTCTTATCGAACAAATTAAAAAAGAAGAAGAGGTTTTAAAGATATTTGAGGTGTATGGTAGAATGATAGGTAAAAATGGGGTATCTAAGTTAGTGTTAACTTCAGTAATACCTATAATAAATCATGAATTAGATAGATTATTAGATGAAGTATGTGATTTTGATGTTCAGTTGGAGGTTAATGATAAAAACGAAGTAGATTTTATTATAATCAAAAATGATGTAATTAAAAAACTTAAAACAGGATCAGGTTTAGAAACTACATTAGCTTCATTAGCATTAAGAAGTGTGTTAGGTAGGATATCTACATTACCGAAACCAAACATTATTGTATTTGATGAGGTATTAGGTAAAGTTGCAAATGTTAATTTAGATCAGGTTAAGATATTTTTTGATAAGATTAAAAAAATGTATGAGACTATTTTTCTAATAAGTCATAACCTAATTGTTCAAGATTGGGCAGACAAAATTATCACAATTGAGAAAAATAATGACGTTTCTTCTTTGCAGATTAAATAAAAATATGTAACTTTGTCATATATGTCGTAATTGTACGATAATTGTTAATATTTATATAAAAAACTATGGATAAACCAAACTTTTTAAGAAAATTTTGTATAGTAGGTTTAGGTTCTACTGAAGAACTAAAAGAAGACTTAACTATAATATCTGAAACAAGTGTTAATTTTGTTAGTGGAGAAGGTCTGATTATTGCTACCTTCCAAACCGCTTTTACATTACCAGAAATAGAAGAATTGTTAAAGATGACTAATAGGTCATACATCATTTTTGAAATGACTGCAGGGTTTTATTCTGCTAGTATTGAAAATAAAGAATTTCAAGATGCTTTATTTGGGGGTGAAATTGATAGTAATAAGACATCGTACCATTTAATGGAAGAAGCATTGAAGAATATTAGAAATGGTGTTTTATTTAACTCTGAAAATATTTCAGGGTTTACAGACAACTATATTAAAGATGTTACGTTAAAGAGTGATGAAGAATTGCTGGAAGAGGCTTTAAACAATGAAGACTATGAACAAGCAGCGAAGTTAAGGGACAAAATCAATAAAAATAAATAATATATGGTGAATAAGTATTTAAACTTAGAAGAAGACTCTCTGTCTGCTTACATGAGAGATGTGCGTAAAAACGGTGATATAATTACACCCGATAAAGAGGTAGAATTAGCTAAAAGAATTAAAGAAGGTGATTCTAAAGCATTAGATGAGTTAGTTAAAGCTAATCTAAGGTTTGTGATTAAAGTTGCTAAAGATTACCAAAATCAAGGTGTTGCGGTGGCAGATTTAATTAATGAGGGTAATTATGGATTAACTGTGGCAGCCCATAAATTCGATCACACTAAAGGTTTTAGGTTTATATCATACGCAATATGGTGGATTAGACAAGCTATATTACAATGTCTTAATGAAAATTCTAGAACTGTAAGGTTACCAGGAAATGTAATCAATAAATTATCTAAAATTAAAAAAGAAATAGATTCTTTTGAAAAAGAAAATCACAGATTACCTTCTGAACATGAAGTAGAACAAATACAAATACCTAATTGTACATCACTAAATGAGTTCATCAACGATGATAATGATGAGTTAGTTAATATCATACAAGATAATATGTTTAAAAGTCCTGATGTTATAGAAGATGAGGAAGAAGAACTCAAAAGGAGAGAAATGAAAAGGGCAATGCATAACTTAAGTGATAGAGAAATTAAAATTATAAATCACTATTTTGGTATTGATGGTGAACCAATGACTTTAGAAATGATAGGTGAAGAAGTTGGGTTAACTAAAGAAAGAGTTAGACAAATTAAAGAATCTGCTATAAGGAAAGTAAGGAATAATTTAGGTGGTATTTTCGACATTTAAAAAGTAAATAAATGATGAGTAAAGAGGGGTAGGTAAAACTACCCTTTTTTTATTCTATTGACTATAATAGTAAAAATCATTATATTTATATAAAAATATATATTATGAAAAAATTTATTGAATTAGTTAAAAAATACAAAGTTTATATTTTAAGTGGACTATTGTTAATTTTCTTTTTTAAGTCTTGTTCAAAATCTACAGAAATTAAGAAATTAGATAAGTTGGGTATAACTCAGAAAACACAGATAGATAGTTTAAGTAAAAAATTAGATAGTATACCTGAAATTATTAGGGTAGATAAAATTAATATACACCTTGAATATGATGAATGGATTTCTAGTAAAGATAGAGGTTCACAACTAATGGAATTACATTCAATAGTTAAAAATAACATTAAAGAATTACAAAAAAAATAATTATGATTGATTGGATAAACTCTTGGAAAAGTGGGAATAAGAAAAATAAATATAGTGTTACTATACGTTTAGGTAAATTAACAGTATTTGAATTAAAGATATGTCCTTGTACTACAGAAGGATGTAGTAAATTTAGATTTATGGTACTTAACTTAGGATTTCAGTTATGAAAAAAGTTTGGAATTGGATAAAAGATAACCCTAACAGGTCAATGTTTTTATTACCAATTTTATTGGTTGCTGCGATATCTATATCGCATGTTGTTTCATGGTACGATATGGCTAACCCTATTAATTGGGCGATATATCTATCTATAGCGATTGAAGTTGCTGCTATTACTGCATTAGTTGCTGCAACAAATAAAATCAAAGGGGGTATATGGTTTATGTTTGGGATAGTTACATTTATCCAAATGGTAGGCAACATATTTTATTCATTTAAAGAAATAGATGAAACAGGAGAATTGTTTAAATCTTGGATAGAACTTACGGGTCCTGTGTGGGAACTAATGGGGACTGAAACAACTGATTTAGTTGGTATGAAAAGGTGGTTAGCTTTCTTAGAAGGTGGATTACTACCTATCATATCATTAACATCGTTACATTTCTTTGTTAAGTATGAGAAACCAGAAGAAACTACAGAACCAACTAAAGAAGAAATTAAAAAAGATTATTACGAAGCTCGCAATCGTAAAATGGAAGAAATGGTAGTGGAGAGAGAAATTTTATTAAGTAAAGAATCTAAGGAAGTGGAAGATGATACTTCAGAAATATCTGAAGAAGATTCTAAAGTAGTGGAGGAGGAGAGTAAAGCCGAGAGGGTTAAAGCCCCGACTTCTCCATTTACCGATTCTAAGGAAGATGAAGAGATTGATGATTTACCACCTAATGAGGTATTGGAAAATGCATTAAAAAAGTATAAAGAGACTAGAGGTGAAATGGAAAAACTAACACCTAACGAAGTTAAAGATAGAATTGTTAATCAACCACCTAAACCACCTAAAACTAATATTAAAAGAATCGATTAGTTATGGTAATTAACGAAACAAAATATTTGTTAGATAAAAAAAATTACTATGATACTGAGTTTGAAAAAAGACAAATAGTTTTAGCTAACACATTTTCTAATAAGGATAAACACATAGAAGGTTGGAAACTTAGAATGGGTGGTGAATATAAAAAGACAACACCTTTTACTATTTTTAGAAATGGGGAGATAAACAAACATTACGACTCCTCAAAATACTCAGATTTTTTAGGTAGTAAATCAGTAGATAAGAAAGTTATTGTCATATTGTTAGAGAATCAAGGTTGGTTGGAAAAAGATTTGATTGAAAATTCGTACTTTAATTGGGTTGGGAATATTTATAAAAGGAAGAAGAGTGTTTACGAAAAAAGGTGGAGAGGGTTTGCTTATTGGGATTCATACACCAATAAACAAATAGAATCAACACTTAAATTGGTTAATCACTTGTGTGAAATACATAACATACCTAAAAAGTGTGTAGGACATAATACCTTTATTGATGGTATTGAATACTTTGAAGGTGTTGTATATAGGAGTAACTACTTTAAAGAAAGTACGGATTTAAATCCTAGTTGGGATTTTAAGAAGTTTAAACAATTATTAGAAGAAAAAAAATAGAACTATGGGTCAACACGATGAGACAAAGAGAATGTTAGGTTTAATTAGAGAGACAATTGACATTGAGAAAACAAAAAATAAAAGTTTACTTAAAGAGCAAACTGAAGTAAAAGATGATATCGATCTAGGAGAAGAAGATTCTGCGTCTTTAGTAGAAGAAGAAAAAAAGTTTAGGGACACCGTTACACCTAGAGTAGAGTTTAATAGATTTAAATTATATCCTAAAGCTCAGAATGTAGAGTTTAGTGGTAAGTTTACTTCTAATAATTTAGAGTGGTTTTATTCTTTAGATGATACTGATGGGGTATATATTAGTGGAGATTTATTACAATTGAATCAATCAACATTAGAACAAATACAAAAATTAGTTGCATATTATGATACTTGGTCAAATGAATGGGCAACTAAAATTGCTGAAGAATATAAAAATGAAGTTGTTGACGAAGAAAATGCTGAAGAAGGACCTGAACCTTTAGAGACTGAAGAAAACATTGAAGAACCATTTGGTGGTGAAGGTGAGTTATAAAGTATGGTAAAATTTGATATAGATATAAAGGATATTTTTATAGTTGTTTTAGGGGTAGTAATTATCACTATGATAATTTTACGACCCTCTAATGATATTAGTATGTATGAAGAAGAAATTAATATCCTTAACCAAAAAAACAAAATACTAATAGAAATTAACGATAGTATATCTACTGCAAATAATTTATTAGAAAATCAGATATCATTATTAGAGGTGGATGTTGAAACAGTTAATAGTAAATTAATTGATAACGAAAAAGAAATAAATAAACTAAAACGTAATAAAGGTGAAATATATAAACACGTTAATAGTCTGGATGTTGATGGCGTTACCAGCGGTTTGTCAGACTACCTTAAACGGAAACATTGAGTCATTGATTAATGATAAAGGTGATACTTTAATTGTTATGCCTTTAGAAGAGGCGAAGATGTTACTTACAGATTTATTGGAGTGTGAGGTTAGTGATAGTTTATTAAATATTTATGTAGAAAGAGATAGTTTAAACAAAGAAAAAATTATTTTAAAGGATAATATCATAGAAAAACTAAAGTTACAGAATCAAAATAGTGAAAACATCATAAAAAATTTAGAGGATATAGTTGGAAATAAAGATGAAGAAATATCCCTTAAAGATAAAACAATAAAGGAACAAAAAAAAGAGATTAAAAAACAAATAAATCTAAAAAGATTAGGGTTTATTGGTTCCATTGTATTACCCATAGTAACATTAATTATCTTATTGTAAATTTTTATAAAATTCTTAATATTTATTAATAAAGATATTTTATGAAGGACTCACGCCTTAAACAAATCATTAAAGAAGAATTAACTAAAACTGATGAAAATAAAATCGGTGTTATGGTACGCAAAGAGATTAAAAAGTCTTTTGGTGGTGATTTAGAAAAAAAAGTTTTAAAGATTATTGAAAAGGAATTAAAGAGTAGTAAGTTCAAAAAAGACATAGTAGAAATAAATAAAGACGTTCTTGTTAAACTCTATAGGGAGTTATGGATGAGAAGACAAATGTGGTTAACAGGTATAAAATAATGGGTAGAGAAAAAATGACAGGTGACTATCAGAAGACTAGAAGTGTAATAATGTCTTGTGATAATTGGGATCAACTTAAGGTTGGTATTAAAATGTATAACCAACTTAATAAGTTACACGAATTACCAGAAAAGGATTTGGATAAGTTAGAAAACTTAATTGGGTTGATGAAAATAAAATGTAAAAATGTTTCTCCATACGATGTACCAAAAAAAGTGGATGAAGATAGAAGTCCTATCGGTGATGAGTTCCATAAAGAAGCTCAGAAAAATCCTGAATTAAGAAAACTAAATATTGTTTTTAATGAAGAAGAAGAACTTAAAGGTGGTGAATCTGATGGTATGACAGAAAAAGATTTGGCGGAAAAACATAATGTAGATGTTAAAGACATTAAAAAAGAAATTAATATAGGTATTAGGGTTGAGATGGAACATACAGATTCTAAAAAAGTAGCTAAAGAAATTGCAATGGATCATATTTCAGAATATGCGGACTACTACACCGATCCTGACTATGGTATTATTGCAATTGAAGATAAGTTGGGTGACAATAAAAAAACAGTTAGGATTTCTAAATCAGATATGGATAAATTACATAATGGTGGTGAGGTTAAAGTTGATGGTGTAGAATTGTCTTATAAAGAAAATGTAGATGAAGATTTAGATACTAATAGATTATCCAAAAGAAGAAGAGATGACTTCAAAAAAGAATATAGAAGAAGAGAATCACCTAGAGAGTTTGAACAAATAAGAAGAGTGAGGGATGAGAAACCTGACTTTGAAGATTTGTATATTGATTTAGATTCAGAAGATGAGATTGAAGAAGCTACAGGTGCGGCATCATCAGGTGCATTTGTTGGACCTATGGGTGGTGGTACAGTTAGAAGGGTATTTAAAAAATCTGATATCCCTACAACTAAGAATGGTATAGTAGGTAAAAGACAAACTGGATTACCAATAGGTAAACTATACTCATTTAATGAAGATAAGGAAGTATTAGAAGAAGAAATAACTACGGGTAATGATATTATTGACACTTTATTAGGTATTTTCATCTCTTCTAGGTTAGCTGGTGTTAAAACCAAAGAGATTCCACAATATTTAGCTGAGTTAGGTCCAGAGTTAATTTTATACTTTATGAAATTTTTGAGAAGGTTTGGTTATTCTGTAGATGTAGACTTTATTCGTGATAATTGGAATAATTTATTGAAAAAAGCGTTAGGTAAACATTATAAAGAAGGTGGTATAGTTGAACCATTAAAAGATATTTTATGGAATGGTGGGACTATAAATTATGGTGATGAAGCGTCTTTAACTATCAATAAAAGAAAAAAAGACAATTACGAAGAAGAAGAATTAGATGAGGCAACAACTGTAGGTGGTGTTGGTGGTGTTTATGACACACCAGGTTTCGCACCAAGTAAGTTTATGGGTACTGCGGGTAAGAAAGGTAAAGCACCAGTTAAGAAAAAACAACCTAATGATGTTTTAAATAACTTAGGATACCAAAAAGTTAGAGTTAAAGAAAAATGTAAAACGTTCCCTTATTGTAACCAAAGTCCTGAAGCGATAGAATTTTACAATGAAGGAAGGGTAGTAAAAACAATAAAAAAGGGGAATTTAAAAATAAAATAAAATGGGTAGATTAGAAAAACTAAAGAGACAACTTATTGAAGAGGCAAACATTAGAATTTTAACAGAAAATAAACCAAAAAAAGGTGATTATAAGAAAGAAAAAAATAAAGAAAAAAAGGTTAGAATTTTAGTTAAACCAGATGAGAAAGGTAACCCGATTAACTTTGGACAACAACAATTTGAAGATGTGAGATACGGGTATGATAATATTAATTTAAAAGTTGTTAGGGCTAGAAAAGACTCAGAGTTTGATAAAAATTTAGGTTTAGATGATATGTCTATAACGTATTATTGTGGTGAAGATAGAATAATGTATGATGAACCAACAGAATTTGTGGATAGACAACTACAAGAGAAATCAGATAAAGAGTGGTTAAATTCTTTTTGCCCACAAATAAAATGGAAAAGTAAGGTAAGATATAAATAGTGAGTTAAATACTATATCTACTTAACTCACAATCTTCACTAAAATAAACTTTTACTTTACCTTTTTTGTTAGTTTCTTTTATTATTGTAGTATAACCATTTTGATTTTTAGATATTTCTATTGAAATGAAATTTCCCTTTTTATCGTTCATACCTATTACAATATTATTATCTAATACGTTAATACTTTTTAGGTTACCCACAAGAGACTTATTAGGTGTGTTATACCATACAGACATGTAAGTTTTTTTAAATGCAAAGAATGTAAAACCATCTTTTAATTCTTTGTAATCATTTGTTTTTAAACTATCTATATCTTCAAATATAGAATCTGATTTAGATAGTTTTATATCCTCAATGTTTAAATAAATAGATACATAATAATTACCTTGATCTGGTAAAATGTAATCTTCATAAATTTTTTGACTTAAACTAATCTTACTTAAAGACACTAATAATAACAAAATAAATAACTTTTTCATAACTTTTAATTTTATAATAACAAATATAATACAAATATCCCAATTAAACAAACTTTTTTCAAAAAAAATGATATTTATATAAAAAAGATAAAAATGAAAGGTAAATTTTTAACTAAAAAAACTAAAATAACTATCAGAGAGGAAAAAGAACCTGCTGGACTAAAAACTGCTATGAAAGCGAGAAAAGAAAGCGGTACGTTCAATACTGATGAGTTAAAAGACTTTGAGAAAAAAATGTCAAAGTATTATGAATTTGATAAAGAGGAAGAGTTTATCGAACCTAAAGTAAATCGTTCTGATAATGAAGAAGCGTATGAAATTGAGGCTTTAGGTGCGGGTAAAATGTCAGGTTTAAAATATGATAATGAAGATACGGAAGTATTTAATTCATTTATGAAAAGAATTGACGATTTAAATGATACTTCTGAATACGATAAAGAATTTGGAACAAAAGATGGTTTTGGGGCAGGTGAAAAAGAAGATGACACTTATGAGTTATTAAAAACAAATAGTGAAAAATACAAAAAACATAAGTATGATATGCCAGATGAATATCAAGACACACCAAGAGTGAGAGTAACAACAAAAGAATCTAAAAACGATAAAATGAAAAGATTAAACTTTAAAAACGAATTTAAAACTGAGAATGATATGAAAGAATTGATTCCAGAACATTATAAAAGTGATGGACACGTATTTTTAATGGACGATGGAATTCAAACATTTAAAGTTAGATGGGATGAAGAATTAAATGAAGGTACTGTGTTATCATACAAAAATAAAACTATGATTACGGAGGACACTAAAAAAATGAAAAAACTGTTTAATTATAAATATTCCGATTCAATGGGTAAAACTAATGACTATAAAAAAGAAACAGATACATTTAAAAATCTATTCGAATCAACTAAAGGTAAGAAACTATTATAATATATCTTTACAACTACTAAATTAAAGGTATCCTTTTGGGTACCTTTTTTATTTTCACTAATATTTATTAATAAAGTATATTATGAATATATTAATTACTGAAAGACAATTACAAAAAATATTAAAGGAATCTGATTTAGATTACTGGAAAGATTATACACATAAAGTTGCACAGATGAGATTAGAACAACCAATAACTGAAGGTGAAGTTTACAATATATGAAATTTAAAAATATATTAACAGAGGCGATAATAGATACTTTAGATATCTCTAAATTAGATAGGGGTATATTAAAAACTATTCATAAGTTTATAAACGAAAAAGGGGTTTATATTAATAGGAAGGGTGAAAAAAATGAATGGGATTTATCAGACGGAGAAAAATTACTTAAAGTTTCTAATGCATTAGGTTATAATAATTATGATCATTTATTTAAACTTTATAAATTTTATTTAAAACATCGTCTATATCTTTTTGATGAGTCACCAAAAATTGATACAGAAACTATTGTAAACCCATTAAAAGATTATGAAATATTAAGACCGATACTGTTACAATATTTGTATGATAATTATGTTGGTAAAGAATATGATGTGAATGGTATTATTTGGAAAGTTGATACACCTATGGGCGATATATCAGAAGCAATAACAGAAGAGGCATCTGCAATGGAACTTTTTGCGTGGGGACAAGATATACCAGTTGTTGTGGGGTATTTAGAATTTATCGTTCAGGTTGAGAGAATTATGAAAGGTAATGGGTATGATATTATTGCTATGGATGATGGTTTATGTACTTATAATGGTACGTATGTAAAAAAAAATAAAAGTCAATATCAAGAATCATTAGGTACTGGTTATATATCTGATGTTAAATTCCCTAATAATTTAAAAGAGGAATCATTAAAAAAATATTTTGATGAATTAATTGAGAAGTTTGTGAATACAGTACTACCACAACCCACAGAAATTATTTTAGATTATATAGAATATCGTTAATGTACACCAACCACCACAATAATAAAAAAATAAAAATAAAAAAATGGAGACTATAAAGAAAGGTAGTAAAGGATTAATAGTAGAATATTGGCAAGAGTTTTTAAAAAACCTCCAATTATATAGTTACAAAGTAGACGGTGACTTTGGAAACCTAACACATAATTCAACAATAGAATTTCAAAGAACAAATGGTTTAGTTGCAGATGGAATAGTTGGTAAGAGAACTTGGGATAAAGCATATGAATTAGGTATTATAACAACTGACGAAATGGAAGAACCAGTTGTACCTGAAGATTTTGATTTGATAATTGAAAAATCTCACTTACCTAAGAATGAATATTATATGACAGACGAAAAGAAAGATTGGATATTCATACATCATACTGCAGGATGGAACAATCCATTCAATACTATTAAACATTGGGGAAGAGATAGTAGAGGTAGAGTTGCGACTGAATTTGTTTTGGGTGGACAAAAAATAACTAATAACGATAATGAGTTTGATGGTGTGGTAGCTCAGGCATTCCCTGAAGGTGGTTATGGTTGGCATTTAGGTATTGGAAACAATATAATGCATAGGGCATCGGTTGGTATTGAAGTAAATAACTTTGGTTGGTTAACTGAAGGTGGTTATTATAAAAAAGTTAACGGAGTAAAAACTTGGATTAAAAAAACACCTGGTAAATTTTATACATATGTTGGTACTGAAGCAGATTGTAAACAAGTTGTTAAATTAGAAAAAGAATTCAGAGGTTATCAATATTGGCACAAGTATTCAGATAGACAAATTTTAGAACTTAAAAAGTTATTACTTTATATTGGTGATAGAGATGGTATAGATGTGAGAAAAGGATTACCTGATCTAATAAGAGAAAAAGGTGTAGAAGCATTTGACGAATGTAGTGTATCAATGTGTACTAATACTAAAGGTTTATGGTCACACACAAATTGTAGAACTACTAAATTTGATATGTTTCCACAACCAGAACTTTTAGATATGTTATTGTCTTTATAAAAGTTAAAGATATAATTATAATTGTTATATGGAAAATTCAGAATTTATGAATTATATAATACAACCACTAACTTTTGAACAAATGAATTTGTTATATAAGGCAAATGACATTAAGTTTGATAAGTGTGGACTATATTATGATTTTATTAAATCCTTAAATAAATTATTATCCGATACCTATTTAGGGTCAGAATATATAAATTCTGACAGGGAAACAAAAGAACATTACCTATGGTGTTTTAACAGAGTTATAAAAAACTTTAAAGAAGAAAAAATAGTTTTTGATAATACAGATAAATTAAAAGAATACTTTTTATATTTCTATGATGAGTTGTTTTATAAAGATAATGATAAGTCTTTAGAAAAGTTAGATAAATTGGCAGAACTATCTTTTAATTTCAATAGACTAAAATCTAGATCAGATATGGATATTATGATTGAGTTGTACAAAATGTTTGATAAATGTCTTTATTTTAAGACAAAAAAGTAGGTTTACTATTGATTTTATCCTTTTTTAGTATTAATATTGTTTTATTATGAACACAAAAGTAAAATTTTTACAGGTTATGTTATCAGATTTAGTTTCTGAAAGAGATACTTTAGAGTTAGAACTTAATCGAATTTTGAATGATGTAGAAAGTTCTACAATACATAAAAAAATAGATTTTGATAAACTATTAGGTGAAATTTCTAAAACGAATGGTAAGATAAATATGTTGAGTGAATACATGAGTTCATTAAATAATGAAGAAAATAATAACAATGATTAAAAATTAAATTAAAATGGAATTGTACGAACAATTGAAAAGTTTAGTTGCTACTTTAGAAGATGACTTCACAAAGTTTTACGATAAAGGTAATAAAGCTGCAGGAACAAGAGTAAGAAAGGGATGTCAAGACGTTAAAAACCTTTGTCAAGAAATTAGAGTAGACGTTTCTAGTAAGAAAAACGCATAAAGTTATGGTGGATATTGTTAACAAAGTTTATTTATTACTTTTTGTGTTTTCTACACTTGTGATAGTTAGAAATGGTTTTTTTCTAATTAGAAGTATTAGGTTACAGGAGAAGTTTAAAATAGAAAAAACTGCACTAATAACTTTAGGGTTATCAATATCCTACTTTATAACATCAATAATAACTTTTTTAACTTAAATATATGTTTCAAGAAAAATTAAATGAGTTAAGACCATATGTTACAGGTATTAGGTTTGTAAAAGATTTACCTGTTGTTGATGTTGTATTATTGGAAAATTGGGATATGTTTGAGTCTGATACTGTTACATATAAAAACAGTAATAGTAATAACAATTACTTTATGGTATTCCCCAAAGTTAAAAGTGATAGTATTGATAGCGTATTAAATCATGTTGAATATGTAATAGAATTCAATATAGAGAAAGAGAATAAGTTAAGATTACTTAAAGCTAAGATAGAAGAGTTGAAAGTTTTATTTAACGATAAGTCATTAAAAGATTTAGAGAAATTAAAATTTGTGATTGAAACTATCGAAGAACCTACACTAAATGATTTACCTAGATCACCTTCGAGTATAGAAGGTGTGATAGTAAAAAATGGAGTAGAGTTACCACCCACTAATACAAATGGTAAGGTTAAAGAAAAAGAGGAGATTTAACTCCTCTTTTTTTATACCTCTAATTTTTCTTGTACTGTGTGGATTAACCAAGTAGTTCCAGATATTAAACAAGAATCTAAAAATACTGAAAGGTAAACATTTTCTAAACCATAATTATAAAATGGTGAGAATTCAGGATAACCTGTAATTTGTGCACCTACAGATAGAAAGAATCCTACCCACCAAGGGGTACACATCATACAACTGAATAATTTACCAAAGAAATTAGGACTATAAACATTAGCCGTTTCTCTCATACCTTCGAAAATCGCTCCGAATACAATAATGTTGGATATTGAATACCCAACCAAAATAATTAATAATAATTCCATAATACTTACTTTTTTAAATAATTTTTTAATATTTATAAATAAAGTATAATCACAATGAAGGTTATTGTAAATAGAAAACAATACGATAAATTAATAAATGAGTCTAGAGGGTACTCTAAGAGCGTTGAGAAATGGGCAGATTATGTCACAGACGAATTGTTACTTAAGATTATAAAACAAGATGTTAAAGAAGATGTTTATCTCTTAACTAAATTATCGTTGAAGTTAAAGGGTAAAGATTTTTACGAAGAGTTACCAATAGATAGTATCATAATACATGTTATTATATTAGAAAGTGAAGATGGTGATGCTTCTATAGATATGAACTATGCACCATTTTATACACAAATGGTAGAAAATGAAGATGGGAGTTATAATATATTAGACGCGGAAGTAGAGGTAGTTATGACAATACCTAAAAATCGTGAAGACATAAATATATCCACATTACATTATTATTTTTCTTCACATTTGTCACATGAGTTTATGCATTTAAATGAGTGGGTTAGTAGAGGTTTAGAAGATCCAAAAGAGATAAAAGGTTGTGAGAGTATATATATTGAAGGTTCAATATATGGTGATGCGGTAGATAGGATAGGTTATATGTTATATGTTTCATTATCTTATGAAAATAATGCATTTATACAACAGGCAGCGACAATGATATCTAAAAGAAAACCAGAGAACAGAGAACAATTTATGGTTTATCTAAAAGAAAATCCAATATATACTTTTGTGGAGACTATGTTATCTTATGATCCTAATATTTATTTAGAGGAAATAAATAATTTAGATAAAGATAGAATAATTCAATTAAATAAAATTATGATGTGTTATTATTCTAAAGATGGTATACCTAAAGTTAAGTCTATTGATAAGTTTTTGTCTGACATAGACAGAAAATTTAAAATGACTGGAGAATATTTAAAAAGAAAATTATTAAGGTTAATTACTGTGGTATGAAAATAATTAAAATTACTGAGAGTCAATATAAAAGATTAGTTCGTTCTAAAAAATTAATTAACGAAAATATTATATACCCACCAACAGGAGTTAAGACTTTGTATGGTGCTACTATGTTATTGTCATTATTAAGTTCTCTTTTAAAAAGTAATCATAATAAAGATTTATATATTAAAAAAATAGAAGATGGTAAAATTTACTTTGATGAAAAAATATACGATG
>Ga0213869_10001049_pt1 | contig 21254 bp, 19 predicted proteins | sample PICome_10_FD_160083 | JGI IMG/M metagenome (GOLD analysis project Ga0213869, IMG submission 160083) | Coastal seawater microbial communities near Pivers Island, North Carolina, United States - PICO132 | ecosystem: Environmental > Aquatic > Marine > Coastal | place: USA: North Carolina...
ACAATAAATATTTGTGGTGGAATGCTAATGTAAACCTTCCCTCAAAACAATTTTAAATCTCCTTTGCGCACTTCATAACGCTGGGAGATTTTTTTTGTGACCAGTTTTTGTTTATAATACACAATGCATTCAAAATAACTGAACTAACTTAGAATTGTTAATTTTGTGTAGATTGAAATACGACATGAATATTAGACTTCGAAGAAATCGCAAAAACCATGCAATAAGAAGTATGGTTGAGGAGACGCAATTGAGCACGCAAAATTTAATTTACCCCTTGTTTGTTGAAGATGGTAAATCGATCAAAACAGAAATTTTGTCGCTTCCGAACAATTTTCGGTGGTCACTCGATAACTTGATTGTTGAAGTTGAACAATGTTTGAGGTTGGGTATTGATAAATATGTCTTATTTCCAGTGGTAGAAGAATCAAAGAAAGACAAGCTGGCTTCATACAGTTATGCCGATGACAATTTTTACCTTGGAGTAATTCGCAAATTGAAAGAGACTTTTCCAGAAATTGTTTTGATGAGTGATGTTGCGATGGATCCTTATTCCTCTGATGGGCATGATGGATTTGTTGAAAACGGTATTGTTTTGAATGATGAGACATTACCTATTCTCTCTAGAATGTCTATTGCGCAGGCGCAAGCTGGAATAGATATAATCGGCCCGAGTGATATGATGGACGGGAGGATTGGTTACATTCGTTCCGCTCTGGATGCTCAAGGCTATGACCAGACCAGCATTATGTCGTATACTGCTAAATATGCAAGTGCGTTTTATGGTCCGTTCAGAGATGCCTTGGATTCAGCACCTCGAGGTGGAGATAAAAAAACGTATCAAATGAATCCAGCAAACAAGAGGGAGGCAACTCTTGAGGCGCAACTTGATATCGAGGAAGGAGCAGACATAATAATGGTAAAACCTGCGACTTGTTATCTTGACATTATACATCTACTTAAAGAGCAATTTGACACCCCAATCACAGCATACAATGTGAGTGGAGAGTATGCGATGGTGCATGCTGCAGCAAAAAATGGATGGCTTGATTACAATGATGCAATGGTTGAGATGTTGTTGAGTATACGCAGAGCTGGTGCTGACGGCATTCTTACCTATTTTGCCAAAGACTATGCTAATTTGATAAAGTGATTTATTCCTTAAAAAAAGGAATTGGTTTTATATTATTATTTTGCAACCAAATGGAAGATTTTTATCCGCAAAAACCAGATTTGATTGAGCACAAACCAAAAAGTAGTTTGTCGCTGACCGTTTTCTCGATGGTTTTGTTCGTATTGGTTTACCTTTTATTTTTCGGGACGGAGGAATTTGATTTTATCATTTACTTACTTGTTGTACTTATGATTCATGAATTGGGTCATTTTTTAGCTATGAAGGTATTTCATTATGAAAATGTCCGTATGCTCTTCATTCCTTTGATGGGTGCGTTTGTTCAAGGGAAAAAGCGGAATTATTCGAAGAAACAGAGTCTTTTGGTAATTGTTGCAGGTCCGTTTCCAGGAATTGTTATTGGCTCTCTATTGATGTGGTACAGTTGCAATCATCACATCCCTTGGATGTTGCAGTTAAGTGCGCTTTTCCTTTTGCTAAATCTGATCAATCTTTTACCAATAGATCCTCTTGATGGGGGACAGCTTTTGAAAATATTTTTCCGGAAACACAGTGAGTTGTTGCTTATGATTTTTGCTTTTATTTCGTCAATTTCTGTCATTGTTTCGGGCTTCTTTATTGAGTATATGGGGTATTTGGTAATTTTGTTTGGCTTTTTTATGGGATTCCGTGTTCGTGCGCTTCAAAAGCAATACCAAATGCACAAAGAACTCCGAGAAAGTAATATTGATTATTCAACTACCTATACGAAGTTGAGTAACAAAGAATATTCTAAGATCAAAGAGGTTGTAATTTCTCATACACCACAATTGCAGAAATACATTGATCATATCTCTGAAGAACAGTCTGATCCTTTGCTTGCTGGACAAGTGAATAATGTTCTCGTTGCTCCTTTGAATGATGATGCATCAGTTTTGTTTAAGATGAGTATTCTCTTTTTGTGGGTGATCTCCTTTGCAATTCCAATAGTACTTTTTTCATTTTTGGATACAGATTGGATTTATCCTGTATTTGATTGGATATGAAATTTAGCATCGGTCAAAAAGTAGTTTTTCTTCATGAAATTGGAGGGGGAGTTGTACGAAAAACCACCCAAAACGGACATTATATTATTGAGGATGCTGATGGTTTTGATCGTGAGTTTCTGCCTTCGGAACTGGCTTCAGTATACAGTGAGGAATACAATATAGATACCTCAAAAATAAGTGGTCTCAATGAAGACGAGTCGTTTTCAATGGCAAAGCATATTGTAAGTAAAGGAATTCTTACGGGTTCAAGAAAACCAATCGAGGTTTGGGAGCTGGACTTGCATATTGAGGAATTGACAACATCTCATGTCGGTTGGTCAAATGCTGAAATCCTTCGAAAGCAGCTTCGTGAATTGGCAACATTTTACAAGAAGGCAAGGGCACATCGTATTCGAAAGATCGTTATTATTCATGGCGTTGGAATGGGGGTGCTTCGTGATGAAGTTCGGATGTTTCTAGATAAAAAAGAAAATATCGATGTGTATGATGCTGATTTTAGAGAGTATGGCAAGGGAGCCACAGCAGTAGAACTTTTTTACAATTGATTTTAAGTTCCTAAGGAATGCGTTTTAGCTTCTAGTATTGACCAATCGGAGTGCTATTCTGATTCGATTTGACGTTTGTACATTCGAAACCCACCTTTCTCCATGATACGTGTAAATTGTGGCCATTGTTCCACCTCGTTGTTGTCTGATTTTGTGATCAAATAGACGGGTTTGTCTATTTCCCCATTCACGAGCCAGTTTGTTGTTTTTTGCTCAGGAGCTAAGCCATAGGGTTGCTGAAAGTAAAAATAGTGCGCATAGCTTTTGAACCCATAACATTCAACATAACAATTCTCACCTTGCAATTCTTTATAAAATGTAACAGCAGTACCCTGAGTTATTTTTTCAACTTTGGGTAAAATCAGCAGTTGAATACAGAGTAAAACTAGGGTTGTTGTCGTTGTTATTGAAGCAATGAAAGAGGTAATGCTATTCTTTTTCAAGAAGACAAAACTGACGGCTGTACCCAGCACAAAAAGTATCCCTGCAGTGATTTCATAACCAGACCATGGGATTGTTTGAGCGATCGAATCGTAAGCATATTTGTTCTCAGTGATTGACAACAACCATTCTTTATTCATTAGAATTAAAGGGATTGCTGTAATTGCAAGTCCAATTGCAATCCCTACGCTTAAAAACAGAAAACGGAGTGATTTTTGAAATTCATATTCTCCCTTACTTGCTTTGTAGAGAACAAGGGCTGCAACAAATGACAAAGGTACCCATGTCATTGACGAATAATGTATGATTTTAGTAGTGACTATACTGAATAAAATGAGTACACCCCAAAAGAGGCATAACATCCATGTGTTTAGATTGAGTGGAGTATCCCAGCGTCGCTTCAGAAGTGCAGGCAAGGCCAAAATTGAAATTGGGAAACATCCGAGGAAAACAACGACAAAATGGTAATAAAAAGGTTGCTCATGTCCGGCAACATTTGAACTAAATAGTTCCGCTTGGTATGCAATGAATTTTTCAATGATCGTAAATCCATTGTTTATGATTTCAATACTGAGCCAAGACAATAGCACGGATAGTAGTCCAAGAAAGAAAAGTCCAATGTATTTCAGCTTCGGGAAGGGTTTGAACTTGTTGGCTGTCAGATAAATTAGTAGGGTAAGTGCCAGAAGTAGAAATCCAACAGGGCCTTTGGTTAATACGCTGAGTCCACTAATTGAACCTGAAGCGAGTGCGTAACGACCTTTGTTTTTACTATTTCCGCTGATTACATTTACCATGAAATAGATTGAAAGGAAGATAAAATAATTAAAAATAGGATCGATTATTCCAGATTTAAAATAGATGTGTGGAAGCAGTGTTGCATAAAAAACGAGAGACCACAAAAGTCCAAACTTGCCTGAAAAATGTTTTTTTCCGATAAAGTAAAGTGAGATGAGATACACAAATCCAAAGACAGCATTGGGGAAGCGCGCTGCGAATTCATTGACTCCAAAGAGTTTCATTGAACCAACTTGAAGCCAAAGAAAGAAGGGGGGTTTTTCCCAAAACGGTTCAAAATTAATTTGAACACGCAGGTAGTCACCACTTGCAATCATTTCTCGTGCAGATTCAGCGAAGTTGATTTCATCCCAATCAAACAAATGAACATTTCCAAGGCCAATGAAGAACACCACAGAAAGGAGCAACAGCAGAAGCGCACTTTTTTTGGAATTGTTTGCAATTTGTTCAAAGGTTGACATCGAAATTCTTTTGCATTTTGATTTACTAAGATAGATGAATTCTCTCAGGAAATCTCACTTTCAATTTTCAATCAGTTGGTTGCGTTATTTTTGGAACATTTCAGACTTCATCAGCCCAATTTTATTGAAGAAATACTTCCATGAAACTCCGAGTACTCCCAATCCATACTTTGAGCTTCTTTTAAAGTTGATTGATGATGCTTCTTCAAAATACTTTGTAGGACAGGTGATTTCCGCAATTTCGTATCCGGCGTAGAAAATCTGGGCAAGCATTTGATTGTCAAAAATGAAATCATCGGAATTACTATTGAAATTGATGTCTCTCATTACCTCAGCGGAGAACATTCTGAATCCTGTATGGTATTCGGAAAGTTTCTGTCCCATTAAAATGTTTTGACTGAGTGTTAAAAAACGATTTGCCACGTATTTGTACAACGGCATTCCGCCTCGTCGTGCTCCTTTTCCAAGAATTCGTGACCCAATAACTACGGGGTAGAGACCATTTGCAATAATGTGCGCCATGCTTTCGATCAACTTTGGAGTGTATTGATAATCTGGATGCAACATCACTACAATGTCGGCGTCGAGATCCAATGCCTTATTGTAACATGATTTCTGGTTTCCCCCGTATCCTTTGTTCTCCTCATGTACAATCACATGGTTGATTCCAATTTCTCTAGCGAGATCAGCGGTATTGTCGCTACTTTTATCGTCGACCAATACGACATCATCAACAATATCGAAAGGGATTTCATCGTATGTTTTTTTTAGTGTTTTCGCTGCGTTGTATGCTGGCAAAATAACTATAAGTTTTTTTCCTTTAATCATCGGTATTTTGGAATTGGTGCTGCAAAGATATTAGAATAGATGTTATTCAGTTTGTTTTGTTTATTCGGATTTACAATGTATTCTCTTTCTCTATTTGTTTGTTGTACTAAATGTCTTTACGAAACGTATGGATGTCGTTGTGATTATCCTCAATTTGATCTTTTATTTTTTTTATTGATTTTGCCAAAAAAAACAAATCCAAAGGGGCGTTTGAAGCGAGCCACTTCCAGCTTAATTGTTCATTCTCAACGGCCATTGCAACATGATATAGTGTTATAAAATTGTGCGTAATGAGCCATTTTTGGGCGCTTTCATTGCCTTCTGCGGCATTGATCATTGCTAATAAATGAGCGTAGCCATTATTTTGCAGCCAACTTCTTGCCTCATCTTTAAGGTAGATGGCGAAGGTTGCCATGGCAAGTTCTTCGTATCCATTCTCTTTGAGCCAAAACATGAGCTTATTGTTGCCTTCAATTGCCTTACTCCAAGCCAAAATGATTTTTGGCGGGTAGTCAATCTTTTTCAACGTGGTCTTTGAAAGGTCTGTTGCAATAATCGTTCGTTTTTTTCTCTTAAACCATTTCATGATGAAAAGAATATATAGGACACACAAATGGCTGCAATGATTCCAATGGCATCTGCAAATAAGCCTGCAGTGACCGCATATCTTGTCTTGTTAATACCTACAACTCCGAAGTATACAGCCACAACATACAGAGTAGTTTCAGTGCTTCCCTGCATTGTTGCTGCAATTTTTTCTTGCATTGAACCAATTCCAAAGTTGTTCATTACTTCGACATATGCACCTCTTGCACCGCCACCACTTAACGGTTTCATGATTGCCACAGGCAATGCATCCACCCATTCGGTGACTGTGATCCCAATGGATAGTACGAGCCATTCTACACTAGACAAAAGCAATTCAAGCGCACCTGAGGCACGCAGGAGTGCAATGGCGACGAGCATTGCAATGAGATAGGGAATGATGCTTATTGCTACATTAAATCCTTCTTTCGAACCATCGATAAATGATTCGTATACATTCACCTTTTTCCGCACAGCGAGAAGGATGAAACTTGAAATAATTCCGAAGATTAATCCCCCACCAACGAGTATTGATACATTTTCTCCATGTTCTGGATGCCTTACAACGTACCATAGTAGCGCCCCGATAAGCGCAGTAAGGGTTCCAATATAGGCGAAAATTGTTTTGTTGAAAAGATTGATCTTTTGTCGAATACTGACAAAAATGAGTCCGGCTAGAGTTGCAATAAAAGTAGATACTAAAATTGGGAGAAAGATTTCTGTCGGTGACTCTGCCTTCGCGCGCAGCGCAAATATGGAAACTGGTATGATGGTCAATCCTGAAGTGTTCAGAACCAAAAACATGATTTGTGCATTGGAAGCGGTGTCTTTTTTTGGATTTATTTCTTGCAGCTGCTTCATTGCTTTAAGTCCAAGCGGTGTTGCGGCATTATCGAGGCCCAACATATTTGCACTAAAGTTCATCATCATGGATCCCAATGCAGGATGTTCTTTTGGTACTTCAGGGAATAGTTTTGAAAACAAAGGTGTTACGGCACGTGTTAAAAGTTTCAGTGCTCCGCCATTTTCGCCAATTCTCATAATCCCCAACCAGAGGCACATTGCACCGGTCAGATAGATTGAAATTTCGAAACCAGTAGTTGCAGACGCACCGAGGTCATGAATCATATTCTTCATAACTGAGATGTCCTGAAAGAAGATCACCTTAAATGCGGTTACTGCGATAGCGACCAAAAACATGCCAATCCAAATACGATTCAAAATCATAATTCAAATATCTAAATTTTTCGAATGCCGCTGAACTGATTCGAAACGAACTTTCAACAAGTTATTAATGAAAAGGGGAGTGCATGCAATGATTCACAAAGTTCTCAATCAAAACGCTACCGTGATTTCCGGAGACCTCTGGATGAAATTGAACACCGAAAATGGCTTTCTCAGTATGTTGCATCACCTCGTTTACACATGCATCGGAAGAGGCGACGAGTTGAAATCCTGCGGGGATAGAAATACTCTCACAATGGTCTTCCATCATTTCAATTTCATTGGGCAAGCGATTGAACAAAATACAGTCCTCAAAAGCTTCGATAAGTTGCCAGTCACGATCTTCGCGCATTCTTGATGCATAAGCGTCAAAGTGAAGGCCTACAAGTTGATGTCCAAAACAAATTCCGAGAATGGGAAGCTCTGTTGTTTTGATCCATTCGGTTCGCTTAAGGTAGGGTGTAGTATCCATTTCGGTGACAAGTATAGGTGCACCAGAAAGTATGACTCCACTTTTACCTTGCAGGTGATCTACTGTAACGTCAAGCAACGGAACAGACATCACATCGCAATAATTGTCCACTATTTCTTCGATGAACTTTGTTTTGTTGGATCCGCAATCAATAAGTAAAATCATAGATCTATATTTCCAATTCCTTGACGAACGATTTCGATGTTTCCCCCGACACAATTTACAATCGTAGAAGCTTTAAGTTTTCCAAGTCCACTGTCGATAATTAAGTCGACCAGGTCCTCATAGCGTTCATAGATTTGATTTGGGTCAATGAAATAATCGAGGATTTTATCTTCTTCATCGTGCAGAGATGTTGTTGCAATTGGGTTGCCAAGTTGCTCAACAATTTTACAGACAACCGTATTATCTGGTATACGTATTCCGATTTCCTTTTTATTTGTACCAAAAATTCGAGGCACTTCATTTGTTGCCGAAAGTATAAAGGTGAATGGACCTGGAAGCGATCGATTTAACAGCTTAAAAGTCGATCGATCAATTTGTCTGACATACGCAGATAAACTACTGATGTCGTGACTAATAATCGAAAAATTGGCTTTTTTTAGTTTGATGCCTTTGAGGTTCGCCAATTTATTCAAGGCTTTCTTGTTGTTTAAGTCACACCCCATTGCATAAACTGTATCTGTTGGAAAAATGATAATCCCGCCTGTCCGCAAAACCTTGACGGCTTGGTCAATTAAGCGCTGATCAATATTTGACTGATTAATTTCTATCAACATTGTTTCGAAGATACTGTTATTCCTTGTTCTTTAGGAAGATTGAAGAGTTAATTGCGAAGTGATCGCTTTGTCTTTGATCTTGAATAGTGAAATTTCTAGATCCGATTTCCGAAGAGTGGAAAATGTAATCAATCCGACCGGCTGGAAGGGTACCTGCATAGGTTTTTCCAATCCCCCAAGACGAATTTCTGAACGCATCGGTTAACAGTGCGTTGAATGTAGTGTAGGTGTAGGACATTGGAGTGTCATTAAAGTCGCCACAAATAACTACTGGATGTGGTGAGGACTTTATGTGTCTGATCAGTTGATTGGTTTGATTTGCTCGAACAGGATAGGCATTCACTACTTTTTTTAAGATGGAAAAGAAAGTAGAAGTGCCCGTTTCAAGTTCCTCTGATTCTGTCTCATTAATGGCATTGTAGTCCTCTTGGTTTAGGCGGATTGATTGCAGGTGTGCGTTGTAAACCCGAATTATACCATCGGGCGTTTTAATGTCTGCGAAGATGCAATAATTAAAACTGAGTTCCTTGCCTTTAAAAGCGATTTCTCCTTTCTTCACGATTGGGAATTTTGAAAAAAGCGCAATTCCGAAATTGTGATTCCCTTTGAGTGTATGTGCATACCGTTCGTGGTAATAGGGGGTGTTAAGAAGATTCGTTAGGGTATCTCTAGTAACAAATTTGGTCGGTTGGTCTTGATGGAAAAACTCTTGAAAGCAGACAATATCGGCATTTTTGCTTTTTACAAATCCAATGATTTTATCCTTGTGTTTGACAGCCTGTTCAAAATTCGGATTGTAGCGGTCAAACAGACGGACATTGTAGCTCATAACATTGATTTCTTTCGCACCATTTGGGGTATCTCCAAATCCGATTGTAAATGTTCGAAAGTGAAGGTTCCCTCCAGCTAAAAAGACAATTCCTAGAGCCAGCGCCCATTTTTTATTGAAGAAAAGCCACACTATGATTAGGAGAAAATGGAAACAGATTAGGATTGGATAGGCAAGGCCGAAAAGGGGTAAGAGTCTTAGGGTTGCTGGCTCTATGAAAGGACTGAGGTAAGACAGAAGCAGTGTCACAGTCACGCCAACAGAAATCACCTTTAAAAAGAAGGTGAATTTGAATATTTTTTTTGCCTTAAGCATTGTTGCTTTGATTGAACAAAAAGTCTTTTTCCCGTTTCGTTAAAGAATCGTACCCAGATTTAGATATTTTGTCAAGAATTCGGTTCGTCTCTTCTTGCTTGGCTTTCACATTTTCGTTGTAGTCCTCATCTGACATGTTGCGTACATCTTTGTTCTTCACTACTTTTAGCTTCGAGCGTTTCCCACCTGAAAATGCTCCCTTGAAGTAAACACCAAGAGCCATTGAGATATTGATTAAATTACTTGATGCACGGAGGTTTCGTACTGAATGAATACCAATAATTGCACCTCCTAAATGCGCAAAGTGCGCTGTGCCGTCGTTTGTCGCCAACCCGATAAAGTCAATAGCCATATAGAATACAGCGAGCCATATGATTTTAAATGGTGGGAACGTCAACAGTCGAATTTGTAAATTGGGCTGATAAAATGCAACAGCAATAAAAATAGCCATTATTGAACCTGATGCACCGACGATTACAATGTTTGAACCTTGAAGGCCGGGAAACAAAAGATGGGCAATAATTTCAAGAAGCCCTCCCGCAATTCCGCCCACAATATAGGTGTGTAAAAGTCGTTTTCCGCCAAGCAATTGTTCGAAGTAACGACCTGAAAAGTAGAGGAACACCATATTTAATAAGATGTGTCCAAACGAAAAATGTGCAACAATTGAAGTTAAGATTCCCCATGGATGTGTTACGAATCCATTTAGAGAGGTTTGCAATGTGAAAATTTCGTACAAGCCATTGGCTGTCTGGAGTTCATAACCGTAAAGACGACCGAATACCAATATTACATTGATCAATAAAAAAATCGCAACATTAAAAAAGATCAAACGAATGAAAACGCCACCAGTTTTGTATTGGTCTTTTAAGTCGTCTATAAATGAACGTTGAGTTGGCATACTTGCAAAAGGTTAGGATTAGTAAAAATCACGTGTATTTCGCTTCCAAATTTGAATAATGATAAATCCAAAAAGCATTCCACCAATGTGTGCAAAATGTGCGATTGAATCACCCTGATTGCTCTGTAAACCTTGATAAACTGCAATAACTCCCAGTCCGAGAGCGAGCCATTTTGCTTTTATTGGAATGGGAGGGAAGAGCAACATGAACTGTGTATTTGGAAAGAGCAGGGCAAAGGCCATTAAGAGTCCGTAGACGGCACCAGAGGCACCCACTGTACTCGTTGCATAGATTCCATATGCGCTTTGCCATTTGCTAAAGAGTTCTTGTTCTGTAATTGGAATTCTTTTGTTGATGATATCTGGAAACCACTCTCCGGTTAAATGGTGTATTTCTATTCCTTGTACTATTGTATGAAGGACAACAGCTCCAATTGCTGTTACGAAATAAAATATAAAGAAGCGTTTTTTACCCCATGTACGTTCGAGTTGAGATCCGAATACAATGAGACCGATCATGTTGAACAGCAGGTGAAATAAGTCACCATGCATGAAAAAGTGCGTGATCAACTGGTAGGGCTCGAATAAATTGGAACTTGGATAATGCATTCCGAGTTCTTGCTGGAGGACAATACCTTGGTTTTGCATGACAATAGTTGCCAAGAAAAACAATACATTTAGAATCAAGAGATTCTTTGTCACATCCGGTATATTTGAAAGTAGATTTCTAAACATTACTTAAATTTTGTTTCAATTGTTTCAATACTGATGGTATCAATGATTTTTTTGTTTGTCGGTGTAAACATGTGGTTTTCGCATTGAAACAATCGATTTACGAGACTTTCAACTGCTTCGTCTGTGTTAAGATTTAACTGTTTCATACCTGCTGATCTCGCAATTGCTGCCACAAGGTTGTGCGCAAGATCGCCCTTTTCAATGTCTTTGTGTCCAATGGTTTCTAATATATCCTCTAATGTTGCACTCAAAGTCTCTTCCTCAAGCACCCCAGGTACAGCACTTATCGACAATGTATCATTTTCAATCGTTCCATGAAATCCCAATTGCTTTAAAATTGAAGCGTTGTTGTTCCAGTTCAAACATTCTTTTTTTGATACTTCTTTTTCGATAGGAAAGAGGAGTGATTGCGATGTTATTGGACTGGAAATAAACGAATTGATTGTATCTGTGTAAACTATTTGTTCAATTGCTCTTCTTGCATGAATCACCATCAATCCAGACTTGCTTGGGGAGAGGATGTAGTTTCCTTTTACAATGAATTGTGTGCCTTTGTCTTCGTCACTTTCGTGCACAAGATTTGTCTGTTCGCTAACTTCATTTTTTTCATCGATGGAATAAAAGTTGTCCCAATCTTCTTGTTTTGCCTCTTTGGAGCCGAATCCTTTATCAACAATAGCTTTGGAAAAATTTGTGCTTTTCTTTCCCGTACTATTGGAGGTTGTGCGTGAAGTCGTTTGAAAAGGGTTATAACCTTCATTGACTTGAATTGTGGGCTCAATAGGTGATTGAGATCGCATTTCATGCGGTATGTCAAATCCCATTTCACGCTCAAAATCCAGCGTTGGAGCGATATTGTACTTCCCCAATGCTTGACGCACGCTACTCAAAAGTATGGAGTAGATGAACTTGTCTTCCTCAAATTTTATTTCAGTCTTTGTTGGGTGAACATTTACATCGATACGTTTGGGATCAACCGAGAGGTAAAGAAAAAAGGTTGGAAAGGTGCGTTCTTTCAAAAGTCCTTCGAATGCTTTATTGAGTGCATGATTAAAGTAAGCGCTTTTAAAAAAACGGTTATTGACAAAGAAAAACTGCTCTCCTCGGGTCTTTTTTGAAAATTCTGGTTTTAGAACGAAGCCTTTTAAATCAACAATATCCGTTGATTCTTCGATGGGTACGAGTCGGTCGCTTGTTTTTTTACCAAGAACATCAATAATCCGTTTTCGCAGCGTCGTAGAACGGAGGTTATAAAGTTCATTCTCGTTGTGTTGCAAAATGAAATGTATTTCGGGATGGGCAAGCGCAACGCGCTCGAACTCATCTGAAATGTGTCCAAATTCAACTTTGTCTGATTTTAAGAAGTTTCGTCGTGCTGGAACATTGTAGAATAAATTTTTCACTTCAAAACTCGTTCCTTGTGCGCAGACCGCCTCTATTTTCTCTTTGATGTTACTTCCTTCAATTGTAATGGACGTCCCCAAGTCATTGTTTACTTCCCTTGTGTTTAGCTGAACGTGGGAAATCGCAGCAATGGAGGCCAATGCTTCCCCTCGAAATCCTTTTGTTGCTAAGGAAAAAAGATCAGCTGCTGCGCGCACCTTACTTGTGGCATGGCGCTCAAAGCACAATTCCGCGTCTGCAGGACTCATTCCGTTGCCATTATCTACAATTTGAATTAATGTCTTTCCAGCGTCTTTTATATTTACTTCAATACTCGTAGCTCCCGCATCAATGGCATTTTCAACAATTTCTTTTACGACGGATGCGGGGCGTTGAATCACTTCTCCAGCCGCAATTTGGTTTGCAATATTATCGGGCAATAATTGGATTAAATCACTCATAAATTGTTTACCACAGGTTTTTGACGATTGTATCCACTTGATCGACGCCGTTAAAAATGAAATAGCCAAGTGCGATAATAACTAAGACGAGTATGAACGTTCTCAGGTTAGCACTTGACCGTGCTTTTTTTCGATATTCGGCGCGTGACCATTCGTTGCGCATGTTTGATTTGAAAATAGCCCTGCGTTCTTCGTCAGTCATTTCTCCATTTTCCATGCGGGCATATTGCTTTTTTTTCGCTTCAAGACGTTCCTTTCTTTCATCGAAATACATAGGTGTATAGTCGTACCTACGATTTTTAAGCGTGTTATTTATAAATCGAAATTTCATTCTTCTACTACTTACAAATTTAACAATAATATATTGTCGAATTTTACTAATTATTGTCAAAAATTATGCCTTTATTCAACATTGACAAACAGTCAGTATGTAGTTTGGCTATGTTTTTGTTTGTTGGATGTTTATAACTAATGAAATGCATCCAAATTCATGGACATTTCAAATTGTATTTTTGAAGATATGAAGAACCGTACTCGCTTTAAGTTTTTACTTTCAGTACCTTTTGTCGTAGTTATCTACATTCTACTTTCATGGAATGCCAATCAAACTGACGCTCAGAGAGAGATTCTGCCAAAAGTACCTGCTCCAATTGTATTAGAAAATGCTTGGGTTGATGCTGTAATTGATACAATGACCTTGCGGGAAAAGATCGGTCAATTTTTCATGGTGGCCGTTTATCCGAACAAATCAGAAAGTCATTTTGTGAAAATTGACTCTCTGGTTTCTAGGTACAAGATTGGAGGTTTAATTTTTTTTCAGGGCAACCGGACGCAACTTGAAGTCGCTATCGATCGCTTTCAAAACAAAGCGGATGTCCCTCTATTGGTCGGTATGGATGCCGAATGGGGAACAGCGATGCGTCTTTCGGATCAAGAGCGTTTTCCATACAATTATACGATTGGTGCTGCCCATGATTTGACGCTAACGAAACGAATTGCTGAAATGATGGGACAGGAATGTCGTGATATGGGAATACACATCAATTTTGCTCCAGTAGCCGATGTCAACAACAACCCAAACAATCCGGTAATCGGGTTTCGTTCTTATGGTGAGAATCCTAAAAAAGTTGCTGAAAACGTTGCTGCTACTGTAAGAGGAATGGAGGAGCAAGGAGTATTGACTAGTATTAAGCACTTTCCAGGTCATGGAGATACAGACAAAGATTCGCACAAAGAACTCCCAACAGTGAATAATTCTTTTAAGCACATCAACGCAATTGATTTTTTTCCATTTCGATATGGGATTAATGCTGGAGCGTCTTCAGTAATGATTGGACATTTGAATGTACCTGCGCTTGATTCAACAGGTACTCCCAGTAGCTTGTCAAAAACAACAATTCATTCCTATTTAAAAGGTGAACTTGGTTTTGATGGGCTCGTAATTAGTGATGCGCTTGGAATGAAAGCTGTTTCGGATCGCTACGGAAAAACAGAAGTTGTTGTCAAGGCTTTCGAGGCAGGGTGCGACATCTTACTGTTTCCCAAAAGTATTGTTGATGCAATTGGAGCCATTGAGAAGAAGGTGAGAAATGGTCAGATTTCAGAGGAAGAAATCAATCAGCGATGCAAGCGTGTGCTTTATGCGAAGTACAAGAGTGGTGTTGCCGCTAAAACCTACAAAACGTATACTTCTAGTGAGCAGCAATTGGCTCGAAAACAACTCTTTGAAAAAGCAATCACTGTTATAAAAAATGAGAATGATATTCTTCCTGTAAAACGATTTGATAAAAAAATCGCTGTGGTGAGTATTGGATCTGGTGCTGCTGAATTGAGAACTTCGATGGACTTGTCTGCGCCTGTTGATCATTTTAACTTCACTACAGGTGGTGAGGCCATTGCGGGCTTTGGGGATGAAATTTCTAAGTATGATCTTGTTATAACAACCTTGCACGCAGGTTCGGTGCTTCCTAAGAACGATTTTCGAATGCCTGAACTATGGCGTTCGTGGCTGAAACAGGTTTCTCAGGCGAGCGAGAGTGCAATGGTACTTTTTGGCAATCCACTTGCTTTGAGACGAAATGTTGACCTTTCAAGAATTAATTCAATTGTAATTGCATATGAAAATCACCCGATCATGGTAAACCGTGTGGGGCAATTTCTTTGCGGTACCTTTCCTGCAAATGGAAAATTACCAATGACGATCAATTCACAATACAAATCTGGATATGGGATAAAAATTGGATGGCTAGGTCGTCTGAAAGATTCGCAACCTGAAGAAGTTGGTATTTCACCAGAGAAATTATTAAAAATTGACAGTATCATGTCCAATAGTATTGAGGCTGGTGCATTTCCAGGGGGACAGATTGTTGTGGCGATAGATGGAAAAATAATTCATAGAAAGTCGTACGGCTTTCATACCTACGACAAAAAAAGAAAAGTTTGTGACAATGATGTTTATGACATTGCCTCGATCACAAAGATTGCGGCATCTACATTGGCGCTTATGAAATTAAACTCAGATGGGAAATTCAACCTCGAACAAAGATTGAGCGATCATTTGCCTCTTTTGATGGGAGATAGCCCTCTCGGCTCAATCAGGCTGAGGGAAATGTTGTCGCATCAAGCGGGCTTGACTCCATGGATTCCATTTTATACAAAAACATTAGATGCAAATAAAAACCTTTCGAGTGCGTATTATAAAACCATCCGAACTGATTCGTTTAGCGTAAGAGTTGCAGAAAATTTATGGATTGATGCATCTTACCAAAATACGATGTACAATCAAATGATTGCAAGTAATTTGGGCCCTAAAAAATACAAGTATTCTGATGTCGGTTACTACTTCATTAAAAAAATTGTTGAAACTCAAACTGGAATGCCTTTTGATGCATATCTTACACAAGAATTCTATGAACCAATGGGTTTGACTCACATGAGATACAAGCCATTGGATTATTTCCAAAAGAGCAAAATTGTACCCACGGAAGACGATCAAATTTTCCGAAAACAGTTGATTCATGGTTATGTACACGATCAAGGTGCTGCTATGCTTGGAGGTGTTGGTGGACATGCTGGTATTTTCTCCAATGCCAGCGATTTGGCTGGACTGATGCAATTGTTTTTGAATGAGGGAACCTATGGCGGAGAACGTTATGTGAAAGATCAGGTAATTGAGGAGTATACAGACTGTCAGTTTTGTGCAACCAATAGGAGAGGAGCCGGCTTTGATAAACCCGTTAGGAGCAAACAGGGAGGCCCATCTTCAAACAAGGTTTCACTCGAGAGTTTTGGACATTCTGGTTTTACAGGCACACTAGCTTGGGCAGATCCAAAGTACAAGGTCAATTATGTGTTCTTATCAAACCGAGTATATCCTGATGCTGAAAATTGGAAAATTGTTAAAATGAATGTCAGAACAGCGATACAAGATGTTATCTATGACGCCTTATTGGATGAACATTAGATAAAACTGCTCCTCTTTAAAGATTCGCCTTTATCAAATATTCACTGTATTAAACTGCCCAAATGAACAATTATTCTCTATTTTTGCTTCATAAAATTCGCACAAGAAAGTAGCTGCTGTAGTATGAATAATCATCAAATGAAAATTGGAATTGTTTTGTATCCAACCTACGGTGGTAGTGGGGTTATGGCCACCGAACTTGGAAAGAAACTGGCTTCAAAAGGGTATGAAATACATTTTATTACCTACTCTCAGCCTGTGCGCCTCGGAGGACTCACAAAGAATGTGTATTACCACGAAGTTGCAGTGTCAGATTATCCTCTTTTTGATTATGCTCCTTATGAAACCGTATTGGCGAGTAAAATGGTCGAGGTTGTCAAGCGTGAAAATTTGGATATCCTTCACGTGCACTATGCAATTCCTCATGCATCTGCAGCTTTTATGGCGCAGCAAATCTTAGCTTCTGATAACATTGACATTCCTTTTGTAACAACACTCCATGGAACAGATATAACCTTGGTAGGTCGCGACCCATCATTCGAACCTGTGATTACATTTTGTTTGAATCAATCCAATGCTGTAACAGCTGTTTCTGAAAGTTTAAAAATGGATACGTATCTTCATTTTTCGACGAAACGAGAGATTCATGTGATTCCAAATTTTGTTCGACAGCAAGAAAGTCGCTTTAATAATTTGGAAGAGGTAAGAAGTAATTATGCCAATGATGATGAACCAATTCTATGTCATATTTCCAATTTCCGTAAGGTCAAACGTGTCGGGGACGTGCTGCGCATGTTTGCTCTAGTAAATGCGAAAGTTCCTTCAAAATTATTGCTTGTTGGTGACGGTCCAGATCGCTATGGTTTGGAAGAGTTGTGTTCTGAATTAAATCTTTGTGAACGTGTCATTTTTGTTGGTAAGTTGAGAGATACAAAGCATGTACTTGCGATTTCTGATTTGTTTATTCTTCCCTCGGAAACAGAGAGTTTTGGTTTGGCTGCTTTAGAAGCAATGGCAATGGGTGTACCTGTCATCTCCTCAAATACAGGTGGGATTCCAGAGGTAAATATTCACGGTAAGACAGGTTTTATGTCAGATGTTGGTGATGTTGATGATATGTCAAAGAATGCACTTCATATTTTAGAAGATCAGGAGCGAAAAAAGGTGTTTAAGAAGAATGCGTTGGAACAGTCTCAAAAATTTGATGTCGACACGATTGTAAGCAAGTACGAATCCTTGTATAGGGATTTGATCTAATCAAAGAGTAAATTTTTGTCCGAATCGAGCTAGATTGAATCCTTTTTTAAGGATGATTTTTGTTTGTGGACTGTCTTCAACGAGTGCCGGGTTGGTATGGTTAAAATGAATAAAATAAATCTTCTGTTTTTCTCTGGGGTTAAGGTGTTCAAATAGTTTCATGCTTTCCACTATGAAGGGGTGTGGTATTTCAGACATGTCTCTATTGTTGATTTCTGCGCCGTCAAAAAAGGTAGCGTCAATGAATGCATAGTCTACATTCCGAATTTCTTGTATGATGTCTTTGTCCCACTTTTTCCATTTGTCTATGTCTGGTATAAAGAGTGCCGATTTTTCGGGACCATTTATCGTAAATCCAGCTGTTTCAGAGTATTCGTCTCGATGTGGAACGCGGTAGGCTTTGACGCTGATTTTGTCAGATAGGGCAATTATATTCTCCTTTTCTATGGGATTCAATTGGATGTTTTGATTTTGGATGAGTTGACTCCACGGTCCAGATTTTTTTAGAAAATTGGCCATTCTAGGGAACGTATAGACGGGCACTTGATTTGCATTCATTGCCTCTTTTCCTAAATACATCAGTCCCGTGTAGTGCCCGATGTGTGCATGCGTGATAAAAATACCATCTGGTAGTTCTTTTCCATTTTCAAAGTTGAGCTTTGAGAGGTATTTGACTTGACTACCGATATCTGGTGTTGCCTCAAACAGATATTTTTTATTTTCGTTCGGGTCCAGGAGTCCCAGTGATACAACTTTCCTCTGGTGGTCGGGTTTCTCGAACAAACTAGAGCAACACTTCTTTTTACATCCAATCTGAGGGGACCCAGCATCTTGAACGTTTCCGAGAACAACTAAAGTTGTTTTTTTTGTCTCTGAATCAGAAGTGTTTTTTACTGGTTCTTTTCCAGAACAGCCGAGTAAAAAGAGCGCAGCAGCGAAGTGTACAATACATTTCATAAAATGAAGGTATAAAAAAAGCGCTCCGAAAAGGAGCGCTTTGAAAAATATTGATTGAAATTCACTAGATATTTTCAATTACCATAGCTGATGCACCGCCACCGCCATTGCATATACCCGCAGCTCCAAATTTTCCATTGTTTTGCTTTAAGACATTAATTAATGTAACGATGATTCTCGACCCGCTGCTTCCGAGAGGGTGACCGAGTGCAACTGCTCCGCCATTGACATCAACTTTAGTAGGATCGAGTCCTAGTAGCTGCGTGTTAACGATTCCAACTACCGAAAATGCTTCATTCAACTCCCAAAAATCGACATCTTTTATTGCAATCCCTGCTTTTTTGAGTGCTACCGGCACTGCTTTTGCCGGAGCTGTGGTAAACCACTCTGGTTCATGAGCTGCATCACCATATCCTGCAATTTTAGCAATGGGTTGAACACCCAATTCATCCATTTTCTCTTTACTCATCAACAGCAGTGCTGATGCTCCATCATTCAGTGTGGAAGCGTTGGCAGCAGTCACTGTGCCTTCTTTTGTAAAGACCGCACGTAGTTGTGGAATCTTTTCCATTCTTACGTTGGAATATTCTTCGTCTTTTGATACAACAATGGCATCACCGCGTCTTTGAGGTACTTCAACAGGAATAATTTCATCGTCAAATTTTCCTGCATCCCATGCACGAGATGCTCTATTGTAGGATTCGATTGCAAAATTGTCTTGCGCTTCTCTCGATATGTTGTTTTCTGTCGCACATTTATCGGCGCAAACCCCCATGTGAACAGCATTGTAAACGTCTGTTAATCCGTCCAAAACCATTCCATCTTTCATTTTTACATCTCCTAATTTTGTTGCAGCTCTTGCATTGAAATAGTGCGGCACAGAGCTCATATTTTCCATTCCACCAGCAATCACAGCATCGTTGTCACCACAGATGATTGATTGCGCAGCGAGTGAAATTGCTTTCATCCCTGAGGCGCATACTTTGTTTACTGTCGTGCAAGGCACACTTTCGCCAATTCCTGCAAACATTGCAGCTTGTCTAGCTGGAGCTTGTCCTAATCCTGCTTGAAGAACGTTTCCCATAAAGACTTCTGTTACATGTTTTGCATCAACTCCAGATTTTTCAAGGGCTCCCTTTATTGCAGTTGCTCCAAGCTTTGTCGCGGGCACTGATGAAAGCGCACCACCAAAGCTTCCCATTGGAGTTCTAACTGCCGCTACGATATATACTTCTTTATTCATTTGTAGTTTTTTAACGGTACGAAAGTAGTAAATTATCAGAATTTTAACGGTTTCATGAGCGCATCATTTTTACATAAAAAAGGAGCAAAACTTTGGTTGTGATTCACATTGAGGAATTTTGTATTTACAATTGGATATACCTATTTTTATCCACCAAAAACAATTAAGCTATGTACAAAATCACTTGGATTATTCTATCTTTTTATTGCTTCGTGACTTATTCTCAGGAAAAGGCTCCAAAAATTTCAGAGGATACCACAAAGAATTGGAAATTAACAAGTCTCTACGGTGCTAATGGGACGCAGTCTTCTTTCGTAAATTGGAATGCCGGAGGAAGAAATAACATTTCGATTCTGGGCTATTTCAGTGGTTCTGCGAACTATGAAAAACGTAAATTTAAATGGGTTAATGATCTCGATGTATCTTTGGGAGGACTACAATACATTGGTAAGGAAAATGGAAACGAAGGGCTTCAAAAAACAGACGATAAGATTGAATTGTCTACCACGATAGGGCAGAAATTAAATAAAAATGAAGCGTTATATGTTTCATTACTTGGTGGATTTAAAACACAAATTTTGGATGGATTCGCTTATCCTAATGATTCGGTTCGTATTTCGACGTGGTTGGCTCCAGGATATTTAAACTGTGCCTTGGGTGTGGATTACGTACCAAACGAAAACTTCACATTATTTGTTTCTCCTTTTGGTTCAAAATTTACGATTGTGAACGATACTGTGCTTGCGAATGCAGGTGCGTTTGGTGTTCAGGCCGCAACCTATGATGGTAATGGTGCATTAGTTACAGCTGGAAGAAAGTTGCGTTCAGAGTTTGGAGCGTATATGAAAATGTCATTCAATCGCGAGTTAATGAAAAATATAGAGATGAAGTCGACAGTTGAATTGTTTTCGAATTATTTGGATCAACCGCAAAATATTGATGTAAATGCGGATATTTTGTTCACTTTTAAAGTGAACAATTGGTTTTCTGCCTCACTGAATTGGACGGCGATCTATGATGACGACATTCAAATTCAGTTGAGTAACGGTAAAGTAGGTCCGCGTTTCCAATTTAAATCGGTTCTTGGTTTGGGCATATCTTATACCTTGCGAAATTATACTGAAACAAAATAAAAATAGATGAGGTTTTTCTTTAGTTAAAATCAATCTCAAGAGACGATTTAACAAACTTCTGCACTTCATTATGTGTTAGATTGTTATTTTCGCAATCAATGAAAATTTTCTCAGATATATCGCTTTGGTGGATGTGGCTTTGGGCCATTATTTCTGTAGCCATCTCAATTTGGTATTATCGAAAACAAAAGCAGGTTGAGGGGGCTTCATTGCTTAAAAAAAGCACTTTGATAGGATTGAGGTCCTTGGCACTCATTCTCTTAGGAGTGTTATTGTTCGGTATT